>Ga0335072_10000437_pt1 | contig 83034 bp, 69 predicted proteins | sample Lox_Sample_21_FD_206725 | JGI IMG/M metagenome (GOLD analysis project Ga0335072, IMG submission 206725) | Soil microbial communities from Loxahatchee National Wildlife Refuge, Florida, United States - Lox_Sample_2.1 | ecosystem: Environmental > Terrestrial > Soil > Wetlands | place: USA... | reverse complement strand
TTGAAACCAGCGAAAAGTATCGCTAAAAAGAGTTTATCGTTGTAAGCAGCATCGCGCCATCGAGTTTTGACAGTATACCTAAACAAAGTGGCTCAACTAATCGTTCGTTGTTTCCAATTAGTATCATATTCAGTGAACATATGCTCAGATCGTTCCATAGCCATAGTGGCTCTACTTACTCCTTAGCAATCATCGAGGATTCTGGATGACTTGCACAAGCGACCGACTCTACGGCGGCCTCTCAGCGGCCGATTATCAGTTAACTGAACAATTGATAAGAGATAACGAGTCCTGGACTTTTAAACACGACTCTTACGGCGCTGACCAACTCTTCCAGAGCTTTTGATGAAATGGGTTATTTGGTCACCAGACCGATGTCAAAGGTGACGAGGATCATAGCCAGAAGGCAACATTGTAGAGATTTAGAGCTGACGAACCGACATTCGGCGTTAGAATGGATTCAAGGGGTCGATTTTACTCTATTTGAACGGTCTACTTCTCAATAACCTCTACTCAGGGACACGAATATCCGATTCAAGCGATTGAAACATGTGACCGTGGTGAAATAGGCAATGCAGAGCGCACCTTTTACGGAAGACGGGCTTTCTCGAGCTCCGGAGGCTTTTAGTGAGGTGACGCGGTATAGTACAGAGAGCATTACGTTTCGTATCATGGAACCGTTAGCGTTGGAGGGCGTTGCACGGTCTTTGGTAGACATGCGGCTGAAACAAAAAGGTGAAGACAGGGCGATTGCGGCCTGAAGAAGTCGAAGTTCTAGCCTCACAAGGTAGGCCGTCAATAAGCCGCGTTGATTGGCACATGCAGCCAAATATTGCCTGTCAGCGGCCAATAAACGGAACCTCGCGGTCGGAAATTTGGCGGGTGTACTAGGGATGACTTTGATTTGCCATTGGAGAATGGAGAATTGAGAATCCGATGATGCTGGATAGGTGGATTGTTATTGAGCAAGGATTTCTACATGTACGGATGTATCTCTCTTCTTCCGTGGCAAGCTGTTGTTGCACGTAGAAAGAGTACGCGTAGGAAAAGTATGGCGGAAGATGTTTAGAGGCGTCGAGCGTTTAAAGAGACAAAGTCAGATGGCGGAGACGATTCGACCGCCAACACAACGAAACCCTTTTTTGGCTTGGGCGATCTGACGCGAGGAAAGACAAAGGACTTTGATGAGGTGAATGGCGTACATCCTAACGGGTTTTGGGTCGTGCGTAAGTCTACCTTGCGTTTGCCAGTCAGGAGCCATTCCGACGTTCGATGTAGATACAGAGCGCAAAGAGCAAGGTAACGAGACCCACATAAGACTTCTTCCTCGGTGAAATGGCAGATGGATGATGGATTCCAGATACGATCGGAAAGACGGAGTGCCGCGCATTGGTGGGTCATTCGTGTTGGTGGGCCCTTTTCTGGAGTTGATTAAAGGAGAGCGCTAGGACGGTTTGAAGGCAAGCGTCCGCTCTGTCGTTGTTTTTTGCGCTGCGATCCCCCTACCATTGCTGCGTCTCTTCCCTCGCTACACCCTCCCATCTGCTCTCTCTCGAACTTGCGCCCACACCTGAATCTGAACCGGCAACTGCCCATCTCCCGGTCTGGCCCATCCATCACTCTCGCTCAGCCCACGCCCATTGTCCATTGATATTACACTCCCACCCATCCCGTGCCAGCCCACCCCCATCTACAACTTCGACCGACAACCATCACTCACACATCCACCAGCCTTCTTAACCAACACCATCTGCTTCTGTCGTCGTATTCTTTCTACGAGATCTTTGTCGCTCGCTATTTGCCTTCTCCCGGCCGCTTCGCTGACTGTGTCCGCTCATACTATTAATATCCCACCTCAGTCGGCCAACACGCTTGAGAGATCAACCACCGGCAGGCGCCAGATCCACCGTTTTTCTTGACGCCTGAATGTTGTGACGTCTAGCAACAGCATCATAGGCCACTGCACTCTTGTACTCTCTTCATCGCTGCCGATTTTCGCTCGTCCATACGTCCAGAACCCTCCAAACCAAAGTGCAGTCATTTTCACGCTTTGGCGGCTGACTGGCCAGCGCAACAACCCACCTCTTAGGCCTGTTCCACTTAATCTTCGATCAGAATGGACTCAATTCTATCACCATGTAAGTAGTTTCGTGATAACAGACGTCTAGACAAGTTGCTAATGACAAATTTAGTCCTCGATGGTTCCCATATCTTCAAGCGATGCTTAGTCTGCCCGAACGACCCTCCAACATGTCCACCTTGCAAATCAAACGAAGTATGCCGGCAAGTAGCTGCGTCTTGCGACTCTTGTGCTTCCGCATCTTGTGTTGAGGCGTCTTTGTCTGGCATCACAACCACAACATCAGCATCGTCCAATAACGGGCCTGACGTCGGTGCAATTGTTGGTGGCGTCGTCGGTGGTGTTGTTGGCATCTCCATCATAGCCTACCTGATCTGGAAGTTTGTGCTGAAAGGCAGGAGACATGAGGTTGAGCCAGAGCAGGAGTACTTCGATGAGGAGGAAGATCTTGCACCAGAGAAGCTTCAAGGCCCAGGGTCTTTCCTCCGAATGCGTGAGGCTGGAGTCGGCTCGTCTCGTGCTTCTACTCACACTGTCGGCTCGCTGGCCTCTACCGTTCTCACTCGTGCCAGCAACATCATCCAGATCGCTTATATTCCGGGCGTTACGAATCGAAGCACAATGCAATCACCAGGTCTTCTCGTCCCACCACTCCCACCGGCTCCGATTCCCACAACACCATCCTCGTTGAACTCGCCGTACGGACCGAATGGAGAGGAACAGCGCTTCTTTGTTCCCGACCTACGCGACAGCCAAGCCTTCAGTGATACTTCCTCTCTCGCCACACGCACCGACACCGATGGCTTGAGCCGAAAGAGTATTGCTTCTAGCTTAGCAAGAAGCACCATCTACATAGACAGCGCCATCGCCAATCCAATGCCGGCGCAGACCATCGTCAGGGGTAGACCTGCAATTGTGTCCGTCAAGTCGAACAGTTCGTCGGGAACACCGTTTGATTCACCAGCGATCGGACCTGCTGGTGCCAGCACACCCACTACGATTGATTTGAACAGACAGATCTCTGGTTCTTCGTCGCTGAACGCAAGGCCGGTCTTGATCAAGATGCCCTCGTCGAGCGATTCCGTGCGACCATCACACTTTGGCAGCCAGAACAGCGGGAAGAGCGCTGCCTCGTCTATTTTCAATGCACGCAGTGTGAAACCTGTCGCATTGAACATCCTGAAGAAGAACAAGGCGCCAACGTCCTCTTTGATGGAAGAACAAAGTCTAGCTGAAGGAGTAGAGGCTGCAGAATCATCCAAGCCGAAAGGCCTCGGACTCAAGCGTGTATCGGAAGTGCCATCAACATACTCGCCTGATACTCCATCCTCTCCGCACGCTCGCGCTCTACGCGAGTCACACGCCGATACCGACGAACAAACTGATGATGATGGTGACGATCATGAGAGGAGCAGACAGAGTCTGTTAAAGAAGCAACAGGAGACGAAATCACCCTTCGAAGATGAAAATGAGGCGCAAACACCAACTCCAAGGCGAACTGAGTTCCCAAAGGACACCTTTAGCCCCAAAGGCGAATAAGGCATATCGTGGTTCTCGGCTTTGTTAATGAGGAATGATTTTGAGAAAATGGCGTTTTGAAGCGACTACCTGGTAGGGCCTCGAGAAGGCTGATTTGATTTCCGGAGGAATATTTGGCTTTGGGACCTCACCAAAGTGTGAAGTTGAAGCATATGCTTCGATTCAATTCTACTGGCTGCCTACCTTAATGTCGTAGAGACATGATCTACCGTTGTAAATATTCACTTCTACGCGCTTTGGAAAACCTACTGCGACCCAGTGTTCATCATCCTCACTTTTGCCCCTTTCTGACAGCATCAACTTCCAATTGGAAACCTGTACTGACGAGTTCTGTAAAATCCATTACCCGTAACCTATAAAGTGTTGTCCCCTCTGTTTCACACCTGGCAAGCCAAGAGTCGTACCACAATCTGGCGTCCGCCAGGCTTGCGCCGCCACGACCACGATTGGATCATCAGCTCGTCACGAACCTTGCGCCACGCTGGTTCAGCTGTACGGGTGTGGCCGCAATTTGGCAAGAAATTAAGAGAATAGCCTGGCCGGAACTAAAAGGTCATGCAGCCTACAGGGCGGGAGCCCCGGATTGTTGCACACTGTCGATTTTCGCACGTTTTGAACGCCTAGGGAACGGGACGCCTATTGCTCTCATGCGAATTTGCAACGAAAGGATCTGCAACTCCTAGACCCGACGGCACGGAAAAACTGCCGCGTTGGGCATATAGAGAACAGTGACAACTCTAACATATAGTTGCGAGACAAGGGCCATCGAGCCTAGGGATTCGATTCGATTCGGCCGGGAGCACGAGATCAACCAGAACAAACACGGCGTATACCATAAGATAACAACACGAGATTTGGAATGCGACGCAGACGAACCGAGACATCATCGAAGTCATAAAAAGTTTGTAATTCTTACCGCATGAGCTTGGATTTCTGGCAAAATCTTCGACTTCACTTCTCAACTTATACTTCTTAACGTTAGCCGAAAATGGGCAATCCTACTCAAGCTCTCATTGAAGGTATCAAATCAGTTCTCGGCAACAACTCCAGTCTTTATGCATTTCCGTCAAAGATGTCATATCAGGAAGAAGACGTAAAACGGTACAATTTCGACGTCAAGACCGTCCCGGCATGCGTAACATATCCCAAATCGGCAGAGCAAGTTTCAGCCATTGTCAAAGTAGCCATCGAGAACGGTGTTCATGTGCAAGCCAGAAGTGGCGGGCAGTCGTATGCCAACTTTTGTATTCCGGACGGAGGCATCGTTGTGGATCTCAAGCACTTCAAGCAGTTCTCGATCGACCAGACAACATGGCGAGCTACCGTGGGCGCTGGAATGCTCCTGAGTGAACTGACGAAGCTGTTGTATAACTCAGGCAAGCGCGCCATGGCTCACGGCGTGTGTCCGCAGGTTGGCATTGGCGGACACGCAACTACCGGTGGACTCGGCCCATCCTCACGCCTCTGGGGTTCCGCACTCGACCACGTAGAGGAAGTCGAAGTGGTGACGGCCGATGGACGGATCCTACGAGCCTCGGCAAAGCAGAACTCGGATCTCTTTTGGGCGCTCAAAGGTGCGGGTGCTGGATTCGGCATCATCACGACATTTGTCGTGCAGACTGAACCTGCGCCGGAGAGCGTTGTTCAGTATTCCTTCTCCTTCACTCTTGGATCGTGGAGCACTCTGGTTGGCGTGTTTAAAGAGTGGCAAGCCTTCGTCAGCCGAAAAGATCTGACGTGGTCCTTCGCCAGCACTGCAACCATCACGCCGGCCGGGCTATTTATCGCTGGCACGTACTTTGGGACAAGAGATCAATACGACAGCATCATGGAGCAAGCTTCCTTCCCCGGCAATGCCAGCAAAAGCACAGTCCTCCTCAAAGACTGGCTCGGCGCCGTTGCAACCTGGTGGGAGAATATCGGGCTACACATGGCTGGCGGAATCCCAGCGCACAGCTTCTCCAAAACGCTGACGTTCAACGGAACACGGTTGATCCCGGACGACGTGATAGATCTGCTATTCAAACATCTGGAAACCGCAGACAAAGGCACCCCGCTGTGGTTCGTGGCCTTCGACCTGGCGGGCGGCCAGGTGAACAGTGTGCCGGCGGATGCGACGTCGTACGCACACCGCGACGCGCTCTTCTTCCTCCAGTCGCACGCCATCTGCGCCGAGCCGTTCGCCGACGTCTCCGACACCACGAAGGCGTTCCTCGCCGGCGTCAACGACGTCCTTGTCAAGGGCATACAGGAGGCCGACGAGACCGCGGACTTCGGTGCCTACCCTGGCTGCGTCGACCTCACGCTACAGCATCCGCAGCGTGACTATTGGCGGCACAATCTTCCGCGCCTTGAGGAAATCAAGGGTCGCTGGGATCCTCGCGACGTGTTTTCAAATCCTCAGAGCGTGCGACCGTTCGGGAAGGAAGGCCTTGGAGCGCAGATCGCTGCTGATGCCGCCCAAGACGCACAGCTAGCGGTGAAGAAAAAGACGAGCTTCTGGGGGAGGATGAGGACTGGTTTCAAGACTCGAGGTCGTTGAGCTGGCGCGTCTGGTGCTTACTTGCACGCATTTTGATTTGGTTTGCACATTCATGGGCTGCTTTTGGCCGCGCTAGATACCCAGCCTCGCGGCACTTTTGTCTTTAATGCTCTGTCTCTATTCTTGCGTCTGATAGTACCATTTTGGTGTCTCGGCTCAAATGCTCCGCCAATGCTTGTCAGCGTGGACATAAATCAGCCCATAATAAAGTCGAAATCTAAGGGTATCATAAGTCTACTTCACCAACAACGGAACACCTCCCTCAACTCTCATCCTCCCCATCCTCCTCACCCTCCTCCTCCTCAAGCGCCTTCAAAAATCCTTTCGCAAACCTCTCACACTGCTCAAACGCCCTCTCAAACCCATCCACACCCCCATAATACGGATCGCCAACCTCCTCGCCTACCTGGCCACCAAAATCCCCAAACAGCGCGACGCTCGCCCTCGCCCTCTCCGTGAACCCCGCCTCCCTCCTCCGCGCCCGCCGCTCCGCGGCCCGCACATCCGCGAGGTTCTCCGCATCCATGGCGAGGATGAAGTCGAAGCGCGCCCAGTCTTCAGCGTCGAGCACGCGCGCACCCCGCGCCGGCACGGCCACGCCGTGGGCGCGCAGCACCGCGGCTGTGCGCCGGTCCGGCGCCGCCCCCGCGTGGTACGCGCCTGTGCCGGCGCTGTCGACCGTGCCGAGCGCGCGCCGCTGCCCCGATGCTGCGGCGGCGGATGCGTGGTGCAACAGCACCGCTTCCGCCATCGGCGACCGGCAGATATTACCCAGGCACACGAAGAGCACGTTTATGGGGGGTTTAGGGGCAGCGGAGGGAGTGGGTGCGGTGGAGGGCGCGGTGGGCGCGGCGGAGGAGCCGTGAGAGGATGGGGTGGTTGAGGTTGTGGGTTGCTGAGTTGAGCGTGTTGTTACCATGGCTTGGTGGATGCTGGCCTCACACTGGCAGTGTGAGGTTGATTTCTAGGGTTTGCGTATTAGGTGCTGTGTTGGATCGTGTTGTGGGGTTGCGTAGGACTGGCCGGCGGATCGAGTACGCGGAGTTGAAGTTGGTGGAGAATAGCAGTGCGATGCCGAAACGAGCCAATGAGCGACGAGGATTTTGACCTCAGTTGTCGATTCTCCAAGGCTACAATATGGGCATTTGCTCCATCAACAGTGTCAAACGGCTTTGTCATGGCCGAAGAGTCATAAATTATCGAAGCTCACATTCGAATTCCGCCAGCAACCTAATTGGCAGTTTTTCAGAAGCCGTTGTTGTTGGACAAATCGTCGTATCCTTAACGCCATAGTGCCACCATCCGATCAGGGGAGGCAGCTGAAGACCTTGGAACCTTTCTCTAATCCCTCCTCTGCCTATATATATCTCTCTTAGTAAACTCTTATCGATCAAAATCTTCATTATGTGCCATTGATTTCAGAACTACTCAAACTTTTACTGCCATACAAACATTTCGGGTTGAACAGCGCCTTCTCAATAAGGCTCAAAGATCCAATTGCTAGCCAACTGCCGGCGCCCGCATTTCTCCAAACATCTAAATCCTAATGGATCAATCTTCCAACTATCCCGGTTTCGGGTTTTCAGTGAATGTGATGCCCAAAGTCTCACAGAGATCCGATAGCATTGATCGATATCGATTTCCAACAGCTGTTCTGGATTGGGAGCCTGTACCTGTCACACAGCGTGAGAGGACAATGCTTGCCTTCATGGACGCCATCACAGATAAACAGGAGTGGAGAAGAAAGGTCTTCGATTCTGCAATCGTTGAAAAATGGCGAGACGAAGCCGACGCCTTGGACGACTTTTCCGAAGAGATGTTTGAATACGTGAGCACGACTAACGCTTGAAAACCTGCTCATTAACCGTATACTAGAGTATTGCTGAGCTTCAGGACAAAGCGAAAATGCACGTCGAGGATGATATCGTGGACATCCTGAACTGTAGTGCCAATATCGCGAAATCGGATGCAATCGTGCCGGACGATCTCAGAGATGCCTTAAAAGCAGCGGTAGCACCGCTGGAAGACGTACCCGATCGCTTCAAGGATTGGCATCCCAATAGCGACGAAAAGGTTCTCGATCTTGTTCATCCTTCTCTGTTTCCACTTGTGTATGGTCGATCGCGTGTGTTTGCAGAGAAGTGTATCGGTCTTCAAGATTGCGTTCAGTTCACAGGAAAAGGTGAGGTAATTCCTACTCCAACAGAAGATCAGAAGCGCGGCATCGGAATGGAACACTTTTCGACAAAATTCCAGTGGTTGCCTTGTGAAGTTGCATTTGCAAAGGACGGTGCGGTTGAGATTCAAAGCTACATCAATAATCTGCACCCGGTCCACCATAACCAGCTTTACAAAGTACTAGAGAAGCTGTTGGCCAAGGCTATTCCGTTATGGAACCGAGTGCTCTCTGGCCTGGACGAGAAGAGGAAACCCCGAATTGATCCAGAGTGTGCATTATACGATTTCCCTGATGGCCAATTTTCTGATCGCGAACCGGAATCAGATGATCCTGATGAGGAGGAGGATGAAGACGCATACTTGGAATTTCGCGACGATTGGATCAGATCACACAGAATAGTTGAGCAGCCTGAGCCGGACGAGTATGAACCAAGGGACTTGGGTACGCCATTCGACCTACGGGAATCGTTCCAAAATCAAGGCTTTCAAGTCATTATAAAGTTGGCAAATATCCATCTAACGCCTGAGAAGCCCAAGTATGATGGGGGGTCGTGGCACGTGGAAGGCATGCTCAATGAACACATCTGCGCAACGGCGCTATACTACTACGACAACGAGAACATAACCGATAGTCATCTCTACTTCAGACAGAAAGTCCACGCTGACGCGTTGCTCTCCAAGCAGTATGAGCAGAATGATAGTGAGAGCGTAGAGGTCATATACGACGTCAAGGATTACGGGCCCGCAATTCAAGAAATCGGAGGGGTACACACTAAAGAGGGAAGAGTGTTGGCATTTCCAAACGTCTTACAGCATTGCGTTGGACCATTCGAGCTGGCGGACAAGACGAAACCAGGTCATCGAAAGATTGTTGCTCTCTTCCTTGTCGATCCGTACATTCGAGTTCTGTCGACGGCCAACGTTCCACCGCAACAAAGAGATTGGTGGGCTGAAGTCTTGTCTAGTGAGAACAGCAAGCTCGGTTTGTTGTCCGGTGAAATCTTGCAACACGTTGTGGAAGATGTAGACGATTTCCCAATCAGTTTCAATGACGCCAAGGTGATTAGGGAGGAATTGATGAAAGAAAGGGGTCTGAATACGGAGAAAGTGAACGGTCAGTCTTGCATTCTTTAAGTTCCATGGCCCCCTATTGGAGGTATTAAAGCTAATGTTCCGCAGATAGTTTCATGCAAAATACCTTCTTTTTCTGCGAACACTGAACACTGGCAAAGATACATTGGCGTTGCCGAATGAATCCCAGCCTACTTTGTTGGGAACCTACGACGAATAGACTTATATGTTAAAAGAAAGCTCGGACATGGATGAATTGGAGTAAACTACTGCCATAGGAGGCTATTACGAAAATGTAGTGTAAGTCCAAACCGAAATCTGGGTATCCCAAGCATTAGTCTTTCCAACGGACGATTTTAGCCTTTACCGTGACATGTATCCAATGCTCAACGCTCGACAACAAAGCAAGCATCCCAAGAGTATAGCCAAGCTCAAGGGCACGTAAGCGTCCTCTTATGGTTGCGGCCAAGATCGCCATACTTGCCTCGCTTGGCGGCCTCGCGCGCGGCGAGGCGCTGCTCGGCCGGGACCGCGGCCACGCTCCAGCACTGCCAGGCCATGCGCAGCAGCAGCTCGCGCTCCTCGAGGCGCAGGCGGCTCTGGCGCTTGGCCAAGCGCGACTTCTTGAGCTTCATTTCCTTGCCGTCGTCGCCGTTGCCGCTGTCGCGCCGCGGAGCCGCCGCGCCCGCCCGCGACACCTGCTCGGTTACGACGCGCCGCAGCCCGTTGCGCCGCGCCGGCGACGCCGCCCGCGTCCGCGCCGCCGCTTCCAGCTGCGTGCACTGCGCCATGATCTCGTGGATGCCCGACGCCAGGCGCTGCGACTTGGAGAGGAACTCTTCGTAGTACGACGGGCCCCAGAAGTGGTCTTCGTCGAGGGCTTGTTTCAGCGACGGCAGCACCGCAGTGAAGTCCGGTAATGAAGGAGTGGGTTCAGGTAAGGAGGGTGAGGGAGGAGGTGTAGTGTCGGTCGAGGAAAGCAGTGCGGATGCGAGCGTGAAACGAGCGGTGGAGTCCGTGGATAACACTTGGATCGTCACGCAGGCTTTGCATGGTTAGATACTGTTCTCGAACAATAAGAAGCCTTCACACATACCAGGGCAGCCTCGTGTGTAGCACCAGTCCTCTTCCTCTCCAACGAAACACTGGAGCCACAAGAATGCGCTCCTGGCTTCCGCTGAGAAGGCAAGTTCCAGGTCCTCAGACTTAGTGGTGCAGAGGGCGGCAAAAGCGAGATGTGAGGCTCTGTTGAATAATTGCACCACAGGCATCGTCATAGCATGCAGCACGTCTCGCTGCAGAAGCCAGGCCGATCGTTCGGCGGCGCTCATCGAAGCATGTTCGTTGCAGAAACTGTATCCTCGTTAGTCGGACTTGTCAGTCGATGCTACAACTTGTGAGAACGTACTCATCCACTAACTTGCTCTCAAGATATCTTCGAAGCACCTGGAAACCTGGAGAGGCTAGGAAGGAGGCAAAGACGTGAGGTGCAACGTGCGAAAAAGGAGAATCAACGCAGGAGTGAGTGGAGTCCATCGCGGTAATCGCCATGGTAGAGCTTCAGCAGTGAATGGCAGAATCAGTTCATTCAATCTGACGGTAAGGAACGTATTCTATCGAGCTCAGGGAGAGAATAAAGCGTGAGAGTGGTGCATCGAACCCATTCAAGGGGTATGGAATGAGGATGTCCGTGATGACGGACGCAGGATTCGCAAATAGTTATGGGAAGGTGGCAATTGACAGCTCATGTCTTTGTGAGGTGGATTGGAGTAGAGCCGACTGGGTTGTGGAGGCATGTGGTTTCTTGTAGGTTTGGTACTGCGTGGTTCGAGGCCAAAGGCCAGCATAGCAATTGATTAGGGGAGGTCATGAGCTCAGTTGTGGCTCCGCCAGGTCTAGTTGCCGGCGGCTACGAACCACGCGAATTCTAACACAACAAAAGATGCCACGCTTGAAACGCCACGGTCTGCCCGAATTGGTCGACCATCGGAGTCACGCTTCTCTATGCAGAAGTCGCTCTTATTACGTGGCGAGCCATTGTTGCTGCTCGCGGTAGAAGCCTTGACCGGTACTTGGCTTAACTTCGCTGGGTTGGGTCAGCTTGGATTGCACCATATCCACAGCCAGTACCGCAGTTAATCTTCCGAGTCGGTTCCTTCTTGGCCTACCTTATCTAACCAACCTCTCAGCTGGATGGCATATATTCAGGAGATGGCCTTGCGCGTCGCTTGGCTTCAGTCTGTGGGTCCGTCGTATTGGCATTCTTCCGAATAGACATGATAATTCAGCCCAACGAGGTCCAAAACGGGCCGCATGGCTTGAACGGTCAACGTGCACGTACGCGCTTCGATAAACGCATTCTATTGAATTGTATTTCTTCTTTACTTATCTATAGTTATCCGTCCTTGATGATAGGCTTATGCTTGCTAGATTGGAGAAAGCTGTACGATTGGGACAACATACACCATGTTCATGCGCCTTCCAATGAATACTGCATTCGAACCGCAGACAGAACGGCAACGTACCTTTGATCGCGGGAGTCCGCCTCTCTATCTACTACCAACCTTCGACCCATTCATACCTACGAGGGTGATTTACATATTTCTTGTTAAGACAAAAAAAACAGCGGTTATCTCAACGTGTAATCCTCAAATGTGTACAAGATTTATTCCTTAGCTTGTTGGTGCTCTTCCCATAGACTCAACATCTTATCGAGTCGCTCATATTGGTCCAAACGCCGCTTCACATCGTCCAACTGCTCCTCCAACCGCTGATTACGATGTCCCGCTAGTTCCCGCAGCCTCCGCTCTTCCGCAAGCTCTTTCTCCAGCCTATCTACATTCGATCCATCCACTTCCTCTTCATTCCACCGTTTCCTCTTTTTGGACTTTGAAATACCATCTACGATGGTGTTTGCAGCCGCCGGATTGCTCACGCTCGATGCAGCTGTAGGCGTTGCCCGTGCTCTTGGCACTGACGTCTGCTTATGTGGTCCCCGAAGATGTTGGTCCAGCTTGTCTTTGCGTTTGAATCCTGAACCTTTCTTTGAGCGAACGCAGTTATCATATGAGCAAAAGTATCTCTCTGTTTGGCTATGCCTACAAGCCCCAGAAGATCCCCCAAGGCTATTTCCAGATTTTTCATGGACGGGAGATGCGCTGAGCGGCAGGTCGGCATTGGCATCTGTTGCTGCTGGTTCTTGATCTTCCATGACGTTTTGTGTCGTGCTGGCCATTGGCTCTATACTGACGCTAGGAGCAGCAACAATACTGTTGGCGTTGCTATGATAAGTGAGGAGTGGACTAATGCTACTACCAGCGTATACTGCGGATGAAGTCCAGATTGGGTCTAAATGGATCGCCGGAGAGAACTCAGGTACACCTAGCTGTAACTGCGATTCAAGACTCGGGAGATCACAACCAGGTTTGATCGTCGTGGGTATGCTGTTGCCAATGTCGCTTGAAGTGAGACCATAGACTGTAAACACTCAGTGTCATCTCAAATAAGAAAAAGGTGCGAAGAGATCCTGACATTGCGATAGATCGTTGTAGTCGGTATCCTCGAACAACCATGTTGCATTGTCAGTCATTGGAAGACCATAATCCCCTAAGTCCCAACCGAGATCGTCATAGAATATCCAGCAAACACCCCAGAGCACCACAAGAGAGGGCCAGATCGTCCAGAGCATTGTTGTACAGGGTGGCCGAAGCTTGTCAGGGAATTCTGAGAATGACAACGTGAAAAGAACAAAATACAACATCCTCTCCCACAATATAAGCATCTGCTCAAATACTAAGAACAGGTGCTGCAGTCCACGAAGGAATGAATAAAACTCTTCCCAAATTTCCATAACGTTGTCTATGGCCAGATCCTGTTCGCATAAATTATCACACACTCCAATCCATCCAATGTTGAAATACCGGCTGACCTCAGAAACCATGTATCGGACGTTTTTGCGCAAATCTTGAACTCTGAATTCTTCGACGAACTTGCTTAATTCTTCGAAATTGAATAAACGCCTTTGAAGGTCTGCGGGAAGACTATTTCGACGTCTTGCAATGTCACACACAAATTCTTTAAACGAATCTAGTAGCTTTGCATGATCGATGGGTGCTGCGTTCCGATCTGCACGCCATAATAACCAGTCGCCGACGAAATCCCATGTAGTGGTCTAAGCATTGTGAAAAGCGTCTTGGGCAAGTAGTGCGGCACTGCCGCCGAAGTGGAAGACCGAAAGCTGCTTTTGTGTAGCGGCATCGTTTTATACGTATTCTCTCTTTATAAGTTTCCATTGGCGCTGGGCGATGGTATTGGGGCGATGGTGTTGGGGCGATGGACTTGTAACATGATTTCTGCCATCTAGCAAAAGTAATGGTTTACTATAGGTCGTCAAAGCACACCTCAAGATAGGACAACCGCTCTCACTACCGCGAATGTCGCAATACCACGACTATGTAACGTCACAGGCAAGATTACATCGGTCTCGAATGATGATTGTTTCATATTTGCTTTTATATTGATTGCACTCCTTGCAGCTGACTAGCTGATCGCAACCGACTTCTAGGCGACATCAAATGACACTTGTGACACATGAAGAAGCCGAATCCCAATTTTGACTGGGAAGCGAGACCAACCCTTGCGCCATTCGCATCTAGAGCCGATGTCATTCCATCATCGTAACGTCCTCGACGGGTTGTGTCGTGGGTGAGACGGAATCGACTTGGAGAAGGCTATCGCTCACGTCTTTGGCGTGAACGACGGGCCCGACAACGAGAATATCCGGAAACCAATTGCCACGCTCGTCTTGAACCTTGTTGCTCAGCCGGCGGAAGAGCTCGGCTTCGTCATTGCACAGAAACCTGCATGACTTCAGGTCATCCTTGAACAGCCACCAGTTATCCCAGCAGCTATGTGCGTCGTCGGGTTTGGTTCGGACTATGTAAATGCCAAGTCCTTCGTGTTGGAGTAAGATCTTAGGTTCGCGGAACGAGTATTGCTTCCTGATGTAGGTTTCTTCGCCGGCGATTGCGGCGGCTTGGTGCTCAGAAACCCGCTTCCATCCGATGCCAAGTTTGAGAATGACAGGATCAATCTCCAAGGCTTGCGAGGTGGAATTGTTTGTGGGATCGTTCTCGTTGAGGCGCATTGACTTACGAGCGATGATGCGAGGTCGTTCGGGATGAACTGGCGGAGGTGCAGCGTCGGCCTTCTCCTCCATCCACGTGCCGCTTTGTGACTCGGCAGCAATGTTCAGTTGTGGGTCGTCCGGATATATCAACGTCATGCCTGGACCCATGATGGGTTCAACTTTGGGCTTCGGTGGCTCAATAGTGGTTGAAGCGGCGTGTTCTTCATCGTGTTCATCACCGATGTCTGCTCGAGACCGCTTGCGACCAGCCGTGCTGCTGGAGTTTGCGATATAATTCATAGATGGCGGAGTGGGATACTTCATTCTTTTGGGTGATGGAGGGTTCTGAACCTCCATGGCACAGGAGTCGGCCATGGTGATTTCGTCGTGTGGATGACGTTGGCGCCAATGGGATGAAGGCTGTTGCGGTGGCAGCACAACGGTTGGCGACGAAGCGTAGTAATTAAGACCCATCATCTCGGAGTAAGGATGAGGGAAAGCTGTAGTTCTAGTAGGTAAGTCCTCAAGAAACAATAACATCAAACCCAATTCCTGTCAGGAATTCGAACGAGGCGAGCCGCAATTGAGAAGAGAAGAGGTGATGGTGGGTAATCAGAGAGGAGCGAGCATTGAAGGGAGACCGCGTTCTCAGCGGCGGCAACGAGATAAAGGGCGGTGGGAAGAGTCAAGCGAAGGAGTTGAAGCGTAAAACAGAGAAAGGCTGAGGCCGGTCGCGTGCGGAGGAATAGCGTGCAGTGGATTGAAGGATGATGGGAAGGGAAGTGGTGGTGAGAGGTGGTAAGCGTGGATGGAGGAAGATGGGAGAGCAGGAGGATAAGGGCGGGTGTCGGCGGTTTTTGAAGCTGGGGCAGCGGCCTGAGCTGCACGAAGTGGATGGAATGGGGATGGGAAGGGTGATGGCGAGAAGGTCGGGAATCGCCTTTCAGAGCTGGACTGTTCGGTCTTGGGGAGGGAGAGCAAAGAGTGGACGGAAGAGCGAGGGGTCCAGGTTCCAAACAGCCCAGTGCGAGAGTGCCAGCTTCAACCAGTCAGCTTCATCCTTGTCACCGCGTAAAGCCCGGCCTAACCCCATTCACGCATGGCCAAAGACGACAAGACAGAGCCGTGGTGCTACGCCGAATGCGTGGCAAGCGCAGAATGCAAAGGGCTAGGAGAAGCCGCGGAATCTTCGGCATGTCTCGGGCAGGGATCATCTTTCTGCCGAGCAACCAGTTCACATTGGGCTAGACGATTCGAAAAAGCATTTCAAGAGCTAGAACTCTTTCGAACGGACGCCGCCGCTTGATGACTAAGATAATCATGCATGAAAATTCACAGCCCTGACATCGAGCAATGATGTCGGCCTTACAGCCTTTGTGTCTTATCGCCTTCGCGCCTAAGATCCTGAGGCGATATTCATCGGAGCTTGGATTATCCGACAGTCGCGAGTTTTTGGACGCGATGTGAGCACCACCATGTTCTGGTGGCAGACGAAGCTGTGAACTCCGACAGCTTCATTCTTTCCTTTTCTCCGTCTTCAGCATCCCTGCGCAGCTTTATTTACGACTACTTCCTCTTGTTGACACAATAGCGAAGATGCAAGCCCCAGTGGTAGTGTTAAGTATGGTTCACGCGAGCTTCATCTTAACGCTTTGTGCCTAACGTCTCTGCAGATACACAAGCTGGCGAACGGCAGTTCGGAAGAAAAGCCCAGCTCTCAAATATCACAGCAGCAAAGACGTATGTAACCGTATCTGTTCAGCAGAGCCTCCGCTAACGGCAGCACAGAGTCGCGGACATCATCCGATCATGTCTGGGTCCGAAGGCAATGCTGAAAATGCTCCTCGATCCTATGGGTGGCATAGTTCTAACCAACGATGGACACGCTATACTCAGAGAGATTGAAGTTGCACATCCCGCTGCAAAGAGTATGATTGAACTCAGCAGGACACAAGACGAAGAAGTGGGTGATGGAACAACAACCGTCATCATCCTGGCCGGAGAAATCCTTGCGCAAGCTCTTCCACAGCTCGAACGACACATTCATCCTGTAGTCATCATATCAGCTTTCAAACGCGCCCTCTCCGATGCTCTCTCCATTATCGAAGAAATTTCCATACCCGTAGACATCAACGACGACGAGGCCATGTACACCCTCATCAGTTCCTCAATCGGCACCAAGTTCGTATCAAGATGGTCGGAGCTGATGTGCAACTTAGCCCTCAAAGCTGTTCGAATAGTCACTTGGGATCAAGGAGGCCGGAAAGAGGTCGACATCAAGAGATATGCGCGAGTAGAGAAAATTCCTGGCGGTGAAATCGAAGACAGTAAAGTTCTCGATGGAATTATGTTGAACAAGGACATCACACATCCCAAAATGAGAAGGCGAATAGAAAATCCACGGATAGTGCTACTCGATTGCCCACTGGAATACAAGAAAGGCGAGTCTCAGACTAACATTGAGATTTCGAAGGAGGAGGATTGGAACAGGGTCCTCCAGATCGAGGAAGAACAAATCAAGGAGATGTGTGATGCTATCATAGCGGTCAAACCTGACCTCGTCATAACCGAAAAGGGTGTCAGCGACCTGGCACAGCACTTCCTCCAGAAAGCCAACATCACCGCAATCCGACGACTCCGCAAAACCGACAACAACCGTGTGGCCCGTGCAACTGGCGCAACCATCGTCAATGACGTACGCAACCTCCAACCATCCGACGTGGGCACAAAATGCGGCCTCTTCGAGATCTCCAAAATCGGCGACGAGTACTTCACGTTCCTGACGAAATGCAAAGACCCACACGCCTGCACAATCCTGCTGCGCGGACCATCCAAAGACATCCTCAATGAGGTGGAGCGCAACCTGCAAGACGCAATGGGCGTGGCACGCAACGTGATGTTCCACGCGCGGCTGTGCCCGGGCGGCGGTGCGACAGAGATGGCGGTAGCGGTGGGCCTCGAGCGGCGCGCGAAGAACGTTGAGGGGGTCGCGCAGTGGCCGTACCGCGCCGTCGCCGAGGCGATGGAAGTCATCCCGCGCACGCTCATCCAGAACAGCGGCAACAGCCCCATCCGCGTGCTCACGCAGCTGCGCGCCAAGCACGCCGAGGGCGGCTCCTCGTGGGGCGTCGACGGCGACGCCGGTCGCCTCGTCGATATGAAGGAGTACGGCGTGTGGGAACCCATGGCTGTCAAGATGCAGAGCGTCAAGACTGCCGTTGAGAGCGCGTGCTTGCTGCTGCGCGTCGACGACATTTGCGCTGCGAAGCAGGCCAAGACGGGCGGGAGCGGCGCCGGCGCCGAAGAGTAGAGAAGAAACGCCGGCCGCGGCTGATGACACCATGTAGAATCCATTAAATGCATAGCGTAGGCTTCCAAACCGCCGATTGCGTCCTTACTCCTGCTTGGCTCGAGCCGTGCGCCGAAGAAGCGTCTCCCTGGTATGCATCACAAAATAACAGAAAAGCAGTCCCACAGCAAAGATATCTGCTCTAACATCCTGCCCGCGCTCTATTTTGCCCTTTGCGATCCACAACCCATACAACATGCCCACAATCAACTGCAGGAAGCCCGTGAACGGCAAGAACACGTGCGTCCAACCCACGCCAGCGAAAAAGGAATACATCAGGATGTGGTGGAAGGCATTCAGAAACGAGAAGACGCGCCAGCCTTCGTAATTGTTAAGGAAACAGAAGTAGCTGAGGTACGGAGTGGTGAGGTGGTGGAAGCCAAAGTGCAGATCGACGTCTGCTTTGCCGCTGTGGCCACCCTTGGAGACGAAAAGAATGATGTCAACGTATTCGTACATCTTTGAGAGATGGTAGGAGTAGCGTGGGAGAAGAGAGTCACGGGTCTGGATAGCGACAACTATGGGTTGAAGGGGCTCTGGGAAGCTGGTGGCCTCAACCGTGGACAGGAGTATGGTTGTGACTAAGTAGATGGAGACAACGACCTGGATTCCATTGTGGATCTGAAGCATTCGAAGAGCATGCGGGATGGGGCCATGTTCGAGTACATGACGCCGGAGGAGAATCCAGATTGGCACAAAGATTAATGTAGAAAGAATGACTTCAGGGAGCGTAGTAAGAGGCGTCATTTTGGCCTTGTACAGAGGTTTCTATCAAAACGCAAAGTACAATGGCTCGTCGATTCCTGTGAGATGATCGAAAATAGCTGAGAATGGTGGTCCTACTATGAGATGGAGATTTATGACTCATAGGCCAAATCTCACAACTGCTGTAGGAGTAGGCGGCATGTCATGGACTCGCCAATACGAAGCTCAACGACTTTCCATTTGAGCGGCTTTATGGTGGCTTCCAATTTCAAATGGAATTTTCTCTGCATAATTTATGCTGCAAACCGTAAATTCCATTCAATTTAGCAGCTTGAAATAAGGTAGACATGGAGTTCAGGCTCAGGCAAGGTTTACGGAACGAACGAGCTACGAGCTCTGAGCATCGCGAAGCACAGACCAACATTTTGCTACCACTTTCAACAACTTCTACGCAACTTCGTGCAAAAGATTTTAGCTTCAGATTCAACCATGCCACCAGCTTTTGGTATGATGCACCTCCTCAGAACTCCTGCCCATCTGCGGCTTAACCTACTACAACCACCAATTCCACGCATTCTCATTCGAACCGTCTGGACCGATCACCTACCTCGTGTCCTTCAACCAGCGACATGGATAGCCACAATTCCTCCGGTCCTGCGTCGTACCCGTAAGAAGACCGAGCCGTCCAGATGGAACAGCGTTCGCGGCTTCTTCGCACACCCAGCTGCGACTGTGTTTATGCTGGCGATGGTAGTAGGGAGCGGCGCCATTCATATCATCAATTTGAGAAATGACATGGTGACCGATGAAAACATAGCCGCAGCCAAGCTTGGTCTTCTCAGGGAGGTAATTGAGCGTGTGCAGAAGGGCCAAGACGTCGACGTCGAGAAAGAGCTGGGGACGGGCGATCCTGTCGCTGAACAAGAGTGGGCAGATGTCATGAAGGAGATTGAGTCTGGCAACATTATGCGGATGAAGACGGTTGGTGACCCAAAGAAGGGCCAGGCAAGTGAGGCGAGGAATCGAGAGGATGGAGGTCGAAGCGACAGCACAAGAGGCTCTTCTGAGGAGGCGGATGAGACGACAACTCAAGACCAGCATCGACAGAAAGAGGACAGAGTGTTCTTCTGATTGTTTACGAGAGCTTTGGTATGTAGCACCATTGTGCTTGTCATGAAAGCGCACAGCTCGAGGCGATTCAACAACGACACCAAGCGGTACAGATTATACTGCTTCTCCTTGGCTATCTCATCTTCGCTCTACCTCCTCCCTTAGTACCTGGTACTCAGCCTTACCCCTATTTGCACCATGCGCAGATATACGCATACCTTGCCCCTTACATAGATCGAGCTCAGAATCAATCAATATACGTCATCATCCACCACAACACACATCACTAAATTTACTAGTTTATCTACATTTATTGTATCATCTGATGATGTCTAGGTCTCCAATTTCTAACTATCCAATGCTTCTATTGAAGAAAAGTGTAAAAGGATGATCAGCACCCAGGATATGCGTTCTCAGTTGAACACACTCACTTATAAGTCTGATGGCTTCTTCATCGCGACCTTGTCTTTTCTAGGTTATGGCAAGGTTGTTTATGGTGGTCAGCGTGTCTGGATGCTCCTCGCCAAGCACCCTCTTTCTCGTCTCTATCACTCGCATAAATAGCTCCTCAGTCTCCTTCCATCAGCCTTGATTCCTGTACGTCGACGCCAGATTGGCCATGCCGGTCAGCGTGGAAGGGTGCTCCTCGCCGAGCACCCTCTTTTTTGTCTGAAATACTTCCTTGAATGGTAGCTCAGTCTTTCTGTATCAGCTATTGCTGAGAAGGCTATTTGCATACTTTCACGCAAGCTCTAGCCTTCGACTATTGTCTTGTGCTATGATATTTAGTCGTAAGGCATACGCTACGTGTGGTAGAAGTACTCTCCATTGGGCCATGTTCTGGTGTTCATCTTCTGGAAATAAATCAAGTCAACCGTAGTTGGTAAAGTGAGGGTGATGAGCTATGAGGACATCGTTGAAGCGCAAAAGAAGCATGATGTGAAAGACGCCAGTGCAAAAAGTAGAACTCGACAAAGCGGTAAGTGTAAAGGTCGTCCGCCTGGACTGTGGCAGCCAAGGGGCCACGGAGTAGTAAACCGGAGGATGCTGAAAGGGAGATCAAAGCATTTGGGTTGTTAGAATATTCTGTATTGCAGTCCTGATGATTTTTAGAAGCACTATTAAGGCGTGTGGCTGAACATTGAGCATTCATATACTGCTTGAAGTGGTACCTTTGCTCCTAAATGTATGCCAAAGTCTCAATGCGGTGAGTCGAGATGCCCGTTCATTCTATTTGCCAAAATGCATGTTACCAATAGGCGCGTAGTTCACTCCAATCTGTGATCCCCAGTTCTTGTCGCCGAATGTTACTTGTATGCTTTGTTGGTGAGTCTGTTGAGTTGTATCGTGGATAGCTTGTTCTTGTGTCTTTGGTAGCAGATCTTCAAGAATCTTCCGCGTTGCTAGGAGAGCCTTGTGCTCTCCTTCGATCTGCATCACTGCATTTTTATCGGCCTGCTCTTCTTTCTCAACTTCCTCGCTCCCAATAGTGATAAGTTGGAGCTGCTGTAATGTCTCTTGAACCTCCGCTAGTTCCTCGTTAATCGCGTCAATCGCGTCTTTAATATCAGCCCTCTTTTCCGATACCGCCTTCTTGATATCTTCGGTACCATGAGATTGATGAATAGAACTGTACCTATATAGGAAGCCAGTAAGTATCTTGACGAAGAATATCTGTTAGAGCCTGAGATACGCACAATATCGCAACATTAACCGCCAAATTCATGGTACCATAGCAGTTGCGGAGCTGATCTGATAAAGCCTGTATTCGATATTGCTTGAAGAAGCCCACGTTCACCCTGTCTTGCCATGACAGTGTCCCCTCCTCTGAGTGTTTGGTCCAATGTTTTAGATCGGCGCGGAACAAGGAGCATGCACCTTCACAAGTGTTGATTGTCACTTTTGCCTGTTCGGCCACTACTCCACCAAGAGTATCCCATCCTGGTTGTTCCACGGCTTGAAGCGATTGAAGGGCCATCTCGAGGGAGCGTAGCTCGTTTTTCAAAGCATTAATGGCTTTAGGGGCACCCTTTATTTGCTGAATGTCGTTCAAAAGCAAGCGAGCGGCATGGAGCGCTGGAACACCGATGCCAACAACACTTGCGGCAACTCCGAGTTCGGCCATAGATATGGGCTGGACGAGGACTCTAGGGAAGCCAAATAATCGCAATGTAGACAGTGAAGTAGAATGATAGATCCAAAGTCAAAGTTGTCAGTGATGGGCGTAGCTGAAATGCACACCCCGTGAATTGAGTGCTTTTTCGAATATCATGAACCCGCGCTCCCCGCTCAGCTCATGCTGCGGTCAGCTTTTGCTCTCATTCTCCAGTCGCGCATCGTGATCATTCTCGATCAGCAAAATGCAGGACAGCTATAGAGTTGAATTTGGCGACAGCAACCGGGGCTTTCAAATCGGTGTCAATTACGGGCCGATCTACATCCCACCAGGTCAGTTCAAGGGTTGGTGAAAGCGCGTAATTACTAACCTGAACCTCTACGTAGAGCGACCAGAAACACCACCGAGCCCATTGTCGACAGTCACATTCAGTCGCGACCAAGATTTCGTCGAGCACGGAGAACTTCTCGATCAGATTCAGGCAAAATGCGGGATGCCTGGGTCCTGGACTGCGCTCGTCGGCCTTGGAGGTGTCGGGTAAGTACAGACGAACATCCAGATGAAGGTCTACTAAGTGCGGGGAAGGAAATCCCAACTTGCCATCGAATATGCCTACCGAGCGCGAGAGAGATCACCGGAGACGTGGGTTTTCTGGGTCCACGCGAGCAACGCGGCCCGTTTTGAGCAGAGCTTTCGAGATTTTGCAGACACCGTTAAGATCTTTGGAAGGCGGGATCCCAAGGCTAATATATTCAAGCTCGTGCATGACTGGCTACATGATAGTAAGAAGGGAAAGTGGGTTCTGATACTCGACAACGTCGACGACGCTGGTTTCCTCCTCGACGCTAATATTCAGGGCCAGCCTGGCGACTTAGGTAGCCGAGCTTCTCAACCGCTGCGGGAGTATCTCCCCCGAAAAAGCCAGAATGGGTCGGTCCTTATAACGTCGCGGAGCAAGATGGCCACATCGAAGCTGGTTGTAAGGTTTATAAGCACTGTGCCTGCAATAATCCGTTAGATTCGGATTATCTTGTCCTTTTGGCCCCGTAGGGGGAGGATTCCAGGCACGATCCTTACACTGGTTGAACAGCGCGATATTATCGAAGTCCGAGCAATGGAGCAGCCGGACGCTCTAGCGCTTTTTAAGAAGAAGCTGGGGAATCAGAGCGAGAGTCAGGATATTGCCAAGCTTGCACAAGCGCTTGAATTTATGCCGCTTGCTATCGTCCAAGCGGCATCATACATCTCAGATCCAGATCGGCAGTGTTCAGTGCAACAGTACCTTGAGGAATTCCGGAAGAGCGATCTCAAGAAGACAAGTCTCTTAAATCATGAAGGGGGACAGCTCCGTCGAGATCCGGAGGCTAAGAACTCAGTCATCATTACTTGGCAGATATCATTCGAGCACTTACGTGAGGCAAGAGCATCGGCAGCCGATTTACTATCGCTTATGAGCTTTTTCGACCGGCAAGGGATTCCGAAGGCCCTACTTCAAAACAGGATCGAACAGGGAAACTCCCAGCAAAATCGGAGAGGCAGTCGGAGTGATGGCACAGATGATGACGAAGATAGTGAATCGCACTCCAGTGAGAGCGATGAGTTTAAAGAGGATATCATACAGCTACGAAAGTACTCATTCATCTATATCAGTGCGGACGGGGCAACCTTCGAAATGCACGGGTTGGTACAGCTAGCCACACGAAAGTGGCTCAAAGCCAACGGCCAGCTCGAGGAATGGAAGCAGCAGTTCATTAAGAATCTTAATGCTGAACTCCCAACGGGAGATTATGAGAACTGGGCGAAATGCCAAGCGCTTTTCCCTCACGCGAAGTCGGCGGCAGCGCAGCGGCCTGAGGAGCGAGAGTCGTTGACAGAATGGGCTTCAGTGCTGTATAAAGCAGCCCGGTATGCGTGGAGGAAAGGAGAGGGAGCTAAGGGAGAGAAGATGTTAGTTAAAGTAATGAATGCGAGGAAGAAGTTACTTGGTCAAGAAGATGAAGAAACTCTAAGGAGTATGGCAATGGTAGGGTTAATATACAGCCTTGAAGGTCGATGGAAGGAGGCCGAAGAGCTGGACATACAAGTAGTAGAGACAGCAAAGAAGGTGCTAGGCCCAGAGCATCCAGACACGCTGGCTAGCATGGGCAACCTAGCGTCGACGTACTGCGATCAAGGGCGATGGAAGGAGGTTGAAGAGCTGGACGTGCAAGTGATGGAGACAACAAAGAAGGTGCTAGGCCCAGAGCATCCACACACGCTGGTTAGCATAAATAATCTGGCGTCTACGTTTTTAAATCAAGGCCGACGCAAGGAGGCCGAAGAGCTAGAAGTGCGAGTACTAGAGACGAGAAAGAAGGTGCTAGGCCCGGAGCATCCAAATACACTAGATAGTATGAACAACTTGGCGGAGACGTACAGGGATCAAGGGCGATGGAAGGAGGCTAAAGAGCTAGAGATACAAGCGATGGAGATAAGGAAGAGGCTGTCAGGCGAGGAGCATCCTTCTACGCTGACCAGTATGGATAACCTGGCATTGACGTTTTCTAAGGAAGGGCGATGGAAGGAAGCTGAAGAGCTACAAGTAAAGGTATTAGAGATTCGTAAGAAGGTGCTAGGCGAGGAGCATCGAGACACGCTAGCTGGCATAGCTAACTTGGCGTCGACGTTTTGGAATCAAGGCCGATGGAAGGAGGCTGGAGAGCTGCAAGACAAGGCATTAGAGATTTGTAAGAGGGTGCTAGGCGAAAAGCATCCAGATACATAGACCGGTATGGCCAACCTAGCGTCGATGTATAGAGTCCAAGGGCGATGGAAAGAGGCTGAAGAGCTAGATGTACAAGTGATGGAAACGAGTATAATGGAGCTGGGCAAGGAGCATCCAGGCACGCTGACCAGCATGGCTAACCTGGCGTCGACTTATAAGCGTCAAGGGCGATGGAAGGAGGCCGAAGAGCTAGAGATACAAGTGATTGAGAGAAGAAAGAGGGTGCTTGGTGCAGAGCATCCTTCTACACTAACCAGTATAGCTAACCTAGCGTCGACGTACAGAAACCAAGGGCGATGGAATGAAGCTGAAGTGCTTGATATGCAAGTGGTGGAGACTAGAAAGAGGGTGCTAGGCGGGGAGCATCCAGAGACGCTGACTTCTATGAACAACCTTGCATTCACCTGGAAAAGGCAGGATCGAGTTGCGGAAGCCATCGAGCTAATGGAGAGGTGTGCACAATTGATGACAAAGGTATTAGGCTGTGAACATCCTTATACCGTATCCTCTTCTGCGGCGTTGATCAAATGGAAGACGGAGAGACTGAAGCTCACTGATGCATTATCTGATCACGCTGAATCGGATAGATCTTAGGCATAATACCAAGCAATCATTTGGAGCTATTTTCCCGACGTTTTCTAAAATAGGCTGCGAGAGAAAAGCACGTGAGTTAGCTGCGCCCAATTCTGATTTATCATTAAATAGTAAATACGTTCATCAGACATACACTTGACTTGACTGGGATGGTATGAAAAGCTCGCTGAGAGGTAGGTTACCTACGCGGGGCAGTTGGAATTGCAAAATGCTCGTTTACAGACAACACAACATCAAATATTGCCTAATAGTCTCTGAGGTGTGATGACCTAGTGCGCTTTCCTGTGACTTAGATCACAAATTCCTATAAAACGAAGCAGGAATATTGATAGGGTGAAATTGCGTATGCGACGTCGCAGCACTTGATGAAGAATTGAGCATGTACGTAATGGCAACGGCGTAATTTTTGGAGGATGTTGGTACCCGCACGCCCGAGTTCTTCTACGCACGCCCCGCGTACTTCTGCGCACACCCCTGATTAGTCAGCAACAATTTCAACTCCTGGCCTAGAGTCATAAAATAAGTGCTATTTTAGAGCGCTAGAGCTCCACCACCACGTAAGCAATTTAAATAATTTAAAGCAGCTGGGATAGAGCAATGCATTCTCTATCATCTATGTGAGTTTCAATCAGAGAACATCGGTGGTTGAGCCATAGTCCAAGCCGTTTAATCTGGTACTCTCGTAAGCTCTAGATCTACATATCATCGCATATGAGTCTCCAAAAAGCACTCCTCTGAGCTAGCGCTCAAATGCAAGGCGCTAACCCGATTTAGACGCTTAGTCAGCATTGTTTTGGCCTTTCTGCCAGCTAACTAGTTAGAAGAACTCGGGGCGTGCGGGTACCAACACCCTTTTTGGACGGCAAGGATAAAGAGAGTTTAAAGAATTTGCGATAAGTGGGCATAGGCCTCCAGGCATGCATCTCACCTCCAGACATTATTACACACCTGCAGGCATCAGATGTATGTGGGTAGATAGAAGGTTGTGTATGCGAATTTTGAAGGCGCGAGTGTTGGGCTGTGTGGGCGAAATGAATTTTTGACCCTTCACTGCCGTACCTGGTGGGCAGACTTGTGCTGGTACGATCAACGCATAACTCTTTTCGATGCCATACAACTGTTTCCAAGCCTCGATACTGATGTCGACATTTGAATGTTGTAGGATAGGAACGAATGGGCTTTGCAACTGCTTCACGCCGCTTAGTTACACATTCGAAGGTTTCACTGCAGTAGACATAACATATGACCGGGACATGGAAAATACCGTCGGCAAATAGAGAAGGGTTGCTCAAGGCATCAAAGTGTTGGCCAAGAGGCCTACTGCCTCTCGATGTTCGCCGTCTCGTATTACTACAAAGGTGTGTGAACCTATAGGAAACGGAAATCTGTAGGATACGGAGGTTCGTACGGATAGCCCACGCTCCGAAGCTTACTTTACAGCTTTATCGTAAGGCGATGACATTCAAGTGCACCTTCTCTCGAGTCCGCACTCATATTACGTCGGCTTACATTCAGGGCTGAGGCTGAATATATTGGCTTCTAGAATGCACAGCAATGACATTCTAATGCATCAAATGAGAAGCTTACGCGGTGCCATATATTTTGCATATGAGCTAATTAGTAATGCCTCACTCACACAGTATCATTGGCCTTGTACGTTTACACAACTCTGCGCTGCGACATGGCTTTATCTGGGATCCCGACTCTTGGAGGATTTCAGTGCCGCGTACACTTGCATACGGACGTAGTATCGTACCCAGCTTTGCGCTAGGCCACTCCGAGGTGCAAAAGAAGTAGGGATTTACAGACCGTTAATGTTTCCTCATACAGAACATTTAAGTCGCAACCCAAACGGTTTTTGGTAAGCAAGAGGAAGATCTGGAAAGATGATCTGAAAGATGATCTTTTGTCGGTGTAGCCGCAGCTGCGTGCGCCACCATCCTAGTGGCTGTGTGGGGAAGTGGAGATCTGTGGACGATCAGGCCTGATAGATCTGAATCCGTGATGAATCGCGTTTGTTTGAGACTGATCATAGTGCTTCGATGAGCCTTGGAGATGCCAGTCCGCGAGACATTGCCAGGCTATACTCCTAAGCCACAGGAAGCCCCTCTATCTCCACTATCAACCGGGCATCGCCGCTTCCTGCCGGGTGATGAAGACGAAAATGAACCGTCGTCGCAACTGAGTCTGCAGCTCTCTCCTGACGCTGAGTTTCCTCCGGCGTACACCGCGCATAACGAGAATGTATCGGCTTTCAGCCTAGACTTTCCATTCGTAGTTGCGACGAGTCCGGCTACAGTGCCGCGATATCACCTGTTTGCCGAGTATTCACAGAAAGGGAAGCCTCAGAAGCTTCAGATCAGGCGTTTGTTGATAACGGAAAGTAGAAGACTGTCTTCTGCTAGTCGACGGCTCTCAACTCTCTCTTCGGCAAGCTCCAAGAGCAAGGAATCGGATTCTCAGGGCATTGAATTTGACCACGACACAACTTTGTACATCGTCCAAACCGAAATGATCTTTGGGCGACGTGCTCGCACTTTGCCTGGTCATGTTAAGATAGAGCGTGGAGGTGGGAAGTGCCAGTTCTGGCATATGACGAGAAATGAAGCTGGAGATTCACTGCGAAAAGAGAATGAGAAAAAGCTACAGAAGTATGGATACCATTCAAAGAATGAGTGGAACAAAGTCCTCTTATATGAAACGAACAAAGCGAAGTGGAAAGATCGAGAGGGTACTGAGGTTGCCAATGAGAGTTCTGATGGACTTGAAATTGTGAAGTCTCTCGATGTTGGAGAAAGAGACCTGTTGGTCACTTGCTGGGTTTCCAAGCGATGGTACGATGACTGCAAGAAGTTCAGAGAATGTTGATGATACCACTTGAGTCTATGATAAACCGAATCTCAACTTTTGTCATGAACATGGGAACTTCAAGCTTCCCAATGCATCTAGCGAGGGTATAACATATCGTACAGCGTGACGGCATCGTGAGTGAACGCTTCCAAAACTCCTCGCTATGCGCACCCAGTGACGCCAAAGTTCGCTCCATAGTCTATACACAATGCATGGCGGTCGTGTCTCGAAAGTCAACAAGAAGAATCCGGCCTTTTAAAACCAACCCTTAACCCAACCCTTTTTCCCAAGCTTCTCCAGGACTCCCACCGCCCCATTCATCAGCTCGCCGACTCCCCCAGCCCCGCTCGTCGCACCGCCTTCGATCCAAGCCGTCCACCGCAGGATAGCACCCACACCCATCTTCCAGCTCTCGAGGGCCTCCCGCGGCGGCACCGCGACGCCCGAAAGCTCCGCCTCGGCAACGTGGCGGTTCGCGAGGTCGACGAAATGGCGGCCGGCGGCCTCAGCGGCCTCGGGGGCCAGGGGCTCCGCGTCGGGGTCGTTGGCGGACGAGACGCTCGAGGAAGCGACGTTGGACACGGACAGCTTGTGGGGGGTGGCTTCGGGCGCGCCTGTCGACAGCTGCAGCGGCGGCGGCGGCGCGCCGGCGTGGAGCGCGCCGTACGCGCACGCCCACAGCACCAGCGCCGCGTAGTGCAGCGCCATCTCCGGGCCGAAGCCTGGCAGGTCGGGCGAGACGTCGAGCGCGAGCGCGACGATGCGCAGCGCGTGGCGGAGGGCGCGCCGCGCCGGCGCCTCCGCCAGCGTGAACGCCATCGACGCCGGCAGCGCTGCTTTGCCCGCGCCCGCGTACAGCGTCGGCATCGGCAGCAGCAGCGCTGACGCCCACAGGCGTAGGTCCGCTTTGAGCAGCTCGAAGGCGTCTTTGGCGGTGCGCGCCTCCGCCGATAGTTTCTGTGAGAGCAGCCACGATTCGCCGGATGTTGCTAGGAGCGCTTTGAACGGTGTGCAGGTGCTCAGGTTCACGGCCTCGTGCATCAGTCGCACGTACGGGTTTACGCTCAGTGAGTTCTCAAAGAGTGAGATGGCCTCGGGCGCGAAAGCCGCGTGCGTGTAGGTGCTGTACGGAGAGATAACTTGTACTTGGGCTTGGATGGAGGACGCTCTGACTGCCACTAGAAGAGACGATTGGAAAGCGTCCATTCGTATGAGTTGAACGCCATGCGCAATGTCGTCTAGCGCTTGCAAGATATCTTTGTTAATGCAAGAATCGAGGTCTCCCGCTGATGTAATGAGCGACTGCCACTGAGATGGTGTTTTGGCGTCCCATATTTCGTGATTAACAGGAAGGTAGAGATCAAGGCCCACCTCTGCTGCAGTTGGATCGAGATCTGGCATCGGTCGGATCAAAAGCAGGCCCTCAAAGGATTCTAGGATATAGCACGCTACCAGAAGGCGTTCGTACGAATGGGATGTAATCCATTGAAGCCATTGCTGGTGGAGAACGCCATCGCTAGCTTCCGGATTCACAGTGCTCAAGCGACGCAACTCAGATCTTGGAACAGATTGCGGGTGCAGGTTATTGTGGCGATCCCAAAGCTGAAGTCCATGAGCTTAGCCACTTTAGGAAATACGTGCTGGAAGACTTACTTGATTGTATACAAGTCGGAATACGTCTGACAGAGAAGATGATGCACGTTTTGCTTTGAAATGAGATAGAAATTCCACCAAAAACACAGCCTGCAATAGATCGAGGCGGTCCGTGATCTTAATGGTGTCCTTGTACTGTCTCGCGTCAGCAAATGTCGACTTCGGAATTACTCATGTATTACCAACCTTGACAATAAGCTCTTGGCATTTTTGGTGAAGAATCCTCGAATCGCTTTTGGCAAATGGTTTGTTGGTATATTGTGCTCCAACCGCCATGACCGCAGCGTTCAACAGAGGACTTGAACGATGCTTTTGATATGTTTGTGAATGCAAAACTGGAAACAGAGGATGAAAGTTTTTCCAATATGCCTGAACATAAATTTGTTTTGTCTTTAGGTTCAGCGTTTCGCCAAGCTGCTGCTGTTCGAGCGCGCCTTCGATGTCAAGACTTCCATATCCGTCCCGATAGCCACTCCATGGCAAAGGGTATGGAATGCTGTCAATGGTCGATCCTCCCAGCTCAGGAGAGAGGACTGTGGAAGGAATCGCATGCATAAGAGAAGGAGAAGAGACAAGGGAAGAAGTGAAACTGGGCCCAGCGCCTGAAGGAGGAAGCTCCATCCACAGTCCAGGTGCAATCGACGCTGGCGGTGAAATGCTATCGGACGCAAGAGTTGACCACGCATCCAAGGAGTGCGGCGTGAGTGAAACGATGGGATCTGCGTAAATTGAAGTAGGAAAGGTAGAGATGTGGTTCCACGGTGAAAGAGCTCCGGATGACGGCTGCGTAGTGTCTATAAAGTCAAGCGCTCCGTAATCTGATGTAACCAGAGACGCATCGTCAAATATCGACAGGATTGGAAATTGGATCGATCGAGCCGCAGGTGCAGCGGTATGTTTGGATGGGAATGTCGCTATGCCGCTTTGACTGCTTATACGTCAGCCGCAGGCTTTTTTTGGCCACCAACGAAAGCTAGAAGAATCTTCTAGTCGCATTTTCTCCAAGTTGAACGAAGGAATATACGAGACCGATATGAACTCGTGAGACACAGAGGGTTGATACACAGAGGATGGCTGGAAAGTAGGTGGAATTTACCTCAACTCAGGCGCTATCACGTTTTCATGGAGCGCATACTGTTCCGCCAGAGTTACGACGGGAACATCTTGGCTGAACGAGGTAGTAGTAGGATCGGTGATACCAATGAGAGGTGCGTTGCTGTGTATGCTGGACTCGCGAACCGAGTCGGATCTGCTTCCTGTTGAGCTGCTACTGTCGCTCATGCGACGATTCTCGCGACTGCTACATGATTAGCAAAATGATGTTGTCAGCCGCCGGGAGGATTTCTTACTGCTTAGTTTCATGCCTGTCCAACAGGTCTTGTCTCGAAAACACCTTGCCGCAATTCAGCCAGGTGCACGGAAGCTTTGAAGGTTCGTGATTTTGTTCATGACGCCTGATGGATGGTCAGAGTCAGCATGAAGGCGTTCTGCGTCCCTACTCACCGTAGATGTTCGGCACGAGAATATTTCTATACAGCATAGTTAGCACAGCTTTTGAGGAAACGCGAAAGATGAGTGGTGAGAGAAAGGAGAGGTAAAGAGCTTGGAGCCACGAAACAGGAGACATGGGAAAAGAGATTTTGAGAGCGAGATGACAAGACTAAAGAGTTCAGGAGCTTACCTTCCCGCATTGGCTACAGATATGAGCGTCTCTGACGCCCTTCTTTGCCTTACTGATCCTTCCAGTCTTCGTCAACTTCGGGCCAAGCGAGAAAGAGTCCTGACCATGATGAAGTCGCGACATGGTCGAAGATCTGATACGCGCAGTGGAGTCCGCCTGGGATCTGGCCGATTCAGGCTTCAACGACGTGCTCGAACCAGATCGAGAGGACGACTGTTTTGAAGCTTCAACTCGTGCTGATTGACGCGTTCGGAGTCGCCGTGTCGGATGACCACTGTCCGAGGATGGCGGCCGTTGATCATTTGGACCAGAGCCTGAAAGTTCTCGCGCGGGGAACTTTGACATTGGTGGCGGTGTTTGAAGGTCTATATCTGGATTGTGGTCTTCTATGCGAACCGCCAGGCCCTCCTTTGGATTTGCACAGTTGGCCAGCCAGCTCCAGGGGCAACGGGTGGGTGTGATCCTCCGTGCCTCGTCTCCGCAAGTACTACCATTCAACTTTGGAGCGGACAAGAAGGAATATTATTGGGAAATGACTGAAACGACAAAAAGTTTAGGCCAAATCCCACATGAGCTTGGAAGCACGGTTTAAGTGCACTCTACGGGTGGCGAGAAAATGAGCAAGAAAGACTCCGAACGGTATCCGGGACGAATCCGCAATTAGAATGCGACGTTCCAATCAGGCTTGCTCTTCGTCAGATTTGATTGCCAAAGCGAGTATGAGTAGTCGAGGAGACCAGGAAGGTGACAAGTGCTCACTACCGTTGATCTTCTGAGGTGAAGGTTGTTTTTTAAAGCATGAAGAGGTGCGGAAGATTTTGGGACCGACGTACTACGGCATTGGCGAGAGTGATTGGAATTTGGGTGTGTCGGAAGGCTAGTCGACAGGGCTGAGGTTTAAAGAGCCAGGAGCCCGCGGAGGCTTTGAACAAGTGGATATGAAGAACAGACATCACCGACTAGAGCGTGACGAGCAGGGGAGCCAGTGGTTCAGAGAGGCGATGCAGCGTTGCAGCGTTGAAACTTAGCAGGCACACGGACAGCATGCGGGCCCATGATTTTGGCGGGACGACAGCAGGGCCGTCAATCCCACCGGCTTAGGAAAACGAGCGCCATCAGGGCCGACCGCCTAATTTTGGCCACTTTTCCCTCGACTTGCGTGCTAATTCCTCCTCTTTAGTCGGTGGCCGTTCTCCTGCCACCAAACCGCACGGCACCCCCGAAAGGCTCGTCCCGACAAAACACAACACCCAGCCAATATGGGGCAGTGGAAGCGTGGTTCTTCTGTCGATCTGCTCCTCCATCTGCTTTGATCGCTGTGCGCCAGCGCTGGATTCCAAGCGGGCGGCATGCAGTCAGCTGCCTTGATAGGTCCTCTTCGCAACCAACAGCACAAACGGCAACTTCGAGCGTGGGCTGTGTAAAAGTCGAAGAAGGCCTGCTTTAACGCGCCGATCTCTCTATCTTTGGCTGTCCCAAAGAGCCTTTCGTCATGACCGACCACGAGCCATCTCCCTTTTCACTTTTCCCCAGTCCAGTGCATCGGGATCCCATTGTCTGCGCCAGGTTCGTGACCCTTTGACTTCGCATGCTCAAATTACAACTTGCAGTCCCTGCTGCAGCACTAACCCACCAGGCATTCAATACGCCTTTTTGGGTAATCATGTTGGCAAGCGACTGGAGCGAAAGAGCGGCCAGAGCGGTCAGAGGTCAATTGGAAGCGCAAGCGGGTCTCTGGGTTGGGAAGGGTGCCCGGAAGATTTGGTTCGGTGGAAAGGATGGCAGCCAAAGTCGCCATGGCGCGAGCTGATTGGCATGGCCGCCAGTTGTAGCGACATGTTGCAAGCCACGCCCCATTCAAAGTTGCATTGAAGCATCCCAAGGCTACGGTACGGCTACGCCGTTGGCCGTTGACGACCCTCAATCGTTGCCTAGTAATGTTTAACTGCACAATTCATCTGCGAGCATCAACGCCCGGTGACGTTAAACCGGGTGTCCAACGCTTCGACCACGTCGGCACCGTCAGCTTCCACTCAGCCCGGCCCGGCACTTCACTTTGTCAGGTAAAGTCTCCGCAAAAGTCTCCATGCGATGGTAGACCGTGGGGTGAAGCTTAATAAGAAACGGGTGCTGATTGTTCTGCTGTACACGCTGTTGAGCCATTACAGACGAAATCCAAAAGCGCCAAATTGCTCAATACCGTACCCAGCAGCTCGTCTTCTCATGAATCATGGCCCTGTCGCATGCCAATTCCTTCCGGTTACATGGGTTGGTTGATTAGATTCTCAGCTGGCGATCTATTCAGGACTTGGGGACCCTGCGCTCCAGCTGGCGACTCAAAGCACCGTTTCTCCGGCTCTTACTGTCGTTAAATCCGCCGAAGGGTGCCATCAACTGCATCCCTCAACTGGCCATCCACCGCCTAGCCCGCCACTATTTTCGCGACGAATGGCCGCATTGCTCGTGGCAAATGGAGGTCAGTCGGCTACCTGCCTATGATGTGGCCTGCACCGCATTTTGTTCCTGCGACCATTACCGTCACATTCTTAGAAGCAGGCTCCCACGAGGCATGGCTTTGTACGCTGATAATCGTTCGACCAACAATTTCCTCATATTGGTATTGCGGGTGCTTTCCCCGCCCAGCTGCACAGCCCCGCGGGTCCCTTCCCGTTCGCTGTTTTGCGCGGTCTTGTGTCAGCACGCTATCTGGTAGGATAAATGACTTGCAGGGCTACCTTCGACCGGATTGGGACGGGACCGGGTTATTAAAGACGGCACTGATAATTAAATAAGCAGTCGAAAAATAGCTTTTCGGGCAAGGCTTCCCGCATCAAGCGCTTTGCCTTACTACTCCACCACCTCACCGGATCGTATCTAACACGACAAACATGGGCAAAATGTTGTTGAACAACGCTTGTGCAGCCATCAGTCTCGCTTTCAATTCAATTGCAAGACGGTGTTACGTTGGACTTCCTGTGTAAGGTAGCGAGAGAATCCTTTGTGACCCTTCTGCAGCCGTGTTCGGCTAAATTAGCTGGAGCTTTGTTTCGCGTCTTGAGGGCTTTGTGCCTTGATTTCCACCAAATGGGCTTGCACAAGATCGTCTGGGAATAGTAATGTGTCTCCCTGCGTACCGGGAGACACATCCCGCGTAGTAAGTACAGTGTATTTTATTTTACATACTAATGTAATCGCTTTCTTCGGGCCTGTGGGGACTATGGGTACTCTAAGCGAGACCTAGGCATTGATCGATAGTGAGAGAAGGCCCGACCATCGCCAACGTGCTCAGATAAAGCTTGGAACAACAATTTGACGACATATCTGGTATCGATCCTTTGAATGCAATGTTTGCCATCTACAAACTTGCGAAGAAGCGTTGGCTGAATCTCGCAAGTCCTGCGACCCTGTCAGTCGCGCTAGCACTGGCACAGCGAGGACATCCACCACAGTCGATTCAGAGCTTCCTCTCTATACGCCTGGCTGCGGCCACTTCATCCTCGAACCCGTCGCCATCTTTTGCGCAAACGTGCCGCTCCTCCGCGCTATAGGGTAACCTTATCAGCCTTCCCAGCCCTCGAACGGGTACATCAGCAACGGTTACAATGGAGAGATGGAGAGTGCTCGGACGAGTCTTGCAGATGCCGCTCTAAGACCTCGTCGCTGCCGAAAGATGAATCCATACTCGACGGACGGAGCATGCACGGGTGAGTCTCGCAGATGCTATTGCAGCGCCTCGTCGACGTCGTTACCGAAGGACCGGTCGCACTCTTCGCAGTCGAACACTCGAAGTAATCCTTCGGACCGCTTTACGCGCTTGCGGTTGCCTAAGAGATGAGCTCGATCACAAGAAGCAATTTCCGACCTGGTTGAATTCGGTGTTGGCTAGTTTTCCAGGACGATCTTGTCGGACTGAGGCTTGGCGATGTGACCGTTCAGGACACATTCTTCGGGCTTCCACTAAATGAAACTCCTTCACCATAAACACTAGATTCCCTATTTTCCTTGATGCTAATATACGGCCTCCACTGTCACTAGAGATCTCTCAATGCTAACCGTATATCGCTCTCAAGGATTTGTCTCGGCAGTAACTCCTAGTGTTATGGGCAGCAGAGCCGTGATCATGGTGATTGATTATTGCATTGAGTTCGATGTTGTTGATTATTGCATTGGGTTCGATGTTCTTGCTAAGTAAAAGTGTGTGGAAGGGTAAGATATAACCGTCACCACCGCTCCTGCCCTAACAGGTCTAACATTGTGCTTACGATTCTAACCATTCTGCACAGCCGCCTTCGGCCTTGCTTTGGCTGTTACTTTTAGCTGCGTCTCTCATTTAACGAGCAACATCCACATCATATCTGCGACTCCCTGTAATTTTTTGGTTGGTGACTTCGCGGGTCCAGCCGCATGCAACTTCACAATCCCGGGTTTTGACCTGGACGCCCTTCCCGATCGATACCTGTTTGGTATGAACGGTAAGAGAATTTCCCTAACTCCTAAACGCGATATAGCCTTCAGTAAATCAAATATCTGACCAAAAGAGCCCCAAGCGTCTGTCGGCAATACTTCAGCGATAATACTGTTTCTTGCAGCCCTCGTTTCGGCCAAAATCCATCAATTTTGCCTATGCCCCTCGACGATCTCCAGAGCTCAACAGCTGGCCAAAACTGGACAGCACTCTTGAGTAGCAACGGCTTCTACACAGCAACAAACTAGGCTCTGGAGGAACCTTTCAATTGCTTCTGCCTCGTTGCTACTGTGTGCCGTTGTCGCTCCTTGCATCACAGCCATCTTAATCGTTATCTTCAGTCACCGTAAATGGCAAATTATCATTGTTACTGATATCTTTTCCGGTGTGATTGCCGTGGCTGCCGCCATAATGTGGACTATTATGTTTGCAACCTACACAATCAAGTACGCCTCTGGCACTGGTGAAGCTGTTAAATAACTAATTGATAACAGTGACGATCCACTAGAATCAGATTTAGGACATGCCTTCGTTAGAGGACCTGGGTTTCCCATACTATGGGTGACTGCGGGGTCGCACCTGAGTATTCTCGTTGTTTGTATCACAATAATCGTGTGTACTGAGCTAGCAGCGAAAGTCATATCCGAATATGAACCCCCACTTCGAGTCCATGTAGATAATTTGGAGCACGAATTAAGAGTAGAAAGGATGAAGGGGCGGTAATTTGGGTTTACAGTGGGGGGTCAGATTTCCGTAATATCCATTAACTACCGACATGTCTTGTTGTCTCTGTTGCCGTCGTAACTGAAAAGGAAGTGGACTTTAGCTGCGAAGTTTAACTCAGTTTCTATTTCTAAAGGATGTAGAGTCAAGTTAGCTGGAAATATGTGGAGAATTCCGGGAATTAATGTTGATGTGGTGCCCGAACTTCAATTCAATGCCTCGATTCCTATGGTTTCTAAGAGCTTGGCTCTATCCTCATCCATCTGCGATAATTGGCGTGAGATTGGAAAATCGATTTTGCAAAAGACTGTATGACATCGAACAACTCCGAGGTACTGTGCCTCCGGATGACGATAAGATGTAGTTTGAGACCACCATAGTAACCGGCTGGATGTCCTTGTTCGTTCTCATCCATATTCCGGGTATTCAGTCCCGAAATTTCACTTCACATTCTTCACAACGTTATCATCTCATCCAGAAGCTATTTACGGCCAACCGAGGCTCTATTAGAGAACAAAATTGTCCATTGCTGACGAATTGGTCGCTAATGAAGTTACTCTCCTCCAGGGAGACCATTGGACGCGCGTGCATGGTTTCTGTTAGCACTACTTTTCAATCCATTGAAAACTAGCATCATGCCAGCTCAGCAACGTTGACCATCTCCACACACTGTTACTGGAAGCTAGAGTTGGTCCGAGCCAATGTGGGTCGATAGGGCTAATTGGTCGGCATTATCTTAATGATGGTACCCATGGGCCACCGCTCTTCTGCATCGTTAAAGTCTAGGGTAAGATCGTATAAGCAGCAAAATGCCTAGAATAGGTGGAACCCTATTCAGGCTGTAATTGCTAGAGTAAGCGAAAGCGGAACGTGTGGAGGCTGACAACAGGTGAAGTGATTGAAAACCTTCTCATCCGCGCGGTTGTCGGAAGCGAACGAGGTGAGACCTCGACACACTACGTACAGTCGGCGTCTTGGCGTCAAAGAACTTGAGAGACTGGTGTTGGACTTGATCGCTCCCTCGATTGTTTCACACGTCGCGAGAGACAGATCGTTGCCATACGAAATGTAGGCGCAAAATATGCTGCCGCTTGAATGGATCCAATATTGGGGCCAAAACTAACGTCGCGATCTGGAGCCACGCAGACGTGCTAATTCTTTGACTGAGACATGCGTATGGAAATAAATTAAGGAAACGATAGAGGAAAAGACAGCGTCATGATAAGTTTGCGCAAAGGGGTTCGCTCTACCTCCCGCAAGTGTCGTGGATGTGACGATATGGCTTTGAGAACTGGCACGATAAATTGAAGTAGGAATGGGAATCACAGGCATGCCAGGAATTCCGATGGCCTTATCTCGACAGCAGAAACTTAAGGCGATGGTATTTAGTCTTTGGCCATTCCCAACCACGTCGAAGAACCTTTTGTTTCGTGACCGCTGATGCTGACAGAAGGATGATAATAGAGAGACGGCCACATCAACTTTCCATGATCTCCTTCTCTCTTCAAGACTTGGCATAGAAAGCTCCACGCTGATGACGATTCAGGCCTCAACATATGTTTTCCGTACCACTTACTCCTGCGTTCTTCGGATCGAGCTCGGTCACATAAGAGGGTGTGGAAGGTCACGAATCGCAAATGCCCTCAAACTGACCTATCGGAAGCAGCCCAGCATTTGTTCGTAATCATTGCCCGTAGCCCTAAGAGGTGTACCGAGCAAACCCAGGAACACTTAATTGCTGCATTCCCTCCTTAAATTTACCGCACTCCTCTTTCTTTTTGTCATTCATCTGAACGGTCGACTTTTCCTTTCTTCAGCATTCAAGTGATCCCAAGGGTCATCATTAAGTTTGTGAGCTGAAGAAACGCAATAAGGTCATCCCAGCGAACAACTCGCGCCTTGACACCGCAAGACGTTAGTACAGTGGGAGAAACCGCTCGCCAGCAAACTTCCTTCGCAGCAGGTCGCCTCGGCCCCAGCAGAGCTCCATTCAATCCGTTGAATCTCCGGAGTCCCGACGATCCGGAGATATTTGCATTCTATTCCAAATCTGGGGTCGCCGTTGTCATGACTACTGCCATTCAACGTCCATCGACCCAAAGGCAGTGCAAGAGCTTGGACAAGAAGATACCGTTAACATGACCACTCTGTCTGTCTTAACGAATTCTCAAATCACTACCACATTGTTCTTCTGCCAAAACGTGTCCGTCGAACCTACCGTCCAGTGTTTTCCTTTAGCGAGGTCTCAATGGCCCCGCTCTAACATGAACCCATGGTCCACCAAACATCGATCCTTTCTCCGCATCGCAACAATACCTGGATTTGGCCACTTGCCTCGGTACTTTGCCGACGGCATATTTCCAGAACATTGCCACTTCGATCTGCCATACTATTGGTAGCCCGGTTGCCATTTTTCTCCTTTCGGCAGAGGCTCTTCTCGAATCGCAGCGCCGCAGTCCAAGCCATGACGTTGAATAGCTCCTTCATCTCCGCTACTTCCGCAACGGAACCTTCTGTGATCCTTGCTAACTCTGGGCACCCAGACGACAAGATTGAATCGCTTGCGGAACGCCTTCGAGCTGTAGGAGCATACTCGTGTCAGCCTCGTGATAAAATCTGTCATCCAACGGAATTTAAATGACGCGAAACTGCCTACAGACAAATGAGTTTCACTAACCATACTGCTCAGGGCGAAGGTGAACGTCTAGTCTCCAATATCTACCGTTCCGATGCACGCGGATGCGCATGGTAGACGTCATCAAAACGCCAATAGCATTTGCAATCCCCAGCAATCCCCACTCCTCTCCACGCTGGCCAGGTCGGCATTTGTCAACCAGTGATTCAAACCGTAGAGGCCTTGTACCGAGGTGATTGGCATTGGAGACTACTCGAACTCACCGTTGACGGTGCCAGGGACGAGGATTATTTTCTCTTGCCCGTTGTCATATAGATAGCTCAGCGTCCTGCACTTAGCTGTGATCATCGTCAAAAACCCAAAATTTTCTACGTTCCATTCAAGACCTTCCTACGGAGTCTCTCAAATCTAATTGTCATCTCATCTCCTGTTTCCTTTGAAAGGTTGACATAATGGCGAACGGGAATAGCAATGGCGATCTGCGTCGCCTCCACACTCATGAAATTGAAATTGGCACCTCTGAAGCCCTCGAGAGGCACATCTCCCGACATGTCATTCAACCGCCGCCTGTCTCGCAGAGGAAACTGGACTTTGAGCATGCCCGCCCGCGCATCCTTCGCGAGATGATGGCCGAAGCTACCGGCGTGTTTTTCTACGTCTTCCCAGGCATTGCTTCTGTGGCCTCTTTCACCGTCAACAGTGCCGGTGCACTGCCAGTCCCATTCTACGGTAACATCCTGCAGATTGGGTTCGCCTTTGCCATCGGTATCTCCTTCGCAATCATAACGTGTGCTCCTGTCTCCGGCGGACACTTCAATCCAGCCATAACCATTTGCTTTGCCATCTGGTCGGGCTTCCCGTGGAAGAAGGTGCCGCACTATATCTTCAGTCAGATCTTCGGAGCCTTCATGGCCGGTCTCGTCCTCATGGGTGCGTACTGGCCGGAGATCCAGGCTCTCAAGGCCGCTAGCATCGAGAAGTTGGGCACCGCCGTCTTCAACGGCGGACCCGCATCCATCCTATGCGTTTTCCCGAACCCCAACCAAACGAATCAGGGATTCTTGTTCTTCCAAGAGTTTTTCGTGGACAGCTTCATTGGAATTGTCATCTGTACGTATCCACGCTTTTCAATCTCAACCTCTAGCATCTCTCCACACGCTCCAAGCCACCTCACACAACCCACAACGCACTAACCGCAACAAGGGACGTGCCTGGACCCAGCGAACCCGTTCGTCAGCCCCGTAAGCGTGCCCTTCACGATCGGGCTGGCGTACGCGGCGATGATCTGGGGGTTCGCAGCGAACACGATCTCGACGAACCTGGCGCGTGACCTAGGGACGCGGCTGGTGGCCGCCATCTTCTTCGGCCGCGAGGCCTTCGCGTTCGACCATGGCTACTCGTGGATCTCCATCCTCGTCAACATCCCCGCCACCATCTTCGCTACCGGCTACTACGAGTTCCTCATGCGCGACAGCTTGATGAAGATTAACGCGGGTCATGCGACGCATGAGGGTGGTGCTGATGGCCTGAGGAAGCACCTTAGTAAGGTCGATCCTGAGTACGCCGTGAATGGTACTATTGAGCAGGGGTATAGCAATGCATTGAGAGGCGTTGGTGAAGGTGCCGTGAAGAGCGAGGAAGTGTAGTGAGTGTTGACTAGGCCATTGATGCTAGGTTTGGACTTGTTCGAATCTATTTGAACGTAGCTAGTAAGGAATAGTGTTTCCTTCAGTAGAAAAAGATTTCACAGCGGTTCTCAAGCTGTGTATTTGATGAGGTTGCTTTCCTCTACCACTGCACGCTTATTGTAGTGTATCTCCCACTCATGATCCAGATGTCATGTGCCAACCATTGCAAAGACTCTACGATCACAAACATATCTCGTACTTTGCCTTCTTCTAACCCTTTAGGCCCGGACCGTTTTGATACTACTGCCAGTTTTATGTTTCATGACTTCATTCATCCTGGCTGGCTACTAATCTTCGAATAAAGACTGGGTGTGGCGACATAACCATGACCACAGCACCCTCGCTTTACTTCGCACAGTCTATCGAGGATAATCACGAAACTGGTCAATTTCACATCTCCGTGGATTCTCTGTGCAGCTCGCTCCCAGGAGACCCGTCAAATCACGTGCCAACATAGTAGTTTGTCGACGGGGCTGAGCATGTTTGACAAGTAGTTACATGTAGGTACACGTATCTAATGTAGGCTAGATGGCGAGGTCGTGGCTCAGAACTCCTATTGAATCGCCCTGCATGAGAGAGGCTTGGCTCAGCCACTTCAGCCTGACTAGCAGCATCGAACTGATTTAATGTCTTCCTCTGCCTCGCTACTATCCCCCAGCACTTATTCTTAATTTTTTCTCTCTGGCCCTTTCATAGCTGCTCCGAACTCGAAGTTTTAAAAAAGTTGGTCAACATGGGAAGTGATGACGAGGAAACACTTCGCGTCCTTGGTTATAGGCAAGTTCTCGAACGCCGCTTCTACCCTTGGTCGCTTTTCGCATTTGCTGTTTGTGAATTAATCACTTGGGAAACCGTACTTGCATTGTTTGCCGAAGGATTAAAAAATGGAGGTCCCGCCGGCCTAATTTACGGATTTATATTTGCATGGGCATCGACGATGTATGTTTCAAAGTCCAGAAATCTTTTTCACGGCTAATCTTGTCCCAGATCTGTATATATCGTCATATCTGAACTAACGTCGATGATGCCGACTGCCTGTGGCCAGTATTACTGGGTCTACAAGCTTGCACCCTCGGATTACTACAGAAATTTCTCAAGTTACGTGATCGGCTGGCTGACGTCTCTTGCCTGGGTTGCCACGGTTGCGATTGAGACATTACTTGCAGGAACAATCGTTCAAGGCTTAATCAAACTCAATTATCCGACCTACGATGCAGAGCTATGGCAGGGTACCTTGTTGACATGGGCAGTGATTGCGTTTGCTATGGCCATCAATATCTTCAAGCCCGATTTCTTTCCGAAGTTGGAGATTATGATCTTGGTCCTTCATGTCGTAGGCTTCTTTGCCATCATGATTACTCTTCTTTCTTCTACGGACGAATTTGGCAGCCGATCGTCAGTCTGGCTTACCACTTTTAACGGAGGCGGCTGGCCTACAGAAGGGCTCTCACTATGTGTAGGCTTTCTCGGTAACATTGCGACATTCGTTGGCGCAGATGCCAGCGTTCACATGGCAGAAGAGGTTTACCATGCTAATGTTACCATCCCCAGAGCCATCTGCATGGGCATGATCTTCGACGGCATCGTCGGTTTCGCCATAATGGTAACAGTACTCTATTGCCTTGGTGATGCGAGTTCTGTCCGTGAAACGCCGACGAAATTACCGTTCATTCAAATCTTCTACAACAGGGTGAAAAGTGTCCGGGGGGCGACTGCTATGAGCGTAGTTGTGCTCTTCTTGACTTGGGGATGCGCCGCCGGCATTATGGCCACAGCCAGCCGCATGACTTGGTCGTTCGCGCGCGATAACGGGATGCCATTTGCTTCATATTTGAAAAGAGTTTCCGAAAGGAAAAAGATACCCATCGTGGCTATCGTGGTGACCACGATCTTTGCTGGACTTCTCGTTCTCATCAATATCGGCTCGAAAGTTGCATTTGACGATGTTATCTCGTTGACGATCACCGGGTTTTACGGATCTTACTTCTTGCCCTGCGCTTTCTTGCTTTACCACCGTGTCAAAGGGCACATAGTACGTCATGACAGTCATTTGCCACGAAGGCCAGAACAATCGGTGCCGGTACCATTAGCCGATGGAACTCTGGACGAAGAAGCCGAAATCCAGACAGTTCGGGATCAACAAGCCGAACCCCAGGCATCTCAGGAAAAAGGAGCCGAAATCGAGGTAAATCAGAACGAAGGGGACGATACTAGCACCTGGTCGGCTCCGCGCGAAGAAGTAGCCGAAACTCAAGCAACTTGCGGCATCAATAAGACTAATGAATTCGAGAAACCACAGTTTGTCTGGGGCCCTTGGTGTTTGCCGGGCATTTTCGGTACAATCAACAATGCGTACGCCTGCTTCTATATGATCTATGTCATCTTCTGGAGCGTCTGGCCTCCTGCTACGCCAGTATTTGCAAATACGATGAACTATAGCATTGTTGTGACGGGTGGGGTTCTGATCCTGAGTGGCCTTTGGTATGTAGTGAGGGGCCGTCGGGAGTATACGGGCCCAGGTAAAGAAACGTAAGAAGAGGAGGCCCAGATTTACAAATTTGAGAGTAAGGTTGGTTCAGTGGTAGGATACGTAGCTAGTTACGTTAATGGATATTTTCTATTTTCCGATAAGGTAGTTATGCCATCGTTGAAAATATCAACCCTTGACCATGCACGAACACCGATCTTCCCGCCTATCCAGCTACGGTCGTGTACACGCTCTCTGATAGGCCACACAGTTGACACGTGCTGCACTAGTCGTAACCGGGGGTGTTCTGCACGATCTTATTACGCGGCGGCTAGCTATCCCAGCCTTGTTGTTCCTTCATCCATCACCGTTGAGTGTTCACACTTGGCCTTCGAGCAACATGGCAGATCCTATATCATCTATCGTAGCATGTATTTCCCTTATCTCAACTATTGGCAGGACATCGTCCGGAATTGCTTCCTTCGTGCGCAGCTACCGAGCTCTGCCCTCCGATTTAGACAATATGTCTCGAGACCTCACCCCCCTCCGGAACGTCCTTAGCCTTCTCAAGGACAATTTCGCCACGGTAGATGACCAGGCGGTTCCAGAAACAATTCGAAAAGAGATTATCGATATTATCTCTAATTGTCGTAGAGTCTTAGAAGAGTTGGACGAATTGCTACAAAGGCACAATGGGGGACTCAGTCAGGCGCTCCGTTGGGCCACGACAGGAAGTCAAGATGCTGCTAAGTTGCGCTGGAACCTGGATGCATACAGAGGCACCTTGAATTTGGCCTTGGAGTTGCTTAAGCAGTACGTATACATACAAGACCATTGTTTAGAATAGTATGTAATACGTCATACAGACACAAAATCGGAGAGATTAAGCAGGATACTTCGCAGATTCTCGCAAAAGTCAGCCTCCTAAGCGCTCCCTTACCAGCTGAAGAATTTCGGACCCAAGGCCTTGAAGTCTCGAACGACATTAATGGCGAAAATGATCGTCGCGACTCCAAGAGGTATTCGATCCTTCTTATTGACTTGATGGTTGTTCTAATATAGATTAGCTCGATCCTTTCCTGCACCAGTGAGGATACACTGACTTCCTTTCCACCCGATATACAAAATGAAAAACGAAGAAACAGTGGAACTGGATTCGCAAGACTTTTTTCCTCCTTCAGAAGTAGTCCTAGTCCTATTCAGCTTAAGGACCACCGTCATTGGGTTCTGTCCGTCGCCTTCTCGCGAGACGGCAAGCTGATCGCGTCTGGGTCGCGCGATGGTACCGTCAGGGTGTGGGATCCGTTCAAAGGCGAGTGCCGTGGGACATTTGATAGCGGCTCTGGTTGCGTGCGGGATGTCTCTTTCTCGCCAGACGGTAAGTTGATCGCGTCAGCGTCGTTCGATAACACCGTGTGGCTATGGAATGTTGCCACGGGTAAGAAGCATGCGAGGTATAAGGGACACAAAGGTTCGGTACATGCTGTGGTCTTCTCGCCAGATGGCAAGTTAGTCACGTCCTCGTCAAGCGACCACACCGTTCGGCTGTGGGATCCAGGCACTGGTCTGACCCGCTGGACGTTCGAAGGGCACAATGGCTCGATTTGGGCTGTGGCCTTCTCGCCGAACGGCAAGCTGGTCGCCTCCGCGTCGCGCGACAAAACCGTAAGGCTTTGGGATGTGAACACCGGTCAATGCTACAGAACGTTTGAGGACCACGGCGACGAGGTTCGGGCCGTCACCTTCTCGCCAGATGGCAATATTGTCGCATCGGCGTCGCATGATCGCACTATCAGGTTGTGGGACCCGGCCACAGGCAGCGTCGGAAGAATTTGTAAGGGCCACAAGGGTAATGTTCATGCCGTCGCATTCTCGCCGGATGGCAAACTGGTCGCATCCGCTTCACTCGATAACACTGTCAGACTATGGGATGTGGCTACGGGACAGTTTCGTGGGATGCTTTTGGGCCATAAGGATTCAGTTCAAGCCGTTGCCTTCTCGCCGGACGGCAAGATAATTGCGTCCTCGTCGAACGACCGTACCATTAGGCTGTGGGAGCCGGCCATGGCTGAGATGTAGCGAAAGGGCACTAATCCCTCATTCTACCATGTATGTTTCCTTAAGCACCTGTTTCGGGGTCTTGTAAGCTAATTTAGAATGTAGCATGATAAGATGTTTTCCACTTTGTAAAAGAGAATGCCGTTACGCCCTACTGTATTCATGTTTGAAGTCCCTTGATGCAATCCGGTCAAATTCAGAACTTGGCTATTGACGTCGCAAGGCAAATTGAGGAGGATAAACTCAACCCAGTCAGGCGATTAAACAGTATAATGCACGAAATCATTACTCAATGTGGGCGTGACATATTGAGTTAATCGTCCTACTTCGCCGAGAGACGGAAGGATCTTCTCTAGATCAGCCACAGAGCGGCGTACCTATCAATCGCAAAGATATATCAGGCTATACTTTTACGTCTTTCTGCATGTGTTGGACGAAGTACATTGAAGATACGAGACAAAAGGCGCAGGAAAGAGAGTAGATGCTGGCCTAGTTCGAAGAGGAGAATGAAGAGGTGATTAGGTATGTGACGAGTCTAGCTATGCCGTTGGAAGGCATATATGAGATATACAGTTCCCCGGGGTGGCTGTCAACTCGTGGTAATGGTGCAGCATTTGAACTGATTTTTACAGACGCTGGTCTTGAAAGTGCGGGATCATCCTTTCACTTCGGCGAAGAAGAAAGCCACACCAACCATAGCACATTATGGCACATACACAGGAACTCTTGAACAAAGTAAGAATGACCCATTGCAATGGATTCATATTCACTATGAACTGGTAGCGGATTTGTTTTAATAGAGTTGTAATTTTGGCATAAGCGGTGCAACTTATCGATGGTCAGCTCGAAGTTGGAACGCAAGCACCTCCTTCAACCCTCCAAGCGGTCCCTCATTGCTCTTGGCCCAGTACGACTTGGTATTGCAACAGAACAATAACATCAAACAGTCCCGGCGTTTTGTTTGGCCCATTTCCCCTTCTCCATTCAATTGTCAGTGGAGCCATACTAATAGTAACTTGTGCAGTGGCGGTCATGACGACCATAATCGTGGCCATGGCATCGTGAGTGTGTTGACGAGGATGTCGGAGGTGTAGTTGCAGATGCAATACATAGGCCTTGACAAGTTTCTGTTTGAGTGCAGATAGCTCCCACAGGACATGGCGATCCTCCGAGCACGCATGGCTGAGTAGGCAGCCCACCGTTTGGCGCCGTAGTGAGGCAAAGGCCTCCACAAGTCATGGTCTGAGTACATGTAGACCCCGTCGGACAAGGTCCTCCTCCAACGATACACGATACCAGCGACGGAGCAATTGATGTTGCGATGCACTCTCCAGAACAGACTTCCGTTTGAGTGCAAATGGATCCCTCGGGACATTGTGAGCCGCCTAGGATGCACGCTTGTGTTGGAAGTGATCCATTAGGTGTCGTGGTGAGACAAAGCCCACCGCAAGTCATGGTTTGAGTGCAGGTGTAGCCCGTTTCGCATGGAGTGCCGCCTACGATACATGGAGTGATTGGAGTGCCGTTTGCAGCAGCACGGAAAGCCAATGGAAGAATGGCGAGTAGCAGGATAGTAATCATGTCGAGTAATTTCTGGAATGCAGGGTAAGTGTTACAAGTTATTCAATTGATTCTGTGAATGAGCAAAGTTTCGAAGATGTACTCAATATTTATACGTGACGTTTCTAAGATTAGAGTGCATTCTTTTAACGCAGTACTCCAAGTAATGCTGAGTCTCCCACCCATTCCAAGGATGTTCATTGGACAAATTTTCGATAGAAGAGGTCATAACTCGTATGAAATATTGGCTCTCGTGACATCGATCTTGGTTGTACGAGTGTATTGCATGTCCTAACCTCGTGTGGACATGTCATGAGGTGGGCGGAAACGTGCCAAGCCTTGCATTGCCGATTTGGGCAGTGATCATACGTCAGAAATATATTTTTTCGGCTACACAGTCACATCTTTTAGCAAGCCACACCACTGACAGATCAATCATAGTAACTGCATGATAAACCTAGAGTAGCACCACGCCGTACGTGGCGTAGTTCTTGCCCACACAGTGCATAATGCCGGGATCTTTGGTACTTCGGCGCTGAAACAGGATATCATAAGAAAGCAGCTAGCAGATCTATCAAGCACCGGTTTTGCATCTCCAAGGCACCAATTCTAGATGCTGCGGAACCTCATAGACTGGGATCCGAAACTGTCAGCCGATTGACATTGGTTATGGCTCGGATCTTGCCCGACATATGTAACCTAGCTAGTTTCTGTCTGCAACCATGCCCATCCATATTCGAATAACGACCTCCGGAGCATGCCGAGAGCAAAGCAAATAGTCAGAAATAGAACTATGGCCACCGAAGGCCGCATGCACGGCAAGGTCGTGGAGCAGAACAGAATGTAACCCGAGTTCTCTTCTCTCTCCGTCAGCCTCTCTTTGCCTATCCATGCTCATTCTCATCTGGTCCTGCATCTTTCGAAGCATTCTATAGTATAATGCTATTACCATTCGAGCCATCTCGCATCACCGATATCGTTTCCGCCCAGTGGTTGCAGGTGATCGATGCCTGGCATGGCGTGACAACTATTTGAGTATGTGGTCCGAGCCATTGCCTGAAGGAGTGAAGAAGGTTGTCATTGACCAGCTTGAAGAAGTCTGCCATCTTACCCTTTTCTTTCCGGTAGTACATGGCTGATGGGACTATCTCCAGCAGCTTGAGCGTCTTTACCTTTCCCAAGCGACCGAGCTGGTATGTATCCTGCATCCTTTCCGACTCTTTCCTTGCGTATGTTCGAGCTGCATTGTCACCACGCCAGTTGTCCGCCACTTGTTCGAATGTCTTGCAGACGATAGCCCAGCGCATGCGATCCTCATCTGGTGAGCTTTTGCGTGGCCGAGAGTAGTGATAGTGATCAAGATGGATGGTGACGCGCTTGAGGTTGGTGCAGAGTTCCATTAGATTTGCGTCCGGGTTGAACTCGTCGGTGTCGTATATCTCTTTCGTTACGGAGTACTCTTGAAAATCGATCGATCGAACGCAGTGGTATAGACCTTCTCTCCTTTCAAGCCAGGCTTGGAACCATATGTTGCTAGTGACTCGATCTTTGGATGTTTCTCGAAGGCGAATCGTGTTCACCTCCAACATGACTGGGACCGTTTCGTTGTAGATGAAGTGACTGGCCAACATGATGGGTGCAAAGAGAGGATAGCTTGCGGCCATATCCGTGTACTCTTCCTCACTGTCTTCTGTCTCGTCCATAATCTCTGAAGATTCTTCGCTGGCGGAAGGCGTATCAGGTTCTGATTCGGCGTAGCTGCTATCTTCACACTCTGGTTCACCGATGATGATGCTTTCTTCGTTGTAAAGCACATAGGCCCAAATCTTCCTTCTGATCTCCACTGGCAGTCTTCCAATCCACGGACCTAAGGAAGATTCAAGTCCACTGAATTCCGGAATCTTCTTTGGCCACTCCTTTTCACGTCCATATGGAGTGTCACACCGGAATGTATCCTCCCACTGCTTGTCCAAGTCGCAGGCGACAAGTGTGGTAGCCATGACGGAGGGGTAGTTGTTGAATGGCATTCCTTGGATTGATTGGCGAGACTTTTGTTGTAGGTTCTAGTCGTTATGACCAAAGGGAGGATCAAAGTTGAAATGGTGTGATAATGGAAGTGCCGGGTGAAAGATGGAAATCCACGGGAAGCGCAATCCAGCGTTTGCTGGTTCAAAGCCACAGCTACCCGTCTCGGAAGGAGGCAGCCTCGTGCGGCGTCAAGCTTTGAATTCGAAGATATCAATCTAAAAGTCAGTTATAGGTTCTTAAGACAGGCTTATTGAAGTCTTGGTTTTGTGTTTGCAAGACGGACAGAAAAGTAATTAAGGGTGCCTTCTCTCTCTGGTAACGTCTTCTGTTCCTTGGTTCACATTCCGTCGTTTAAGGCACCTATGCTCCTATGCGGACTTTCTTATGACGGTGTCATTAACAAGTGGGCCTCGAGCAAGACGATACAATATCTCTTGCTTAATATCACAAACGCTAAAGATCCCTGATCACGAGTTTTCCCTCGCAGTTCGCTCATTCCGACAACAGTGAATTACTCTACACCCTTTTCAACTTCTTCCGAACAATACGTTCTCTTCGCGAGTATTACTAGTGAAGCACTTTTGACGGTACACTAGACCCATGGTACTGAAACCATTGAGAAACAGGAAGGTTTCGTGAAAAGAGTGTGGAGTGGACAAGATACTGGAGTTTCCAAAGTCTGGAGGCATTAAGAAAATACAAAGGATTCTGGCCAGACGGAAGCCCAAGAAAAAGCGGCATACTATATTGTGAATTTGGGCTTTTAGAAGAGTCCGCTTTGAAAGGACGTAGCTTGGAACCTTACCATTGGATGAGCCGTTGGACGAGACAGCCTCACATAAATGATGAAGGCCACTCACGGGGAATTTTTAGGTGGAGGAGAATGCCATTCTTTTCTTTACCGCCATATGATAGCTTTTGCAGGATGCCAAAACTGATCCCCTAGCTCTAGTCGACTGGAGCTTTTCGTCTTTGGAGGCCTTCATCCTACCTGACTATTCAACTCCTCGGCACCAAGCGCACTGTACGCCGTACCTTCTTCTTGCCGACAAACTGTCTCGGCTAGTCACTAGAGCTAATGGGACGGCCCTTGCCGGCATCAAAGCGATGGTGCCTTCGTAGCACCGTGGCTGACAATAGATGGGTACGGAAGCGCTAGTTCACCGTTTGTACTAACGTAGTAAGACGCTGAGGCATTTCGACGGGACGACAAAATTTGACATTGCGATCAGCTCAAGGTATTGCCTCGTCTCACACTAAGGTGAGCCAAGAAGTGACGAGTTGTCGGCGATATGAATGAAAAAGGGGAGGGTTCGCCGAACAAGCAGATATGATATTGCATAAGCATCGCCGACAAAGCAAGCATCCCGTCTCAGCTCCACCGACTCCGTGCTTACCGGTCGTTCGATTTTACAGCTGTACCTACTAGATGTCGGAAACATAATGTAAGCCCCCCCATTCCCCGAAGCCCTACCGTAAGGAAAATTTTCCTATTCCGGCATAAATCTCCTTTCTGCATTTGACTGGGGACTGGGACCACTCCCCTATCGGCATGCCTACTAGCTGAAGCTTCAATTTGAACTCTTGAACGTTCATCTAGTCATGGGGTTTCGCTTCGTTAGGTTTGCAGTGACGAGTACAATGCGCGTCCAGCGTCAGGTGCATGGCGAGCAACAATGAATTGATATATGACCGCGTCAGTGATGGATATCTCGAGAATTCTTTTGTATTTGTTACAGATGAAGCAGCTACCCACGTTACTCTCGCGGAGCAAACGGCAGTTACCCGCCAATTTCCCAACTCTCATGATACGTTATCCACCCAAGGGGTTATGTGCGAACCCGTGCTATATGAGCAATTACCCTTTCATAAAGCAGATTGATCGTCAGGTATTTCCAACATGGTACTCCCAACAACCCTAGAAGACCACTTTTGTATTTTGCGTGTTCCAGACCCGTGTATTAGTCGTATAATATTCATATTCCATATCCTATTCCTCGGCATCCTGAAAAGTGAACTGTCCCTTCGAATGGGAAGTAGGTCCACTCGCAGCTTGCCTCGCAGCTGAAGGTACATGGGTGCGAGGTACAGGCCTCATGATCCTGAAAAGAAAGAACGCCGTCGCTATATGCATGTCCCGTAAATTCGATACGAAAATCCGACACCATTGTCGTCTTTGGCCGTGTATTTACGCCCATTATTGCCTATTTGGTCATTTCATTACGAGGTCGTTAAAAGATTGAAAAGATTGATTAGAGCCATCCGATGATGACCATAAGGAGCGTCGCAAAGAAAGTACTGATGCTGAGAGCCGTACTTGGTGTAATTCCCTTACTTGCCGCGCCTTTCTTGTGTGTTGCCGTTGGGCTCGTGCTGGTGGTGGGCGAAATGGGCGTCGCCGTTGCACTATTTGAAGCCGGCGTCGTAGCGGGAAACAGCGTGGTTGTCTTGCCACCGATCACTACATCTGTAGCATATGGACTGAGGCTGATAACGGTACCAGAAACGGTAATGGTTCCTCCTGGTGTGAGAGTCATACCATCGATCACGAACGTTGTACCGCTGTTGGCAGTGAAGACCGTCCCGTCGAAAGTAATGAGCGGCGGGTTGGTAGTGATGCCGTTGCTCATGTATGTTGTTTTGCCGTTCACAACAATTGCAGTACCCCCAGGTAGGAGAGAGATCGTGGATCCCATGTAAGTCACTGCTGGTCCCCCAGGATAAAGAGTCTGGCCACCAATAATGTATTCGTCACTCGGCCCAGATGTAGCGGCAAAAGAAGTACCGCCGATATCGAGAACAGCGATGGTTGAACCAGCAAGCTCAGAAGTGATGCCGTTGATGGTAATGTATTGACCATTCGATGCCACCGCAACAGTAGTGCCGGAGACCACAATAGTTTGCCCCGGGCGAACAGTTTGGCCAGCAATGACGAACGAAGCACCGTTCGACTCAGTATAAGTTGTACCACCGATGACAACGGCAGGAGCAGTAACAAAGCTGTCAAGAGTTTCGGTTTGACCGTCCACAACCGCGACTGTTGGGTTACTACCTCCTTCGAGAGATATGGTGCTGCCATATGCCGTGATCACGCCGCCAGGAGTAAGCGTCTGTCCACTGATGATGAAAGACTGACCACCATTATTTGCCGTGAACGTATTTCCGGCCAAAGTAATTGCTGGCTCGTACGTCGGTACTGCAACGACTGGAGGGCTGGTGATTGTGATGCCGTTGACAACCAAGGAGTCGTAGCCATCGCCAAGAGATATGGTATTGCTACCAACAAGCACTTCACCACCTGGGGTGAGGGTTTGGCCTTGGATAACATAAGCGCCTTGAGAATTCGCTTCATACACCGTACCGGAAACATCGATAGGAGGAGGAGTTGTCGCAGCTCCAGATCCTTCGAGCCCTTGCGTTTGGCCGTTGACAACGACGTAAGCACCATTGGGCGCCAGGCTGACGGTTTCTCCGCTGACGACCGCTGTACCACCTGGAGTCAGGGTTTGCCCCGGAGCGAGGTAGTATTGTGTTGCCGCATTTGGGGTGAAGCCTTGTCCTCCAACGCTAATGATTGGAGGTGGAGGGCTCGAACCTCCTTGTTGACCGGTTTGGGAGTCACTGGATTCTCCCGAGCCTCCAGATCCTCCCGAGCTTCCACCCGAACCATTGGTATCAGCCAATGCTTGTGCTTCTCCCGGTGGAGAGCCGCTCCCTGAGGATCCAGACCCGCTGTTGGAGCTACCACCAACGGGATTCTCCGACGCAAAGCCCACACCGTCAACGGTTCCTGAGCCAGAGCCACTACTTCCTGAAGAACCCGAATTTCCGCTGTTCGATCCGCCATTATAGCCAAGGGCACCGAGGACGGCTGACGCAACCTCGTCACCAAGACCGTTGCTGGCGGCTGACGCCACGACTGTATGACCGCCAATCGTAACGGTTGCAGACTGTTGCCCGCCGGTAAAAGTAACGAGAACGGTGGTCTCCTGGCCGCCAACATTGGCGACTCCTTGTCCGATTGAAGCGCCGTTGTTGCCACCTCCCGAGCCTCCTGAGTTTCCTGACGAGCCCGAGTCGGAGGACCCAGAGCCAGAGCCAGAGCCGGAGCCAGATCCGGAGCCAGAGCCAGAGCTAGAGCTAGAGCCAGAGCCAGAATCACCAGCGCCACCTGAAGCTCCCGTTGGCGCGGAACCCGAATCGTCATTGCTCGTAGTAGCTGCTACAAGGGCACCAGTTGTGGAGATCTCATGATGGACCAAGAAGACCTGAAAACCGCGGAAGTACGTGATTTCAACTATGACGAGCATAGTTGGTTGCGGTGCGACGAATACACCAGCGGTACATGTGCTCTGCGGGATCATGTTTAAAAAACTCGGGTCCAGAGTGCCCGTCGCCACGAGTTGACTTCCCAGAGTGGATTCCAAGTCGTCGTATTCGAAAGCATACGTTTGATTTAGTAGATAGGTGGAAGTTGCTGTCGCACAGCTCACTAAACCGTCGGCTCCAGTAGTTGCGGTGAGATATTCGACCTCGTAGCCTGTGTAGTAGACAGCGTCGGTGGATGCCGAAGCAATGAATGGCGTTGCAGCCGGAACGACGAATGAAGGGGTAACTGCATCGATGAAAAGACTATTAAGCGCAGTTGCTCCGATCGTGCTATTCGGAAGTGGACCAACATCGGACTGCGTTAGGTATAATGTCGACACTGCAGCTGGAAGTGGCGGCGTTGATAGGATGTAATCGTCCACGTAGCCCGTCGTGTTGGCTACCGGGTCAAAAGTTGTCTCCTCGGAGTAGACGAAGGTTACATCCAAAGCCAAAATTGCTGCCGTCACATTATAACCGGTCGTATACGGCACCAGAGTGTAGGATGTCGAACCTAGGCTATCTGTGACGGTACTGACGGACGCTATATCTTCGACTATGTTATTCTGATACCACCAGTACAAGCCGGCCTGCGCATTCACCACACAGCCTCCGCAAGCTGCGCTCGACGCGTTAGATGCCGCTGTCGAGTTCCAAGCAATGTAGGAGCCATTATAGGGAGACACTGGTAGTCGACTCGCGACCAAGCTTGGTGCTGTAGTGATTGTCCTTGACGGATCGCTTGATGTCGTTGCGGCGCTATCGTCGGCGTACGATATACTGCTGTTCGAGAATGGAGGAATAGAAGTCGTATTGAGAGCAGGGACCTGATATGTGGTACCGCTGGGAGAAAGAGGTATTGAGGAAGATGAATTGTCTACTGGATCTTGAACGACGGGAGATGACGAGTTCGAGAAAGAGTCTATTTTCACAGGTCAGCGCAAGATATTCCAGACACATTTGAGACACCAATCTCATACCAAACTGACGTTTTCTCTTCGGTCGGTGCAATTGTGAGCGATTGATGGGATCGGCATTAACGATCGAAAGGAGCTCGAGAAAGACTAGCGCGGTTGTCAAGAGCATGTTGAAGCGAGCGCTTTCTGGCATTGACGAGCGCGTAGAGACATGTATGTGAGTAGCAAGTAGAACGAAGGTGAGGAGCTGCTAGAGAGACAGACATCCAAAAATTTCAAGACGAGACGAGCATGGGCGAGCCGTAGGCCGAAGATTGAGGTTGTAGATTTTATTGGCGACCGCAATTGGGATTAGAATCAGCTATGCCCATGACCAAAACAAAAACGCAAGGCCCGCTGGTGAATGGCAAGAAGCAAAGAGGGCATTAATGGCGATGGGTTGTCGAAAGAGTGGATAGGCAATAAAAGTTGCACGGCGACGCGGGCAGGCAAGGCAAGGCAAGGCTCGTAGGAAGGACGGGATGGGATAGGATAGGGTGGGACGCTGTTTGGTGGGCTGCACGCCGCATCGGCTGGTTGCGCAGGCCTGGGCTAAGGGGCGCTCGTAGCGCATGGGCAACGGCAGCAGCAACGAGGGGCTCCCAGGTCGGCGACAAAACCTTTGCGTAATGGCCGACGAAACAACGGTTGACATGAACCAGGTGGCAATCTACTCCAATGGCATTGCGTGGCATGAGTCGAACACAATGCGCTTTGGTTGGCATCAATTATCCTTCCCGTCGACGAGTCTGGGCGGAAGGTTTGCAATATCCCGGCAGTTCCAATCAACCCAGAGGTCGGCAGCTTTTGTGAACCGATGGCGCTTCCCTGTACCGTTCGTTGTTTCGCCTCCTTGACTTTCAAAGTGAACTGGCGAACGGGGGCAAATGGCATGTCTGGCACGCGGTTTATTAGTCTGACTGCCAGCACAGCGATTCATTAACCAGCGTGCGCGAAACAACCACTCACAGGCTTGGATTGGCAAAGTCGCGTCGACGAGATTGAAGGTCCATCAGCCGTGTGAGAGTCGGTCAAGTCGCATCTTAATTCCCAGTCGGAGCTTTCCTCCAGGGAAGCAAGATAAGCGAACGCGACTCGAGTGAGTGGCAGCGCCGACGTGGCCATGTCCACGGAATGCAGCTGAGACCAACACCAAGAGCTCGCTGCACCCAACCATCTGCCGGCTGTGCGACGTTCAATTCCACGGCCACGGATTCCAGCAAATCCTTTTCGAGCGCGGCCATTGCATGCTCGTGCACCGTGCTTGTGCTTCGCTATAGCCTTGCATTCTCGCGAGTGCCGAACGAAACGTGATGGCGAAATGAGTAATGGTACCTACTCATTTTCCTCGTCGTCGACCCATGGCCCTGCTCTGCTCTCTCTCCTCGGTAACTATCGTCCCCACAGTCATTGGCGAGAGACATGGTATATCGCGGGAACGGCTGAATTCATCGAGAACAGCACGGCATGGGAATTGGCCAGCCTTTGCCCATGTCCCCATGCCCATTTGCCCCCCCGGTCGATAAGCCTCCAGCCTTCTCCGGCCCTATCCTCACCCACTGCCCATGCAAGCCTCCAGCCGACTCCGTTCACTTGGGACGCCCCCTTTTCACCACCAACGGTGACTTCGCGGCACATCAATGCTCGCTCGACGCGGCCGGGATAGCCTTTGCATTTGCAGCTGTCCGCTCTCTCCGGGGCCTAGAATCGCCTTTGCAGTACACAAGACCCGCACACACAATAAACTCTGCAGTAAACTCCACCGTGAACATCGTCATTTGTGGAAATTGATTGCGAATCCTAAGCCATCCCGCCCAGCCTTCTCCACACCTTTAGCCAGGCAGGGAATACGCTAAGGCTGGCCAACTACCCGACTCAAAACTCACGCCAAAAGGCCGCCGAAAAAGCCAGACCGTTGAGTCGTGAAGTGTCGGAATCTACCCGAGCACGCCACCCAGTGCATTGCAATTGCCCTCTGTCCACGCGTTTTTACCAGCCAGCCGTCCTTGGTGGTGTTCCCTGCACTAAATCTTTTTGAGCATCCACGGATGGTGGGTTGGCGGCTCTCCATTGAACCCACCACATCTCACCTTTTACAAACTTTTCGTTCGCACTCAAGAACTCTGTGCCTCGTACATGCCGTCGTGCTACGAGCCATGAGCTGAGGCCATGAGGCCGCCTTCATTCGCTGTCCTGCTTTTTGCGTTGCTGTCGTCCTTATTTGGACGTCCGTTCCTTTGCCGAAGTCATGAGCTTCAACAGCGATCCAGTTCCTCGCCCGCACCGCTCTCGATAGCGCCGGCTGGCAACTGGGAAGGTATCGATGGCACCTGGAATACGTACGCTGTGCGCGTGGGAACTCCCGAGACTGTCGTACGGCTATTTGTTTCGACTGCGGGCTACCAAACCTGGGTCATCGAGCCCAATGGATGCTCGTCTTTGAGCCAGCAAGATTGTGATAGTGACCGCGGGAACGACTTCGCCTACAACCAGTCGTCGACATGGAAGAACCAAGGCACGTACGAATTGTTCATTGAGCAAAACCTCGGCCTCGACGGCTCCACAGACATTGGTCAGTTCGGCTACGATGTTGTTGGCTTGGAGTATGATGGATCTGGAGGACCCACTCTGCAGAATCAGATCGTGGGAGCCATTGCCACTGATGACTACTACTATGGACTATTCGGCATCAATCCTGCACCGACAAACTGGTCAAACTTTAGTGACCCTTCACCAAGCTACGTCACAAGTCTCAAAGATGCCGATCTAATTCCAAGCGTCTCCTGGGCTTATACGGGAGGTGCTCAATATCGTTAGTAGACCTGGGCGCTCTCGATGATGAGAGCATCATTGCTGACATGATCAGGCTTCTCCAAAGTGTTGTCGAGCCTAATTGTCGGCGGGTACGACTCTTCTCGACTCATAGCCAACAACCTAACCATTTCCTTCGGTTCCGACACAAGTCGCAATCTGCTCGTTGCCATTCAGAATATCACGGCAGTCGGCAATGATCTCGCCACGACGAAGCTCATTCCCGCAGTGTTCACATCATCTCTATACGCCTACATCGACTCTACCGTCGCCGAGTTCTGGCTGCCTGAAGAAGTTTGTGCCTTATTCGAAAACACCTTCAACCTCACTTACGACAGCAGCACATCGCTATATCTTGTCTCAGACTCTGTGCATTCCGATTTACTACAGACCAATCCCAATGTCACCTTCACCATAGGCTCCGAACCCGTTGGCGGCGACACAGTGGAGATCACACTTCCCTACGCCGCGTTTGATCTTACAGCATCACCGCCATACTCTGGTTTGAAGAACCAATCCCTTTACTTCCCATTACGCCGTGCTGTGAATGATACGCAGTACACTCTCGGCAAAGCCTTTCTCCAAGAAGCATATCTTATCGTCGACTGGGAGCGGCAGAATTTCTCGGTGTCCCAAGTCAACTGGCAAGCAAATTATGACTCGTCCATTGTTACAATCTCTTCGATCAACGGTTCGACGGCGACTACGGGTGCCACCAATACGTCGCACACGTCGTCATCAATGCCTCTGAGCACTCCTGCGGTTGTCGGCATTGCAATAGGCGTAGCAGTAGTCCTGAGTCTGATACTCTTCGCAACGTACTTCTACTGCCGGCGGAAGAGATCTAAAGCCAAGGAGACTACTTTATGTCACGAAGAAGAGCGCACCGCGACCCCTGCCTCGGATGAATCTCATCCCATCAAGCAACCGGTTCAAGTGTTCCCGAAGGCGGAGCTGGACGCCAATCAGAATCCCACGATGGGTATGAAAGACGGCACATTTTACAAACCAGCACTTTCCAAAGCGCCTGGAGATGGCACGCTGTGCTCGAATGAACTTGCTCCGGTCGAAGCGGACAGCCACAAAGAAATCTTTGAGATGCCCGGTGACTTCCCGAAGATTCTTGAAGCGGATGGGAAGCAGATGACTGAGAAAGAAGCAATGAGGAAACGAGAGGAGAGGTACAATGGCATCGACATTTATTCGGCCAACCATACAGTCGGTACGACAGAGTCGAAGCGTCCAGCGCCCGTCAACCCGGAAGACGTAAGAGAGATTATCGACCGCATAGGACCGCGGTTGGAAAGAGGATTGGCCTCAAGTAGCTCTCCGTCCGAAAGAACATTCCCCGTCTCACCGATTGACGGCAGTAGCTCGGATGGATCTCGAACTTTGAACACATTTTCAGCACTATCTCCGATCAACAGCGAACGGCAACATTCCGTTCCAACTCCATCGACCGAAAGGAGGCGCTTCTCGTTCGAAGAATAATGATTTAAATTTGGACGGCTGGCATAGCGTCAAGACGGTAATGACCTTGATGAATTGCAATGAACAGCGGGAGAGACCGGTGGCCGGCGCTTTGAGGTTTATGATTAGAAGGGAAGGACTGGTAAAAAAGGCTTCACGATGAACCGGGCGGTTCGGGGTTCACCGCCACAGTCGGGCTCAGATACATGTGTATAATGCGAAATTCAAGAAATAATCTAGGGATTTTCGGCCCTACTTGAAGATCACTGGCGGTCTGAATCTCCACGGCGCTTACGGACATGAACGAGCAGAGCCGTATATGCGCATCGCACCGTTCGTGCCTTGACTGGACCAGCCTTACAACGTCAGCCCACACACAGATGCAATAAGCACTCAATCAGTGCCCGTTTTTAGCTTAGGTTTCGCTTTAATCATCCAGTTTTCTGGACAAGCGAATATAAACCTCTTCTGCGCAATTCACCGACGACAACATCTCGATTCCCAGGTTTGCATGCGTTGGAGTCAGGCTGTGCGCCAGAGCTGAGGACTCGAATCGCTCTACCCTAAAGCGACCCCACCAAACCACCAAGTTTCAGCGACTGGCCATCACCCATTCACAACCACACCACCGCACAACCGCAAATCAGCATTCTTCAGCGACAGCGACGTGGCAGTTAGGCATCCTTTCGCTGCCTTGTCAACCGGAGCACAGAGCTCTGTGGGCTGTCCTTTTATTCTTTGACTCCGCTTTGATAAGCCGTGCTTTTACTCCTTCCTCCATCCCGTCGCTCGCTCCCAGCCACACAACATGTCTGATCTACAAGGTCGTAAGGTGTTCAAGGTCTTCAACCAGGAGTTCATTGTAGACGAGCGGTACAATGTAACCAAGGAGCTGGGACAGGGTGCTTATGGCATCGTCTGGTGAGCCTTCATACTCCACCTCGCGTGCCAGGCTGTTAATCATCCTCAAGCGCCGCGACCAATTCCCAGACCGGTGAGGGCGTCGCAATCAAGAAAGTCACCAATGTTTTCAGCAAGAAGATCCTCGCCAAGAGAGCTTTGCGAGAGATTAAGCTCCTGCAGCACTTCAGAGGTAGGTTTGCATCCTCGTGAGTCTCCAACACCTTGCTGACGGCTCTTCGTAGGTCACCGAAACGTAAGCCCCCTTCATATCATGCCGGAACCTCAACGCGCATGAAACACATTCAGGTGGTAACATAATGTTTAGATTACGTGCTTATACGACATGGATATTCCAAGGCCGGAGAACTTTAACGAGTGTTATCTCTACGAAGGCATGGTGTCGTCGCGGCAAGACCGGAAGATCAAGAAATTGACAGCGTTGCAGAGCTAATGGAATGCGATCTCGCGGCCATCATCAGATCGGGACAGCCGCTGACGGACGCGCACTTCCAGTCCTTCATCTACCAAATCCTCTGTGGCTTGAAATACATCCACTCGGCAAACGTCCTCCACCGTGATCTCAAACCAGGTAACCTTCTTGTGAATGCGGATTGCGAGCTGAAAATATGCGATTTTGGATTGGCGCGAGGGTTCTCCATAGACCCGGAAGAGAATGCAGGTTACATGACCGAATATGTTGCGACGAGATGGTACCGCGCACCTGAGATTATGCTGAGCTTCCAAAGCTACACCAAAGCGAGTACGTCAAGGTTTGATGCTGCATTAAAAAATGATACTGATCTCGCATAGTCGATGTTTGGTCCGTAGGCTGTATTCTCGCGGAATTGCTTGGTGGCAAGCCTTTCTTCAAGGGACGAGACTACGTCGACCAGCTCAATCAAATCCTGCACTACTTGGGCACGCCGAACGAGGAGACTCTCTCGCGAATTGGCTCCCCTCGAGCACAAGAATACGTCCGGAACCTCCCTTACATGCAAAAGGTGTCGTTCCAGGCGCTTTTCCGTAGCGCCAACCCAGACGCTCTCGACCTGCTTGACAAGATGCTAGCGTTCGACCCGTCGCAGCGCATCTCTGTGGAGACGGCGCTGGAGCACCGGTACCTGCACATCTGGCACGACGCGTCGGACGAGCCGGTGTGCCCCAAGACCTTCGACTTCCACTTCGAGGTGGTGGACGACATCGGCCAGATGAAGAAGATGATCCTCGATGAGGTGCAGCGCTTCCGCCAGCTCGTCCGCGTTCAGCCCGGCACCCACATGCAGCAGCAGATGCTCTCCCAGAACCCCGCCAGCAACGTGCCCATCCCCGAGAACTACGACCGCCTCGCCCAGGAGTATCCCCGGCCGCAGGAGACCCAGGCCGCCGTCGGTGGCCTCGAGGGCGACTTGCACAAGGGTTTGGATGTTATGAGGCAGTGAGGGCAAATTTGAACCGCGCCGGGTGCGTGTGCTGATCTATCTGCTTTGCTGTGCGAAATCGCCGGGGAAGACGTCAATGGCAAAACGATGGAGCTGAGTCGACGAGCTGTGTGGGCTTGAATAGGGTGCCGGAATTCCCAGGTTGGCTTTTGGTTTGTCCGCTCTCAACCCTGCGCAGATAGATGCACTTGGCATACATAAGTACGCAACGATCAAAAATGGGAGATTTCACGTTTATTCTTCAGTAAACCTTGCATCCATTTTCTTCCGCTTGCGGTGATATTGACATGCGAATCCTCACCGAACTATAATCGGTTCTGATTGGTTACTGCATTGGCTCTGCCGAAACCGGCAAGTCCGTATAAGCGGTCAAAGTTCCGACCTGTACGACTTGCAAGCTTCTTCGTCATCAAAGACGTGACGAGGCTCTATGATACCCTTTAATACCATATGAATCGAGAAAGAAGTCGGTAGTCTTGCGCGGTGACGCTACTCCATGGTTTCGGCTGCCATGCCAGCCGAAGACGAGTACCGACTGTTGGGGGCCGACGATGCAACCAAAGATGATGAGGAGTTTGAGGAAGAGCAAAATGAAGAGCTTGGAGATGCCGGAATCAGCGAACCACTTTTCGCAGCCGCGGAGAAAAAGCTCGTCAGGAAGCTGGATCGACGACTGATGCCATGCCTCTTCGCCATGATCGTACTCAACTACCTTGATCGAAACGCACTTGCAAACGCGAGGGTACAAGGCATCGAGAAAAGCCTGGGACTCACCGGCTCCGAGTTCAACACGGCAATCTCAGTCTTCTTCATCGGCTACATAGGCCTCCAGGTCCCGTCCAACTTACTCCTGACCCGAGTACGACCAAGCCTCTATCTTCCGGGGTGCATGCTAGCCTGGGGCCTTCTAAGCGGCACGACCGCCTTCGTCACCAGCTTCCAAGCGCTCGCAACAGCGCGCTTCTTCCTGGGCATGGCAGAAGCACCCTTCTTCCCGGGCGCGCTCTTCCTTCTATCGTCATGGTACACACGCAGGGAACTGGCCCTGCGCACCGCAATCCTCTACTCAGGCAGCCTGCTCTCGGGCGCGCTGGGCGCGCTCGCCGCCGCCGCCGTGCAGCGCGGGCTCGCGGGCGCGGCGCAGCTCCCGCCCTGGCGGTGGCTGTTCGGGCTGGAGGCGTGCGCAACGCTGGCGCTCGCGGCGGCGGCGGCCTTCGCGCTGCCGGACTTCCCAGCGTCGACGCGGTGGCTGTCGGGCGCGGAGCGGGCGCTCGCAGCGGCGCGGCTGCGGCGCACCAGCGCCATCGACGACGGGGGGCCGCGGGCCCGCCCGCGCCTCGCCGCCGGCCTGCGCGCCGCCGCCGCCGACCAAAAGGTGTGGCTGCTGGCGGGGATCGTGGCGGCGAAGACGGTGGGCGGCGGCGCGGCCGCCTTCGCGCCGACGCTGGTGGCCACGCTGGGCCCGCAGACCCCCGCGGCCACGCTCGTGCTGGTGGCCCCGCCGTACGTGGTGGCTGCCGTGGTCGCGCTGGCGGTGTCGCGCTCCAGCGACGCCCGCGGCGAGCGCGCGGCCCATGTCGTCGTGTCTGTGCTGGTCGCGGCGGGGGCGTTCGCGGCGGCCGCGGCGGCGCAGCGCCCTGCTCTGCGCTACGCCGCCCTGTTTGGCATGCTCGCTGGCGTCTATGCCGCGTACAATGTTGCGCTGGCGTGGATCGCGAGTACGGTGCCGAGTCCGGCGGAGAAGAGGAGCACTGCCGTCGCCATTGTTAATACGGTGGGGAATTTGGTGCAGGTGTTCACGCCGTACATGTATTTGGCGAGCTTTGGCCCGAGATACCTTCTTGCGATGGTTGTGACGTCTGGCGCATGTGTCACTTGTGCCGTGCTTACGCTCGTGCTAAGAAGGCTTATGGTGCGAGATAATGCGAGGTTGGCGATTTCGGAACGGCTCGGTGAAGATGGCGAGGGCGATGGGAAGACACCTGGCTTTAGATATGTGCTCTGAATTTAGATATTTAGACGATATAAGATCTACAAACATACACAGAACCTTGTTAGGTATTGCTGTACCAACCAATGTTTTTACAGCTGGAAGCTATTCTATATCCTGCCATACTCGTCACCACCAGTCTCAGTGTCTATCCTTCCAACTCTTCTCCGAGATTGTCGAATACGGTAGTCGATCGTGGAAATTCCAGGATGGCAAGCTTTATGTACACACTCCTAATTCCAAAGCTCCTCTCATGTCTCCTGATTGCTTAGCGTACACCATGTCTTCTTGGAATATGGCTGAACGTTTTTATGGTGATTCTCGCGTCCTCAGCCTGTAGTCGTGTGATGCTTGAGTATCTATGTATGGCTCACTGTGGCTATAAGACAATGATATTGTCAACTCATAGTACGCATGTTAACATTTATCCAGCGCTTCTTGATCACAACGGCCCTTCAACGATTATAAGGACAGCTTGCCGACATCTTTGGGTAGTCGGTACTCTGAAATCTTGTTCCTCATCGAGATCGTGGAAAGTCCTAGGCTATCATCTTCGTCATCATGACTATCGGTACACCTCAGAATGGCAGACTAATCGCTTGCGGGGTGCTGCAATATTTCACAAGGCTACTTTCAAATGAGTTTCTTGCCGCCAGTTTCCAAGGCTATAGGCTATTGGTGAATGGCTCGTTTGCTTTCCTCAGGCGCTCGCCATATCTGATCAAGACGATCGGTATCGGTATGCAGGCAATGGCAAAGAATGCCAGCAATGAGTTGCCCCAGCCATAACCCAGGGTAGAGTACATTTTTGGGGCAGCGAGAGGGATAACTGCAGCCATGACCGATCGCAGTATGGTTGTGGCAGCCAAAGCGGAAGCAGCAAATATGGTGTAGGCGTCGATAAGGTACGATTGAGTCGACATCTATGAATTGTTAGTTCGCGGCAGAATGGATATTCCAATTGGGAAAGAAATCGTACAAATATTAGAGAATTTCCAAATCCTAGGAATGCAGGGCCTATCACAGGCAGTATCCAAGGAGCCTTTGCTTGAGTAGACCACCCGAACCAGAAGAAGGCTACGGGAGCAGTGAAACCTCCGATAACGGCAAGTGGAAGTCGATACTCGGGTTTCATCTCTCCTTTTCCGTCTTTGGCTTGCGCAGCTCTTCTTTTTAACATTCGATCGCTCAGCCGGGCAAATACGAATTGGCCCAACAAATAGCCAGCGCCGAGTCCGAGATAGGCTAGGCCGACGAGATTTGACTTGAAGTGGTAGACGTTTTCGAAAACAGGTGTGAGCGTGGTGATCAGTAAGTAGAAGTACGAGTACATCAATCCCATGTATATTGAGATTGAAAGCACAATCGGCGAGAAGATAAGCATCTTAGCTGCACGAACGATTCCGCGCCTGAAGTGTTGTGATGGAGTCTCTCCTTTATCGTAAATCGATCGAAGGTTTGTGTTACCGGTCTCTTTGCGCAGCTTTGCGGCCTTTCGTTCAAGCAACAACGGTGGATAAGACTCTCGCCAGACGGCAAAAGATGCGAGCATAGGAAACGACAGCTATATCATATACAGCGTTAGCGAAGAACTCAGACAACAATGTGGGATACTAACTAGGATGACACAGATCCAAAATGACCATCTCCAACCCCTTGCGGCTGTCAAAAAGCCCCCGATCACTGGGGCGATCACTGGTCCGGCCAGTAGTCCCAGAGTGAACATGGCAAGAGCTAGGCCTCTTTCCTCTTGTTTCACGGTATCAGCTATAACTCCACCGCCATTTGTCAAGGGCACCGCAGCGAAAATCCCTTGGAGTAGACGCATTACGATTAGCACAGTGAGATTAGGGCTGACACCACAAGCTATTGTGAAGACAGTAAATCCGACATTGCCGATGTGATGAATTATCAAACGTCCGTACAATTCGCTCATCGGGCCGAAAAATAGAGGGCCGGTAGCAAGGCCAAGAACATATATGGTTACGACTAGCGTTGCTAGAGTGGTATTGTCTGAATGATTCTCCCTCATCAACTGCGGCACACCGGGAGCGAAGACTGAGGAGGAGACTCCGACAACAAAGACGGTACAGCATTCCAGGCCGATGAGAGTCCATCGTGTGCTTGTTCGCCAATTCATGGGCTTCTCGGGATCATGGTCTGATTCCCAGTTGACTCTGTTTGGATCTTGGACTTCGTTACTATCGTTCTCGGTCACTGCATAGATCCCTACTTCCAAGTCGTTGTCGTCTTTCTCCTCAGTACCAGATCCGCCTCCATTTTTCACGTCTGATTCCAAGGATAAGGAGCGTGTCGGACATCTCATAACTTCCACGTCTTTTTCCAACTCCAATCTGGCGCTATCAATGTCTGTGGCCATATGCTTGATGCTACAGCCAGCGTTGCCGAATTGGGTTAATAGGTAGTGGAGAACCGCGATGATAGTTCTGGCGGCGATTCGGGCTGCTGGCAGAACACCAGCTACGCAAAGACGCGAACAGGAGAACCGCACATCGATGCTGGACAAAATGAAAGAAACGGGGCAAAACTAATCGAAAGTCCCGCGGCTTACATCGTATTTAAACATTCGACCAGCAAAGTGGATCTTTTCGCACTGTAGCGGAAACTCGGCAACTAGAAGCATGACGGAACAGTCCCCGCATCCACCTTCTCGTTATTAGACTGCGATCTCGGTGTAATCATGCGCAGAATTTGCTTTTTGTCAGGATTTCACTGGAAGAAATATAAACCGTCTCTGGATCGTTGACTCAATTCTTTGAGCGGAATTGATATGTCTGGTCATTACCTCTTCGGCCTCTCCAATCGAACTTTGAGGTCTCCGTCTAGTCTTACAACTCCAGCTCCTGCATACTCTCTTCCAAACTGCGGGAATTCGTTGCAACCTTGTCCTTCGGAGTTAATAAAGCATAATGGATTTATTTGAAACTCCACGAGCACGGTGGCAATTCCAATCATCATGATCTGCTTTGCGAAGACGCGTCCTGGACAAATGTCGCGCCCACCGCCGAATGGAAAGAATCGGCCATTGGAATCAGCCAAGCTGAAAGTTTCCTTTCCAGAATCTGAATCTTTTTTCAAAAAGCGCTCGGCGTAGAATCTATCCGCTGGGACCCCTTCTTTGGCCCAGGACTCGTCGTGCTGAGCTACCCAAGAGGGTGCCATGACAGTCGTACTATTCGGTAGGAAGATATGCTTCTTTCCACCTCCAAGTGGTAGTGTGAGATCCTCATGCATATCGCGAACAACAAGGGTGTCAGCATAAAGCCGTAAAACTTCATGTAGAACACTCTGTAGCAAAGGCAGCCCAAATAAGAGCCGGCAATCTAAAGAGCTGTCGTCTTTCTGTGCAGAAGATAGCTCTTGCATCAACCTTGGGTATAATGTCGAATCTCCCTTGGGATTAAAGATGTGAATCAGAGCCCAGCCGACAGCGGGAGGTGGGTTGCTCGCCAATCCGAACATTGTACCTCCATCCATCGCAGCTTTGCCCTGGACACTCATCTCCTGCTCTTGGTAGTAGAGCTGTCGCGCCCTATTGTATCTACTGCCGTACAGGGGTTCCCACGAGACTCCATCCGGTTCTGGAATCATCCCCTTGCACTCATCCCAAGCAGCGCGGTGATACCGAGTTAAGCCATGCAGAATCTTTGCTCTAGCTGCATATTTGTCGGGGATGATGAATCTTGGGATGCCACAGAAAAGGCTCATGATGGCTTCATCATAGCCCGACCAGTCGTCTACGATCTCTGGGTATACATCGAAAAGCCTGTCTCCCATCAGTGTCCGCACGCTCGCAGTGAACATGCGCGAGCGGATCCATGTCGCGATCCCAACGTCACACGCTTCATTTCTGTCCTTTCCAGTATCATGAAGTTCTCTCCGAATAGTTTGTAGAAACGTATCTGAAAGCTCAGTTACTCGATCCGTCCTCATAATGTACCGCTGTACAATTGCTTCTTGCTTCTCTCTTGCTTCTCTCCGAGTCTCCCCTTGACCCCAGAATTTGTGCACATCGTGTATATTTGCTCCAAGACCGTTTGATGTAAGCTGAATATTGAATCGATCTCTTTCCAAGCCTCGCGCCTTAAAAAAAGCGCTTACTGCAGTTTGGTCAAACAATACATGCGTTGTTTGCCCACCTAACTGCAGCGTACATGCTCCTGTCTCGCGTGGATGTGTAGCAAACAGCTTCCGCCAGAATACGCCAGGATAAGGAGCTAAGAAGGAGAGAGCAGATCCGAGGATAGGGATCAGGTAAGGTATAGTCGGTGGGAGTAGAGAGCTGGATTTCGAAGTCGTCCTAAGGTGAGCCCGGAGGCTGACACGGTATCGTACCGTCGTAACGATGAACGTTGAGATGGGTATGGCGGTGCACAAGAGGAAGAGACTGATCGTTAGGAAGAAGATAGAAGGAATAAAAGATGTAGCAGCCCAAAGGGCGAGAAAGTGGTCCATTGACGAGTTCGCAGCATTTCTGCTTTGGGAACAGGATGCAGGCCGGCGTGCATTGAAAGAGAACCTTGCAGCATTCTCCGAGAATGTTGGATCAGCTAAATTTAGAAAAGCAGCTCATATCGCAATTCCTGTGCAATTTGGAACTTCGTTATGTAAAAGAAAAATGCAATGCTATATGCTAAATTACAATTCTGAAAGTACAATGCTCTGGCAGGCACGCATCAGAGGTCTTGCGCTGCGTGATTCGCACAGCTCCAACTCTGAAAGACTAAAAGATACAACGTTAGAACCTATACTGCCTATGTATAGATCTCCAAAGGCGCAATCTGATCCACAGGATACAACCACCGACCACCATACTCCTCCCTGTCCAACCAATCGTATGGCCACAGGATCAAACTTCCTTGAACGAGCTTCAGCACTTCTTCTGCGTCCTTCTTGTTCAGCATCACATCTTCGTCATCGGCATGGAAGATGCGTGCACTGGACTTCGTCGTTGTCCGTCGGCGACGTTTGCTTCCCGTACGGGACGACGTGCTATTACCATTGAGATCTTTCGAGTCCAAGGCACCGTCCGATGTACGAGATGGTTTGGGAGGTTCTGAAATGGTCACGTTCTTCTGCTTGGCCGATTCCTTTTCCTTTGAGCCATCAAGGCTAGGAACTGGGAAGCCTGAAGGCTCCTGTGTCTTCACTCCTTCTTTCTCATCCAGTATCTCACCTGAGATCTTCGACTTCACATCACCAGAGACTCGTTTTTCCTGCTCATCGGCCCAATCCTCCACCTTACCGAGGGGATGTCTCTCACCAGCGTCAACATGGCCGATCTTCTCAACGACCTTTTCAACCTCATGCTCTACTTCCTTGCCGATCTTCTCGAACTTGTTCGCCATACTGACTTTGTCCCCTGGCGGACCGGATGAACCCCTCTTCTCCTGCTGTATAGCCGACTTACTCTTCCCAGCACCCTGCATGCGACTGAAGCGCTCACCGAACGCAAGATACTCCTTGTACTCTTTCCACGTTCGCACTTCAGAGTCAGGCATGCAGCGAAACACCTGCCGGAACAGCTTCGTGTTATTTTCAGCGATCGAATGCCATGTGTCGATGTAGAATGACTCGTTGAGTGGATCCTGCATGCACGACTCTGTTACTATGGGTCGCTTCATATCGCCGAGGACTTGACGTAGCGAGGACTGTGAGAGTGATCGCTTGAGCGGTGGGCCACCAATGTCGGTGTCGTCGGTTTCAGGCAGCACAGGTAACGTTGACAGTAGTGGCAGACCCAGTTGAAATGTCGACATTCTGGGTAGTCGAGCTGGCGGGTAATATTCTGGTTCTGCGGCCGTTGATGAGGTACCACGGTTCGAGTGACTGGCGTTGGGTTTCGGTGCGCGGCCCGAATCCTCCAGCGTGACTCTGCCTTCGGATGCGATATTAGAGACCAGCACCTCGCGACCGTGGGAGTCAATGATAGTGTCTTGGGCATGCTGATCGTGGGCGACACGGGCATGCTCAAGCATATGATCAGCACCATCGCCCCTAACATCTGCTTCATGGACTGGATTGTCCGTTACGCGTGGGTCGGAGGTCTTCTTCTTGAAAGAATGCATGTGTGGATTGTTTGCTTGCTCCCAGTCCACATCGTGATTGAAGCTGTAGACATTCTCTTGTCGGGAAATGAGTTGTTCTTGTATTCTCGCTTTATTGTCCATCAGTGTTCTTTCCACATCACGATCTGCATTCGGTGAATCCAGCGACTCTTCTTCTGCTCGTAGCTCTCGTTCTGCTTCCTCATCATCCAGCTCGTCTTCGCGAATCTTGTCGACATCGATACCAAGGTGTTCACGCATGAGTCGCATACGGAAGGTGTGGGCGAATCTTGCTACCATGTACGGCTTCCCTGCCATCATCGAAGGAATCATGTCTGTATCTCTGACAACAGCGGCGATTTCGGAGTCCCTTGAGCCCAGCATGGAACGTTCGTTGATATTGGCCGAGCCTATGACCGCCACACGATCGTCGACCACCATGACCTTGGCATGAATGTAGAGCTGTTCCGTAACGAGGGTCTGGTTTGGGCCTATCTTTCCCCACGACCGCAAAGAGTAGAACTGAATGTAGTCTTCTGGTTCCACTCCCTTTGCTCGAAGGCGTTCGAAAATCGACGTTTCACCTCGACAGATACTGCGGAATTGGCATTGCATGATAAGGCGTACGCTACTACCATCAGCTGAATCAACCGTATTCTGGAAACCTGGCATAAGTGGGATAATGATGACAGCTTTCCAATCCTCTCCTTTCTCGGCAGCCCTAATGATACGTTCGACGAGAGCATCGCCGATCTTGTTTTCGATGATCGTGCCTTCGACTTCGCAAGAAGAGATGAAGAATTGATTTTCAATGTAGATGAAATGCTGCGAGGCTTTGATGAGATCGCAGTATGCAGTCATGATGCTGTGTTCCACTTTGTATGTTCCAAGTGACCACGCACACGCCGATCTACAGATTTGGACTTCGCAGGTTCCTCCTAGCCCAAGAGCCTCGATATCTGCGGGCACGAAGTCCGGAGGAGGTAAGATCATTGGCGTAGGCCGCGATGGCTGACGTTGTCTGAGGATGTAGTTCCACCTTTGCACGAAATGTCGACTCAAATCACGAGCAGGCTGGCCAACGATCTGCATACCAATATCATGCCATGGCATACGAGGAATCTTGGTACGATCGTACATCTCTTCGTAAGGTTTGTCGAGTGAATAGAAGTCCTGAACTCTGGGATTAGAGTAGTCCTTGCCAGGCCATAGTTGACAGTGATCGGCATCTTTTGGATGCTCGTTAAGCTCAAAGCCGGTGAGCTTGTCGTCGTTCACTGGGTGAGAAGGAGTATCCCATCTTCCAAAGCAGAGATCAACTCCACCGCAGAATGCCACACAGTGGTCAATTACGCATATTTTCTCGTGGTGAGCCCAGAAGAAGGTATTTTGCCGGAATTGATTCGGTGAGCGCTGCACGTAGACATTCTCCCCTAGATCGAGAAGTGAGAATTTGGAGTACTCACTGTCGATTGGGATTGCGCTGTTAATGTTTCGATACATGATGACGAAGATCTTGACTCCTTCATCAGCTTTACGTTTGAGCAGTCTGTCGAGCCGCCAGCGTTGGCTAATAGCCGCAGGACGACGCAAGTAAAGTTCAGGAGAAAGCCACCAGTCGTGAATATAAATGACATCGCGGGCCATGCTGATGGCTCGAGAGACATTCCACATATAGTCCCGCCCATCGACGAGGAACTGAGCGTACACATTTTCTCTAACAGGAGCGAAGCTGTTGTAGCGGTGCGGTCGCCCCCAAATTGTTTGGGATCTCATGAAGTTGATCGAGTCCTCAAATTGGTGAAGCATTCGTTCATTTTTTGCAATGGTTTTCATTTGCCGTTCAGAGTTGATGAGGCGAAGCTTGTGATGTGAAGGATGTGTTGCAGATTCCGTCGCTCTTTTGGCCAGGTCTTGCGGCTTCTCGTTCCGTATTCGGCGATCAGACTTTCTACGAATCTGGAAGTCTGGGTCCACGAGAAATACATCGTAGATGTGCATCTCATCCGGAGAGTCAACACAGACGATGTAGCTATGTCGGACAAGAAACCACTTGAATTCGTGGCGACTCTTGAAGACAGTTGGCTTCCAGCTGTGCCGGTAGTCGAGACCGGTCATATGATAGATTGACAGCCATCCTTCCTTACCGTGATAACCACCTTCGGCTGCTAGGCGGACGCCGAGTGCAGAGATTTCGAGAAAGCGACAGAGTCGATTGCTATCAGGTCGGAAAATCACCCAGGTAATCATCTTGGTGAGATAATCTTCCAACTTCCTCCTCTGTCGTTCAGCATAAGTTTCTTTGCGAAGGGCACTGCTCCCTTGCCCTGCAAAACTACCCAATCGGCCGGTCGGTTCGCCAGCGGCTCCGGATATAGACGGTCCCGCTAGAGTTGGTCTCTTCCGCGGGAAGCTGAAAGATGATCTTCGGCGCTTTGTTTTCGGGGCTCGATCTGGACCACTTGCTTCGCCATCAACGCCACTTTGCTCTCCCGCCGTGTGTTCCTCTTCTTCTTCCTCAGCTTCCTCGTCAAAGAGACCACGAACGCCTCGTAGATATGGAAACGCGCTTCTTGGAAAGTGTGGGATTTTGCTTTTTTCGTGAGACCTGCCAAGCGTTTTGTACCGTTCACCTTGACCCGAGAGCCTGTACTTGATGTGCAATTCGGCAAAGTCTCTCAACGTACGTGAAATGACCCACTTCATTCTAGCCAGTGACGACCCATATTCCAGTTCAATACGAAACAAGACATGCCTATCACCAGTTTTGCTCTCCACTCGCTGACTGTCAGTAACTTTAACCTTGAGTTGCTCAAGAAGAACGGGTATACGCTTTCGACCTTCGTTGTCGCGTTGAAACATGGAAGCAAGGAATAGAGCAGCGGGAGCACCAGCCAGGAGCTCAGCCATGAGCTCTGCGCTCTTGGCATGATCGATCCTGTTCTCTTCCCTCTTCCTCTGTGACAGCAGCTTGATGCTAGCCTTGAGCTGTCTCCATCGCTGTGCACTCACACTGCTTCCACGATCTGGTCGCATTCTGGTAGCAGTCGGTGAGGCGTCGGACTCGTGTCCAGCAAAGGCTGTCAGTCGCCGCAGTCCTCTTGGTCTCTCACGATCAGATGAATGATCAGTAGTGCGTTTTCCAGCCATATAGCTTAATCCTCGGTGACTTTGATCTTGAACCCAAGCACTGCCGCGACGCCACATGCCTACGCCCGCCAAACGATCGCGTCCCTCATCTTCTGACACGCCTGCCCTCTGATGTTCAGGAATGTCGCTCATGGTAGCTCGGCGAAGCAGGAACGTAGGTCTATTGCTTGACGCACTCGTCAAACCGCCAGTAGTATCGCTAGCTTCGCGGGGGAAACCAGGCGCTTTCAACACTCCTCTTGGCGTTGTGGGAGCCGTTTGACTTCCCGAACGCATCACTCTCTTCCTCTTCTTGACTGCGCCATTTGCTGACGTCTCCACACCAGACTCTTCGGCATCAGCATCGGCATCCTCTTCACTCTCTTCGACGAAGCGCGGTTCAAAGGGCTCCGAGCCAGGACTTCGAAGGTCGGACGGCGATGGAGTTTCAAGAGCGCTCAGCGACCATCCACTCGCAGAACGACCGTGGGATTGGAGTCCGGATGGTGTAGCGAGGGCTTTGAGCTTTGCGAATACTCGAGACACCTGCTTCTCCTTTGGTGGCATCTCCTCTTCTTGGGTTTCCACGCTTTGATTCCTAGAATGTGTAGGAAGTGGCCCTGCGCCATCCATTGTAGCTGGGCGTGCAAACTGCACGCTTCGACGACCCGTTTCATTTGTATGTACGCGCGAGAGCGTTCCGCCTTGGGGTATATCTGAGGTTTGTTCCGCAGCTCCACCATCCAATTGTCCGATTTGAGATGCGCCGTAATCGACACGATTTATAAGGTCATTCGTAGGAGGCGGTCCTGAAGTACCGGGAGGAGCATTGAAGGGAAAGTCTGCGGATTCGTTCATGGGACCAACTGGCGAAAGAGGTTCTGGCTTGGAAATCTCCAGTGGTTGACCATTCGCCTTGGATGCCTCACCATTGGTAGTTGGAGCATCGTTAACGCCGTGCTCCGTCCGCAGCGGAGAAGCGACTCGAGATTTGTTGTCTTTCGAATCGATATGTATTGAGCGCGACGGAGATACGTCAGGTTTAGGAGGCCGTGACATTGGCGAGACGCTGGAGTCTCTGTCGGCATATCGGTCAAGGAGACCGCCATTTGCGGCTCCGTCTATCGTGGCAGACATGACTGATGTGAGATGTGCTCGATGTAGAGCGAGAATGCCACCGAGAACGTTGCCGAGCGCTGGTCCTGTCGTCTGCTTTTGGCTCTCTTGGTGACGCTTAGCTCCGTCTTGATCCCATGCTTGGAAGGTAATTCTTCCGAAATGAAGGCTGCGGAAAAGGGATTCTGAAGAAAGATAATGCAAGATTCGGACGCTGCGGATCACCAACAGTGCGTGTGCACATTGAACTTTTGTGATTGACGCTCAGCAGGTTTACATCAACCAGTGAAATAGCGCAGGTCAGGCATGGATGGATTTGTTTGGATGACCACCCCATCTCGTACTCTACCCGAAGCGTCATGAAAACGGCACGTTCCGATGGGAAACAGCCTCAGGTGTCATTCTCGGCCCTGGAACGGCGAAACCGAGGCTGCATTATGCATGCGGAGACGATATTTATTCCCAATCCACGCATAGTTATCGCTTTGCCAATTTTCCTGTCGATATTTAGTCGCCAACAATTCTGCAGAGCTTGGGACTCTTGCGAGCGACTATGGCCAACCCTGCGGAAGTCCTCGAGAACTTGGTTAAAGAACGCTCCATCCCCTCAGTGTCGAGAACTAGCTACATCATTGCCGGTATAAAATGCACCGTATACGGCCTCGCAGAGCTCCCGTCTTCTGTGTCTCAGCTCGCGGTCCTATGGCTCCTTCACGCGCGCCTCGGGGTAATGGAGCAAATGGATCCAATCGCTGATTTAGCGATTCATCATTGGAATCAGCGTCTCAAAGAGCAAGGATCGAGCACGTCGTCACGCGGACCAGTCAAAGGGTTGATTGCCGTGTCATTTGACCAACGCAACCATGGTGGTCGTATGGTCGACAAATCTGCCAACGAGGCTTGGAAGCAAGGCAATCCGCGACATGCACAGGATATGTTTTCAACTTACCGTGAGTTTTCTTCATCCCAGCATGGCCGAAAACCCTCTGTCAGATTGCTGACCGGATCGTGAATACAGAAGGAACAGCTCATGACACGTCTCTCCTGATTTCACATCTTGGAAGCTACCTCCCGTCTGCGCTGCCGCCACCAACGCAACATCTCGTCTTGGGTATCTCACTAGGTGGTCACACATCATGGCATTGCATCGCTTTTGATCCTCGAATCACCGCCGCCATTGTAATTATTGGCTGTCCCGACTTCACGCGCTTGATGTGTCAACGGGCATCGAAGACGCGTTTAAAGTCATGGAATGCCACGAAGCCGGCAGGCTCGTCATTCCTTGGGAGCCCAGACTTCCCAAGAACTTTGCTGGGCGAGATGGAGAGGAGCGATCCAGCTGGGCATCTACTGCCGAGCTATCTGAAAGCGGATCCGAAAAGAGGATATGATTGGGAGACGGGTAGCGATGAGGGAAGGAACTTGAACAAAGTCCTGCCCACTGACTATGCTAGGCTTTCGTCGAAACTGGACGCTACTCTTAAAGGCAAGGCCATCCTGAATCTCTCGGGCGGTGCGGATAAACTGGTGCCGTATGGATGTGGAAGAGTTTTCTTCGATTACCTTAAAGGTGCAGTTGGTCCTGGGGGCTGGTGGACCAACAATGGCGTCGTATTTGATGATAGAAGATTCGATGGTATCGGACATAACGTGAGTCCAGCAATGGCCGATGCTGCGGTTGAATTTATTGGCAAAGTTTTGTCTGGAGAAATTGGAGGCAAAGCAAATGCGAAAGCGAGTAGAATATGAGAAGCATCAAGTCAATGAGGAAACTTCTGAGGCGGCAACCCATACCAATGCCGCATTTGACCGAATAATTTCTAAACCCAAGTGTGACTAAACATTACAAATTATTATAGCGTTAATATTAAAGCATTAAACAAGAAGACGTAGTCGTTAAACTCGACAGATGAAGTGCATACATCACGTGATGCCGCGAATCTCGGAGTCGATTCCGCTTTCACGCCTTCATCGACGCAGCTCTGTTTACACCCACACTCCTCATCACCAATCGACCACCACGCAACCAAACCCACAAAGAACCACCCAAACCGCAACAATGGCACCCACACGCAGCGCCTCTCCTCCACGCTCGGCCTCACCCACACTCCCACCGCCCCCCAACGCGGAAACACCCGGTCCGCGCGCCGCCGCGCTCCAAACGGCCTTCGCGAAAGCGCTGGACGCCACGCTGTCGAAGTGCAGCAGCGCGAACTTCGGCGCGTGCTTCCCGACGGCGGCGGGGGCGGCGCCGGCGACGCTGGAGGCCTTCCGCGGCGCGTTTGTGGGGCGTCTGGCGGAGTTGTGCGGCGCGCAGTTCGATGACATTGTGCGCGCGCGCGGCGTCGTGCCCGCGCTGAACGAGCTCGATGGCCTGGTGCGTGACGCCCACGCCCGCAGGGAGAGGGCCGCGGGCCGCGAGCCGCCCGAGTGGTGTGCTGTGCCGCCCGAGGGGCTCGTCGAGGCGCACTTGAGGGGTTTTGTGGAGGAGGAGGAGAGGAGGTTGGGCGGGGCGCTGGACGACCTCAGGAAGGAGAATGAAGAGCTCGTGCAGCAGCTCAGAGAGCAGGAAGCGGAAATGGAGAAGCTTGTTAGTGGTTTGGAGGATGTTGTTAAGGATTTGGAGGGTGCGGCTGGGATGGTGCAAAGCGCTGAGGTGTTGGCTTTGGGAGGAGATATCAGGATGATGGAGGCGGAGTTGAGTGGTTGAGTGCAGATGGATGGGAGGACGTGGCAAAGAGTTGGGTGAGATCGGAGAGAGCGATTCCATTGAGTCTGCGGTTCCAACAGAATTCCACCTCCGGTTGTACATGCTGAGAGATGGAGACCAGGTCCATGGGTCAACGCGCTTCGAGAGAAGAACAACTGCTACAATGATTGGATTGTAGGGCCGCATTCGCGGTGGTCTCATTGTCGACAATTGAGCAGCACGAGAGAGAACTGGTCCGTAGGGCAACATTACTCCGTTTGGATGAGTGGTGTGGGTAGGAAGATGATTGAGCAGGGCGAAGTATTTCACATCCGGACTTTACAGGAGTCGAAATACGTACGCAACTCCCACTGTCGGTTTCGCCGGATAGCCGCTCTAAACGTTTCTCTCACTTCGAATTGTAACCCCTAGGAGACGACTGTCCTAAGCCCCTCGTTGATGGATAACATCTCTCGAAGCCACGGCCACCGAGTCCTTAGCTCGACCATGGACCTGCTCAGCTTAGCCAGCGCTTCGGGCTGCACAACGGATTACATGACTCAAAGAACTACATGTAATTAATTAAGGCTAAGGGATTCATTTAGCGGAACGGCCCGCCAACGCTGGCTAGCCTCGCATGCCGCTTGCTAGCGATGACCTTGCTTCCACAGTATGGTCTTCATCATTCAAACCTCTCAGCTATTGGCTCAGATCTTCTCTACCTTCTCGGCTCTAGCTTGTGCTGCCTGGCATGTCTTGGTGGCAATATCTCTCCCTATGTCGAGGGCGCACCCCGTTGCGGGACGGATTCAACGTCTCTGCAGCGTCTCTCCACCCAGGGGACAGACCTTAAGCTTCAGTGGGGATCACGTACAAGCCACGCTCATTAAGTAAGACGTAAATCAATTGATGAAACTACTACTTATAACTTATACACATCCTCTAGAGAAGTTGCACAATCTCGTTGCCTACTATTTCGAGTCTATCATGGTCAAGCCAAAGCTTAGGTCAAATGCAGTTCCCTTGAAAGAACATCTAAGCTAGAGGCCCGCAGCTATCAAAGCAGTGACTAGTTCTGCCAATGATAGTCCTTGAGCAGCTGCTTCTGCTTCCAATAGTGCTAGAAGTTCTGCACTTATGACCACTGACGGAGGTACCCTTTTCTCGTTCGCTGCGGCATCGCGTTTACCAACAATGTTCACAACTCCCATCTCTCGCGTTGTGGCTTGAATAGCATTGCTATCTGTGATCTTTCCTAGCGCTCGTCGGTCGTTTTCTCCATTTGTCTGAAGATGGGTTGGTATAGCTAAGGCTATCCCAATCAAAAGAGCGATTGATGTGATTGTGTTTGGACGCATACTCGCGATCGGTTTCACAACAACGGAGAGTACTGGACTATGTTGGCAACTTGGTTAGTAAAAGCTTAGATGCTCCTCAAGTATTTACCGAAACAAGACAGGACACTTTGATAAAAAGACCGTATAGCATACCTGCTCGTATTGCGAAGATTTGGCAACAAGTACTTTGTTATATGGGTTTGATGCGCTTTGCTGATATTAAGCAGGTGAGTCGAGATTGATGAAGCAATTTATATTCCGAGCTGACCCAACCCTTTGTCCGACTCCTATATCCAGATCCTTCGTTCATGTTATCCTAACCTAATCCATTCCCTTCGTTGTGTATCAAGGCACAAATATAGGCTTCTAAGGACAGATGGTTGCTCACTCCTGGGGCCAAGTGCGATCTGACCAAAAGCCCAATTTTTGCAGTTATCTCAAAATAGCCTTGGTACACAACGTCTTCAGCTAGGTAGGCATCTCTAGAGACTCGTTGACCACTCAATTTCGAGATGTAACCAGCTGTCATGGCAATCCAAGCATAGAAACTTTGCTACTGTACGACCCTCCAATGTCCCGATTAAGTTCAAGTTTAGAGTATCGAAACACAGGGAACACGGCCCAGGTCTACATTAATCCTGCACATAAATCAAGGGGGCGGCGGCGATGCGAATGTAACTCTCGGAGGAGTGAGTGTATCGTAAGGATGTTCAGGATTGACCACTGGGCATGACTTCAGCGGAATTACACAAATACCAAGATGCGGTCAGACTTTGTATTACCTCAATGCCAAAGTACCTTTGGTTTGTCTCTTCACTCTATGCGTCTCTGTACACAGGGAGATACCTTAATAGCTATGGATGAACAACGTTGAGTTAGCTTCTCGCAGAAAAGGTATTGTCATATTTATGGAATAACACTTCATTAGGAGTTAATAGGAGAGAAGAATCAGGAGCATTCATTCCGCTACGAGGCGCTACGAGGGGGTATCGAGGGACATCTCATTTGTACGTCCCAAACTCGTTCAAGTGCGCAGCTTCCAAATGGAAATCCATGTTTGGTCGTCCAAAAGCGTTGTCGAACTTAGCCAGTCCGATTCAGCATTCATTAAAAAGATAACGTCGTCAATAGAAAATACCAATTCTCTAGGCTTCCTCAAAGGACAAGTGGGATTTGAGGGTTTTGCAACGCCAGATCCGCGTTTGTTGAGTGTTGTACTTTGAGCCTCCACACAGACAATATAGATTTGCCTTTGATCTTTCCGGCCGTATCGCTCGGCACTGGACTCGGTGGAGCTGACTCAACGCTTTCGGGATGGCTTTCGATACGGTGGATACGGAGATCGTTGCTGCCGTCGAGGTGCGAACTCTGCGCATGGTCGCTCGAAGAGCCGTTGGTGTGCAGGTCTCCAATATCACCGCTTGCGTGGAGGAATTCTTCATCAAAGGAGTATGTCGTATTTGCGCTGACATGGGATACATCGCTGGTGCCACGCTCTCCCATTGTAGGGCGCGAAGGCGTTCGCAAAAGTGATGTATCCTCCGCCACCGCAGCAAGAGCTTGGGTAGAAGTTTTGGATGAGCTACTGTCGTAGCGCGGAGGAGACATCTCAAATGGTACAAGTCGACTCCTGGTGGCGTCGATTCGCATGCGGCGGTCACGGCAGAAGATAACTTCCGACGCCCGCGGACTAGAACTCAGTAAGACGGGAGCACAGCGTTTGCGGTATCTCAGCTGAGCACTATAGCTGGGTGGCTCTCGTGGGGGTGCTGTCTTTGGATCGAATGGCTCTGGTTCCACAGTGTCGGAAGCCCCTTCGGATTCTGATGTTCGCGGCGCAGGCGATTCGGAGTTGGAAGATAAGGCTATCGGCTCGGAATGAGCCAAGGGAGAGCCTTCAGTAACATCTGCTGGATCAAGGTCATCAGCCTCGGGATCCTCTTGGGAGGCACCATGGTGCGAGTCATGCTCATGAGTCGAGGTAGGATATCGTGATCCCGGATCGGCCTGATTCTCTGCCGAGCTGCTTTCACGCGCGAGATGTGGGTATAATCTTCGGATGAGACGTTCTTGCTGCTCGATAAATCGCCTACTGACCTCATCGGCTGGCAGGTTGTCAAGATGATCAAGAACGCCTTCAATCTCTCGCTGACGTCGATTGCGACGTGGCAAGCTGCGATACCGTGGCTCGCTGCGGTCTTCGAGAGGCTGAGCTATGTCCATTGCCGCACAAAGGCACTCAACCCAAGAAAGCATTAGATCCTGATTAGGAGCGCAAAGTAATAGTTGCTCGGTTTCCAATCGAAGGCGAATGACCCATTCCCGAACGGGTTCGAAAAGAGCTGGATCAGTTTCCCAAAGCTTTTGTCTTGCAGCTGCCGGTACTATCTTGGCAAAAGGACTTTTGGGAACAAGTTCGCCCTTTCTCCAGTCGGTAGCAACACCAACTTCGGCGTGCTGTAGCGTGTACGACCTCATCAGACGACCGATAGCTGGAGGTTTTCCTTTGGAAAAGGTGCTGGATTTGAACTTATGGAAGTTGAGCTGGGGGCCGCGGAGCACGACGAATACTTCGTGCCATTTGTTGTCACCAGACTCTAGAAAAGGTGTGGTTAATTCACACCGCAAGGCTAGTGTTCCGCAGTATTCGACTGAGCAAGAATACTCAGGAAGAACATCGGTTTGCGGGTTCGAGAACTCTGTGTTGGTAGATGTGGTGAGAGTTGAAGCGGACATCGCAACTTCATACGATGGAGGAGGAGACTCCGTTATCGAAGGCTGTGCGTGGGTATGGAAGGTGTTGTGGTACCCATAGGTTGACTGCGAGAGGTCGCCTCTACGCGAGGGCCTGCGGCTGCGTGCCGGAGCATCGTCCGCACCAGCATTGCTGACCATTTGTTCCGCCAGGCTGCCGGAGAAGTCCAGTGTGAATATTGCAGGGAGAAGCCGCGAAATGTGAGGTGGACGCGAAAAGATATAGAGGCGGGACGTGCTGCAAAAAGCCCTACGCCGCGCAAGAAAGAAGCAAGCGCTGTGGCTGCGGCTTTCAGTGAAAGCGGAAAGCCATGCAGTAAAGAAATTTCAGAGGAGCGTTGTTTTGTGAGAGGCTTTGTAACGCACAACACAGCAGGACACAACGCTGAAAAAGAAACACAGGCAAGCAAGGCTGGTTGAGTGCGCCGATGCTTTCAGTGATAAAGACCAGGGTAGAGTACGATGTGCCGAGTGCACAGGGCAAGGAAAGCCGTCAGGTGAGAAAAGGGTGACAACAAAGGCGGGTTTTGTGGGGATATATGTATCATCTGAGGTGGAATGAATGTCGCATGGCGTGAGAAAAGCAAGGCGGACCGTCACGCCTTTTGCAAGAGCCGCGGTGGTGAGAGGCTTTTTGAGTAAATCTGGATGCGGGCAGGGTAGGGCAGGGTGTAGCTGAGAGCGGTTGAATGGATTGGATTGCGGTGAATTCGCTGGCGCCGGCGAGTTTTGTTCGGTGGTTTGGTTCGGCTGGGCGTTGTGGCCAGGCCACCTGATAGCACACTCTTGCAGCGCCCTCGCACCCAACCGTGGCAGCTCCCATGGCCCTCGCAGCCCTCCAAACCCAAAACACCCACGACCCCACTCGCCAGTTTAGCTCCCGCGCACGCTAATGGATTCCAGACCCCAGTTCTTGGCTGCTGGCTGCTGCTGGCTGCGTCTCCGCTTCCCTCCCCTCCAACTTTGCCTGCATCGCTTCGCCAAGCCCACACGTTGCTGCAGATTTTCCCAATCACCAACCACCAATCCCAAATCCATTCTCATCCGCAGGTACCAGCGAAGTTTCGTCCTCTCTTCCGCCGGCCAATACTGGGTGCTGTCAACGCTGCAGCTGCAAGTGTGTGCTTATCCGTGGCAGTTGATCATCTTCGATTATCGATACAGTCGCTGACATGGCAGTCTGCGGCCTCTACTCAGCACTGAGCCCTGGCTAGCAACTTGGCACCATCTTCACTCCGCCCGAGGCAATCCGCTGCTCACATCCGCGGTCCAGCTTCCCTTAGATTCCGCCTTGAGCAACGAATGGATCCGCAGTACGGTCAAAACCCTCGCGTCTCCCGGTCCGTTCAGCCACGCCATTTTGGGGCAGTCCAGCCTGCAGAGTCAAAATGCATGCCATGTATATGGGACCAGAGCGCTTAGGTACCAAATGTCACTTGCGCCGACGAACAGTCGCACACCGCGATGGAAAGGGGTTCAACGGCTGCACTTCAGACCTCATCTTGTTGGACGGTTTTTCTTTTTTGTCTCATTCCGCGCATGGACTACTTTGGAAAGCAGGGAAATCTTAAACGTTTACCGCTGCCAGGTGTTCGGAGACTGCCGGCCCCACCCTATGCGCACAGTACGCAGGCTGTCTCACATCTGAGTAACTCGGTGTTGGCATCTGTGTCAGAATAAGATAATGTAAGCAGTGGCAAATCTAACCACGATAACTGCCACATTCGGATTGCGAAGACCCAAATCGCTTACCTGATCGGTGAGTAACTGGACACATCGGGTAAACAACTAAGAGGCAGAGTAGTCAGGAAATGAAGGCACACAGTACTTCTGTTCGCACGAGGAGTGTTCAGCTTTGCGTTCTCGAATGCCATGGTTGAACCCATGCAGCAATCGTGTTTTAGCGGCCTGCAAGCGTGTGGAGAGAACCCTTATTCGTCGCTAAGATTCGATCTTGAAGCCCGCCTAATAGAGGAAACTCCGGAGAATCTTTACCAGTACTGTTTCCGCTTTCCGGGATATATTGCATGGCCTACACATATCTTGCTTTCTAATGCATCAAAAATAAAATCAATGGAAGAGAATGTCTTCGAATCAGGACCACAATAATCTCCGTCAACACTGGGAGCGCCGGCCTTCGGTCTGCCTCAACGGCTGCACACAGTCCCTGGCTCAACGCCTCCGACACTGCTTTTTCTGTTAGCCTGTTCCGACTTCGTCCTCTATCCTCCTTCTATTCCGCCGCCACGCGTCCCTGTGCTTCTCTTACCGGCTTCCAGACATTCCTTCTAGAAGGTCAGTGTAGAATTAAGGGATTGCTGCATTGTAGCCGTGTTTTGACTCTACTGACCTCATCGCCCTTCCTTTTTTTCGGTTTAGTACACGTTGGTAGAAGGAGTGACGGTGAATCAAAGAGCTCGGGCAACGAGAATAGGAGTTCACCATCTGCTCTATATTGTCTATGAGCTTTGAGAAAATCTCGAAATTGTGTCTCATTAACATCTATCTCATTAACGTCCGTCTCTGGGTTGAGAGACGCACCCCGTCGCGAGACGAACTCACCGTTTAGACCTCTAAAGTCTCCCCCTCGCTGTAGTTCGAGTTGCAGGCTGGTTTCTTGGACGATAAGTGGCTGTAGAATAGTGACACATTGACTATATCTTCATACGCTTGCGATGTTGGTCATGCTGTTGATCGCTTCGCTACCATCGATTGCTGCCTCAGCTGTTCCCCTCGCTACATTGCGGTCGTCAGAGTCTTTTAGAAGTTCGGGGTACAGGGGAAAGTTCTACGGGTTTTCACGGCAGCGCGCATGCTACTGCAGCGCGCAACCCCACCAAAAATCAATAAAACTCACCTACTTCAGAGACCCATATTTCCGTCATTTCATAGCCAAATAATTTCAAACTTGATTCTTTAGAAAGCCAAACACCGCTAAATTTGTTGATATAAATTTCGTAAGGCTTAGTTGGCTGTAGCACCTATAAAATACCTCTGTATTTTATCGCTAACAACGATAA
>Ga0335072_10000436_pt1 | contig 83081 bp, 81 predicted proteins | sample Lox_Sample_21_FD_206725 | JGI IMG/M metagenome (GOLD analysis project Ga0335072, IMG submission 206725) | Soil microbial communities from Loxahatchee National Wildlife Refuge, Florida, United States - Lox_Sample_2.1 | ecosystem: Environmental > Terrestrial > Soil > Wetlands | place: USA... | reverse complement strand
AGCTGATCGGCTTCTCGCAGGGCAAGCCGCTGCGCCAGGTCAAGTTCCGCGCCGTGAGCACCAACTTCGCGCTGAAGGGCGGCTCCTACGTCACGAGCACGAAAGAGCTCGAGCACCAGACGCTCGAGGACTTCATCAACGGCGACGAAAAAGTGGTGGAAAAACCCAAGCCGAGCGCGCCCCACCACAGCAGCTCCTCGCACAAGGCGCACGGCCACAAGCACGCGCACCGCTCCTCGGCGCCGTCCGCCGCCTCCCTCGGCCTCGCCTCGACGCCTACCTCGGGCGACGAGGAACTCGCCAAGCAGACGATCAGCATGCCGATGCGCGTGCTCTACCCGAGCCTGCAAACCGCGGCGAGCGAAGAGCAGCCAACGCGCGCATACGACGTGCGCGACCGCAAAGGCAAGCTGCACAACGCCTACGTCGTGGTCTTCAGGCAGAACACGCTCGGCGGCTACTACGACTTCGAGGGCACCAACTGGCTCGGGCCCCCGATCGTCGCCCACCCCAACGAAACGCGCAAGATCGGGCGCCGCAAATACCAGATCTTCGAGGACGGCAGCCACATCCACCTGATCGCCTGGCGCGAACAGGGGATGCTCTACTGGGTCTCGAACACGCTGCTCGAGGACCTCTCCAACGAGCAGATGCTCGCGATCGCGCGGTCAGCGAAGCCGCTGCACTAGCTAGAGGCGGCTGGCGTCGCGGGCCTGGTCGAGCGCCGCGTTCACGAGGGCGTCGGCCTCGGCGTTCTGCGCGCGCGGCACCGTGCGGATCGACCAGCTTGCGAAGCGCCGCAGCGCCGCCAGCGCCTCGGCGTGCAGCTCCTTCATGCCGGCGTTCTTGACCTTGTACTCGCCCCGCACCTGCTTGGCGATCAGCTCGGAGTCGCCGACCACCTCGACGTCGTCGGCGCCCAGCTCGCTCGCCGTCGCGAGGCCCAGCAGCAGCGCCCTGTACTCGGCGACGTTGTTCGTCGTGCTGCCAAGCAGCTGCGCCTGCTCGGCCAGCGGCTCACCCTCCGGCGTCGAGACCACGCATGCCGCCGCGGCCGGTCCCGGGTTGCCGCGAGCGCCGCCGTCGACGTGCACCAACACCTTCATCGGCGTTGAAGTATGCAGCTCGGTTAGGCGGTCGCTCGCGCGAGTGGCGGTAGGTCGCCCGGCACACGGGCCCGGCGGCGGTCACGGACGATGCGGCGCTGAGGCCGCTCGCCTTCCTGCTCCGTCGCGACGGAGCGCCCTTGACGGGCGCGCCGGTCGAACTCGCGACGGTCCACGATCACCGTGACGTTGTCGTCGTTCTCGTAGTACTCGACGAGCTTGGGATACAGCTCGTCGGCCAGTGGCCTGGGTACGACGCAGTAGATCATGCTGACCCGGATCTTACTCCCCGATTTCCAATATTCAACCCTTGCAGGAGCCCTGCGAACGCCTCAGAGCAGCGCCAGCAGGCCGCGCTCGTCGGCGATCCCGTTCGCGAGGCGGTCGCCCGCCGGCAGCTCCGACAGCTCCGTGCCCTGCGCCAGCGGCTCCGCCCGCGGCCCCTGCATGTCGTCCAGGTTCACCTCGTAGGTGTACCAGCAGAGCTCCCACGCCAGCACGATCACGACCGCCCCGGCGACGGCCTCGCCGGGGCGGACCGAGACCTCGGGCGCACCCAGCGAGCGCGTCAGGCTCGCGACCCGGCGCGGGTACTCGCTCACGTTGAAGAGATCGACCGCCCGCTGTAGCGGCCCGGCCGGCTGGGCGATGGGCGCCTCGGCTTCGGCACCCAGTTCCAGGGGCGCCCCGTCCGCCGCCGACGGCCGTGCGTCCAGCGGGCCCGTGCCCAGGAAGTCGTAAGGCTCGCCACCCTGCGGGTGCAGGCGCTCCGTCGCGCCGCGTCCCCCCTCGGCCTGTGTGCGGCGCGCCTGGCGCAGGCGCCCGAGCAGCGCGTGGCGCCGGCCGTGGCGCAGCGGCGCCGGGCTCGCCAGCTGCTCGAGCGAGCCGCGCTTCCAACCCTGATGCGCCGCGCGGGGTGCGCACAGCTCGCAGACGATCCGCGGCTCGCCTGCCGCGATGAACGTGTCCGGCTGCTCGCCGCGCAGCAGGCGCCGCTCGCACACGTCGCAGGCGACGTCGGGCTGCGAGGTCACGATCGATCTCGTGCTCATAAGCTGAGCAGGGTAGCGGCCGCGGGGCCGTCGCCGCAACGTCGGGCGCCGTCGTACGACGGCGCCGCGCGACCTGCGATGCGGCCCGAAGCCCGGGAAGAGCGCCTAGGCGTGCGCCGCGGCCCGCTCCTCGCCGGCCTTCGCGACCAGCTTCTGCGCCAGGTGCCCCGGCACCTCCTCGTAGCGCAGGAACTCCAGCGTGTAGTCGCCCTGGCCGCCGGTGATCGAGCGCAGGTCCGGCGCGTAGGCGAGCACTTCCGACATCGGCACCTCCGCCTTGATCTCGGTCATCGCGCCCACCGGCTCCATTCCCTGCGGATGCCCGCGGCGGCTGTTCAGATCGCCGATCACGTCGCCGACGTAGGCCTCCGGCACCGACAGCGTCACGAGCATGATCGGCTCCAGCAGCACGGGCTCCGCCAGCGAGAGCGCGTCTTTCATCGCCTGCAGGCCTGCCATCTTGAACGCGATCTCGGAGGAGTCCACCGAGTGGTGCTGGCCGTCGACCAGCCGCACGCGCACTCCCTTTACCGGGTAGCCCGCCAGCACGCCGGAGGTCATCGCTTCGCGCACGCCCTTCTCCACCGCAGGGATGAACGAGCCCGGGATCACGCCACCCTTGATCTGGTCGACGAACTCGAACTCCTCACCGAGCTGAAGCGGCTCGATCTCGATCTGGCAGTCGCCGAACTGCCCGCGACCACCGGACTGCTTCTTGTGGCGGCCGTGGGCCTTCGCCGGCATCCGGATCGTCTCCTGGTAGGGCACGCGCGGCGGTTGCAGCGTCACCTCGACGCCGAAGCGGTCGCGCAGGCGGTCGACGATCACTTCAACGTGCACCTGCGAGAGGCCCGCCACGATCTGCTCGCCGGTCTGCTGGTCGCGGTGCAGGTCGATCGTCGGGTCCTCCTCCTGCAGGCGGTGCAGCGCCGCGAACACCTTCTCCTCGTCGCCGCGGCTCTTCGGCTCGATCGCGAACGCCATCACCGGCGCGGGCAGCGCCAGCCGCGGCATCTCGATCGGCTCGTCGCGGTCGGCGAGCCAGTCGCCCGCGCGCGTCTCCTTCAGCTTCGCGACCGCGCCGATGTCCCCGGGACCGAACTCGCCGACGTGCTCGACCTCCTTGCCCGCGAACAGCAGCAGCTGCCCGATCCGCTCCTTGGCGTGCACGTGCGTGTTCAGCACCTGGCTGTCGGCGGAGAGCACGCCCTGGTAGACGCGCAGCAGGTTGATTCGCCCCGCGAACTGGTCGGCCCTGGTCTTGAAGACGTACGCGAACAGCGGCTCGTCCTCGACGGCGCGCAGCTCGACCTCGCCGACCTGGAACGCCCCGTGCTTGACCGGCGAGGGCAGGTCCTCGACGATCGCGTCCAGCAGCCGCGAGGTGCCCAGGTTCAGCGTCGCGACACCGCAAACGACCGGGAAGATCTTGCCGTGGTTCGTGCCCTCCTTCAGCGCGTTCACGATCTCCTCGTGGGAGATCTCCTCGCCCTCCAGGTAGCGCTCCATCAGCGCGTCGGAGACTTCGCAGACCTCGTCCATCAGCTTTTCGCGGAACTCCTGCGCCCGCTCGGCCTCGGCGTCGGGGATCGGGATCTCGCTGAAGCCGGCGCGCTCTGCCGAGTCCTGGCGGAAGGCCTTCATGTCGACGAGGTCGATCACCCCTTCGACATCGTGCTCGGAGCCGATCGGGATCTCGGTCGCGACGGCGTGCGGGCCGAACGCGCGCTTGACCTGCTCCAGCGTGCGGAAGAAGTCCGCGCGCTCGCGGTCGAGCATGTTCACGAACACCATCCGCGCGATGTCCAGCTCCGCCGCCCGCGCCCACAGGCGGCTCGTCGTGACCTCGACGCCCATCACGGCGTTCACGACGAACACCGCCGACTCGCAGACGCGCAGCGCGCCCAGTGCGTCGGCGACGAAGCTCGGCTCGCCCGGCGTGTCGAGCAGGTTGATCTTGCGGCCCTGCCACTGAAACGAGCTCAGCGCCGCCGAAATCGACATCTGGCGCGACTGCTCGTCGGGATCGGCGTCCGACACCGTGCTTCCGTCGGGGACTGAGCCCAGCCGGCCGGTGACCCCGGCCTCGAACAGCAGCGCCTCGTGCAGCGAGGTCTTGCCGGCCCCACGGTGGCCGACCAAGGCGACGTTGCGAATCCGATCCGCCGGCAGGCGGTCTCCATTTCCTCGCATGCGATCTCCCTTGTAGCTGTAGAGGGACGATACCGCCGCGGTGGCCCCGGCGCCAGAGCCTCCGCGCCACTCACAGGCGGGGACTAGGAGAGTTCGAACCAGCGGCCGCGGCGCGAGGAGCCGAACTCCTGCTTCTCGGCAACCAGCGCGGCCGAGGGCTCCCGGAACGTGCCGGTGGGCTGCGGCTCGGACATGAAGTCGACGTCGACGCGGCCGATCCGCCCGGCGCCGAACTCGACGTAGCAGGAGCCCTGGCCCTGATAGCCGTCGGCCTCTCCCTCGCCCTGCGCCTGCGCGATCAGCTGCTCCGCCACGACGCGCGCGGCGCCCTCCGCAAACACCCCGGCTTTCGGCACGCCGATCTGCGCCACGTCGCCGACCGCGTAGACCCCCGGCCAGCGCGTTTGCAGCGTGCGCGGGTCGACCGGGACGTAGACCTCGTCCTCGCGCAGCATCCCGCTGTCGCGCACGACCGCCGCCGCGCGGTGCTTCGGCACGCCGAGGAACAGGTCGAAGGGCAAACGTGTCCCATCGTCCAGCTCGACCTCGCCGGCGTCGAGCGAGGCGATCCGCCGCCCCGGCATGAACGCGATTCCGCGCTCGGCGAACGCCGCTTCCAACGCGGCCGAGGTCTCCGGCGAGGGCGGCACCGGCGTCGGCAGCGGGATCGTGAAGGTGATCTGGGTGCCCTCGCGCAGGCCGCGCCCCAGCAGGTAGTCGTGCAGCAGCAGCGCCGTCTCGCTCGGCGCCGGGGGGCACTTGAACGGCGCCCCGCAGACGCCGATCACCGCGCGCCCGCCCTTGAAGCCGGGCAACAGCTCCGCCAGCCGTTCGGCGCCCGCCACCGAATAGAACTCGTTGCCGTGCTCGGCCAGGCCCGGCGTCGCGGCGAGGTCGTAGTCCGCGCCCAGCGCGATCACCAGCGCGTCGGCCTCGTGGCCGCCGGCGTCGGTCGTAACACGGCGGGCCTCCGGGTCGATCGCCGTCACGGTCTCCTTCAGGAAGCGGACCCCCGGCTTCCTCAGCGCCGCGTAGGGCAGCTTCACCGACTCCGCGCTCGTACGCGCGAACAGCACGTCGAGCTTGGAATAGCCGAACACGAACGAGTCGCCCTTGTCGATCAGCGTCACCTCCACGCCGTCGCCCAGCGCCTCCGACAGCGTCGTCGCCAGCTCCAGCCCCCCGAAGCCCGCCCCCAAGATCAACACCCGCATGGGGACGATCCTATGGGAGGCCCAGCGACCGCGGCGTGCGAGAGCGCACACAGTTCCTGCTCCTCGCCATGGCCCACCCTACGTCAAGGCAATGCTTCGCCCGGTTCGTGCGCCCTGGATCACTCCTACTACGCTGCTCTCATGGCCGACGCCAGCATCCGAGAACTGCGCAAGCGCACTGGCGAAGTAGTCAATCGTGTCGGACGCGGCGAGCGGATCACGATCACCCGTATGGGCAACGCCGTAGCCGAGTTGCGACCTCTGCCTTCGGGTGGGCTTTCTGGAGAGGCGTTGCTGGAGCGCTGGCGCCTGCTGCCACCGGTTGATCCAGTGGCATTTCGCCAGGACGTCGGCTGACGCAGACCGTAGTCCGCTGTTCGTGGGGCGCGCATGCGCGCCCCCGCGGACCGGCGCATGCGCCGGTCCCGACCGCCGTGCATGCACGGCGGTCTCCCTAATCGAAGCTCTCGTCCTCCTGCATCCGCGAACGCAGGCGCAGGACCGCCTTCGTGTGCATCTGCGAGACGCGCGACTCCGTCACGCCGAGCACCTCGCCGATCTCGCGCAGGGTCAGGTTCTCGTAGTAGTAGAGGGCGATCACCAGCTTCTCGCGCTCCGGCAGCATCGCGATCGAGTCCGCGATCCGGTCCTTCAGGTCGCCCACGTCCAGCGAGCGCGCGGGATCGGGCGCGTTCGGGTCCTCGATCGTGTCCATCAGCGAGACCTGGTCGCCGCTGGAATCCGAGACGCTCCACAGCTCGTCCAGCGCCACCATCGAGGAGTGCGAGATCGCCAGCAGCGACTCGTTCAGTTCGTCAACCGTGATCCCCAGCTCGTCCGCCAGCTCCTGGTCGGTCGGGGCGCGCTGCAACGCGTTCTCCAGCTTCGCGTTCGCCCGCTCGACTTCGCGCGCCCGCGCCCGCACGCTGCGCGGGACCCAGTCCATCGAGCGCAGCTCGTCGATGATCGCGCCCTTGATCCGCATGATCGCGTAGGTCTCGAACTTGATGTCCCGCGACAGATCGAAGCGCTCGATCGCGCTGATCAGGCCGACGAGGCCGTAGGAGATCAGGTCCGCCTCCTCGACGTGCGGCGGCAGGCCCGCGGCCGTGCGCCCCGCCACGTACTTGACCAGCGGCGAGTAGGCCACGACCAGGCGCTCGCGCGCCTGCGTGTCGCCGTCGCTCTTGTAGCGGCGCCACATTTCCCGCAGCTCGATCGGTTTGACGTTTGTCTCCAGCGTCGTTTCCCCTTTGAATTCAGGCCCGAGGGTGGCTGCGCGCGTAGGCGCTCTTGAGTCTCGCGGACTCTACCCGAGTGTAAATTTGGGTGCTCGACACAGACGCGTGTCCGAGCAGCTCCTGAATGCTGCGCAGATCCGCCCCCCCGTCCAGCAGGTGTGTCGCGAAGCTGTGCCGCAGCGCGTGCGGGGACACCGCTCCCCCCGCCCGTTCCGCGACCGCCCCCGCCCGTGCGGTCCACGTCCGTAGTCGCCGGCGCACGTCGCTGGTGCCCAGCGCGCGCCCCGACTTCGACAGGAACAGCGCCTCTGCCTCGCCGGCGCCCGCGGGCGCTGCGGGCGGCTCGCTCGCCAGCTGCGGGCGGGCGTGGTCCAGGTAGGCCCGCAGCGCCTTCATCGCCGGCTCCCCCACCGGCACGAAACGGGTCTTGCGCCCCTTGCCCTCGACCCGCAGCTGCTCGCCGTCCCAGTCGACGTCGATCGTCCGCAGCGAGACCAGCTCCTCCGCCCGCAGGCCGCAGGCGTAGGCAAGCTCGAACATCGCGCGGTCGCGCCGCTCAAGCGGCGTCCCCACCGGGATCGCGTCCAGCAGGCCCGCCGCTTCGCGCGCGCTCAGCACCCGCGGCAGGTGCGAGCCGCGGCGCGGCGTCGAGACCAGATCCGCCGGGTTCTCCGCCAGTTCGCCGCGCTCGCGCTGGCTCTTGAACAGCGCCCGCACCGCCGCCAGCTTGCGGGCGCTCGTGCTCGGCGCCGCTCCCAGCTCCGACAGGTGCGCGATGTAGCGGCGCACCGCCTTCGCGCTCAGCTCGCGCGGGCCGAGCTCGCGCGCCGCCGCCCAGCCCGCGAACTGCTCCAGATCGATCGCGTAGGCGCGGCGCGTGCGCTCCGCCGCGTCGCGGCGCACGAGGTCCTCCATCAGCAGGCCGATCGCCTCGCTCCAGGCAGCCTCTGTTCCAGCATCACCCATGACCTCGCCTACTTCGCCACGAACGTCCATGCAACCTGCTCCAGCGCGAGACTCACCGATCGAACCCTCCCTGCAGCTCGGTGCCCATCTACCCCGTTGTCAGGCGCTACATTCACCCCGTGGACCGACATTCGTGCCCGCAACGCAGTCGCGCCGGGAAGGCCGTCCCGCGCTGATGTTCGAGCCCGCGACACGCGCCGGCTGGCGGGACGTCGACTGGCGCACCCACCAGCGCTGGATCCAGCTGGACGGCGCGCCCGTCAACGTGATCGAGCTGGGCCCCGGGGGCGCCGTCGACACACAGCCGCTCGTGTTCGTGCACGGGCTCTCGGGCTCGTGGCCGAACTGGCTCTACCAGCTGCCGGCGTTCGCCCCGACGCACCGCGTCATCACGCTCGACCTGCCCGGCTTCGGGCACTCGCCGATGCCGCGCGAGGAGATCACCATCTCGGGCTACGCCCGGCTGCTCGACCAGCTGCTCGACCGGCTCGGGATCGACGCCGCCGCCGTCGTCGGCAACTCGATGGGCGGCCACATCGCCACCGAGCTCGCGATCGCTTTCCCGCAGCGCGTCGAGCGGCTCGTGCTCGTCTCCGCCGCCGGGCTCTCCACCTACAACCACCGCGGCTCCAACGCCGTGCTGCCCGCGATGCGCCACGTCGAGCGCTCGCTCATGGCCGTCACCGCCTGGACCGCCGCCAAGTCCGACACCGTCGCGCGCCGCGCCCGGCTGCGCGACGCCACGCTCAACGTCGTCGTGCGCCACCCCTCGCGACTCGACCCCGCCGTCGCCGCCGAGCAGCTGCGCGGTGCCGGCAAGCCCGGCTTCATGCAGGCCTTCGAGGCCGTGCTCCGCTACGACGTGCGCGACCGCCTGCCGGAGATCGCCTGCCCCACGCTGATCGTCTGGGGCGACCGCGACCGCCTGATCCCCGTGCGCGACGCCGACCTGTTCGCCGAGCTGATCCCGGACTCGCGCAAGGTCGTCTTCGGCGACACCGGGCACATGGCGATGCTCGAGCGCCCCGAGTCCTTCAACGCGCTCCTCGCCGAATTCCTCGCCGAGTAGCCGTCGACGGCGGCGAAGCCGGGTAGCTACAGCGCGACAGCGCCCTCGGCGGCGCTGCCGACCAGCTTCGCGTACTTGCGGATCGCCACGTCGATGTGTTCGTCCGCGCGCGGCGGGCGCTCGTAGGCGGCCACCCGCTTGGCGATCTCATCGTCGGGCAGGGCCACGTCCAGGCGGCCCGCGTCGACGTCCACCGTGACCTCGTCGCCCGTGCGCAGCGCCGCGATCGGGCCGCCGCGCACCGCCTCCGGGGCGACGTGGGCCACCATGAAACCGTGCGTGGCGCCGGAGAAGCGACCGTCGGTGATCAGCGCCACCTGCTCGCCCAGGCCCTCCCCCACGATCGCCGCCGTGACCGCGAGCATCTCGCGCATGCCCGGCCCCCCCGCGGGGCCCTCGGCGCGGATCACCACCACGTCGCCGGGCTGGATCTCGTGCGCCAGCACCGCCTTCATCGCGTCCTCCTCGCCGTCGAACACACGCGCCGGGCCGGTGTGTTTGCGCCGCTCGTGGCCCGAGAGCTTCACGACGCAGCCGTCCGGCGCGACGTTGCCGCGCAGGATCGCGAAGCCGCCCGTGGGTTTGATCGGCCGGTCCAGCGGCATCACCACCGGCTGGCCCTCCGTCTCCTGCGCCTCCCGCGCGTGCTCTCCGATCGTGCGGCCCGTGACCGTGATCGCGTCCTCGTTCAGGATGCCCGCGTCCGCGAGGCGCTTCAGCACCAGCGGCACGCCGCCCGCCTCGTACAGGTCCGTCGCCGCGTACTGCCCGCCCGGTTGCAGGTCGCACAGCAGCGGCGTGCGCTCGGAGACCTGCTCGAACTCGTCGATCGTCAGTGGCACCCCCATTTCGCGCGCCACCGCCAGCAGGTGCAGCACCACGTTCGTGGAGCCGCCGCTCGTCGCCGCCGCCGCGATCGCGTTCTGTAGCGCCGGCTTCGTGATCACGTCCGAAGGGCGCTGCCCGCGGCGCAGCACGTCCATCACCAGTTCGCCGCACTGCTTTGCCACCTCGAGCTTCCTGCCGTCCTCCGCCGGGACCATCGCCGAGCCCGCGGGCGAGACGCCCAGCGCCTCGAACGCCATCGCCATCGTGTTCGCCGTGAACTGGCCGCCGCAGGCGCCGGCGCCCGGCGAGGCCGCCTCCTCCAGCTCGTGCAGCTCCGCTTCGGTGATCTTGCCCGCCGCGAACTGGCCCACGGCCTCGAACACCTGCTGGATCGTCACCTCCTGCTCCTTGAACCAGCCTGGCTTGATCGAGCCCCCGTACAGCATCAGGCTCGGGATGTTCAGCCGCGCCAGCGCCATCACCGTGCCCGGGATCGTCTTGTCGCAGCCGGAGATCGTCACCAGCGCGTCGAACGCGTGGGCGCTGGCCACCAGCTCGATCGAGTCCGCGATCAGCTCGCGCGAGACCAGCGAGGCGCGCATCCCCGCCGTGCCCATCGTGATCCCGTCCGAGATCGCGATCGTGTTCAGCTCCATCGGCGTCCCGCCCGCCGCGCGGATCCCCTCCTTGACCTTCGCCGCCAGCACGCGGTTGTTGAAGTTGCAGGGCATCGTCTCGATCCAGGAGTGCGCCACGCCGACGATCGGCTTCGCGAGGTCCTCGGCCGAGTAGCCGATCCCGTGCAGGTAGGAGCGCGCCGCCGCGCGCTCGGGCCCCTCCGTCAGGGCGCGGCTGCGGTGCTTGAGGTCGAGGTGTCCGTTCGCGCTCACGCCGCGCGCACGATACCCGTTGCGCCCAGCTCGTCCCGCTCGCGCTCCCAGCGCGTCAGGCGCAGCAGGTCGCGCCTGACCTGTTCGGGGTCGATCTGGCGCCCGGGCAGGTGCATGTTCGCCTGCGCGATCAGACCGCGCTCGTCGGCCGTCAGCGCCATCCACTTCGCCAGCACGTCGTCGGAGTCCGGCAGCCGCGCGCTGCCGTAGGGGCGCGTGTGGTCCGGGAACGCCACGCAGTACTCGTTCAGCAGCACGCCCGTCTGCGGCACGAACGCGACGATCGGCCGGTGCGGATAGATCAGGTAGGCGTAGGGCGCCCCCGCGGCGTGGCGGCGCTCGCCGACCCCGCCCCAGACCCGCAGGAAGCCCAGGTCGCGGTACATCTCCCAGTCCCGCTGTTCGACGCACGAGCGCAGCAGCTCCCGCGCGCGCTGCTCGGCGCGGCGCTCGCGGCCCGGGTCATAGCCCAGCTGCGCGGCCTGCCTGCGCTCGCGCACCCGCTGCCGCCACGACCGAGCCCGCGCGTGGGCCGTCGCGAACGCGCGCAGCGCGTGCGGGCGCGCCAGCTCCCACAGCAGCACCACCAGCACGATCGCCGCGGTGCCCAGCGCCAGCAGCATCGCCGCTCAGCGACTCGCCTGCGCCCGGCCGCGCCCGGCGTCCGGCGCGCCTCCCGCGGCGCGCGGGAAGAAGATCACGCGCTCGGCGTCGCGCGGGACATCGCCGAAGCTCTTCACCAGCTCGGCTTCGCGGCGCCCGTCGCGGCGCTCGGTCGGGACCGCGGCCCACATGCCCGAGTCCAGCTCGCGGCGGAAGGCCTCGATCAGCCGCCGTTCGTCCTCCGCCACCTCGACGTCGCCCTCCGCGAGCAAGATCTCGCCATGTCCGGGCTTCATCCGCAGCAGCCTCATCGTCCTCGGATTATGGCAAACAGCGCGTCGCGCTCAGCCGCTTTCGCCGGCCCTGATCCGCGCAAGGCCCAGCACGTCCACCGGCCCCGCCCCCGCCCCCACGTCGCGCAGGCCGTCGCGCACGGCCTCGCCCGTCAGCGCCCGCGCCGTGCGGGCGGCCTGCAGCGGGCCGGCCCCCAGCGCGAGCTGGGCCGCCAGCAGCGAGGAATGCGTGCAGCCCGAGCCGTGCGCGGCCCCGTCGGGATGGCGCTCGCCCTCGATCTCCACCGGCTCCGACTCGGCGCCCGCCGCGAGAAACAGGTCGACGACCCGCGCGCGGTGCCCACCCGTGAGGACGACCGCCCCGGGGCCCAGATCGAGCAGCGCGCGCGCAAGCCTCCCGGCCTCCGCATCCTCGCCTTCCACCGGCGCCTGCGAAGGACCCGCGAGCACGCGCGCCTCCGGAAGGTTCGGCGTCAGCACGCCCGCACGCGGCAGGATCAGCTCCACGAGCGCCTGCTGCGCCTCGGCCTCCAGCAGCCGCGCTCCCGACTCGGCCACCATCACCGGGTCCACCACCACGGGCGTCCCCTCCGGCAGCTCGTCCAGCGCCTGCGCCACGGCGCGCGCGCTCTGCTCGCTGCCGAGCATCCCCACCTTGACCGCGTCGACGCGGATGTCCGCCAGCACGGCCCGCACCTGCGCGAGGATCGTCTCCGGGGGCACCGCGTGGATCGCCTCGACCCCCAGCGTGTTCTGCGCTGTGATCGCGGTGATCGCCGCGCAGCCGTGCACGCCGCAGCGCGCGAAGGCCTTCAGGTCCGCCTCGATCCCGGCGCCGCCGCCGGAATCCGAGCCGGCGATCGTCAGCGCGACCGGCGTGCGCGTCGCCGCCACGGGATCACGACGCCGGCGCGGCGGGGCGGTCGCGGTCGGAGGGGCGCGGCGGGAAGATCGTGTAGCTGCCGATCGCCGTCACCAGCAGGCGCCCGTCCTCGTGCGTGACCTCGCTGCGCAGCACGGCGCTGCGGCGGTTGCGGCGATCGAGCACCGTGCGGCAGACGATCTCGCCCTCCGTCGCCGTCTGCACGTAGTTGATCGCGATGTTCAGCGTCGCGATCCGCTCCTCGCGCGTCGTCTGCGCCCACAGCGTCGAGCCCATGCAGTAGTCGACCAGCGCGTAGGTGGCCACGCCCGAGAGCAGGCCGCCCGCGTTGATCAGCTCGGGGCGGATCGTCAGGCGGACCGTCTGCGGATCCTCCCAGCGGATGCCCATGAAGTCCGTGATCCCGTCGATCCCGCCCAGGCGGCGCTGGCGCGCCCGGTCGCTGTCCTTCGGGGACCGGGAGCCGGCCAGGGGCGAGGAGCCGGCCGCGGCGACGGCGCCGTCGGTCGGAGGCGGGGAGCCGGCCGCGGCGGGGGCGCCGTCGGTCGGAGGCGGGGCGTCCGGCACGGCACGCAGGCTATCGACGTCCGCTCGCGCGTCGCCTCCCAAGCCGCGCCTAGCCTTGCCGGATGCCCGCGCAACGACCGGCGCGCTCACCCGACCCTCGCCGCGCGCTCGGGCGCCGGGGCGAGCAGCTCGCCGCCGAGCACCTGCGCCGCCGCGGATACGAGCTGCTGGCGCGCAACGTGCGCACCGCGCGCGGCGAGATCGACCTGATCGTCCGCGACGGCGCGGCGCTCGTGTTCGTCGAGGTCAAGACGCGCCGCGTGCGCGGCGACCGGCCTCCGCGCGAAGACCAGCTGCCGCTCGCGGGGCTGCGCGACCGCCAGCGCCTGCGCCTGCGCCGTCTCGCGGCCGCCTGGCTCGCCGAGCAGCGCACACGCTCGCATGCGGAGGCGATCCGCTTCGACGCCATCGGGGTCGTGCTCGACGGCGCGGGGCGGCTGCGCCGACTCGATCACATCGAAGACGCCTGGTAGGCGAGGTCGCGCTCAGAGCGCCAGCTGCTGGTACGCCAGCGACTGGAAGGACATCCGGTGCAGCGGCGAGACCCCTTGGCGCAGGATCGCATCGCGGTGCTCGGGCGTCGAGTAGCCGACGTGCTCGGCGAAGCTCCATCCCGGGTGCTCGCCGTCGGCGTGGCGCATGTAGCGGTCGCGGGTCACCTTCGCGACGATCGACGCCGCGGCGATCGCGGCGCTGGTGGCGTCGCCGTCGACGATCGCCCGCTGCTCGCGGCCGAAGTCGCGCACGGGAAAGCCGTCGCTCAGGCACAGCACCTCGCCCCGCACGTCGCGCGTCACGCCGATCAGCGCGTCGCGCAGCGCCGCGAGGTTCGTCTTGTGCAGCCCGCGCGAGTCGATCCCGCGCACGCAGCGCGACACCACGACGACCTTGCGCGCGCTGCGCAGGACCAGCGGGAACAGCGCCTCGCGCGCCTCCTCGGAGTGCTGCTTGGAGTCGTTCAGCGCGCTCAGCGCGCGCAGCTCGCGGGTCGTGATCGCGTCGTAGTCGAACAGCACGCCCGCCGCGACCAGCGGCCCCGCCAGGCAGCCGCGGCCCGCCTCGTCGGCGCCCGCCACGAGCGGCACGCCGAGACGGCGGTCGAACGAGAACAGCCGCCGGCCGCTGCTCTTGCGCCGTGCCCGGCGGCGGCTGCGCGCCGTGCCGGGCTTGCGAGTAGCGCTAGAGGATCCCGATCCGGTCGGGCGGCCAGTACGTGGCAAAGGCTCCTCCGATGATCCATCCCGTGGGGACGGGTCCCCAGAAGCGGCTGTCGTCAGATTCGCCACGGTTGTCGCCCATCATGAACCAGTGGCCGGGCGGAATCTTGATCGGCACCGGGAAGTTGCACTCCGAGACGCCGGGGCACGGGCGGATGTAGGAGTCCTTCTCGCGCTTGCCGTTGCGGATCACGTGGCCTTCCACGATCTTGATCGTGTCGCCGGGCCCCGCCACGATCCGCTTGATGAAGTTGACGCTCGCCTCCTTCGGCACCGGCTGCGAGCAGGCAGCGCCGCCGGGCGTGATCCGCGAGCCGGAGCCGCACTCCTCCTGCGTAGCGCCTTCCGGCGGGTGGAACACCGCGATCTCGCCGACGTGCGGGTCGCTGAAGTGGGTGCCGATGCGGTTGACCAGCACGCGCTGGCCCACCGCCAGCGTCGGCTCCATCGAGCCGCTAGGGATGCGGTAGGGCTTCACGAACCACTGCTGGATCGCCAGCGCCAGCCCCAGCGCGATCGCGACGATCACGACGAGCTCGACGATCGAGCCCATCGTCGTTTTCGAGCCTTTGCTGCGAAGTTTCACGCCGGCTCGTCGCCGCCGACTGCCCCCTCGTCCGCATCGGCATCGGGGGAGTCGGCCTCGGCCCCGGCGCCCGCATCGCCCTCCGCGGTCGCCTCGGCCTGCGGCTCCGGGCCCGCGTCGGCCGCATCCTGGGCCAGCGCCGCGGGCGCGGTGTCGTCCTGCTCGCCCGCCGCCTCCGCGGGCTCCTGCGCGGCCGCCTCGGGCTCCTGCCCACCGGCCGCCTGCGTCTCCGGCGCCCCGGTCGCCGCCGCGCCGTCCTCCGGCGCCTCGACCGCGGCGTCCACCTCGTGCACCGCCTCCTCGGCAGTCAGCCCGTCCGCGTCGGTGGCGCCCGCCGGCTCGTGCAGCAGACCCGGCTCGACCGTCTCCTCGGGACCGGAGTAGCGGCGCTCTTTGACGCGCGCGCGCTTGCCGACCCGGTCGCGCAGGTAGTAGAGCTTCGCGCGGCGCACATCGCCCCGCGCCGCCAGCTCGATCCGCTCGATCTTCGGCGAGTGCAGCGGGAACATGCGCTCGACGCCGACGCCGAAGGACTGCTTGCGCACCGTGAAGGTCTCGCGCGTGCCGTGCCCCTGGCGCTTGATCACCACGCCCTCGAACACCTGCACGCGGCGGCGCGAGCCCTCGATCACCTGGAAGTGCACCTTCACGCGATCGCCCGGAGCGAACTCCGGGACGCGGCGCAACTGTGCGCGCTCGATTGTTTCGATGACGCTGCTCATGACGGTTTCAGAGGGATCGCGCCTGCTCGCCGGGTCGGCCCCACCGGTGGAACCCCGGCTGGCGCGGCTAGCAATGGTAGCGGACCGCCCGCGCGCGTCGCATCACTCCGCCGCGTCGCGGCGTGCGCCCCGTTCGCGGCTGCGCTCGCGCCGCCACTGCTCGATCCGCGCGTGGTGGCCAGACAGCAGCACCTCCGGCACCTGCCAGCCGCGATGCTCCGCGGGGCGGGTGTAGTGCGGGTACTCGGGATTGCCCTCCAGCGCCGCGCTGAAGGACTCCTCCTCCGCGGAGCGCTCGTCTCCCAGCGCGCCGGGCAGCTTGCGCAGGACCGCGTCGCAGACGACCATCGCCGCCAGCTCCCCGCCCGCGAGCACGTAGCGCCCGATCGAGACGACGTCGCTGCAGAAGTGCTCGATGATGCGCTCGTCGAAGCCCTCGTAGCGGCCGCAGAGCAGCGTCAGCGCCGGCTCGGCCGCGAGCTCGTCGACGAGGCCGTCGTCCAGCAGCCTGCCGCCCGGCGCCAGCGCGATCACGCGCCTGCGCCGCGGCAGCTCCGCGGGGTCGACGCCGTAGCGCGCCCGCAGCGCCGCTTCGACGACGTCGACGCGCAGCACCATCCCGGCGCCGCCCCCGAACGGCATGTCGTCCACCTGCGCCCCCCTCAGCGGCGAGTGCTCGCGCAGGTTCAGCGGCTCCAGGGTGCTGCCCGCCGCCAGCGCGTTCGCCACGTGCCGCTGGCCCGTAAACCAGTCGAACCACTCGGGGAACAGCGTGAAGACGTCAAGCTCCATCGCCGGCCTCCAGCCCCAGGAAGTCGGCGTCGATCTCGATCCGTCGCCCCTCGATGTTGATCCGGCGGACCGCGTCTCTGACCATCGGCACCAGCAGCGCCGGCGGCTGCTGCCCGGACTCCTGCCCGGGCCGCTGCCCGTCGCCCTGGCCCGGCCCGGGGCGCAGCTCCAGCGCCTCGCAGGAAGGCAGCTCCACCAGGCGCGCGACGGTGCCGAGCACGCGCTCGCCCGCCAGCACCTCACAGCCCTCGAGCTCGTGCGCCCAGAACTCGCCCTCCTCCAGCCGCGGCGCCTGCTCGGTCGGCACCGTCAGCCGCTCGCCGCGCAGCGCCTCCGCCGCGGCGCGGCCCTCGATTCCCTCCAGCCGCAGGATCGGGCGCTGCTCGGTGCCGGAGCGGCGCACGATCTCCACGGCGTGCCCTCGCAGCTGGACGCTCGCCCCCAGCCGCAGCAACCGCGGCACAGGACCCGTCACGTAGAAGCTGCCGTCGAGCCCGTGCGGCCTGCCTACGCGACCCGCGTCGAGCGTCGAGCGCTCGTCGCTCACGAGCTCGCGGCGGGCTCTCGCCCGGGGCTCCGGCGCCTAGTCGACGATGTCGACGAGCACATGGCAGCCCTCGCCGGTGGCAGCGGCTTTCACGACCGTGCGCAGCGCGTGCGCCGTGCGCCCGCCGCGACCGATCACGCGGCCGTAGTCGTCGGGCGCCACGCACAGCTCGAGCACGATCGTGCCGCCGTCGCCCTCGAACTGCTCCACCGTGACCTCTTCCGGCGCGTCGACCAGCCCTTCGGCCAGGTACTCCAGCAACCGTCGCGGCACTTCACTCGGCTCCTCGCTCACGCTTCACCCCCCTGCATCGAAAGCCTCCCCATCATCCGCTCCCGACACGGCCGGGCGCGGCTCAGCCGCCGGATGCCTCGATCCCCTGCGTGCGCAGGAGCTTGCGCACCGTGTTCGACGGCTGCGCGCCGCGCGCCAGCCAGCTGCGCGCGCGCTCGGCGTCGAGCACGATCGTCGAGGGATTCGTCTGCGCGTTGTAGTGGCCGATCGTCTCGATCACGCGGCCGTCGCGCGGCGAGCGCTGGTCGGCGACGACCACGCGCCAGATCGGGTCCTTCTTGCCGCCCACTCGCGTGAGCCTCAGCCTTACCGACACTTTTTCCTCTCTGCTGGATACCTGGAGCTGCGAAGTTTGCGAAGGAGAGCTTAGACGGTGCGCGCCGCGAGCAGGAAATTCGCGTCCCGTCTCAGCGTGAGGTGCGCATCAACGCGCCGATATCGGGCATCTTGCCGCGCCCCACTTGGCGCATGATCTTGCGCGTCTGGCCGAACTGCTTGATCAGGCGGCTGACCGCCTGCACGTTGGTGCCGGAGCCCTTCGCGATCCGCAGCCGGCGCGAGCCCTTGATCAGCTCGGGGCGCCGGCGCTCCTCGGGCGTCATCGAGAGGATGATCGCCTGGATGCGGTCGAGCTCGCGCTCGTCGACCTTCATCTGCGAGAGCTGATGCCCCGCCAGCCCGGGGATCATCCCCAGCAGGTTCGTGAGCGGGCCCATTTTGCGGATGCTCTTCAGCTGGCCCAGGAAGTCCTCGAGGTCGAACTCGTTGCGGCGCAGCTTGCGTTCCAGCTCGGCGGCCTCGTCGTGGTCGAACTGGCGCTCGGCCTGCTCGATCAGCGTCATCACGTCGCCCATGCCGAGAATCCGCTGGGCCATGCGATCGGGGTGGAAGCGCTCGAACTGGTCGAGCTTCTCCCCCGTGGAGGCGAACAGGATCGGCTTGCCCGTGACGGCCTTCACCGACAGCGCGGCGCCGCCGCGGGCGTCGCCGTCGAGCTTGCTCATCACGACGCCGTCGAACTTGACGGCCTCGGCGAACTGCTCGGCGACGTTGACGGCGTCCTGGCCGGTCATCGCGTCCACGACCAGCAGCACGCTGTGGGGCTTGACCGCATTGCGGATGCGGACCAGCTCGTCCATCAGCTCCTTGTCGACGTGCAGGCGCCCGCTGGTGTCGACGATCAGGACGTCCTTGCCGTCCTCGCGGGCGCGCTCCAGCGCCCACTTGGCGATCTCGACCGGGTCGCGGTCGGTGCCCTGCTCGTAAGCCTCGGCACCGACCTGGGAGGCGACCTTCACGAGCTGGTCCACCGCCGCGGGGCGATAGACGTCGCAGGCGGCGACCGCCACCGTCGAGGAGTGCTCGGTGCGCAGGTAGCGTGCGAGCTTCGCGGTCGCGGTCGTCTTGCCGGACCCCTGAAGCCCCGCCATCAGGATCACCGTCGGCGGTTTCGGCGCGAAGCTCAGCCCCGCGGAGGCGCCGCCCATCAGCTCGGTCAGCTGCTCGCCGACGAGCTTCACCACCTGCTGGCCGGGGTTCAGGCCCCCGACGACGTCGGCGCCCATGCAGCGCTCCTTCAACTCCGCGGTGAACTGGCGCACCACCTTGAAGTTGACGTCCGCCTCCAGCAGCGCGAGACGGATCTCACGCATCGCCGCGTCGATGTCCTGCTCGGTCAGCGTGCCGCGGTTGCGGACGTCGCCCAGCGTCGCCTGAAGTTTCTCTCCGAGCGCGTCGAACATCGGGCTGCCGTCAGGAGTCCTTCGCGGGCGGCGGCGGGACGGCCCGCGGGCGCGAAGGCCTGCCCTCGCCGCCGTCATGGGGCTCGGACGGGATCCCGCCGCGGCCCGAGAAGGCCTCGGCGATGCCGCCGAAGGCCTGCGCGAACTCGGACGGCACCACGAACACCTTGTTCGCGTCGCCTTCCGCGAGCTGCGGCAGCATCTGCAGGTATTCGTAGCTCAGCAGCTCGCGCGTGGGCTTGCCCTCGTGGATCGCGTTGAAGACCGTGTCGATCGCCTGCGCTTCGCCCTCGGCACGCAGGATCGCCGCTTCCTTCTCGCCCTCGGCCGACAGCACCGCCGCCTGCTTCTGGCCTTCGGCCGTCAGGATCTGCGACTGCTTCTCGCCTTCGGCCGTGAGGATCGCGGCGCGGCGGTCGCGCTCGGCGCGCATCTGCTTCTCCATCGCGGTACGGATGTCCGGCGGCGGGTCGACCGACTTGATCTCCACGCGGTTGATCCGTATACCCCACTTGCCGGTCGCCTCGTCGAGCACGACGCGCAGCTCGGTGTTCACGTTCTCGCGCGAGGTCAGCGTCTTCTCCAGCGTCAGCCCGCCGATCACGTTGCGCAGCGTCGTCACGGTCAGCTGCTCGATCGCCTGCAACGGGCTCGCGATCTCGTACGTCGCCGACTTCGCGTCGGTGATCGTGAAGTACAGGACCGTCTCGATCCCGACGACGACGTTGTCTTCGGTGATCACCGACTGCGGCGAGAAGTTCACGACCTGCTCGCGCAGGTCGACCAGCGGCTTCACGCGGTCGATGAACGGGGTGATGATCGTCAGGCCCGGCTCCAGCGTGCGGCTGTAGCGGCCCAGCCGCTCGACCACGCCGGCCCGCGCCTGCGGGATCACGCGGATCGTGCGCGAAGCCAGGATCAGCAGGAAGACGACCACGACGATGACGACGATCAACGCGACCATGGAGTTCCTTTCTAGTGCATCACCAAGGCGGTGGCGCCTCGTATCTCGACAACCTCTACCCGCTCGCCCGCCGGGATGATCTCGTGTTCGTCGTAGCTGCGCGCCGTCCACACCTCGCCGCCGTCGATCTTCACGCAGCCGACGCCCTCGTCGTTGGCGATCCGCTCCAGCACGATCGCGGGCTTGCCGACGAGCGCCGCGGCGCCCGTGCGGATCGAAGGCGGCAGCCTGCGGTGGCGCCGCGCGACTGGTCGCAGCGTCGCGAACACGATCCCCGAGGCGACCACGAACACGATCGCCGACAGCAGCGCGCCGACCCCGAGCAGGCCCACGACCGTCGCGAGCGCGGCTCCCGCCGCAAACGGCGCCAGGTAGAAGCCGCCCGTGTGCAGCTCGCCGACCGCGAGGACGCAGGCCGCGATCAGCCAGATGACCCACACGTCCATGCCTTCAGAGTACTCCCGGCGCCCGGCTCCCGGACCGGTGCTCAGCCATCGGCGCTCAGCTCTCGGCGATCAGCGCCCGCGCGAAGTCGTCGGCGTCGAAGGGGCGCAGATCCTCCAGCGACTCGCCGACGCCGATCAGCTTCACCGGCAGCTCCAGCTCGCGTGCGATCGCGAGCGCGATGCCTCCCCGCGCCGTGCCGTCGAGCTTCGTCAGCACGACGCCGCTGACCTCTGCCGCCTGCGCGAACAGCTTCGCCTGGCGCAGCCCGTTCTGACCTGTGGTGGCGTCGATCGTCAGCAGCGTCTCGTGCGGCGCGCCGTCGAGCTGGCGCGCGATCACCCGCCGCACCTTCGCCAGCTCGTCCATCAGGTCGTCCTGCGTGTGCAGTCGTCCCGCGGTGTCGATGATCGCGACGTCGACGCCGTCGGCGTGCGCCCGCGCGATCGTCTCGAACGCCACCGCGCCGGGGTCCGACCCGGGCGGCCCGGTGACGATCTCGCACTCCGCCCGCTGCGCCCAGCCTTCCAGCTGCTCGGTCGCCGCGGCGCGGAACGTGTCCGCTGCGCCCAGCAGCACCGTGCGTCCCAGCTCCTGGCGCAGGTGCCAGGCGAGCTTGCCGATCGTCGTGGTCTTGCCGGTGCCGTTGACCCCCACCGCCATGATCACCGTGGGCCGCGGGCGCAGGTCGATCTGCCCGTCGCCCACGCGCGCCGTCTCGGCCAGCAGCCCGATCAGGCGCTCGCTCAGCGCCTCGCCCCCCTCCAGCTTCCCTTCCGCCACTTCGCCCTCGAGCGTCGAGACGACCGATGCCGTCGTCGCCGCGCCGACGTCCGCCATGATCAAGGCCTCCTCCAGGCGTTCCCAGGTGTGCTCGTCGAGCACGCCGAACAGCGTCGCCTGGACCTCCGCGCCGAGCGCCTGGCGCGTCTTGGACATGCTCTCGCGCAGGCGGCGGAACAGGCCGCGTTTGCGCTCCGGCCGGCCCTCCGGGCCGGCGTCCTCCGCGGCCGGGCCCGTGGCGGCGCCGCCCTCGACGATGAACAGGTCGCTCCACTCGCGGGGCACGGGCGGGCGAAGATATCAGCGACGCGGCCCGCGGCCCGGGCGCAGGCACGGTTGCGCACCCCAGCGACCGTTTGCCCGCGGCCCACGCGCGACGCCGGCCACGACCCGCCAGCCGCGGCGGCCGCGGCTTCAGCGCCGGGCGCTCGTGCCGATACGTACGCATGGGCACCGCCGCCGGAGCCGTGCATCCTCATGCCGCACCGCGGCGTCAGCCCGCGCTCCGGCGCGCGCTCGCGGCGCCGCTGACGCGCCGCGCCGCGTTTCTCGCGTTGCTCGTGAGCGTGCCGCTGCTGCCGCACGTGCTCGCCGAGCCCTTCGACTACCCGGCGATCGCCAACCCCTGGGTCTACCTGCCGCTAAGCGGGCTGTTCGCGCTCGTGCTGGCCGACCGGCGCGGCGGCGAAGGCACGTGGCGCGGCCGCTGGCACGCGATCGATGTGCTGGCGTTTCTCTCGCTGGCGCTGTCGCTCGCCTGCTGGCGCGCGTGGCGCACCTGGCCGACGTTCCTGCTCTACGCGCTGCTCGCCTACCTCGCGGTGCGAATGCTCGCGATCGCCGGCTGCGGGCGGGCGACGGCGCGGGGCCGCGTGCGCTCGCCGGCGATCCCCCGGTCGTGGCTCGTGCTGGGGATCGCGCTGCTGGCGACGGTGCACGTCGCCTGGGGGCTCGAGGGCGGCGGGCGGGTCGACGTCGGCGAAGCGGGCGTGCGCGGCGCGCACGCGATCGTCAGCGGGCAGCCGCTGTACGGAGCCCAGGGGCACGGGAGCGCCGACCCCCACCTCGACACCTACGGTCCCGTCAACTACCTCGCCTACATGCCGTTCCTGGCGTTCGCCCACGGCTACGACCTCGCCCGCGTCACGACGGTGTTCTTCGACCTGCTCACGGCGCTGCTGCTGTTCCTGCTGGGCAGGCGGCTGCGCGGCCCGACCGCCGGGACGCTGCTCGCGTTCTGCTGGCTGGCGTTCCCGCTGACGTTCTACGGCGACATGCTCGCCTTCAACGACTCGATCCTCGCCGCGACGCTCGCCGGCGCGCTGCTCGTGGCGCGGCACCCCGCGCGGCGCGGCCTCGCGGCGGCGCTCGCCGTCTGGACGAAGCTCAGCCCGGTCGCGCTCGTGCCGCTGCTCGCGCTGCACGACGGCGAAGGCGAGAGCGAGGGCGAAGGCGAGGGCGGGGCCAAGCGCGAGGGCGAGGGCGAGGGCGAGGGCGGGCGCCGACGGTCGGCGCGCCGCGGCGTGCTCCTGTTCGCGGCGGCCTTCGCGCTCGTGACGGCGCTGGCGTTCGTCCCGGTGCTCGCCCACGACGGCATCGGCACGTTCGTCTCGCGGACGGTCGACTACCAGGCCGAGCGCGCCCCCTCGCAGTCGCTGTGGGCGCTGCTGCAGGACCGCTACGCGCTGTCGGCGCCCTGGCTGGGCACGCTCTCGCGCGTCGCCCACGGCGTGCTCGTCGCGCTCACCGGCGCGCTCGCGATCGCCGCTGCCTGGGCGCCCAGGCGCCGGGACCTCGTCGGCCTCGCGGCGATGGCCGCGGCGATCATGATCGCGCTCGTGGCGGGCCTCGGCTACTTCTCCTTCAGCTACCTGCTGTGGTTCGCGCCGCTCGTGCTGGTCGTGCTGGCGCTCGACGGAGTGGAGCCCGTGGAGCGCCGGACGGTCGCGTTGCAAGGCCGGGGCGCCCGCTGGGGCCGGAGCGCACGCTGGAGCCAGGGCGCCCGCTGGGGCCAGGGCGCACGCCGGGGCCAGGGCGCCTGCGGGAGCGCCCGCCGCTAGGCGACCCTGGCGACCTCGCCCATCTCGGCGGCGTCCGCGACGCCGTCCTCGCTCGCTCCTTCCGCGCCCTCCGCGCCGCCGGAACCCTCGGAGGGCAACCGGCGGGAGAGGACCTTCGAGACGCCGTCGCCGCCCATCGAGACGCCGAACAGCCAGTCCGCGGCCTCCATCGTGCGCTTCTGGTGGGTGATCACGATGAACTGCGCGCGATCGGAGTAGCGGCGCAGGAGCGCCAGGAAGCGATCGAGGTTGAGGTCGTCGAGCGCGGCCTCGACCTCGTCGAGGATGTAGAAGGGGCACGGGCGCGCGAGGAACACCGCGAACAGGAAGGCGAGCGCCGTCATCGACTTCTCCCCTCCCGAGAGCAGCGACAGGCGCTTGCTGGACTTGCCCGCGGGGGTGATCTCGATCTCGACCCCGAGCAGGTCCTCCTCGCGCCGCTCCTCGCGCTCGGCCTCCTGTTCGGCGGCCTGCTCGGCGGCGGCCTCCGCGCTCGCCTCGTCGGCCTCGCCACCCTCGGCGCCGCCCAGCGGCGTCACGCCCGCAGCCTTGCCGTTCGCCTGCGCGGGCGACTGGCCGCCCAGCACGCCCCGCGCGGGCTGCTCTTCGCTGACGAGCCGCAGCTTCCCCGAGCCACCGGGGAAGACGTCCCCGACGAGCTCCTCGAAGTTGCGGGCCGCGGCCTCGAACGTCTGCGCGAACGTCTCCTCGATCTGGCGGTCGGTGTCGCGGATCACCCCGCGCAGCTCGCGCAACGCGGTCTCCAGGTCGCTGCGCCGGCCCTCTAGCTCCTCGACGTGCGCGACGGCCTCGGAGTACTCCTCCTGCGCGAGCGGGTTGACCGGGCCGAGCTGCTCGCGCCTGCGCGCCAGCCGCTCGAGCCGGGCGCGCAGCGACTGGGCCTCCTCCTCGCTGAGGCGCTGCTGCGGCTCCTGGCCCTCGGCCTCCACGCCCGCCTCGGCCCCCGTCTCGCCCCCCGGAAGCGGGATTTCAAGGCGCTCGGCGACGGTCTTCAGCTCGAGCTCGGCGTCGTGCGCCTGGTCGCGCAGGCGCTGCGCCGCGACCTCGGACGCGGTCACGGCCTCGCCTGCGGCGCGCAGCGCCGCCTGGATCTCTGCCTCCTGGGCGGCGCACTCGCGCAGCTCGCGCGACATCTGCTCGCCGGCGGCGCGGTCGGCCTCGAGCTCGGCCTCGAGCTTCGCGAACCGCTCGCGAACGGCCTCCGCGGCGAGGCGCAGGGCCGCGGCGAGGCGGTCGGCGCGCGGCGCCAGCTCGCGGTCGGCGGCAAGCTGCGCGCGCAGGCGCTCGACCCGCGCGCGGGCCTCCAAGCGCTCGCGCTCCAGCCGCTGCGCCGTGGCCCGCTCGGCGGCGAGCGCGCCCTCCAGCTCGGCCTTGCGCACCGCGGAGGGCCCCTCCTCGGGGGCGGCGCGGCGCTGCTCGATCAGCCACTCGCCGCTGCGCACCTCCTCGCGCGCCTCGGTCTCGCGGCGCCTGGCTTCGCGCTGGGCCTCCTCGGCCGTGGCGGCGCCTTGCTCGCGCTCACGCAGCTCCGCCAGCGCGCGCTCGCAGGCGCCGACGGCCGCCTGCTCGGCCTGCGCGGCCCGCTCGGTCTCGGCGATCAGCCGATCGCGTTCGTTGCGGCGGGCCAGCACCCGCTCGGAGCCACCCTCGGCGAGCTGGCGCACCTCGCCCCAGGCGGCGAACCACACCCGCCCGGCGCGCGTCACCGCGATTCCGGCGAATTGCTCGGGCAGGTCGGCGAAGCGCTCCACGACCCAGGCATCGGCGAGCAGCCGGCGCGCGAGCGTCAACGCGTCCTCGGGACCGTCGAGCAGGTCGAGCAGGCGCTGGGCGTGCGCGGGCATCGAGCCGGCGGCGGCGCCCGCGGAGTTGGCCTGGGCGCGAGCGGGAGCCCTCAGCAGCGCGCTGCCGCCGTCGGGACCGGAGCGGTCGAGCAGCGACTCGGCGCCGGCGACGCTCTCCACGACCGCGGCGTCGAGGCGGCCGCCGAGCGCCGCGGCGAGCGCGAGCTCGTAGCCGTCGCAGACGCGCAGCTGCTCGCCGAGCGCCTGCGAGGCCTCGCCGGCCGCGTCCCGCATCGCGGCGTGCCCGCGCAGGAACTGGTTCGCGGCCGCCAGCTCTGAGCCGATCCGCGCCGCCTCGCGCCGCGCCTGCTCCAGCTCGCGCTCGGCCTGCGCCGAGCGCTCGCGGGCGGCGTTCGTGGCGGCGTCGGCCTGCTCGCGGGCGCTCAGCGCCGCGCTCAGCGCCGCGGCCAGCTCGCTTGCGTGCGCGCGGCGGCGCTCCAGCTCCTGCTCCAGCTCGGCGAGCTGCTCGCCCAGCTCCTGCTCGCGGCGGCGCTCCAGCTCGGCGAGCTCGGACTCGAGCGCGGCGATCCGCTGCCCGACGGGATCGTGCTCGCCGCCGTCGGCCTGGTCGGCTTGGGGTTGGGATGCCCCCGGCCCGTACTGCGCGCCCGGCGCACCCGCCTGTCCCTGCGGGGCGCCGGCGAGCGCGCCCAGCTCGGCTTCCAGGCGCCCGATCCGCCGCATCAGGGCCTGCCCGCCCGCGGCGACCTGCTCGCCCCGCAGCAGCAGCCGCTCGTGCGCGGAGCGGCCGGCGTAGAGCAGGCGGGAGAGCTCGTCGTGGCGCTCGGCGCGCTCTGACAGCGCGCGCTCGGCGCGCCCGCGGCGCTGTGAGATCTGCTCCAGCTCGGCCTCGACCTTCGTGCGCGCGGCGCGCGCCTCGCCGGCCTGCGCCTCCGCGGCGGCCAGCTCGAGCTCACAGGCGGCGGCCGCGTCCCTGGCCAGCTCCCAGCGCGCCTGCAGCATCTGCCGCTCCAAGCGCTCGTGCAGCTCGGCGGCTTCGGCCTGGCGCTTGAGCGGGCGCAGGCGCGTGCGCGCCTCGCGCTCGACATCGAGCGCCCGGTCGAGGTTCTCCTGCGTGCGCTCGAGCTTCAGCTGGGCGCGGCGGCGGCGCTTGCGGTGCTTGCCGAGCCCGGCGGCCTCCTCGATCAGCATCCGGCGGTCGCGCGCCTTGGAGGTGACGATCGCCTCGACGCGGCCCTGGGAGATGACCGAGTGCGTCTCCTTGCCGAGCCCGGTGTCGGACAGCACCTCGATCACGTCGGTGAGCCGGCAGCGCGCGCCGTTGAGGCGGTAGCCGCCCTCGCCGCTGCGCTCGAGGCGGCGCACGATCGAGATCTCGCTCAGCGGCAGGTCGACGGTCCCGTCGGAGTTGTCGAGCACGATCTCGACCTCGGCCGCGCTGCGCGGCTGCACGCCGCGCCCGCCGCCGAAGATCACGTCCTGCATCGACTGCCCGCGGACCGCGAGCGGCGACTGCTCGCCCATCGCCCACAGGACCGCGTCGGTGACGTTCGACTTGCCCGAGCCGTTGGGGCCGACGACGACGCTGACGCCGGGGCCGAAGTCAAGGCGCGTGCGGTCGGGGAAGGACTTGAAGCCCTTCAGCGTGAGCGACTTCAGGTGCATCGCGGCGTCAGGCCTCCACCTGGTCGACCGCCTCGCGCGCGGCCTCCTGCTCGGCGTGCTTCTTGCTGCGCCCGCGCCCGCGCCCCAGCTCGCGCCCGGAGACGCGAGCGACGACGGTGTAGGTGCGCTGGTGCGGCGGGCCCTCTTCGTCGCTGACGACGTAGTCGACCTCCTCGCCGCGGCGGGCCAGCAGCTCCTGTAGCGCGGACTTGAAGTCGACGGGGTGCTCCAGCGCCTCCTCGATCTCCGGCGCGAACGCCTCGACCACCGCCTGCGACGTGCGCTCGTAGCCGGCATGCAGATAGCAGGCGCCGATCACGGCCTCGATCACCGACGCCAGCACGCGCTCGGTCTCCACGAGCGCCGCCGCGCTCCCCTGCACCCCCGCGGGCGCCGCGGCGCGCAGGCGCGCGGGCAGCTTCAGCCGTTCGGCCACCGCCCGGCAGGAAGGACCCGAGACGGCCTGGGCGCGGATCTTCGTCAGCCGCCCGGCCCCGAAGCGCTCGGCCTCCAGCCGCGGGTACAGATGCGTCGTGACCGCCAGCGCGAGCACGCTGTCGCCCAGGAACGCAAGCCGCGCGTAGGAGTCGCCGCGGCGCTCGCTCCAGGAGGCGTGCGTGAAGACCTGGCGCGCCAGCTCCTCCGGCAGCTCGTCGAGCAGCTGCTCCAGCAGCCTCATGGCTGCCCATTGCTCGCCCCGTCTTGATGTGCGAGCACGAACTCGACGGCCTGGCCGACGGTGAGGATCTGTGCGGCCTGCTCGTCGGACATGCTCACGCCGTAGGTGTCCTCGAGCTCCTGTACGAGCGTGTACAGGTCCAGCGAGTCGGCCTCGAGATCCTCCTTGAAGCGGGTGCCCATCTGGATCGCCTCGGGCTCGACGTCGAGTTCGTCGGCGAGGTGCGCCCTGATCAGGTCGAACACCTGCTCGCGCGTGAGGGTCGAAGCGCTCATTCGGCCTGCGCCAGGCTAGCGCCCGGCGCGGACAGGGGCGCCTCGCGCAGCGCGCCCGCGTCCGCGAGCGCTCGCGCGGTCCTGCCGGCGATGTCCTCGCGCGCGCCACGCTGCGCCCGCAGGATCGCCTCGGCGAAGCCAAGGCGCGAGAAGCGCCCGTGCGGGACCACGCCGAGCCGGCGCAGCCCCAGCAGATAGGCGCCGCCCTGTAGCTCGGGGTCGATCTCCGAGCGCAGCGTCCCGAGCGAGGAGCGCATCATCAGCCCGCCGAGCTTCGCGCGCGAGGAGGCCATCGCGGCCTGCCTGATGGCGCGCAGGATCGTCTGCGAGGTCGCCTCGATCAGCTTCAGCGAGACGTTGCCGGTGAAGCCGTCGGTGACGACGACGTCGACGGCCCCGGCGAGCACGTCGTCGCCCTCGACGTTGCCCGCGAACTCGAAGGCCCCGTTGCCGGCCTGCGCCCGCTCGCTCAGCTCGGCGTGGGTCTCGACGACCAGCTCGCTGCCGCGCTCGGCCTCCTCGCCGTTGGAGAGCAGACCCACGCGCGGGTGCTCGACGCCGAGCACGGTGCTCGCGAGCGCGGCGCCCATGAAGGCGAACTGGACCAGGTGCTCGCGCCGGGCGGCGGCGTTCGCGCCGACGTCGAGCAGCGTGACGGTCCGCCCCGGGAACGGCAGCGGCAGCGCGAGCGCCGGCCGGTAGATGCCGCGGGTGCGCTTGATGTTGAACAGCCCCGCCGCGAGCGCGGCGCCGGTCCCGCCGGCGCAGACGAGCGCCTGGGCGCGACCGTCGGCGACGGCCCGGGCCGCCTGCACGATCGAGGCTTCGGGGTTCGCCCGCACCGCCTTCGCGGGGTCGGCGGCCTTCGCGATCGACAGCGGCGCGTCGACGACCTCGCAGCCGGGCGGCAACTCGTCCGCCCCGCGGAGCTCAGCGGCGGGGCCGAACAGGAGCACGCGCGCCCCGCGCGAAGCCGCCAGCGTGGCTCCGGCGGCCACCTCGGCGGGGCCAAGGTCGGCGCCGTTGCAGTCGACCGCGACGACGACCGGGGCCGAGCCCAGGCCGGCGGCCGGGTCGCTACTCGTCGTGGTCGTGCTCGTGGTCGTGGTCGTGGCCGTGCGCCGCCGGGGCCACGACCTCACGGCCTGCGTAGTAGCCGCAGACCGGGCACACGCGGTGCGGACGGCGCGGGCTGTGGCACTGCGGGCAGGCGTTCACGGACGGCGTGCCGATCTTGTGCTGGGCGCGCCGCTTGGAGGTGCGGCTGTGCGACTGCTTTTTCTTTGGGACCGCCATCGGAAGCAGGGAAGGCTACCAGCCGCCGGGCCGCCTGCCGCGGGAGGGGAACCGCGGGAGCTGCGCGGGCGACGCCGCGCCACGAAGGCTTCCACGCAAGGCTGCGCGGAGGCTGCCGCGAAAAAGCGCCTACTCGAGCTTCAGCTCGCGCAGCTTTGCCCAGCGCGGGTCGGGCGCGGCCTCGTGCCGGTGTTCCGGACCGGCCTCGTTGAGGTCGACGGCGCAGACGGGGCACAGCCCGGCGCAGTCAGGCCGGCACAGGACCTGGTTGGGGGCCGCGAGCACGAATGCGTCGTGCGCCCAGGCGGCGAGGTCGAGCACTTCGCCGTCGACGTAGGGACTGTCGAGCTCCTCGCCTTCGCCGGGGCGGTCGATCTCGCGGGCGTCGACCTCGATCTGCGGCGCGGCGACCTTCAGGCAGCGCATGCACGGCCCGGCGAGCGCGGCGGCGAAGCGCAGGCGCAGCGCGTAGCCGCCGCCAAGCATGCGCGAGGCGTCCAGCACGACGGGCACGCGGGCGGGCTGCGCGGCGTAGTGCTCGCCGCCCAGCTCCAGATCCTCGATCGGGACCTCCAGGTCCAGGCGGCGCCCCTCGCCGGCACTCAGCTGCAGCGCACCGAGGTCGAAATCGTGCGTCTGCGCGGCCATGCTCCCAGGCTAGCGGGCGTCCGGCGGTGCTCTGCTTGACTGGCCGGCGTGAGCGATCCGCGTGAACAGCCGCCGGGAGCACCCTCCGTCCGCGGGCGCCTGCGCACTGCGATCGGCCGTGTGGCGGTGGACGTGGCGCCGCTGCGCGCCTCGAGAGATTTTCGCCTGCTGACGCTGGGCAACTTCGTGACGGGCCTGGGCACGCAGGCGACGCTGGTGGCGCTCCCCTACCAGCTGTACGTGCAGACGCGCTCGCCGCTGCTGACGGGGCTGCTGGGCGCGGTCGAGCTGGGGCCGCTGGTGGCGATGTCGCTGTACGGCGGCGCGCTGGCGGACCGCATGGACCGCCGCCGGCTGCTGCTGGCGGATCAGATCGCGCTGGTGGCGATCGCGGGAGCCCTGGCGGCGGGGGCGTTCGCGGGCCACCCGCCGCTGGCGCTGCTGTACGTGCTGGCGGCGCTGCTGGCGGGCGCGAGCGCGGTGCAGAACGTGGCCCGCTCGGCGATCGTGCCGAACGTCGTGGCGCCGGAGCAGCTGCGCGGCGCGCTGGCGCTGAGCTTCGGCCTCTACCAGCTGACGATGGTGGTCGGGCCGGCCTTCGGCGGGCTGCTGATCGCGGCGCTGGGGCTCGGCACGGCATATGCGGTTGATGCCGGGAGCTGCCTGGGGATGGTGCTGGCGGTGGTGGCGATGGGCGCCCAGCCACCGCACGCGCACGAACACGGCGAGATCGGCATCCGCCGCTCGATCCTCGACGGGCTGCGCTTTGTGCGCTCGAACCGTGCGCTGGTGGGGTCGTTCGGGATCGACCTGGCGGCGATGACCTTCGGGATGCCCCGCACGCTGTTCCCGGCGCTCTCGCTGACGGTCTACCACGCGGGCGCGGCGGGCACGGGCGCGCTATTCGCGGCGGTCTCGGCGGGGGCGACGGTCGCGGCGCTGACGACGGGCTGGCTGTCGCACACGCGCCGCCTTGGCCGCGTGGTGATCTGGGCGGTGCTGGCGTGGGGCGGGGCGATCGCGCTGGCGGGGGTGGTGCGCTCGCTGTGGCCGGCGATGGCGCTGTTCGCGCTGGCGGGCGCGGCGGACAGCGTCAGCGCGGTGTGCCGCTCGACGATCAACCAGACCGTGACCCCGGACGCGATGCGCGGGCGGATGTCCTCGGTCTTCTCGCTGGTGGTGACGAGCGGGCCGCGGCTGGGCGACATCGAGTCGGGCACGGTGGCCTCGCTGGCGACGCCGCGCTTCTCGGTCGTCTCGGGCGGGGTGGCCTGCGTCGCGGCGGCGGCGCTGTTCGCGCGCGCCTTTCCGGCGCTGCTGCGCTACGACTCGGAGGAGGCCGAGCGGGCGCTGGCGGCGACGGCCGCTACGCAGCCTGCAGTTCCCGCTTGAGCACCTTGCCCGTGGCGTTGCGCGGGAGCTGCTCCAGGAAGACCACTTCGCGCGGCACCTTGTAGCGGGCGAGGTTCGTCTTCACGTACTGCTGCACGTCCTGCTCGCCGAGCTCCGCGCCGTCGCGGAGCACGACGAAGGCCTTCAGGCGCTGTCCGAACTCGTCGTCGGGGACGCCGAGCACGGCGGCCTCTTCGATGGCCTCGTGGTCCGAGAGCAGGTCCTCGACCTCGCGAGGGAAGACGTTCTCGCCGCCGCTGACGATCATCTCGTCGTCGCGCCCGTCGACGAACAGGCGGCCGCCCGAATCGAAGTGGCCGACGTCGCCGGTGCTCATCAGGCCGCCGATGATCTCCTTGTTGCCGCCGCCCGTGTAGCCCTCGAACATCATCTCGTTCGCGACGAAGATGCGCCCGCTGTCCCCGGCGGGGACCTCGCGCCCGTCGGGGTCGAGCAGCTTCACGACGGTGCCCATCGGCGGGCGCCCGGCGGTCCCGGGCGCGGCGCGCAGGTCCTCTGGGGTGGCGATCGAGGCCCAGGCGACCTCGGTGGAGCCGTACAAGTTGTAGAGCACGTCGCCGAAGGCGTCCATCGCGCGCACGGCGAGCTCGCCGGGCAGGGCCGAGCCGCTGACGGCGATCACGCGCAGCGAGCTGGTGTCGTAGCGCGCGAGCGTCGCGGGGCCGAGCTCGAGGATGCGGCTGAGCATCACGGGCACGACGGCGAGCGCGGTGGCGCGGTGCTGCGAGACGGCGTCGAGCGTCTGCTCGGGGTCGAAGCGGCGCCGCAGCACGAGCGTCGAGGACAGCGCGAGCCCGAGCGTGAAGTGAGCGTAGCCCCAGGAGTGGAACAGCGGCGCGGCGATCATCGTGGTCTGGCGCGCCTTCAGCGGGATCTTCGAGAACAGCGCGGCGGCGGGCTCGAGCGTGTCGGGCTGCTGGCGCGAAGCGCCCTTCGGCGTGCCGGTGGTGCCGGAAGTGAGGATCACGACGCGGCCTTTCTCGGCGGGCGGCTCCAGCTCGGCCTCCGAGCCGGCGGCGATCAGCTGCTCGATCGTGGGCTCGGCGGGCGTCTCGCCCGGCTCGCACCAGGAGACGAAGCGCAGGCGCCCCTCGGCGCCCTCGCCGACGAGCCCGGCGAACTCCTCGTCGTAGATCACGGCGCGCGGGTCTTCGCGGCGCAGCACGTCGGCGATCTGCGGGCCGGCGAAGGCGGTGTTCAGGTACAGCGCGCCGGCGCCGAGCTTCGCGCAGGCGACGGTGGCCTCGACGAAGCCGCGGTGGTTGCGGCACATGATCGCGACGCCGTCGCCTTCGCGGACGCCGGCGCTGCGCAGCTGGCTGGCGAGCGCGTTCGTGCGCCGGTGCACCTCGCGGTAGGTGAGCGCGCCGCGGTCGTCGACGACGGCGGCGCGGTCGGGGAAGCGGATCGCGCCGCCCAGGTAGGCCGCGGGCGATGAGGGGCCCCAGCGGCGCAGCGCGCCGAGCGCGCGCACGGCCTTGTCGAGCCGTTCGGGCTGCACCATGCCGGTCCCGAGCAGGGTGCGGGCGACCTGCAGCTTGTAGCGAGCCTCACGTGCGTCCACGGCGGGGACCCTACCCCAACGACGAAGCGGGCAAGCGTGCGTTCCTCACAGATCGGGCGCGCGTGAGCGGGACCCGATCAGCCGACTTCCGCCGGTTCGTCCTTCCCTTGGAGTCGCTCGCGACCGCGTTGCACGGCGGCGATGAACTTCGAGAGGTTGACCTCGAGCGTGTTGAGGATCTCGTCGGCGTAGTCCTCGGCGCCGAGCCGGATCTCGCGCTCGCGGGCGCGGGCGTCCTCGACGATGTCCTCGGCGGCGCGCTCGGCCTGCTTGGTGACCTCCTCCTCGCCGACGAGCTTGTCCTGGCGCTCGCGCGCGTCCTTGATGATGCGCTCGGCCTCTTTCTTGGCCTCGGCGAGCATCTCCTGGCGCTCCTTGACGATCCAGCGCGCCTGCTTGATCTCCTCGGGGATCGTGGCGCGCATCTGGTCGAGGATGTCGTAGATCTCCTCCTTGTCGACGCGCACCTGGTCGGTCATCGGCACCGACTTGGCGTTGTGCACGAGGTCGTCGAGCTTGTCTATGAGTACGAGTACGTCCATGTTGTCGATCCTAGGCGCTCGCCGTACGGCGCCTACGCGGGCCGGAAGGCGTGTTCGCGATCACGTGTCGTCCATTTCGTCAGCGCTTCAGCTCTTCCTGCAAGCGCCTGGCGACCTCGTCGGGAACTAGGTCGTCGATCCTGCCGCCGAACGTGGCGAGCTCCTTGACGCCGCTGGATGACAGAAAACTGTACTGCGGGCTCGCCATCAGGTACACGGACTCTATATCGGGCGCCTGGCGGCGGTTGAGCTGGCTCATCTCGAGCTCGTACTCGAAGTCGGAGATCGCGCGCAGGCCCTTGACGATGGCGCAGGCGCCGACTTCACGGGCGAACTCGACGACCAGCGTGGAGAAGGGCTCGGCGCGCACCCCCTCCAAGTCGGTGATGGCGCGTTCGATGAAGCCCATCCGCTCCTCGATCCCGAACAGCGGCGGGTTCTTGCGCACGGAGCGGTTCACGACGGCGACAACGACCTCGTCGTACAGCCGCGAGGCGCGACGGATCACGTCGAGGTGACCGTTCGTGATCGGGTCGTAGGAGCCGGGGCAGACGGCGATGGACTTCGTGTGGGTCATCGTTGCTGGTGGATTCTGATCGAAGTGTCCCCGTAGCGCCGTTCGCGCGCCAGCGGGAGCTCCAGCTCCAGCGGCGTCCGCCTGTCGCTCTCGACCACGACGCGCGCGGCGGGGCCGAGCAACGGCGCCAGCGCCTCCGACAGCTCCGGTCCCAGCTCGCCCGCCCGGTCGTAGGGGGGGTCGATGAAGAGGAGATCGTATGTCTCCTTGAGTCCTCGTGCATGGCCGAGCACGCCGCGGGCGTCGCCGGGGCGCACCTCGGCGCGGGCAGATTCGCCGTCGAGCAGCCCAAGCGCGCGAAGATTTGCGTCGAGCGCCCGCAGCGCGGCGCGGTCGCGCTCGACGAACACGGCGCGCCCGGCGCCGCGCGAGAGCGCCTCGATCCCGAGCGCGCCGCTGCCGGCGAACAGGTCGAGCACGCGCTCGCCGTCGAGCGCTCCCAGCATCGAGAACAGCGCCTCGCGCACGCGGTCGGAGGTCGGGCGCGTGGCGCGCCCGCGCGGCGCGCGCAGGCGCCGGCCCCCCAGCTCTCCGGCGATGACGCGCATGGGCTGACGGTAACGCGGCGACCATCGCGACACGGAGCCGGGGACTTCGCGGCGGAGATGCTCAGGCGACAAGATCGATGATCCGCGCACCGTGCTCGCGGGCCAGCCGCTCGGCGATCAACGATCGGTGACAGGCCCTGGCGTCGCGCTCGACGCACAGCAGCGCGGAGGCATGCCGACGCGGAAGGCTTGCCGCGAAGGCGTCCATGTCGACGCGGTCGAGGATCTCCAGCAGGTAACGGCGGCGGTACTCGGGCGCGAGCGCGCTGCGGCTGCGCTTGCCCTCGCCGAGCCGATCGTCCTCGCGGTACTGCAGCTGGCGCAGCTCGGTCGTGGGAGCAAGCTCGATGTGGTGGCGGTACTCGATCGAAGCGTCCGCCAGGGCGGCCTGCAGGCGCAGCGAGTTGGCCCAGGCGTACTCGCGCCCCCGCACCCCGCGCCGCTGGCGCACGTCGATCAGCAGCTTCACGTCGGCCTCGGCCAGCGCGGCGAGAAAGGTCTGGAGCGAGGCGCCGTAGACGCCGATCGTCGCGACGGTCAGCTGTGTCATCTTCGACAGATACCCGCTCGACCAAGGCGGAGCACGTCGCGTCGCCGATCGCGATTGGTGGCCCGCGCGATGGGGCGACCCGCGCGATTCAGCCGCCGCCGGCCAGACGGCCCGCCTCAGGCCTGAATCGGCACGAGCGCGTCCTCGCCGAAGCGCTGGGCCAGCCGCCGCGCGAGCAGCACGTGCTCGGGCCGGGACAGCTCGGGATCGGCTTCGAGCAGCTCCTGCGCCCCGGCGCGGGCTCGCTCCAGCAGCGGCGCGTCCTGGGGCAGCTCGGCGACGTCGAACTGCCCGAGCCCGGACTGGCGCGTGCCGATGAGCTCGCCCTCGCTGCGCAGCTCGAGGTCGATCTCGGCGAGGCGGAAGCCGTCGGAGTGCGCGGCGAGGGCGCGCAGCCGCGGCGAGCCGGGCGGCCCCATCAGCCGGCAGATGGCGCTGTGCTCGCCGCGCCCGATCCGCCCGCGCAGCTGATGCAGCTGGGAGATGCCGAAGCGCTCGGCGTTCTCGACGAGCATCACGGTGGCGTTGGGCACGTCGATCCCGACCTCGATGACGGTGGTGGCGACGAGCACGTCGGCGCTTCCGGAGGCGAAGGCGGCCATGGCCTGCTGTTTCTCGGCGGGGCGCATGCCGCCGTGCAGCAGCACGAGCTCGTAGCCGGCGAGCTCGCCCTTGCGCAGCCGCTCGAGCTCGGCGGTGGCGGCGCGCAGCTCGCCGAGCCCGGCGGCGGCGCGCGCGGCGGAGGCGGCGTCCCCGCCCTCGGCCCCCTGGGGCTCCTGCTCGATGAGCGGGCAGACGACGAAGGCCTGGCGCCCGGCGCGCAGCTGCTCGCGCAGCTCCTCGTAGGCCCTGGCGCGGCCGCGCTCGCCGGCGACGACGCGGGTGTCGATGGGCTGGCGACCGGCGGGCAGCTCGCGCAGGGTGCTGGTGTCGAGATCGCCGTAGCCGGCGAGGGCGAGCGTGCGCGGGATGGGGGTGGCGGTCATGTGCAGCATGTGCGGCGAGCCCTTCTGGTGCAGCGCGGCGCGCTGGCGCACGCCGAAGCGGTGCTGCTCGTCGACGACGGCGACGGCGAGCGAGCGGAAGGCGACGTCGGGCTCGATCAGGGCGTGGGTGCCGACGAGCAGCGAGAGCTCGCCGCTGGCGAGCCTGCCGAGCGTCTCGCGGCGGGCGCGCGCGCCGGTGGAGCCGGTGAGGAGCGCGCAGGCGACGCTCTCGCCGCCGAGCAGCCGCTGGAGCGTGGCGAAGTGCTGCTCGGCGAGCGTCTCGGTGGGGGCCATCAGCGCGGCCTGGGCGCCGTGCTCGACGGCGCGCAGCATCGCGTGCAGCGCGACGACGGTCTTGCCGCTGCCGACCTCCCCCATCAGCAGGCGCTGCATCGGGCGGGTTAGCGCGAGGTCGGCGTCGATCTCGGCGATGGCCCGCAGCTGATCGCCGGTGGGCGCGAAGGGCAGCTCGCGCTGCAGCCAGCGGGCGCTGAGCGAGGGCTCCTGCGCGAGCGCGGGCGCGCCCTGGTGCTCGCCGCGGCGTGCGCGTCGCAGTAGGAAGACGAGCTGCGCAAGCAGCAGCTCCTCGTAGGCGAGCCGCCGACGCCCCAGCTCGGCGTCCTCCTCGTGGCGCGGGAAGTGCATGGCGGCGAGCGCGCCGGCGCGGTCGGGCAGCGCCTCGCTCCGGCGCAGGCGCGCGGGCAGCGACTCGCAGACGTCGGCGAGGTGGGCTCTGGCCTGCTGCACGAGCGTGAGGATCTGCGTCGAGCTGACGCCCTCGCTGGCGGAGTAGTGGGCGGCGACGCCGGTGGAGCCGGCGGCGAGCGTGGGCTGCGCGCCGAGCGCGTGATGGGAGACGCGAAAGCCGCCGCGGCCGTCGGCCTTGCCGTGCAGCACGAGGCCGGTGCCGGGCGGATAGCGCTGCACGAGCCAGGGCTGGTTGAAGAAGGTGGCGCGCATGCTGGCGCTCTCGTCGTGGACGGTGGCCTCGACGAGCGGGCGCATGCCGCGCCTGCGGACGGGGCGCGAGCGGATGGAGCGCACCTGCACGGCGACGGTGGCCTGCTCGCCGGCGCGCAGCTCGGCGACGGTGCGCGCGGCGCGGTTGTCGCGCGGCAGGTGCTCCAGCAGGTCTTCGAGCGTGTGCAGCCCGAGCGCGCGCATGCCGTCGGCGACCTTGCCGCGCGGCAGCTCCAGCGGCTCGCGCAGGCGCTCGGGGCGCGGCCAGCGCAGCGGCGCGGCGAGCAGCTGCGCGCGGGTCAGCGGCGCACCGTCGGGGAAAGCACGCGCGGCGGCGTCAAGCCGCCGGTCGGGGTCGGCGTCTTCGGGCTCCATCGCGACGGCGGTCAGGGCGTCGCCCGCCGGGGCGTCCCGCGGTCCGCGGCGGCGCTTCGTGCTGGTGGCGGGCATCGGGCGCCCATGATGATCGCGCGGGCGGTCGTAAGCGGCTACTCGGCGGCGAGCAGCCACCAGTAGGCGGGCTGACCGCCGTCGCGCAGCTCCAGCTCGACGGCGCCGTCGGCGATCCCTTCGATCTCGCCGAGCGCGAGCGGGGCGTGCTCGCCGGCGAGGACGCTGATCAGCTCGGGCTCGCCGGAGTCCTCGTCGCCGCGGGCGAGCTTGGCGAGGATGGCGCGCAGCGTCTCGGCGGGCTCGCCCCAGGCGACGACCTCGTCTTCAACGAAGCCGACGGCCTCGCCCTCGGCGAAGCGGCCCTGGGCGTCGTCGCGGGCGGCGGGGGCGATGGCGCCGGTGCGCAGGTGCTCGAGCGCCTGCCTGACGGCCTCGGCGTTCTGCTCGACGGGGCGGTCGGGCTCGAGCGCGACGGCGGCGGCGAGCCCGGCCTGCTGGCTGGTGGTGCGCGCGACCTTGACCTCCTTGTCGGAGAGCTCGGCGGCGTGCTCGGCGGCCATGATGACGTTGGCGCTGTTCGGCAGCACGACGACCTCCTCGGCGGGCACGGCGTGGATCGCGGCGAGCAGGTCGTAGGTGGATGGGTTCAGCGTGGGGCCGCCGTCGAGCGTGTGCACGCCGAGCTCGCGGAACAGGGCCTCGATGCCCTGGCCGCTGACGACGGCGACGGCGCCGCAGCGGGCGACGGGCGCGGGGCGCGGGGCCTGGGCGTGGCCGTTGGTGGCGTCCCCGTCGGAGGCATCCCCGTTTCCCCCATGACCGTTGGCTCCCGCCCCGTTGGCGGAAGCCCCGTTCCCGGCGGGGGCGCCGGCGAGCCGCGCGTCGCGCCGGTCGACCTGCTGGCGCATGTCGGCGACGTCGAGGCGCGAGACCTCGCCGACGTCGGCGAAGACGGCGGTGGCGCGCTCGGGGTCGTCGGTGTGCAGGTGCACCTTCAGCGTCTTGGCGTCGCCGACGACGAGCACGGAGTCACCGAGCGCCTCCAGCGGACCGATGAAGCGCCCGGGCTCGAGCCCGGAGCCGGTAACGGCGAAGTTGGTGCAGAAGCGGTAGGTGCCGGAGGTGTGCTCGGGGTGGGTGATGCGCGCGGGGGCGTAGTGGTCGAGCTCGGGGGCCTCGTCGCCGCGGAGCACGGCGACGACGCCGGCGAACATGATCGTGAGGCCGTAGCCGCCGGCGTCGACGACGCCTGCGTCGCGCAGCGCGGCGAGCAGCTCGGGGCCGCGCTTGACGGACTCCTGCCCGGCGATGACGGCGCGCTCCAGGGCGGCGGCGATCACGGCGTCCTGCTCGCCGGGCTCGGTCGCGGGGCCAAGGCGCATGCCCTCGGAGCTGTGCGCGAGGTCGGCGACGATCTGGTGGGCCATCTCGCGGGCGACGGTGAGGATCGTGCCCTCGGCGGGTTCGCGCACGGAGGAGTAGGCGCGGTCGGCGGCTTTCGCGAGCGCGGCGCCGATCAGCGTGGCGTCGACGAGCTGGCCGGGGCGCGAGATGAGCTCCTCGGCGGCGCCGCGGATCAGCTGCGAGAGGATCACGCCGGAGTTGCCGCGGGCGCCGAGCAGCGCGGCGCGGGCGACGGACTCGACGATCTCCTCGCGGCCGATCTCGTCGATCGTGCGCGCGTCGCTCTGCAGGCGGTCGAGCTCGTCGAGCACGGCCCGCAGCGTGAGCGCCATGTTGTCGCCGGTGTCTCCGTCGGCGACGGGGAACACGTTGAGGTCGTTGACCTCCTGGCGACGCGATTCCAGATGCGCCAGCGCGCCTGCGACGACGGCGCGGAAGCGGCCCAGATTCGTATCTGTCACGGGGAACGTCTTATCACTTGGCCCGGGTGCCTTGCACGGCACACGGCGCAAGGCGGACGTTCGGCGGAGCTACAAGGCCTTCTGGACCTTGCCTGCCTTCAGGCAACGCGTGCACACGTAGACCCGGCGCGGGGCGCTGCCGACGAGGATCCGCACCTTCTGCAGGTTCGGGTCGAAGCGGCGCTTGGTCGCGACCATCGAGTGGCTGCGGCTCTGGCCGAACGCAGGGCCCTTCCCGCAGCTGTGACACACCTTTGCCATCGCGGGCAGTCTAGATGGTTTTTGAGGGAGGACCCCTTTCGGGGTCCCGATCGGGTCGCCCGGCGCTCGCGCCTAGCCGGGTGCGAGCTGGCCGCGCAGGGCGGACATCCGCAGCACGGCCTCGGCGGCGTGGCGCCCCTGGTCGCGCTTGCCGCCGCCGGCGCGGGCGAGCGCCTGGTCCATGTTCTCGACGGTGAGCACGCCGAAGGCGCAGGGCACCCCGGTCTCCAGCTGCACCTGCATGATCCCGCGGGCGGTCTCGGCGCAGACGTAGTCGTAGTGGTCGGTCTCGCCGCGGATCACGGCGCCAAGGCAGGCGACGCCCGCGAAGCGCCCCGAACCGGCGGCGTAGCTCGCGGCGAGCGGCAGCTCGTAGGCGCCGGGCACGTCGAACACTTCGACGCCGTGGTTGCCGTCCTGCTGGAAGGCCGTGATCGCGCCGTCGACCAGGCGCTTGGCGAGGTCCTCGTAGAAGCGACCGACGACGATCGCGTATTCGCTCACGAGCCGCGCCCCTCGCGCTCCTCGTCGGCGGAGCGGTCCTGCTCGCGCTCGGCGTGCAGCAGCTCGGCGTCGAGGTTCAGCCCCTGGTGGTGCAGCGTGTGGCCCATGCGCTGCGCCTTCGTGCGCAGGTAGCTCTCGTTGTGGGCGTTGGGCGCGTGCTCGATGGGGATCTGCGCGCTGACCGACAGGCCGTAGCCCTCCAGGCCGCGGATCTTCTTGGGGTTGTTGGTGAGGATCCGGATCGAGGACAGGCCAAGGTCGGCGAGGATCTGCGCCCCGATGCCGTAGTCGCGCAGGTCCGCGGGCAGCCCCAGGCGCTCGTTGGCTTCGACGGTGTCGAGGCCGTCCTCCTGCAGGCGGTAGGCGCGCAGCTTGTTCAGCAGCCCGATCCCGCGCCCCTCCTGGGAGAGGTAGAGCAGCACGCCCTGGCCCTCCTGCTCGATCATCGACAGGGCGGACTCGAGCTGCTCGCCGCAGTCGCAGCGCAGCGAGTGGAAGACGTCGCCGGTGAGGCACTCGGAGTGCACGCGCACCAGCACGTCGGCCTGCCCGTCGACCTCGCCCTTGACGAGCGCGACGTGGTGCTTGTCGTCGACGAGCGAGCGATAGCCGACAGCCTGGAAGTCGCCGAGCGTGGTCGGCAGGTTGGTGGCGACGACGCGCTCGATCAGGCGGTCGTTGCGCCGCCGGTAGGCGATCAGGTCGGCGATCGTGATCATCTTCAGGCCGTGGCGGGCGCAGTACTCGGACAGGTCGGGGACGCGCGCCATCGAGCCGTCCTCGTTCATGACCTCGCAGATGACGCCGGCGGGGATCAGCCCGGCGAGGCGCGCGAGGTCGACGCTGGCCTCGGTGTGCCCGGTGCGCTCCAGGACGCCGCCGGCCTTGGCCTTCAGCGGGTTGACGTGGCCCGGCTGCGCGAGGTCGCCGGGACGGGTCTTGGGGTCGATCGCGACCTGCATGGTGTGCGCGCGGTCGTGCGCGGAGACGCCGGTGGTGACGCCCTCGCGGGCCTCGATCGTGATCGTGAACGGCGTCTGCAGGGCGGACTCGTTCTTCGCGGTCATCAGCTCGAGGCCCAGCTCGTCGCAGCGCTCGGGAGTGAGCGCGAGGCAGATCCAGCCGCGGGCCTCCTTGGCCATGAAGTTGATCGCCTCCGGGGTGACGAACTGCGCGGCCATCACGAGGTCGCCCTCGTTCTCGCGGTCCTCGTCGTCGCAGACGACGACCATCTTCCCCTGGCGGATCTCGTCGATCGCCTCCTCGACGGTGGCGAAGGGGGTGGCTGTGCGTGCGGGGCTCATGTGACTCCTTCTCTTGCGGGTTCCCCCAGTCGCGACCCCAGCAGCCGCTCGACGTGCTTGGCGAGCACGTCGACCTCGACGTTGACGGTATCCCCGATCCCAAGTTCTCCCAGCCGCGTCCGCTGCAGCGTCTCGGGGATCAGCGAGACGCTGAAGCGGTCCTCGCCGACCTCGCTGACGGTGAGGCTGACGCCGTCGAGCGCGACGGACCCCTTCTCCACCAGATACCGCATCACCCCGGTTTGGGCGAGGTCGAGCACGCGGGCCATCCCGTCCTCGCGCACGGAGACGACGACTGCCTCGGCGTCGACGTGGCCCTGCACGACGTGACCCCCCAGGCGGTCGCCCGCCCGCATCGGCAGCTCCAGGTTCACGCGCGCCCCCTCCTCGATCCGGCCGAGCGAGCTTCGCCTGAGCGTCTCGTTCATCACGTCGGCGGAGAAGCCCTCGCCGTCGACCTGGGTCGCGGTCAGGCAGACGCCGTTGACGGCGATCGAGTCGCCTTCGCCCAGCTCGCCGGCGAGCCGCGTGTCGACCCGTATGCGCACGCCGCCGTCCTCGTGGCGCCGCAGCGCCCGCACGCTACCCAGGTCTTCGATCAGCCCGGTGAACACGTCACCACTCGCGCAGCCGTGCCGAGATCAGCAGGTCTCCGCCGACCCGCTCGAAGTCGAAGCTGAGGGCGCGCATCGCCTCCGAGATGCGCTCGACGCCGTCGCCCTCCAGCGGGTCGCGCGCGGCGCTGCCGCCGAGCAGCAGCGGCGCCAGGAACAGGCGCAGCTCGTCGATCTCGCCGGCGTCGAGGAACGCGCCCGCGAGGTGCGGGCCGCCCTCCAGCAGCACGGAGGCGACGCCCAACGTGCCGAGCTGCTCGAGCGCCGAGCGCACGCGCGCGGGCTCGTTCTCGCCGGTGGCGACGAGCACCTGCGCGCCGGCGGCTTCGAGCGCGTCGGTGTCCGAGCGCGCGGCGGCGCGCGAGACGACCACGGTCAGCGGGATCTCGCTGGCGGCGGCGACCAGCTGCGAGCCGACGGGCAGCCGCGCGAGCGTGTCGAACACGACGCGCCGCGGCTGGTGGGACAGGTCGGCGAGCTCGCCTTCGGGGCGGGCCGTGAGCTGGGGGTCGTCGGCGAGCGCGGTGCCGATGCCGACGACGACGGCGTCGACGGAGGCGCGCCAGCGGTGCGCGAGCGAGCGGCTGTCCTCGCCGCTGATCCACTGCGAGTCGCCGGTGCGGGTGGCGACCTTGCCGTCGAGCGTCATCGCGGACTTGAACAGCACCCACGGGCGCCCGACCCGCGCGTGCTTGCGGAAGGCCTGGTTGAGCAGGCGCGCACGGGTCGCCAGCTCGCCGTCGGCGACGACGACCTCGACGCCCTCGTCGCGGAGGATGCCGAGACCGCGGCCGGAGGCCTTCTCGGTGGGGTCGTCGGAGCCGACGACGACGCGCTTGATCCCGGCCTGCAGGATCGCGTCGGTGCAGGGCGGCGTCTTGCCCTCGTGGCAGCAGGGCTCCAGCGACACGTAGAGCGTCGCGTCGGCGAGGTCCTCCAGGCCGCAGGCCTCGATCGCGTTGACCTCCGCGTGCGCGGCGCCATAGCGTTCGTGCCAGCCCTCCCCCAGCACCTGCTCGCCGCGCGCGACGACGGCGCCGACGACGGGGTTCGGCTTCACGGCGCCGTTGCCGTTGCCGGCGAGCTCGATCGCACGCGTCAGGTGCGCCCTGTCCGTGTCGGTCCCGACCGCCATCTCGGCCACCCAGGATAGACCTCGATCAGCGCGCGCACCGCCCGCCGTGCAGGCGGTAGACGGTGACCGCGGGGCCGGGCCGCCGGTAGGCGAGCGGGTAGTAGTCGAAGCTCCAGTCGAAGCCGAAGGCGACGGGGCCTGCGCCGGGGGCGTAGGGCGAGGCGCGGAAGACGACTTCGCCCTGGCTTTCGAGCGCGCGGTAGTAGGCGACGGCGAGCGGCACCGCGTGCGGGTCGGCGAAGGCGCGGCCCGACTGCGTCGAGCCGCTGACGACGTAGCAGTACCCGTGCTGCTCGTAGTAGGGCAGCAGCGCGGGCGAGAGCGTGCGCACGTAGTTCTCGATCCCGACGACGCGCAGGCCGCTGGCCAGCAGGGCGCCCCCTGGCGAGATGCGGGACACGAGGTCGGGGTACTTGCGCCACACGCCGGGGTTGACGCTGGGCGGCAGGCTGCCGGGGTACTCGCGCGCCCAGCCGTCGGGCGAGATCGGCTCGGCGACGATCCGCGCGCGCCGCGGGAGGTTGGCGAGCATCCAGTCCCGCGTCAGGTTGCGGGTGTCGGCGCGGGCGAGCGTGAGGCCGGAGTGGACGCTGTAGACGACGCCCTGGGCGAGCACGAGCGCCGCGAGCGCCGCGACGAGGACCGGGCCGGCGAAGCGCGGCGCGCGGCGCGTCAGCCCCGTGAACCACGCGGCGGACTGGAGCACGAAGAACGCCGCGAGCAGGCAGAGCAGCGGCAGGATCGGCATCAGCCAGCGCCCGAAGTAGCGGCCCTGGAGACCCATGAACAGGAGGAACAGCAGCGCGGCGGGGACGAGCATCCCCCCGAGCCAGGGGCGCCGGCGCCAGATCGCCAGCGCGCCGCCGAGCGCGGCGAGCGCGGGTAGCCAGCCAAGGCCCCAGCTGAGCGACCACAGGTAGTAGACGATCCCCCCCTGCTTCGGCGCGCCGAGCTTGCCCTGCGCTTCGGCCGAAAGCGTCGACTGGTGCACGAGTTCGGCGTGGAAGGCGCCGTAGTCGAGCAGCCAGAAGGGATTCGCGGCGAAGAAGGCGGCGAAGGCGAGCAGCGCCGCGAGCGCGAGCCCTGCTCCGATCCTGAGCGCGGCGGCGCGGTCTTCCCACAACCGCGCGAGCGTGGCGGCGAGCAGCGGCAGCAGCACGATCCCGGCGGTGTACTTCGTCGCGCAGGCGAGGCCGAGACCGAGCCCGGCGAGCGCGTAGTCGCGCAGCCGCCCTTTGCGCAGCACGCCGGCGCTGCCGAGCAGCGACAGCGTCAGCGGCGCGAGCGTCGGCACGTCGTTGAGCGCGAGGTGGGCGTAGAAGACGGGCAGGAAGGCGACGGCCTCGATCGCCGCGGCGAGCAGCCCGGCGGCTCGGCCCAGCAGCCGCGCGCCGGCGAGGTAGAGCAGCCACAGCGCGAGCACTCCCAGCGCCACGGCGGCCACGCGGGCGAGCGTGTAGACCTCTGTCGGATGGTGCGCGAAGGCGTGGCGCACGCCGTCGGCGCCGCCGTAGGCGAGCGCGAACAGGTAGTGCAGGACGTAGGTGAAGCCGGGCGGGTTCGCGAAGTAGTGGGGGTTCAGGTCGTGCCCGAACATCGCCACGGCGCGCGGCACGAAGTGATCGGCCTCGTCGGCGTTGAAGGCGTAGGGCAGGCCCTGCTGCACGCCCCACAGGCGCAGCCCGAGCCCGCCCGCGAGCACGAGCGCCAGCCCCGGCCAGGCCCAGCGGCGCGGCAGCTCGAACGTGCGCTCGACGTGCTCCTGCGCTACGCCGGAGCGCTCAGCAGTTGCCATAGATCGCGTAGTAGCGGCTGGAGAAGATGCGGTGGTAGCCGTTCTGCGGGATCTGGTCGCGGGGGTCGTCGCCGACGTCGACGATCGCCGTGTAGAAGACCGCGGCGCCGAGCGGATAGACCGCGACGCTGCCGCGCCCGATCCGGTCCTCAAGGGCGTGCGAGCCCTTCTGCACGTCGGCGCGCGCCTGGCTGCGGGCGACGATCTCGTGCTGGTTGGTCGAGTCGAGGATCCAGCGCGCGTCGGGGATCAGCTTGTTGTTCGGCAGCGTAACCAGCGGGCAACGCTTCAGTTCGCGCTTGACGGCGGGGTTCGCGAGCGCGGTGGCGAGGCCCTTGTGGAAGTCCTCGTGATAGGCGAGCGTGTTGCGCAGGCTCGTGAGGTTCAGCGTCGTCGCCGCGGAAACGGCCCCGTAGAGCACGAGCAGCGCGCCGCCGGCCATCCACAGGCGCCGCATCGCGGTGCCGGGCGCCAGCATCGCCCAGCCGCCGACGGCGACGGCGCAGAACAGCAGCATCATCACGGCGGCGCCGATCAGGTAGCGGTCGATCACCGAGGCGCCGGCGGCGCCCTCCAGCACGAACACGCCCAGCAGCAACACGAGCGCCGCCAGCGGCGTGCGCGTGCGCCGCGGCGCGAGCCAGATCGCCAGCGGGATGCCGACGAGCGCGCCCAGCAACACGGGCAGCTTGTCGATCCGCACGAGGAACGTCCAGACGGAGCCGACGACGCTCGCCACCCCCTGCGTGCGGCCGAGTTCCTGGGCCAGGCCCGCGGTGGAGTTCAGCGAGTAGAAGGGCTTGCCGGTGACGATCAGGTCGACGGCCACCCATACGAGCGGGCCGATCGCGGCGAGCGCCCCGAGCAGGACGGCACGGCGCAGGTGCTCGCGCCCCAGCCCGAGCGGCCCCGCGCCGCGGGCGCGCTCGGCGGCGCGCGGCCATGCGCACCACAGCCAGTAGGCCGCGGCCAGGAACCAGGCGTCGGGCCGCAAAAGGCCCGCGGCCGCGAGCAGCGCCAGCACGGGCCAGCCGCGCCGGGGGCGTTCGCACTCGAGGATCACCGCCCAGACGATCAGCGCGACGTAGGAGATGTCCAGGTAGCCCTGGGCGGCGAGGTTCTCCAGGAAGAAGCGGCTCAGCACCAGCAGCGCGGCGACGAGCCCGACGACGGGCCCGAAGCACAGGCGCCCGAGCCGGTACAGGCCCGCGACGAGCGCGACGAACGAGCCGATCGAGCCCAGCACCATCAGACGCGCGCCGCCGTCGCCGAACAGCGAGCAGAAGGCGCCGAAGGCGATCGCGAGCGGGTGCTCGGTGGGGCCGCGGTAGACGCGGAAGTCCGGCAGGTGGGCGTGCAGCAGGTCGCGGCCCCACAGCAGCGCGTAGAACGAGTCGTAGGTGGGGTAGGTCGGGTAGAGGAAGTAGCCGGCCAGCGCGCCGGCGCACATCAGCGCGAAGCCGAGCTTCGCCCAGGTCGCGGCGCGCACCGCGCGCAGCGGCCCGAAGCGCAGCGGCCCCAGCCGGATCGAGCCCGGCCGCTGCCGGGTGAGCGTCGCGCTTTCCATCGAGACTCCGCCGGCGCGAATGGCCGGCGCCGGCGCCCGCCGCACGCCAGGTTGCCTGGACCGTGGTCGTGCTTTGGGATACTGCCGGGAGCCAAGTCTAGGCAATCGCGCCGATGAAGCGATCAGCACTGAAGGCGCCCCCACGCATGAAGCTCATCATCCAGATTCCCTGCTTCAACGAGGCGGACCAGCTTCCCCAGACGCTCGCCGACCTGCCCCGCGAGGTCGCGGGCTTCGATGTCGTGGAGTGGCTCGTGATCGACGACGGCTCGACCGACGAGACCGTGGCGGTGGCGCGCGCGCACGGAGTCGACCACCTCGTGCGGCTGACGAACAACAAGGGCCTGGCGGCGGGCTTCCAGGCGGGCATCGACACCGCGCTGAAGCTGGGCGCCGACGTGATCGTCAACACCGACGCCGACAACCAGTACTACGGGCCGGACATCCCGAAGCTCGTGCGCCCGATCGTCGAGGGCCGCGCGGACATGGTCGTCGGCGACCGCGAGGTCACGGGGATCGAGCACTTCTCCGGCCTGAAGAAGGCGCTCCAGCGCCTTGGCTCATGGGTCGTGCGCCAGGCCTCCTCGACCTCGGTGCCCGACACCACCTCGGGCTTCCGCGCCTACAACCGCGAGGCGGCGATCCAGATGCTGGTCGTCTCGAAATTCACCTACACGCTCGAGACGATCATCCAGGCGGGCAAGCTGCTCGTGGCGGTGGACCACGTCCCGATCCGCACGAACCCCAAGACCCGCGAGTCGCGCCTGTTCCCCTCGATGGGCGCCTACGTGCGCCGCAACGCGCTCTCGATCTTCCGCATCTACGCCCAGTACGAGCCGCTGCGCGTGTTCTGGAGCCTCGCGCTGCTGTTCGGGCTCGCGGCGATCGGGGTGTGGGTGCGCTTCGTGGTCGCCTACGCCGAAGGCAACGGCAAGGGCCACGTGCAGTCGCTGATCCTCGGCGCGGTGCTGTTCATCGCGGCGGTGGTGCTGTTCGCGCTCGGCGTGATCGGCGACCTGCTTGCGGCCCAGCGCGTGATGACGCAGAGGACCTTCGAGCGCGTGCGCCGGATCGAGCTGCAGCTAGGGGTCGAGCCCTCCCACTACGAACCGGGCGGCGAGGCGCGCGAGCAGCCGCGGCGCGAGGCGGTGCGGCTGTGAGCGGCGTGACCGTCTCGGAGGACGGGATCGTCACCGGCAACACCTACGACAAGTACGGCTCGACGAACCCGGTCGTGCGCAGGCTGATGGCGGGCTTCGAGCGCACGCTGCAGGAGCTGATGGAGCAGGCGGCCCCGAAGTCCCTGCTCGACGTCGGCTGCGGCGAGGGCGTGCTCGTGCACCAGTGGGCGCTGCAGATGCCGGACACCCGGATCGTGGGCATCGACCTCGAGGAGGAGTCGATCCAGGCCGGCTGGGCCGAGCGTCAGGCGCCGAACCTCGAATACCGCACGATGCTCGCCCAGGACCTGCCGTTCGCGCAGAACGAGTTCGAGCTGGCGTGCGCGATCGAGGTGCTGGAGCACGTCCCGGACCCCGAGCACACGGTCGCCGAGATGGCCCGTTGCGCCGAGCGCCACCTGCTGGTGTCGGTGCCGCGCGAGCCGCTGTGGCGGATGCTGAACATGGCCCGTGGCGCCTACCTGCCACAGCTCGGCAACACCCCGGGGCACCTGAACCACTGGTCCAGGCGCTCGTTCGCGCGGCTGCTCTCGCGGCACGGCGAGGTCGTCGAGCTGCGCTCGCCGTTCCCCTGGACGATGTTGCTTGTTCGGCTCTAGCGCGCCCGTGGCCGAGCCGACGGGCGCCGGCGGCAGCGGCGACAAACAGCGCTCCTACGGCAGCGGCGCTCGGATCCTCTCGATCGGCATCGCCTCGACGGGCCTGCTGACGTTCGCCTACTTCTCGATCGCGAGCCACGTCCTGGGCGAGTCCTCGGCGAAGCGGATCGACCTCTTGTGGTCGGTGATGTTCGTGATCATCTCGGTGATCTACCGGCCGATCGAACAGCTGCTCTCGCGCACGATCGCGCAGCGCAGGGCACGCGGCCACGCCGAGCACGCGATGCGGGTGCCGATGCTGATCCAGGGCACGTTCGCGCTGATCTTCCTGATCGTCGCGCTGGCGTTGCGCGGCACGCTGGTGGACGACGTCTTCGAACGCCAGGAAGCGCTGTACGTGGTGCTGGTGGTCGGCACGCTCGCCTACGCCGCGAGCTACTTCGCGCGCGGCTGGCTCGCGGGGCACGAGCGCTTCGCGCTGTTCGGCGGCCTCGTGCTGATGGAGTCGGTCTCGCGCGTCTGCTTCGCGCTCGCGGTGGCGATCGGGATCGCGAGCGGGCAGACGGCGGTCGCGCTGGGAATCGCGGCGGCGCCGTTCGTCTCGCTGGTGGTGGTGCCGCTGGCGTTCGCGCGCACGAGCGCCCCGCGCCGGCGCGAGGACGCTCCGATCACCGTCGACGAGGCCGACGCCGCGCTGGCGGGCCCGGGAACCGAGGGCGTCCAGGAGACCGCGGCGCACGAGGACCTGTCGCTGCGGCGCGGCGGCGGCTTCGCGGTGTGGGTCTCGGGGATCATGCTCTCCGAGCAGACGCTGCTGAACGCCGCGGTGCTGACGGTCGACGCGACCTCCGCGAACCGCGCGCTGGCGGGGATCGTGTTCAACGTGCTGCTGATCGCCCGCGCGCCGCTGCAGCTGTTCCAGGCGATCCAGACCTCGCTGCTGCCGCACCTGACGGGCCTGGAGGCGACCGCCGGCCACGAGGCCTTCGCGCGCGCGATCCGCACGACGGTGCTGGCGATCCTGGCCTTCGCGGGGACCGTCGCGCTCGGCCTGCTGCTGGTCGGCCCCTTCGCGCTGCGCCACGTCTTCTTCGGGCAGGACTTCCACTACAAAGGCTTCGGGCTCGCGCTGATCGGCATCGGCATGGGCCTGCACCTCTGCTCGGGCGCCCTGAACCAGGCCGCGCTCGCCCGCGACCGGGCTCGCGCCGCGGCGGGCTGCTGGCTGCTGGCCGCGGCGTTGTTCGTCGGCTGGATGGTGCTGCCGGCGGTCTCCGAACAGCTGCTGCGCGCCGAGATCGGCTACGCGGGCGCGACCGGCCTCCTGGCGCTGGCGCTGGCGCTGCTCTATCGCCGCGGGAACGCCGCCGTGGCTCAGGCGGCGCCGACGGAGTCGGCGATCGCGCGGTAGGCCGCGCCGGGATCGTCGGCGCCGAAGACCGCCGAGCCCGCGACGAACACGCTCGCGCCGCCGTCGCGGCACTTCGGCGCGGTCTGCGGGTCGATTCCCCCGTCCACCTCCAGCGCCACGCCCTCGCCCACGATCGCGTGCACGCGGGGAATCTTGTCGAGCGAGTGCTCGATGAACGCCTGCCCGCCCCAGCCGGGGTTCACGGTCATGCAGAGCGCCAGGTCGATCTTCCCGGCCACCTCGGCCAGCACCCCGACCGGCGTGCCGGGGTTGATCGCCACGCCGACGCAGGCGCCCTCACCGTGCGCGAGGTCCGCCGCGTAGGCGACATGCGGGGTCGCCTCGGCGTGGAACGTCACCGAGTCGGCCCCCGCCTTCACGAAGTCGGCGATGTGCCGCTCGGGACGCTCGATCATCAGGTGCACGTCGAGCATCGCCCCCGCCTCGCGCGCCTGCGCCGCGATCCCTTCGACCACCACCGGCCCGAGCGTGATCGGGGGCACGAAGTGGCCGTCCATCACGTCTACGTGGATCACGCGCGCGCCCGCCGCCAGCACCTCGCCCACCTGCTCGCGCAGGCGGCCGAAGTCCGCGGACAGGATCGACGGCGCGACGCGCACGTCGCGCAGGAGCTGCTTCGCGATTTCGCTCATATCGGCTGCAGCATGCTGTCGCCGCAGTGATTGCACTTGAGGATCGCGGTCGAGGACATGCGCACGATCGTCGAGTGCTCGCCGCAGTTCGGGCACACGGACGTCAGCTCGAAGCGGTGCAGGCAGTAGACGCAGCGGTAGCGCCCCGGCAGGTTCGTCGGGCGCAGCCACGGCTCGTTGCAGTTGGGGCAGCGCGGGCCGAGGTCGACGGGCGCCTTCGCCGCGGCGTTCTGCTCGCCCTCCACGCCGTCAGCTCCTGCGCAGCCGCGCGACGAAGAAGCCGGCGGTGTTATCCAGGTGGGGCAGGGTCACGACGGTCCCGGGCAGCGCGACCCGCGGCTCCCCGCGCGCGAACGCAGGCAGCTCGGAAGCGAGGTCGTCGAGGCTGAAGTCGGCGTGAGAATCGAGGAAGCTTTCGATCGCGTGCTCGTTCTCGATCGGTGAGATCGTGCACGTAGAGTAGACAAGCACGCCCCCCGGACGTAGGGCCTTGGCCGCGGAGGCGAGAATCGCGCGCTGCGTGCGGGCCATCTGCTCCACCTCCCGGGGGCCGACGCGCCAGCGCAGATCGGCCCGCGCCTGCAGCGTCCCGAGCCCCGAGCACGGCGGGTCGGCGAGCACGCGGTCGAAGCTTTCGCCCTCCACGCGCGGCTGCGCTGCGTCGCCCAGCTCGACGCGCACGCTGCTCGCGCGCAGGCGCCGCGCCGCGCGCTCCAGGGCCGCGGCGCGCTTGGCGTTACGCTCGACCGCCAGCACGCTCCCCTCGTCGCCCATCAGCGCCGCGATGTGCGTCGTCTTGCCGCCGGGCGCGGCGCACAGGTCGAGCACGCGCTCGCCGGGCCGCGGGCCCAGCACGCGCGCGACGAGCATCGCGGCGCGGGACTGCGCGACGAAGGCGCCCTCCTGCCACAGCGGCGTCTCGTGCTGGTCGAGCGCGCCGTCGAGCACCAGCGCCTCCGGGACCGCCTCGTCGCGGTGCACGTCCACCGAAGCCTGCGCCAGCGCCCGTGCGAGCGCGTCGGCGTCCGTGACGAGCGTGTTCGCCCGCAGCGCGACCTCGCCCGGCTCGTTGTCGCTCGCCATCAGCGCCCGCGCGTCCGCCGCCCCGAGTCGCTCCCACCACAGCCGCGCGACCCACTCCGGGTGCGAGTGCAGCAGCGCCGCCTGCTCGGGGGTGTCGTCGCGCAGCGAGCCCAGCAGCGCGCTCGGCCCTTCGCGCGCGGCGCGCCTCAGCACCGCGTTCACGAGCCCGTGCCCGCCGCGCCCGTGGCGCTTGGCCAGCTCGACGGCGTCGGCGACGACGGCGCGATCCGGCGCTCCCGACAGGTACAGCAGCTCGTACAGGCCGAGCCGCAGCGCCGCCAGCAGCGGTGCGTCCAGCCGCTCGGCGGGGCGTTCGGCCAGCTGCGAGGTCACGTGGTCCAGCGTGCCCCGGCGCTGCACCGCGCCGTAGGCCAGGCGCATCGCCAGCGCCCTGTCGCGGCGGTCGAGCCGCGCGCTGCGCGCTGCGCCTTCGAGCACGAGATCGGCGTAGGCGCCGCGCTCGAACACGCGCCGCAGCACCGCGTAAGCGCAGCTGCGCGCCGGGGCGATCGAGGCGCCGGCCATGCTCAGCCGGCGCGCGCGGCGCGGGCCGGCGCGCACACCTCGGCGACGTCGCGGGCCAGGCGCTCCGCCTCGCCCTCGCCCAGCGTCGCGATCGTGATGCGGATCGCGGGCGGCGCACCGTCGAGCCGGTAGGGGGCGCCCGGCGCCACGACCCAGCCGCGCTGCGCCAGCGCCGCGACGACCCCCGTCTCGTCCTCCACTCCCAGCCACACGTTCAGCCCCGACGCGGCCGTGGCCTCGACGCCGTGGCGCGCGAGCGCGCGCAGCAGGTGCCCGCGCCGCGCGGCATACGCCGCGCTTGCCCGCTCGGTCAGTTCGCGCACGTGCGGGTCCTGCCACAGCCCCAGCACGAGCCGCTGCAGGATGTAGCTGACCCAGCCCGGGCCGCACTGCTGGCGGCCTTCGACGCGCATGAGCGTGCGGCTGTCGCCCGCCAGCGCCGCCAGCCGCAGGTCCGGCCCCAGCGCCTTCGCCACCGAGCGCACCGCCGCCCAGCGCTTGCGGCCGGCGGCCACCGTGTGCAGCGGGCTGCCGGCGACCTCGCCCAGGTGGTCGTCCTCGATCACGAGCGCCTGCGGCGCCGACTCCAGCGCCGCCCGCAGCGCCGCCGCGCGCTCGGCGTCCAGCGCCGCGCCCGTGGGGTTCTGCCCGCGGGGCGTGAGGATCACGGCGCTCGCCCCGCGCGCCAGCGCCGCGCGCAGCGCCTCGGGGCGCATCCCGCGCTCGTCGACCGCCACCGGCTCCAGCGCCAGCCCGCGCGCCCGCAGCAGATCGAACAACGCCGCGTACCCCGGGTTCTCGACCGCGACACGGTCGCCCGCGCGCAAATGCACGTCGATCACGCGCTCGATCCCATCGAGCGCGCCATTAACGATGCAGACGCGGTCCGCCGCGATCCCGTCCGCGGCCAGGCGCTCGCGGGCCAGCGCGGCCAGTTCCGGCAGGGACGCGGCCTCGCCGTAGAGACGCAGCGGAAGGTTCGTGCCCGCGAGCGCACGCTTGAGATCGGGCAGCAATTCCGGATCGGGGTTGCCCTGCGCGAGGTCGCGCGCGCCCGGCGGGATCGGCAGCGGCGCGCGGCGGGAACCCAGCGGCGGGCGTTCGCCGATCCGCGAGCCACGGCGCGGCTCGCTGACGACGACGCCGCGGCGGCGCAGCTCCGCGATCGCCGCGGCCACCGTCACCGGGCTGAGCCCCACCTCGACCGCCAGCCGCCTGATCGAGGGCAGCGGCGCGCCCGGGGCCAGCGTTCCGTCCGAGACCGCCTCTTCGATGCTCTGGACCACCTCCGCCGCGCTGCCGCCCCTGATCCGGTACTGTATTGGTTCAGTCATCAATCTGTACTGTAACAGTATTGGAGGACAGCGTGCCCCCCGCTCCCGCAGACGCCACGGACACCACGACGACGCAGGCGCCTTCCGAGCGCGTGCGCCTGCTGCGCAAGCGCGAACGGGGCCGGCACGACCGCGCCACGATCGACGCGATCCTCGACGAGGCCCTGATCGCGCACCTCGGGATCGCCGACGAGCACGGCCAGCCGTTCGTGATCCCGACGCTGCACGCGCGCCGCGGCGACGTCGTCTACCTGCACGGGTCCACCGCCAGCCGCACGCTGCGCGCGCTCGCCACCGGCGCCCAGGTGTGCCTGACGGTTTCGCTGCTCGACGGCCTCGTGCTGGCGCGCTCGGTGATGCACCACTCCGCCAACTACCGCTCCGCGATGCTGCTCGGCCGCGCGCGGCTGCTCGTGGAGCGGGAGGAGCAGCTCGCCGCGATGGAGGCGATCGTCGAGCACATCGTGCCCGGCCGCTGGGCCGAAGCGCGCCAGCCCACCGAGAACGAGCTGAAGGCCACCGCCGTGCTCGAGCTGCCGATCGAGGAGGCCTCCGCGAAGGTTCGCACCGGCGGCCCGGAGGACGACGAGCCCGACTACGAGCTGCCCGTCTGGGCCGGCGTGCTGCCGATCGCCAGCGAGACGCGCGCGCCGCTGCCCGACCCGCGCCTGGCCCCGGGGATCGCCGTCCCGGCCGCCGTCGCGGGCTATGGCCGGCCGCCCGGCAGCCCGTGACCGCGTAGATAGGCGCCCGCCTCCATCGGGCGCCCCCCCGGCGGCTGCACGAGCGTCAGCTCCAGCGCCCCCTCGGCGCAGACGAGCAGCAGCCGCTCGCCGTCCACGAACACCCCCGGCTCCGCGGCCGCGGTCGGCACCTCGCCCGCGAGCGCCGCCTCGCGCACGCCCAGCAGCGTGCCGTCCGGCAGCTCGGCGCGGGCGCCTATGTGCGGGTGCAGCGCGCGCACGACGCGCTCCAGCTCGGCGGCGGGGCGCGCCGGGTCGAGCAGCCGGTCCGCGGCCTCGATCTTCTCCGCGTACGTGACGCCCCCCGCCTCGTCCTGCTCGACGAACTCCGGGGCGCTGCCCGCGGCGATCCCGTCGAGCACGCGCAGCAGCAGGTCGGCGCCCAGCGACTGCAGCCGCGGCGCGAGCGAGCCGTAGCTGTCCTGCGGCTCGATCGGCAGCTCTCCCGCCAGGCACACCGGCCCGCTGTCGAGCCCGGCGGTCAGGCGCATGATCGAGACGCCCGTGCGCTCGTCGCCCGCCATGATCGCCCGCTCCACCGGCGCGGCGCCGCGCCAGCGCGGCAGCAACGACGGGTGCACGTTCAGCAGCTCGTGCGCCGAGAGCAGCGGCTCCTTGATCAGCGCGCCGAACGCGCAGACCACGACGGCCCGCGGCTCGGCGGCGGCGATCCGGGCGACGCTCTGCTCGTCGTTGACGCTCTCCGGCTGCGCCAGCTCCAGCCCCAGCGCCCGCGCGCGCTCGGCCACCGGCGGCGCCGCCAGGCGGCGGCCGCGGCCACGGGGGCGATCCGGCCGGCTGACCACCAGCGCCGGGCGGTGCTCCGGGCGCTCGGCGAGGCGATCGAGGATCGCCGCCGCGAACTCGCTCGTGCCGATGAAGACCGTGCTCAAGCCGGCTGACCGGCGGCGTCGGCGGTCTCGCGCGCCTCGCGCATCGCGCGCATCGCCTGCTTGCGCGCATCGCGCGAGATGCGGTCGAGGATCAGGACGCCGTCGAGATGGTCGACCTCGTGCTGGATCACCCGCGCGTGCAGCCCCTCCGCCTCGACCTGGAGCCGCTCGCCGCGCTCGTCCTGCGCCGTGACCCGCACGCGCGCCGGGCGCTCGACCTCGACGTGCACGCCCGGCAGGCTCAGGCAGCCCTCTTCCGCCACCTCCAGCTCATCGCTGCGCCACTCGATCACCGGGTTCACCAGCGCGGTCAGCTCATCCTCGGCGTATGCGCGGTAGACCAGCACGCGGTGCAGCACGCCAAGTTGCGTCGCCGCCAGCCCGATGCCGAGCGCGTCGTGCATCAGCTGGCCCATCCGCTCCACCTCCTGCGCCAGCGTCGCGTCGAAGCGCTCCACCGGCAGCGCCTTCGCGCGCAGCACGGGGTCGCCCAGCTTGCGCACGCGCCGCAGCGCCGCGTCGCGCCGCGCGCGCGTCTCGGGATCGAGCTCTTCCGGCGCGTCCTGCTCGCGCTCGACCTCGACGTCCGCCTCCTCGGAGACGGGGGTCGGCGGCTCCTCCAGCGTAGGGGCCTCCGGCTGTTCGCGGGCTTCGTCCACGATCGCGAAGTTTAGGAGCCGCGGCCGCCGCGTCGCGCGGCCGCGGCTCCCCGATCAGTGGGCGTGGTGCGCCGCGCCCGCCGGGCGCAGCGTCACCGCGCTGCTCGTCGTATGCGCCGCGCCGCCCGCCGGATGCAGGACGATCGTCGCCAGCGCGTTCAGCCTGTGGCCCTTCGCCAGCAACGCGCGCGCCTTCGCCGAGAGACGGATCGTGACCGTCCCCGACTTGCCCGCCGCGATCGTGAAGGACCCGCTGCCGAGCACCAGCGGCTTCGACTTCGCGCCGCTCGCGTGAGCCGCGCTCGCCGTCAGCGTCACCGTGCCCGAGCAGGCCGCGCCCGACGCCGTGCAGGCGATCGCGAGCTTCACCTTGCCGGCGCTCACCTTCAGCGAGCTGCTCGACAGCCGCGCGCTCGGGGAGTGCGCGGCGTTCGACACCAGCAGGCCCGCGACGCCCTGGGCCGCGGACCCGGCGCCGGAGCCGGTAGAGCCGACGCCTGCCCCGCCGGAGCCTGAGCCGGAGCCCGGGCCTGGTTCGGAGCCGCCGGGCGCAGCCGGGGCGACCGAGACGATGCTCGACACCGGGGCGCTGTGCGCGCCGTAGCCGTCGGCGGCCGTGAGCGTCACCGTGTAGGAGCCCGGGGCGGCGTAGACGTGGCTCGCCGTGAGGCCGTTGCTGCTGCTGCCGTCGCCCCAGCTCCAGGAGGCCGAGGCGATCGAGGCGCCCGGGTAGGGGTCGCTGAAGCCCGTCGCCGCGAAGCTCGCGGGGCTGCCCACGGTGAGGGCGCCCGGCGCCGAGAGCGCGACCGTCGGCGGCTCCGGTTCGAACAGGCCGAGACCCTCTGGGGTGCCGACGCCGGAGGGGCCGTCGTAGCCGGGGGCCGCGTCGCACTCCCTCGTGCCTTCGCAGTCGATCCGCCCCAGGCCGATCGAGTTGATCCCTTCGCATTCGAACGCTTCGCCTTCGCACGCGCCGTTTCCGCCTTCGGTGACGTCGAAGCGGGCGGCGTGCCCGTACAGCGTCAGCGACGGGTAGGGAAGCCCGTGCCCGCCGCCGGCCAGCGCGTACAGCGAGCTGACGAGCGGCGACGACAGCGACGTGCCGCCGACCGTCACCCAGCCTTTGTCGAACTTTTCGCAGGACGTCCCGCAGTTGTAGGTGTCGTAGACGTCGAGGCCCGTGCTCGGGTCTCCCACCGCCGAGACGTCCGCGTCGAGCCGTCTGCCGCCGCATCCCGCGGCGCCGAAGCCCGCGGTGTCCTGCTGCCAGGACTGGCCTCCGAACAGCTGGCTGCAGCCGCCGCCCGATTCGGACCACACCGTCTCGCTTTTACGCGTGCCATCGGGGTTGAGCGTCAGGGTCGTCCCGCCGACGGCGATCACGTCGGGGAGCGAGGCCGGCGCGTTGGCCATCTGGAACTGCGGTTCGAAGAAGAGCCAGTCGTAGTAGCCGTCGTCCCCCGTCGAGGCCAGGATCGGGACGCCCGGGTGGTTGTAGGCGGAGCGTTCGAAGGATTCCGCGAGATCCTCCGGGCCGCCGTAGGAGTTGGAGACCACGCTCGCGCCGAGCGCCACCGCCTCGTTGGTCGCGCTCGCGAGGTTCGCCCCGCTGTTGTCGTTCGCCTCCACCAGCAGGATCTTGCAGTTCGGGCAGGCCGCGTGGACGGTCTCGACGTCGAGCGCGATCTCAAGCGACCAGCCTTTGGTGTCGGCCGAGGGCGGCGCGCCGCCCGACTGCCCGACCTTCGTCAGGCAGCCTTCACCCGTCGTGCAGGGCGGCAGGCCGTAGTGGCTGTCGAATTCCGCGAGGTCGGAGGCGATCGCGGGGTCGTCGAAGGCGTCGACGATCGCGACCGTCTCGCCCGAGCCCCCGGCCGCCGGCGAGTAGTCGTAGGCGCTGGCCAGGTCTTCGGGCGTGAGGCCGCCGGCCGGCCCGGCCGTCGCGGCTCCGGCGCCGACCACGAACGGGCGTACTCCCGGCTCCTGAGCACCCGCGGCGGGGCGCGCCACGGGCTTGCGCACGAGCGCGAAGCAGCGCTCGTAGCCGGGCGGGGCTTCGGGACAGGCATTCAACGCTTCGGCGTAGCCGCTCGCGGGCGCGTGCGGAAGCCGGCCGGCGAGCGCCGACACGGGCAGCAGCAGCGCCGCTAGCGCCGCGAGCGCCAAGACGATCCGGCCGCGGGAGACCGGCCCGCGAGAGACCGGCCCGCGAAGGCGGGCGGAGAACGTCGGTCCAACCAGCTTTCCCGTCACGCGGCCGCGCACGACCGCCACGCCTGAGCCTTCGCCTTCCATGACACCCCCGGAGATTCGATTTTGAGAATCCGAAAGGTAGCGGCTAATCGACTGCTATGGAAGCGCGCTCACTGCGGGTCGACGTCGACGCTGAAGTGGACGCCGCGATGCTCGCGCGCCCCGGCGACGCGCTCCACCGCCTCGCCGATCGCCCGCACCGCGGGCAGCCGCTCGCCCGCCTTGACCACCAGCGACTCGCGCTCGCGCCCGCGCAGGCGGAACAGCGCCGCGGGTCCCAGCACGTTCAGCCGGCCGTCGTGGGCGGCGGGGCTCGCCGCGATCGCCTCGCGGACCGCCATCGCCGCCGCGCGCGCGGGGGCGGAGCGCTCGGCCGAGCAGACCACGCGCACGAGATAGGAGAACGGCGGGTAGCCCAGCGCATCGCGGCGCTGCAACTCGCCACGCAGGAAGCCCGCGCTGTCGTGCCGGGCCGCGTGCACGATCGCACGCGCCTGCGGCGCGATCGTCTGCACGAGCACGCGGCCCTCGCGGCCACGCCCGACGCGGCCCGCGAGCTGCGCGATCAGCGCGAACGTCCGCTCCTCGGCGCGAAAGTCCGGAAAGCGCAGGGTCGCGTCGGCGTCGAGCACGACGCCGAGCGCGACGTCCGGGAAGTCGTGTCCCTTGGCGACCATCTGCGTGCCGATCAGCACGCCGCAGTCGGCGGCCTCGAAGCGGCGCAGCAGCGCGCTGACCGCGCTCTCGTCGCCCGCCTCCTGCGCCGTTGCCCCGGCGGGCGCCGCGCCCGCGGCCACGTCGGCGTCGAGCCGGAAGATCGGGAAGCCGCCGTCGTCGAGCACCGCCGCCAGCTCGTGCTGGAGCCGCTCGGTGCCGGCGCCGTGGCGCGCGACCGACGTCGAGGAGCAGGCGTCGCAGCGCTCGGGCGCCCGCTCGCGGTGCCCGCAGTGATGACATGCCACGAAGCCGCCGGCGCGGTGCAGCACCAGCGCGACGTCGCAGGACGGGCAGCTCCAGACCTGCCCGCAGGAGCGGCACGACAGGAAGTTCGACCACCCGCGCCGGTTCAGCAGCACGATCGCCTTCGCGCGCTCGTCGCGCACCTGTGCGAGCGCCGCGACGGTGGCGGCGTGCAGGCCCTGGGACTGCTCGCGCATGTCGAGCACCTCGACTTGCGGCAGCGGGCGCCCGTCGACACGGCTGGGGAGCAGCGAGGCGTCCACCCGGTGCTCGCTCTCCGCGCGCGGCGTGGCGCTGCCCAGCAGCAGCACGGCGTCGCTGCGGCGCGCGCGCTCCGCGGCCACGTCGCGCGCGTCGTAGCGCGGGTCCCCTTCGTGCTTGTAGGAGGACTCGTGCTCCTCGTCCAGCACGATCAGCCCGAGATCCTCGATCGGCGCGAACACCGCGGAGCGCGGGCCGACGCAGATGCGCGCCTCGCCTTCGCGCAGCCGCCGCCACTCCGCGTAGCGCTCGCCGGGGCGCAGCTGCGAGTGCAGCACCGCGACCGTGTCGCCGAAGCGATCGACGAAGCGCCCCACGGTCTGCGGCGTCAGCGCGATCTCCGGCACGAGCACGATCACCCCGCGTCCCTGCGCCAGGGCGATCTCCGCGGCGCGCAGGTAGACCTCGGTCTTGCCCGAGCCCGTCACGCCGTGCAGCAGGCGCTCCGCCGCGGAGCGCTCCTCGAGCGCGGCCCGCAGCGAGTCGAGCGCCGCCTGCTGGTCCCCGTTCAGCCTCAGCGAGCGCGGCGCACGGGCGCCGACCGCGGGGTGGCTGCTGCGCTTCACGGCGCGCCGCCTGCGCCCGCCGAGCCTGCGCGTCGCCCCCGGCGGCAGCACCAGCGTCAGGGCGCGGGCGAGCGTCGAGCAGTACTCGGCGGCGACCCATTCCGCCAGCGCCACCATCTCCGCGGGCACGCCCAGCTCGAGCGCGCGCAGCGGCGCGAGCAGCTTCTCGGCGGCGACCTCGCTGGACTCGGCGAGGCCCACGACCACGCCGAGCACCTGGCGGCGCCCGAACGGGACGACGAGCATCGAGCCGACGTCGATGCCGCCGTCGCTCAGCTCCTGCGGCAGCCGGTAGTCGAACGGCCCGCGCAGCGCGCGGGCAGTCGTCATCGGCTCGACCTGGGCGATCGAAGGCATCGCCCAGGACGTTAGAGCCGCGCCCGGACTACGCGCCGGCGGCGGACTTCAGCGCCTGCACCTTGTCGGTGCGCTCCCACGTGAAGTCTTGGTCCTCGCGGCCGAAGTGGCCGTAGGCGGCGGTCTTCTGGTAGATCGGGCGGTGCAGTTGCAGCTCCTCGCGGAAGGCGCCGGGGCGCAGGTCGAAGACCTCGTCCACGGCTTTCGCGATCTGCGCGCGGCCGACCTTCTCGGTGCCGAACGTCTCGACCATCACCGACACCGGGTGCGCGACGCCGATCGCGTAGGCGACCTGCACCTCGGCACGGTCGGCGAGCCCCGCCGCGACGATGTTCTTCGCGACCCAGCGCGCGGCGTAGGCCGCGGAGCGGTCGACCTTGGAGGGGTCCTTGCCCGAGAACGCGCCGCCCCCGTGGCGCGCCATCCCGCCGTAGGTGTCGACGATGATCTTGCGCCCCGTCAGGCCCGCGTCGCCCACGGGCCCGCCGATCACGAAGCGGCCCGTCGGGTTCACGAGGAAGTTCTTGCGCAGCTTCGCCGCGTCGTACAGGTCCGTCGGCAGGATCGGCCCGACGACGTGCTGCCAGAGATCGTCGGCGATCCGCGACTCGACCCCCTCGGCGTGCTGCGTGGAGATCAAGAGCTTTTCGATCTCGGCCGGCTTACCGTCGGCGTAGCGGACGCTCACCTGCGTCTTACCGTCCGGGCGCAGGTAGTCGAGCGTGCCGTCCTTGCGCACAGCCGTCAGGCGCTCGGCGAGCCTGTGGGCGAGCGAGATCGGCAGCGGCATCAGCTCGGGCGTCTCGTTCGTCGCGTAGCCGAACATCATCCCCTGGTCACCCGCGCCGGCGACGTCCAGCTCGTCGTCGTCGTCCGCGTCCGTGCGCTTCTCGAGCGCCGTGTCGACGCCCTGGGCGATGTCGGGGGACTGCTTGTCGATCGCGTTCAGCACCGCGCACGAGTCCGCGGAGAAGCCGAGCTCCGCATCGGTGTAGCCGATTTTGCGCACGGTCTCGCGGGCGATCTCCTGGATGTCCACGTAGGTGTCGGTGGAGATCTCGCCCGAGACGACGATCAGGCCCGTGTTCACAAGCGTCTCGCAGGCGACGCGGCCGTAGGGATCGTCCTTCAGCACGGCGTCGAGCACGCCGTCTGAGATCTGGTCGGCGACCTTGTCGGGGTGCCCCTCCGTGACGGACTCTGACGTGAACAGGAATTCGTTGTCGGAATACTGGGTCATGGCAGCAGCGGCACGCTCCGGGATCGTCGTTCGGCCCGGCCGGGCCGGGCGAGGGCGGGGACAGTCTAGGCGAATGCCGACGCCTTGACCTGGCGCCCGCGCTGACCGCGTTCGACGAAGTCGATCACCAGCGGCACGCCCTCCATCCCGTAGCGGGCGCGCAGCCGGTTCTCGATGAAGTAGGCGTAGTCGCGCGTGACGCGCGAGCGCGAGTTGACCTGGATCGCAAAGCGCGGCGGGCGCTCGCCGATCTGCGCCATGTAGATCAGCTTCAGGCGGTGCTGGGAGGACCCGCGCCGCGTGCCGACCGGCGGCTGGCGCGCCTGCACCGCCTCCCCCAGGAAGCGGTTCAGCTCCGCGGTCGGGATGCGTCCCGTCATGCGATCGCCCAGCGCAATCGCCTCGGTCAGCAGCCGCGTCACGTGCCGGCCGGACTTCGCGCTGGCGGTCAGCACGCGCGGGCGCAGGCGCAGCTTGCCCGCGACGCGCGCGCGCTCGTGCTCCAACAGCTCCTCCGCGGACACGTCGGAGGCTTTCGTGAGGTCCCACTTGTTCAGCACGATCGCCGTCGCGCAGCCCGCCTTCATCGCCAGCTCGGCGATCCGCAGGTCCTGCGCGGTGACGCCGTCGGCGGCGTCGCAGACCACCAGCGCCACGTCGGCCCGCTCGGCGGCGCGCTGCGAGCGCAGCGCGGTGTAGTACTCGACCGAGTCCGACACCTTCGACTGGCGGCGCATGCCCGCGGTGTCGACCAGCGTCAGGCGGCGCTCCCCGACCATCAGCGGCATGTCGATCGCGTCGCGGGTCGTCCCCGCGTGCTCTGAGACGATCACCCGCTCCTCGCCCAGGAAGCGGTTCACCAGCGAGGACTTGCCGACGTTCGGGCGTCCGATCACCGCGAGGCGGATCGTGCCGTCGGCCGCGTCCTGCTCCCCCGCCGGCAACAGCTCGGCGATGCGGTCGAGCAGGTCGCCCGAGCCCAGGCCCTGCGCGGCGGACACCGGGATCGGCTCGCCCAGCCCGAGGCCGTTGAACTCGGCGGCCAGCGGCAGCTCGGCGACCGCGTCGCACTTGTTCGCCGCGACGATCACCGGCAGCGGAGCGCGCCGCAGCAGGTCCGCCATCTCCTCGTCGCCCGGGCGCAGCCCGGCGCGGGCGTCGACGACCAGCACCGCCACCTGCGCGTCGGCGAGCCCCGCCCGCGCCTGGTCGCGGATCGAGCCCGCCAGCGGGTCCTCGTCGCGGAAGTCGACGCCGCCGGTGTCGATCAGCTTGAACTGGCGCCCGTTCCACTCGCAGTCGATCTCGTTGCGGTCGCGCGTCACGCCCGGGCGCTCGTGCACCACCGCCTCGCGCGTGCCCGAGAGGCGGTTGATCAACGAGGACTTGCCCACGTTCGGGTAGCCGACGATCGCGACCTTCATGGGAGCAGTATGGCTAAGGGCTCCGGAGACGCCGAAATGTGCATCGCCACGCTCAGGCGCTCGCGGCGCCAGGGTCCGGACGACTCCACCTGAGCTCGGCGAACCGCGCGAAGTCCCGGTCGAACGAAACGAGCTCACACGCGTGCTCGAGCGCGATCGCCGCCAGCTGGGCGTCGGCGATCAAGTCGCCCGACGCTTCGGCGCCGCTGCACACCTGCTCCAGCAGGTCGAGATGACCTGGCCCGGGCGCGAGCTGCACGTGCGCCGGCTGGGCGCGCAGCGCCCTCAGATAGCCGAAGGCCTCGTCGACCGGCGTCGGGATCGCGAAGATCCTTCTGTTCGTGGCGATCCGCAGGAATGCACCCGCGACCAGATCGACGACGGCGAACGGCGTCCGCCGTGCGAGGGCGCGGTCGAGCCACGCCCTGGCCACCGAGAAATCGGGGTGATCGTCACGATGGGCCGCGAGGATGACGTTGACGTCGAGCAGCTTCAACGCAGCCCGGTGATCTCGGCGTCGCGGTCGAGCAGCTCGCCGAGCGCCCGGTTTGACCGCAGGTCGACACCGGGCAACGGACCGTCGCCACCGCGGAACACCGGCACCTCGATCGGCTCACCTTGCGAGGAGCCGGCCAGCTCCCGGCGCAGGGCGTCCTCCACGACCTGCCCGAGCGTCTGCCCACGCTCACGCGCTCGCCGCTTCGCCGCCAGCAGCAGGTGATCGTCAACCGTGACTGTGGTGCGCATGATGCTTAAGATATCGCATCACGCGCATCACCCATCTCCATTCGGGCTCTCCACGCGGCTAACTACGCCCGCATCACGGGCGAGCGCGGCGATCTTCGCGACGACTTCGGCTATGACCAGCCCCGTCGTATCGACCGCGACCGCGTCGGGCGCCTCCCGCAGCGGGCTGTGGCTGCGGGTGGAGTCGCGCTCGTCGCGGGTCTCGATCTCCGCGAGCACCTGCTCCTGATCGGCGCCCAGCTCCTGCGCGCGTCGGCGCGCGCGCTCCTGCGGGCTGGCGGTGAGGAACACCTTCAGCTCGGCGTCCGGCGCCACGACCGTGCCGATGTCACGGCCCTCCGCGACCCAGTCGCCGGCGCCGATCAGCTCGCGCTGCTTGGCGACGAGCGCCTTGCGCACGCCGGGGTCGCTCGCGACGAGCGAGGACCCCTCGGAGACCTCGGGCGTGCGAATCGCCTCGCTCACGTCCTCGCCGTCGAGCAGCACGACCTGCGAGCCCTCGCGGTCTGAGAACTCGATGTGGGCGGCGCTCGCGAGCTCGGCGGGCAGCTTCCCCGGAGAACGCAGCGAAAGCAGCGCCACGCAGCGGTACATCGCGCCGCTGTCCAGGTAGGTGAAGCCCAGCTCGCGCGCGAGCGCACGCGCGACGGTCGACTTGCCCGCGCCCGCGGGGCCGTCGATCGCTACGAGCAAAGTCTCGCGAGGTCGTCTACGAAGCCCGGGTAGGAGACCGCCGCGGCCTCCATGCCGACTACCTCGACGCCCTCCTTCGAGGCCAGGCCCGCGATCGCGCCCAACATCGCCATGCGATGATCGCCGTGCGCGTCGATCGTGCCGCCACGCAGGCCACCCGTGCCCGTGACCACGAAGCCGTCCTCCGTCGCCTCGATCTCGCCCCCGAGGCCGCGCAGGCCGTCGACGACCACCGCGATCCGGTCGGACTCCTTCAAGCGCAGCTCCTGCGCCCCGCGCACGATCGTCTCGCCCTCGGCGAAGCAGCCCAGCAGCGCGACCAGCGGCAGCTCGTCGATCGCGAGCGGCACCTCGTCCGGCTCGACGACCGTGCCCTCCAGCGCGCCGTGCGCGACGTCGAGGTCGCTGACGGGCTCCTCCGGCACCAGCTCGCCCGTCTCCTCCTCCAGATCGCCCAGGACGATTCCCCGCATGCGCCGGACGATCCGCATGAAGCCCGCGCGCGTCCAGTTGACGCCGACGTCGCTGAGCAACAGGCGCGAACCCGGCACAAGCACGCCCGCCGCGACGAAGAACGCCGCGGAGCTGGGGTCGCCCGGCACGCGCACGCGGTCCAGCAGCAGCTCGTCGGCGTTGACGACCGTGACGTGGCGACCGTTGCGATGGATCCCCACACCGGCTCGCAGCAGCATCCGCTCGGTGTGGTCGCGGCTGCGCGCAGGCTCCGAGATGGTCGTCGCGCCGTCGGCGGCGAGCGCCGCGATCAGCACGCACGACTTGACCTGCGCGCTCGCCACGTTCATGTCGTAGGAGATCGCCCGCAGGTGGCTGCCGTGAACGAGCAGCGGCGGGAAGCGCCCGTCGCGCGCGGTCAGCTCCGCCCCCATCAGCCGCAGCGGCTCCGCGACCCGGTCGACGGGGCGGCGGCGGATCGACTCGTCGCCGTCCAGCGTGAACGAGCGCCCCTCCTGCGCCGCGAGCCAGCCCGGCAGCAGCCGCAGCAGCGTGCCGGCGTTGCCGACGTCGATCGGGCCATCCGGCTCGCGCGCCTCGCGCAGGCCCGTGCCGCGCACGACCACCTCGTCGCCGTCGCGCAGCTCGACCAGCGCCCCCAGCGCGCGCACCGCCTCCAGCGTCGAGTCGGTGTCCGCGGCGTGCAGGTAGTGCTCGATCCGCACCGGCTCGGAGGCCATCGCCCCGAGCAGCGCGGCGCGGTGTGAGATCGACTTGTCGGCCGGCGTGCGCAGCTCGCCGCTCAGCCCGCGCGCGGGCTCGAAGCGCACGTTCATGCGCGCGCCACCGGGATCCCCTGCTCGCCGATCAGCTCCAGCGCCCGCGTCGCCTCCCGCTCGCCGTCGACCCACAGCGCCACGACCCCCTGGCGGTTGTCCTCTGAGGGCGCCAGCGCCATGTCCAGGATGTTGACGCCCGCGCCGCCGAGCGCCAGCGCGATCTCGGCGATCACGCCGGGCCGGTTGGGCACCGAGGCGCGCAGCTCGACCACCGCCGGCTCGTCGCCGCCGCGGCCCAGGAGCTTCTCGCGGTCGGCGCGGGCAGCCTCGTTCCACACCGTGATCGCCGGGCCCTCGCCGGCCGCGAGCGTCCGCCGAGCCTCGTCCAGGCGCGCCGAGAAGTCGTCGATCGCCGCGAGCAGCGCGTCGCGGTTGGAGATGTAGATGTCGGTCCAGATCGCGCTGTTGGCGCCCGCGACGCGCGTCGCGTCGCGGAAGCTCGGCCCGACCGCCGGCACACGCCCCTGTGCGGCGTCGCCGAGCGTCTCGGCGGCCTGCGCGACGAGCACGTTCGCGAGCACGTGCGGCAGGTGCGAGACCGCGGCGAGCAGCCGGTCGTGGGTGTCGGCGTCGATCGCCGTCGGCTGGGCGCCGATCGCCGCCAGCAGACGGTGCAGGCGCTCGTATAAGACGCCGGCCGTGCTGCCGCTGGCCGGCGTCAGGTACCAGACGGCGCCGTCGAACAGGTCCTCGCGCGCGTGCTCGACGCCCGCGGTCTCCGCCCCCGCCAATGGGTGGCCGCCGACGAAGCGCTCGTCCGCGCCCGCCGCGGCGAGCACACGCTTGGTCGAGCCGACGTCGCTGACCACGCAGTCGCTCCCGGCGCTCGCCAGCGCCTGGCCCACCGTCTCGGCCAGCGCCCCGACCGGGGCGGCGACGAACACCGCGTCGGCGTCCTGCACGGCGCCGGCGACGTCGCTCGCAGCGCTGTCGATCGCGCCGAGCGACAAGGCTCTTGCCAGCACCTGCTCGTCCGGGTCATAGCCGGTCACGTGCGCTTGCGTGCGCCGGGAAGCGGCCAAGCCGATCGAGCCGCCGATCAGTCCGACCCCGAGGATCGCGATCCGCATCCGATCAGTCTTGCGCCGCGTGCGTCTGGGTGGCTTTGCGGTCGCGCACGGATTGGGCCAGGCCCTCCAGCACCTCGACCGTCGCGTCCCAGCCAAGGCACCCGTCGGTGATCGACTGGCCGTAGACCAGCTCGGCGCCGGGCCGCAGATCCTGCCGGCCCGCGACGAGGAAGGACTCCAGCATCACGCCTACGATCGCCTCGCTGCCCTGCGCGATCTGCCCGCCCACATCCGCCGCGACAGCCGGCTGGCGCTCGGGGTCCTTGCCGCTGTTGTCGTGGCTGAGGTCGATCATCGCGCGCGGCGGCAGCCCGGCGCCCGCCAGCAGCTCCAGCGCCGCCGCCACGCCGGAAGCCTGGTAGTTCGGTTGCCCTTTGCCCCCGCGCAGGATCACGTGACAGTCGGCGTTGCCGCTCGTATAGAGGATCGCGGGGCTGCCGTTGGGGTCGATGCCCGCAAAGGCGTGCTGCGCCGCGGCGGCGCGCACGGCGTCCACGGCCACCTGCACGTTGCCGTCGGTGCGGTTCTTGAAGCCGACCGGCATCGACAGGCCGGAGCCCAGCTGGCGGTGGATCTGGCTCTCGGTCGTGCGCGCCCCGATCGCGCCCCAGGAGACGGCGTCGGCGATGTACTGCGGCGTGATCGGGTCCAGGAACTCGCAGCCGACCGGAAGCCCGCTGTCCAGCACGCCCAGCAGCACGCGACGGGCGAGGTGCAGGCCGGCGTTGACGTCGCCCGAGCCGTCCAGGTGCGGGTCGTTGATCAGGCCCTTCCAGCCCGTCGTCGTGCGCGGCTTCTCGAAGTAGACCCGCATCGCGATCAGCAGCTCGCCGCTCAGCTCGCGCGCGTGCTGCGCCAGCCGCGACGCGTACTCCAGCGTCGCGTCGGGGTCGTGCACGCTGCAAGGGCCGGTGACGACCAGCAGCCGGTCGTCGGCGCCGTCCAGGACGGCCTGGACCTCGCGGCGGCCGCGCACGACCACGGCCGCCTGCTCGTCGCTCAGCGGCAGCTCCTCGAGCAGCGCGTCGGGCGCCAGCAGCGGGACGACCTTTTCGATCCGCCTGTCGCGAACGTAGTCGGCCGGGCGCAGCTCGGCGCCGGGTAGCTCAGGCAAGGGCCGGCTCCTTCGCGAGCGCTTTCCCGGCCAGTGCCGCCGCGCTCTGGACCGCGGCCGCGTACTGCGCGAACTCCTCCGCTCGCAGCGCCTGTGGCCCGTCGCAGATCGCCTCGTCCGGGTTCGGGTGCACCTCGACGATGATGCCGTCGGCGCCCACGGCGGCGGCCGCCAGCGACAGCGGCAGCACGAGGTCGCGCCGTCCCGCGGCGTGGCTTGGGTCAACGATCACCGGCAGGTGCGAAAGCTCCTTCAGCACCGGCACCGCCATCAGGTCCAGCGTGAAGCGGTAGGCGTTCTCGAACGTGCGGATGCCGCGCTCGCAGAGCATCACGTTCGGGTTGCCCTCCTTGAGGATGTACTCCGCGGCCATCAGCAGCTCATCCAGCGTCGAGGACAGCCCGCGCTTGAGCAGCGCCGGGCGACCGGAGCGTCCGATCTCGGCCAGCAGCGGGTAGTTCTGCATGTTGCGCGCGCCGATCTGCACGACGTCGGCCACCTCCAGCACCGCGTCGATGTCGCGCATGTCCATCAGCTCCGTCACGATCGGCAGGCCCGTCTCCGACTTCGCCTCGGCCAGCAGCCGCAGGCCCTCCCGCCCGAGCCCCTGGAAGGCGTAGGGTGAGGTGCGGGGCTTGTAGGCGCCGCCGCGCAGGAACGTCGCGCCGGCGTCGCGGACGACGCGCGCGGTCTGCAGCGTCTGCTCGCGCGACTCGACCGTGCACGGCCCCGCGATCAGCGCGAAGTGCTCGCCGCCGAGCTTGCGCCCCTCGATCTCGATCACGGTTCGTTCGCCGTGCGTGATCTGCGAGGAGGCCAGCTTGTACGGCTTGAGGATCGGCATCACGCGGTCCACCCCCGGCTGGCCCTCCAGGCCGAGCCCCTCGACGCTGACGTCCTGCTCGACGTCGCCGATCGCGCCGATCACCGTCAGGCGCGCGCCGACGATGCGGTGCGCCAGCGCCCCTGCGCTCTGGATCTTCTCGACGACGGCCTCGACCTGCTCGTCGGTCGCCGTCTCCTTCATGACGATCATCATCGATTCATCCTTTCAAAGTCGTAGTGCGAACACCTGCCTTGGCCGACGGCTGTTCGGCCATGTGAACCGGGACGCGAAGCCCCGTCTGAAAGGCGCTCGGTCCCCTGCTTCGGGGACCCCGTGCGACCCGTGCTCCCGCCGCTCACGGGGCGGGCAAGGGTCGAAGCGCCTAGCTAAATCGCCAGGTGCAGGCGAGATACGACCAGGAGGCGGCGGCGCGCGGCGCGCGGCCGGCGAGTGCACAGCTTGAGATTTGCGAGCCGGGCGTCTGCATGGTCGATCGCAAACGGTTGTAGCACCTTCAGAGGACCTCGGCAAGCGCCGTCAGGAAGCGCTCGTTCTCCTCGCTCGTCCCGTACGTGACGCGCAGCGCCCCCTCGCCGCCCAGCGCCGTCCCCGCGCGCACGAGCACGCCGCGCTCCTGCAGCCCCTTCAGGACCTGCTGCTCGTCGCGGCCCTCGCCCAGGTGAAACCAGCAGAAGTTCGCCTGCGACTGCGCGGGGTCCAGGCCGAGCGCGTGCAGGCGCTCGTCGACCGAGATGCGCTCCGCGACGTTGCGCGCGACGCGATCGATCACCGCGTCCTGGTGCGCGAGCGCCTCGACCGCCGCGGCCTGGGCGAGCGCGTTGCAGAAGAACGGCTGGCGGACCTGGTCGAGCGCCCGCGGCAGCGCGTCGGAGCCGCACAGGCCGAAGCCGACGCGCAGGCCACAGAGGCCGTGGACCTTCGAGAAGGTGCGCAGCAGCATCAGGTTCGGGTGACGCTCCAGCAGCTCGACCGAGGCGTCGGGGTCGTCGAGCAGGTTGAACTCGCAGTAGGCCTCGTCGACGATCGCGCAGACGTGCGGCGGCACCTCCTCCAGGAACGCGGCGATCTGCGCCAGCGGCAGCGCCGTGCTGGTGGGGTTGTTGGGGTTGCAGACGATCACCATCCGCGTCGCGACCGTGATCTCGCGCAGCATCGCCGGCAGGTCGTGGCATTCGCGCTCGTCCAGCGGGACCGTGATCGCGCGCGCTCCCGAGGCCGCGCTCAGGTGCGGGTAGACCGAGAACGACGGCCACGCGTAGACCAGCTCCGCGCCGGGCTCCAGCAGCGCCTCGCCCGCCGCGAGCAGCACGTCGCAGGAGCCGTTGCCGATCGCGATCCGCGACTGCGGCACGCCGTAGCGCTCGCTGAGGCGCCTGCGCAGCAGCGAGCTCGACGGGTCCGGGTAGCGGTTGAGCGTCCCGAGCGCGCGCTCGACCGCCTCGCGCACCTCCGGCAGCGGCGGATAGGGGGACTCGTTGCTGGCCAGACGTACGAGCTTCAGATCCTCGCCGTAGCCGCCGGCGGCCGGATAGGAGGGCAGCCGGGCGATCCGCTCTGAGAACTCCAGTGGCATCGGCCTATTGTGCCGCGCCCGCTACTGCGCGGCGGCGAGGTCGCGGCGCAGCGTCCTGGCCTCGCGCAGGTAGACGTGCTGCGGGGCGTGGCCCTCCTCGGCGTAGTAATGGATCAGCACGCGGATCACGCGCGGCAGCGAGCCCTCGACGTCGATCTCCCGCGCGCACAGCAGCGGCACCGACTCGAACCCCAGCGCGCGCGCCGCCGCCGCCGGGAACGCCGCGTCGAGGTCGTCGGTGGCCGTGAAGATGCAGCTGACCACGTGCTCCGGGACCAGCCCGTTGCGCTCCATCAGCGCCTGCATCAGCTCGGTCGTGCCGTCGAGGATCGGCTGGCGCTCGTTGCGCTCGACGGTGATCGCACCACGTAAGGCGAACAGTCGCATCGGGCGATTCTGTCAGAGCGCCCGCAGCAGCCCGAGCTCGCGCTCGCTCAGCAGCCGGTGCTCGCCCTCGCCGAGCCCGTCGAGCGCCAACGGGCCGAAGCGCACGCGCCGCAGCTCCTGGACCGGGCGCCCCAGCGCCGCGCACATGCGCCGCACCTGGCGGTTGCGACCCTCGTGGATCGTCAGCTCCAGTTCGTGCGCCGCCAGCCGGCGCGCCTGCGCCGGCGCGGTCAGGCCGTCCTCCAGCTCGACGCCGTCGCACAGCCGCGCCAGCGCCTGCGCGTCGAGCGGTGGCCCGCCGAGCTTCGCGCGGTAGGTCTTCGGCACCTCGAAGCGGGGGTGCGTCAGGCGGTTGGCCAGCTCGCCGTCGTTCGTCAGCAGCAGCAGGCCGCTGCTGTCGGCGTCCAGGCGCCCCACCGGGTAGAGGCGCAGCCCTGGCGCCGGGACCAGCTCGACCACCGTCGGGCGCCCGTGCGTGTCGCGTGCCGTCGAGACGACGCCGACGGGCTTGTGCAGCGCGTAGGTGACGCGCCGCTCCGCGCCCACGAGCGGCTGCCCGTCCACGGCGATGCCGCTGTCCTCGCCGACCTCACGCGCCGGGTCGGTGACCGTCGCGCCGTCGAGGCTCACGCGCCCTTCGGCGATCAGGCGCTCGGCGGCGCGCCGCGAGGCGACGCCCGCATGGGCTAGGTACTTCGCCAGGCGCATGGGCACGGGATCGGGCCGGGGAGCTGGAGCATCGGCTGCCACCATTACAGCCATGGACCTCGCCCTGCTCGAAGAGACGCTCGCCAAGCACGAACAGCCGCGCTTTCGCGCGCGCCAGGTCTGGGCCTGGGCGGCCCGCGGCGTCGACGGCTACGAGCAGATGACCGACCTGCCCGCCGAGCTGCGCGAGGCGCTGGCGCGCGAGCTGCCGTTTTCGAGCCTTGAGCTCCGCGGCGAGGCGCGCGCGAGCGACGGCACCGTCAAGGCGCTGTTCGACACCGCCGATGGGCGCGCCCTCGAGGCGGTGCTGATGCGCTACCGCGACGGCCGGCGCTCGATCTGCCTGTCCTCGCAATCGGGCTGCCCGCTGACCTGCACCTTCTGCGCCACCGGGCAGATGAAGTTCGCGCGCAACCTGACCGCCTCGGAGATCCTCGACCAGGCGCTGCACTTCCATCGCCTGCTCGGCGGCCCGCGCGGGCAGGACAAGCGCGCGGAGGGCCTCACGAACTGCGTCTTCATGGGCATGGGCGAGCCGATGCTCAACCTGGAGAACGTGCTCGCCGCCTGCGAACGGCTGCCCGACCTTGGCATCGGCCACCGTCACACGACGATCTCGACCGTCGGCTGGATCCCCGGGATCGAAGCGCTCGCCGAGCAGCCGATGCCCCTGCGGCTGGCGCTGTCGCTGCACGCCGCGGACGAAGCGCTGCGCTCGGAGCTGATGCCCGTCAACGAGCGCTACCCGCTGCGCGAGGTGGTGGAGGCCTGCCACGCCTTCTACGCGCGAAAGCGGCGCCGCGTGTTCGTCGAGTACGTGATGCTGCGCGGCGTCAATGACCGCTACGAGCAGGCGCTGGCGCTCGCGCGGCTGCTCGGCGACAACAGCAACGACCCCGACAGGGGTCGTTCCATCTTCAAGGTCAACCTGATCCCCTACAACCCCACCGACTCGCCCTACGCCGGCTCGACCAGGGCCTCGATCGCCGCTTTCCGCGACGCGCTCACCGCCCATGGCGTCCCCGCCACGATCCGCCTCACGCGCGGGCAAGACATCGCCGCTGCGTGCGGGCAGCTCGCCGCGCAGGCGTCCTAGCTCGCGCGGGCCTCTCCGGCCTTCAGCAGGCGCTCCCTGAGCTCAGCCTGCTCCTCGGGCGTCGGGTCCCACTGCGCGACGTCCGGCAGCTCCTGCAGCGAGCGCAGCCCGAACAGCTTCAGGAACTGCGTCGTCGTGCGGTACTGCACCGCGCCGAACTGCGAGTGGCCCGCCTCCTCGATCATGCCGCGGTCCAGCAGCGTCGCCACGGCGGAGTCGGCGCTGACGCCGCGGATGCGGGCGATCTCCGGGCGCGAGACCGGCTGCAGATAGGCGACGATCGCCAGCGTCTCGGCCTGCGCCGGCGTCAGCGTCGCGGCGCGCGGGCGGCTGAACAGGCGGCGCGCCGCCGCCTCGGAGCTGGGGTCGGTCGCGAACGTGAAGCCGCCGCCCAGCTCGCGCAGCGTGATCCCCGACTTGCCGGGCGCGTGCAGCTCGCCGAGCAACGCCAGGGCCGCGGCGATCGCCCCCTCCCCCACCTCGGCCGCCTCGGCCAGCTCCGCGGCGCTCAGCGGGTCGCTCGAGAGGAACAGCAGCGCCTCGACCGTCCGCGCCAGCGCGGGCAGCTCCTCCTCGGAGGGCTGCTCCCCGCCTACCGCGGGCGCGACCTCGGCGGGCGCCTCGCTCACGCCGCGGACCCCGGGCCGGCGGCCCCGGCGACGGCGAATCCGGCCGGCGAGGCGGCGGCCTCGGCGGAACGCGCGCGCACGGCGATCTCGCCGAAGCTCTCTTCCTGGCGCCAGTCGGCCTCGCCGCGTTTGTAGAGCTCCAGCAGCGCGAACAGCGTCACCGCCACGGTCATGCGATCGGCGCCGCGCACCGCCTCCTCGAAGCTGAAGGCGCCCCGGCGCAGCAGCCCGCGCAGCACGGCCAGCCGCTCGGAGACCGCGACGCGCGGGACCGAGACGTGGCGCATGCTGATCTCGGGGGGCATCAGCAGCAACCGGCCCATCGCCTCGCCGAGCACGTCCGGGTTCTGCGAGCCCGCCGCCGGCTCGAGCACGGTGCTGCGCAGGTGCGCCGGCAGCGGCGCCGAGCGGAAGCGCACGCCGTCTTCGGCCTCGAGCAGCTTCGCGAGGTGCGCCGCCGCGGAGCGGTAGCGGCGCGCGTCGAGCATCCGCGCCAGCAGCTCCTCCGCCGCCTCCTCGGGCTCGATGTCGAGCGCTTCCTCCTCCTCGCCCAGCAGCATCAGCCGCGACTTCAGTTCCAGCAGCGCGGCGATCAGCACGATGAACTCCGTCGCCGTCTCCAGGTCCAGCTCGCCGCGCGCTTCGAGATGATCGAGATAGGCGAGCACGACCTCCGCCAGCGACAGCTCCAGCAGGTCGACCTCTTCGCGCAGGACGAGCGTCAGCAGCAGGTCGAACGGCCCCGTGAAGACCTCGAGGTCCAGCTCCAGCGTCGCAAGGCTCATCGCCTCACCGTACTGTTCGCGCCCGACGGGGGACGCCGACGCCCATCAGCTCGCGCACGTCGGCGAGCGTCTCGGCCGCGATCGCCCGCGCCTGCGCGGCACCCCCCTCCAGGATCGCCTCGAGCCTGTCCTCGTCGGAGCGCAACTCCCGGTAGCGCTCGCGCACCGGCGTCAGGTAGCCGACCACCGCCTCGGCCACCGCGACCTTGAATTCCCCGTAGCGCGCCTGCGCGAACTCGTCTTCGATCGCCGCGGGCTCGACACCGCGGACCGCGGCGAGGATTTCGATCAGGTTGCCAATCCCCGGCTTCTCGGCGCCGCGGCGCACCTCGCTGCCCGAGTCCGTCACAGCGCTCTTGAGCTTCTTCTCGACAGCCTTCGGCTCATCCAGCACGTACACCGTCCCCTGCTCGGAGCCGCCGGTCGTCGACATCTTCCGCGTCGGCTCCTGCAGGTCCATGATCCGCGCGCCGACCCCGGGGATCCGCAGCTCCGGCACGACCAGCACCTCCTCGCCGCCGCCGAAGCGGCGGTTGAAGTTCGCCGCGACGTCGCGCATCAGCTCGACGTGCTCGCGCTGGTCCTCGCCCACCGGCACCTCGTGCGCGCGGTAGGCGAGCACGTCGGCCGCCATCAGCACCGGGTAGAACAGCAGCCCCGCGCGGACCATCTCGCGCTGCGCCTGGGACTTGTCGCGGAACTGGTGCATGCGGTCCAGCCGGCCGAGTTCGGTCACGCTGGAGAGCAGCCAGGTCAGCTCGGTGTGCTCGCGCACGTCGGACTGGCGGAAGAGGATGCAGCGCTCCGGGTCGAGCCCCGCCGCCAGCAGGATCGCCGTCGTGTCGTAAAAGCGCTCGCGCAGCTCGGCGGGGTCGTAGGAGACCGTCAGCGCGTGCAGGTCCACGATGCAGAAGATGCCCTCGCCGCGGTCCTGGCTCGAGACGTACTGGGCGATCGCCCCGATGTAGTTGCCCAGGTGCTTGCGCCCCGTCGGCTGGATGCCGGAGAAGATCCGCATCGGCTGGACGCTACCGGCGACGCTGGGCGCTGTCGGCGAGCCACGGCGGGTCCCAGCCGCGCTCGTCGGCTTTGACGTTCACGCCGGGGGGCACGATCTCGTCGATCGCGTCGAGCACGTCGGGCGCGAGCGTCGGGCGCTCCAGCACCGGCAGCTGATCCTCCAGCTGCTCGATCGTGCGCGGGCCGATGATCGCGGCGGTCACGGCGCGGTGGCTCGTGACGAACGCCAGCGCCAGCTCGATCAGGCTCATGCCCGACCGCTCGGCCAGCTCGCTGAGCGCCCGCACTTTCTCGAGCTTCGCCTGGTTCTCGGGCAGCGACATGTCAAAGCGCGTCGGCATCGCCTGAGCGCGCCTGCTCGACCCCGGCGTGCCGCCGCCGTCGGTGTATTTGCCCGACAGCCAGCCGCCCGCCAGCGGGCTCCAGGGGATCACGCCCATGCCGTAGCGGTCGCACACCGGCAGCACCTCCGCCTCGACGCCGCGGTGCAGCAGCGAATAGGGAGGCTGCTCGCAGACGAAGCGCTCGCGCCCGCGGCGCTGCGCGACCCACTGCGCCTCGACGATCTGCGAGGGCTGGAACGTCGAGCTGCCGATGTAGCGGACCTTGCCGGCGCGAACGAGGTCCGTGAGCGCGCCGAGCGTCTCGTCGATGTCGGTCTCCGGCTCGGGGCGGTGGATCTGGTAGAGGTCGATCCAGTCCGTTTTCAGGCGGCGCAGGCTGTTCTCGACCTCCCGCACGATCCAGCGGCGCGTGTTGCCGAACTGGTTCGGGTCCTCGTCGTGCATACGGCCGTGGACCTTCGTCGCCAGCACCACCCGCTCGCGCTTGCCGCCGCTCGCCAGCGCTTTGCCCACGATCTCCTCCGACTCGCCACGGGCATAGACGTCGGCGGTGTCGATGAAGTTGATCCCCGCGTCGAGCGCGCGGTCGATGATCTGCACGCACTCCTCGTGGTCGGTGTTGCCCCAGGCGCCGAACATCATCGCGCCGAGGCACAGCGGGCTGACCTGGACCCCGGTCGCGCCTAGCTGACGGTGCTCGCTCGCCATCGCCGCCGAGCCTAGTCGAGCGCCTGGCTGATCACCGGCGCCTTCGCCGCCGCCACCTCGTCCAGGCGGCGCACCGGCGTCGTGTAGGGCGCGTCGAGCGCGATCTGCGGGTCGCGCCCGGCCTCCGCGAGGATCGCCGCGATCGCATCCGCGAAGGCGTCCAGCGTCTCGCGCGTCTCGGTCTCCGTCGGCTCCACCATCAGCGCCTCGTCGACCAGCAGCGGGAAGTAGACCGTCGGCGGGTGAAAGCCGAAGTCCAGTAGCCGCTTCGCGAGGTCAAGCGTCTTGATCTTCAGCTGCCGCTTCATCGGGCCGCCGGAGAGCACGAACTCGTGCATGCACAGCTCGCCGTAGGCGAGCGGCAGCTGCTCGGCGATCCCTTTGCGCTTCAGCCGTGCGAGCAGGTAGTTGGCGTTCAGCACCGCGACCTCGGAGGCGTCCTTCAGCCCGTCGGCGCCGAGCGAGCAGATGTAGGCGTAGGCGCGCACGAAGCAGCCGTAGTTGCCGTGGAAGCCGCGCAGGCGGCCGATCGACTTCGGCCGCTCGTGGTCCAGCGCGAACGTCCCGTCACCGTCGCGGCGTACAACCGGGACCGGCAGGTAGGGCGCGACGCGGTCGGACACCGCGATCGGGCCGGAGCCCGGGCCACCGCCGCCGTGCGGCTGCGTGAACGACTTGTGGAGGTTGAAGTGGACGATGTCGAAGCCCATGTCGCCCGGGCGCGAGATGCCCATCACCGCGTTGAGGTTCGCGCCGTCGTAGTAGAGCGTCGCGCCGACACCGTGCACGATCTCGGCGATCTCCGCGATGTTGCGGTCGAACACGCCCAGCGTGTTCGGGTTCGTCAGCATCAGGCAGGCGACGTCCTCGTCGGCCTTCGCGCGCAGGTCCTCGACGTCGATCCCGCCGTCGTCGTTCGTCGCCACCTTGACGACCTGGAAGCCCGCCATCGTCACGGTCGCGGGGTTCGTGCCGTGCGCGGTGTCGGGCGTCAGCACCTTGTGGCGCGTCTCGCCGCGATCCTCGTGGTAGGCCCGCGTCAGCAGCACGCCCGCGAGCTCGCCGTGCGAGCCGGCCGATGGCTGCAGCGAGACGTGCGGCAGCCCGGAGACCTCGCCCAGCGCCTCCTGCAGGTTCCACATCAGCTCCAGCGCGCCCTGCGCGCGCTCGCCGTCCTGCAGCGGGTGCAGCCGCGCGTGGCCCGGCAGCGCCGCGACGCGCTCGTGCAGGCGCGGGTTGTGCTTCATCGTGCAGGAGCCGAGCGGGTAGAAGCCCGAGTCCAGGTCGAAGTTGCGCTTGGAGATGCCGACGTAGTGGCGCACGATCTCCGGCTCGGAGACCTCCGGCAGCCGCGCGGGCTCGGCGCGGCGCAGGCGCGCCGGCAGCAGCGCCTCGTGGTCCTGCGGCAGCGGCACGTCGAGCTCGGGACAGACGAACGCGCGGCGGCCGGGGGCGCCCTTCTGGAAGATCGTCGTGGCCCGCTCGCGTTGCAACGGGCTCTCGCCCGGGCCGCCGACCGCCACGGCGAGGCCGTGATGCGGGTGGTTCGCCTCGATCCCGGGGTCCGCGTGCAAGTGGTTCTCGTCGATCTCGCTCACCTGTGCCCCGCCATGGGGTACGCCACTCCCGCCTTCTGCGGCTCGGCCGACCCACCGTCTCCGCCGGGCGCTCCGGGCCGTTCAGTCGCCACCGCCGCGCGGAGCACGTCCGCGAGGCGGTCGATGTCCGCGCGCGAGCGCCGCTCGGTCAGCGCGACGAGCAGCACGCCCTCGTCCTGCTCGCGCCCGCTCAGCGCCCGGGCGTCGACGCCGGGGTTGACGCCCGCGGCGATGCAGCGCCTGCGCACGGCGTCGAGGTCGCCGTCGACCCGGACCGCGAACTCGCGCACGACGGGCTGGGCGTGAAGCGGCTCGACGCCCTCGATCGCCGACAACGCTTCGCGCGCGTAGTGGGTGCGCGCGAGCAGCAGATCGCCCAGCTCGACCAGCCCGCGGCGACCCAGCCAGGAGAGGTAGACGACGCCCGCGAGCGCGTTCAACGCCTGGGCCGTGCAGATGTTCGAAGTGGCCTTCTCGCGGCGGATGTGCTGCTCGCGGGTCTGCAAAGTCAGCACGAAGCCGCGGCGCCCGTCGACGTCGACCGTCTCGCCCGCGATCCGCCCCGGCATCCGGCGCAGGTACTGCTCGCGCGCGGCGAAGAAGCCGAAGGATGGGCCGCCGAAGTCCAGGCGGTTGCCGAGCGGCTGGCCCTCGCCGACGCACACGTCCACGCCGCATTCGCCCGGCGTCGCGAGCACGCCGAGCGCGATCGGGTCCGCCTGGGCGATCACGACGGCGTCCCCGGCGGTGGCCTTGGCGGCGGCGCTGAGCGCCGCCGCGTCCTCGACCGCGCCGTAGAAGTTGGGCTGCGCGAACAGGGCGGCGCTGGTGTCGTCGCCGATCGCCGCCGACCACGCCTCCAGGTCGGTGACGCCGTCGCGCAGGGGAACCTCGACGACCTCCATCTCGTAGCCGTGCGCGAGCGTCCGCAGCGTCCCGGCGGTGTGCGGGTGCAGCCCGGCGCTGATCACGATCCGGCGGCGGCCGTTGTGCAGCTTGGCCATGTAGGCCGCGGCGGCGGCGGCCGAAGGCCCCTCGTAGACGGAGGCGTTCGAGACTGGCAGCCCCGTCAGCTCGCAGATCGCGGTCTGGTACTCGAACATCACCTGCAGCCCGCCCTGGGAGATCTCCGGCTGGTAGGGCGTGTAGGGGGTCAGGAACTCCGAGCGCTCCATCAGCATGTCGACGAGCGCCGGCACGTAGTGGTCGTACATGCCGGCCCCCAGGAAGCTCAGCTCCTGCTCGGCGCTGACGTTGCGGGCCGCGAGCTCGGACAGGTGCGAGAACACCTCCTGCTCGGTCCTGCCCTGCGGCAGGTCCAGCTCGCGACCAAGGCGCACAGCCTGCGGGATCTGGCGCTCGAAGATCTCCTCCACGGAGGCGACGCCGATCTCGGCGAGCATCGCCTCAAGGTCGGCGGGGGTGATGGCGGTGTAGCGACTCAAGCTGCGATCAGCCTAGCCACCGAGCGTGGCGGCGTAGGCGCTCGCGTCCATCAACGCCTCGCGCTCGGAGGGCTCGGCGAGCCGCACCTTCACGAGCCAGCCCGCGCCGTAGGGGTCCTCGTTGATCGTCTGCGGCGCGTCGGTGAGCGTCTCGTTGACCTCGACGATCTCACCGGACAGCGGCGCGATCACGTCGGAGACCGCCTTCACGGACTCGACCTCGGCGTAGGACTCGTCCTTCTTCACGGCGGCGCCGACCGCCGGCAGGTCGAAGAACACGACCTCACCGAGCGAGTCCTGCGCGTACCAGGTGATCCCGAGCGTCGCGAGATCGCCGTCGATCCGCGCCCAGTCGTGCTCGGCGTGGTAGAGCAGATCCTCTGGGTAGCTTGCCTCGGCCATTCACGAGCCCTTTCGGTAGAGCGGCTTCTGCTTGACGACGGCGGGGCGCATCTTGCCACGAACGTCTATCCGGAGCGCACTGCCGATCTCGGCCTGCGCGGCGGGGACGTAGGCCATGCCGATGCCGACGCCCAGGCCCGGCGACATCGTGCCGCTGGTGACGACGCCGCCGCCCTCGACCGGGTTGCCCTGGCGGGCGATCCCCTGGCCGTCGATCTCGAAGGCCACCAGCCGCTCGGCGGGACCGGCCTCGCGCACGGAGCGCACGGCCTCGGCGCCGATGAAGCCGGTGTCCTCCTTGCAGCACCAGCCCAAGCCGGCTTCGATCGGCCCGCGCTCGACCATCAGGTCGTTGCCGTAGAGGTGGAAGCAGACCTCAAGGCGCAGCGTGTCGCGCGCCGCGAGGCCCGCCGGCGTCGCGCCGCGGCGCACCAGCTCGTCCCACAACGCCGGCGCCTGCTCGGGCGCGCACAGGATCTCGACGCCGTCCTCGCCGGTGTAGCCGGTGCCGCAGACGAGCGCCTCATGCCCCGCCAGCCGCCTCCTGGCGGCGCGCATCCGCGGGGGCAGGGGCCGGTCGGAGATCGCCTGCACGACCCCGCGCGCGACCGGGCCCTGGACCGCAAGCATCGCGTAGTCCTCGAGCCTGTCGGCCACAACGACGTCGGGGAAATCGCCGGCGTGCAAGCGAAACCACTCCAGGTCGCGCTCGTGATTCGCGGCGTTCGTCACGGTCAGGTAGCGGTCCGTGTCGAGCCGGTAGGTGAAGAGGTCGTCGAGCACGCCGCCGTCCTCGCGGCAGAGCACGCTGTACTGCGCGCCGCCGCCGTCGACGTCCACGCCGATCTGCGCGACGTCGTTCGAGAGCAACCGCTGGAGCAATTCGAGCGCCTGCCGCCCGGTGATCTCGACCTCGCCCATGTGCGAGACGTCGAAGATCCCGCAGCGCTCACGGACCGCGGCGTGCTCGGCGCCAACGCCCTCGTACTGCACCGGCATCTCCCAGCCCGCGAACTCGACCATCTTGCCCCCGGCCTCGACGTGCTTGTCGTAGAGCGGGGTGCGGCGGAGGGCGGCGGGCACGTAGCGCAGGCTAGCGAGCAGCAGGCACAGCACGGCTCAACGCGACCCGGTCGGTCGCGGGAGGGCAAGCCGCCGGCAGATTTTGCGGACTACGACGAAGTCGATCTCGCGATGTCTTGGAATGACCGACTGGGCGCCCGCCGGGCTGGTCCAGCGACTGTGATTACCCCCCTCGCAGGTCTGACGGCACCCATGAGCGCGAAGATGGCGCTCGAGATCGCGGCGCTTCACGCAGCGATGGTCAGATGCAGTGCCTCGCGCTCGCGGTGATCGTCGTCGGACTGTGGATCCGGAGAAGAAAGCATCAAACGCAACGCGTCGATGACGTTCTCGCGAGCCTCCTCACGAGTTCGCCCCTGGCTAAAAACGCCAGGGATCTCGGGAACCGAGACCACGATCCAGCCATCCTCGCCGGGCTCGTAGACGATCGTCAGATCAAGCTGCTCAGGCACTAGGGACAAGATACCTCCTAGTCCGACTCAGCTCGCCAGCCGGGACGGGTAATTCAGTCCCACCCAAGAGGCATTGACGTCTCCATCAGCGGATAGGCGCGCTTCTCGGCAGCCGGCACCGCTCCGTTGCCGGCGCCACGACAGCCGTCAGCGCTCGTACTTCTCTTCGCCACGATGAATCGACGGCAGCTTCGAGGCCTCTGGCGGAGCAGGTGGCTCAAAGCTTCGCTCGTCGGCATGCTCAACGCACAGAATCAGGTAACCCCGGCGATGAGCATTTGGTGACTCGGGGTCGTAGGCCACGATCCCCTCGTCTACGCCTACCGCGACGCCACAGACGCTGCAATGCCCGGCATAGGGATTCCGTTTTGCCATGCCGTTCCGAAGATTAGATCACCCCCGGATGAGCGGCAAGTGCTACCGCAGGAACGGCGGGACGTCGATGTCGTCGTCGGAGATCTCCAGCGAGCTGCGCTGGCGGTCGTCGATCGACGGTTTGCGGTCGCGGCCGCGCTGGCGGCTCTCGCGGCGGGCCGAGCGGCCCGGGCGGTGGTCGAAGCCGGTGCCGATCACCGTCACGCGGACCTCGTCGGACATGCTCTCGTCGATCACGGCCCCGAAGATGATGTTCGCGTTCGGGTCCGCCGCGTTCTGGATCGCCTCCGCGGCGTCGTTCACCTCGAACAGGCCGAGGTCCTTGCCGCCCGTGATGTTCAGCAGGATCCCCGTCGCGCCGTCGACCGACTCCTCCAGCAGCGGCGAGGAGATCGCGGCCTTCGCCGCGTCCGCCGCGCGGCTCTCGCCGCCCGCGGTGCCGATCCCCATCAGCGCCGAGCCCGCGTCCGCCATGATCGTGCGCACGTCCGCGAAGTCGAGGTTGATCAGGCCCGGGATCGTGATCAGGTCCGTGATCCCCTGCACGCCCTGGCGCAGCACGTTGTCGGCCTCGCGGAAGGCGTCCAGCATCGAGGTACGGCGCTCCACCACCGTCAGCAGCTTCTCGTTCGGGATCACGATCAGCGTGTCCACCACCTCGCGCAGGCGCTCGATTCCCTCCGTCGCCTGCCGGCCCCGCTGGGAGCCCTCGAAGTCGAAGGGGCGCGTCACCACGCCCACCGTCAGCGCGCCGATCTCGTTCTTCGCGATCTCCGCGATCACCGGCGCCGCGCCGGTGCCCGTGCCGCCACCCTCGCCCGCCGTGACGAACACCATGTCCGCGCCCTTCAGCGCCTCCTTGATGTCGTCGCGCGACTCCGAGGCCGCCGCCAGGCCCACGTCGGGGTTCGCGCCCGCGCCGAGGCCCTTCGTCGAGTCGTGACCGATGTTCAGCTTCACGTCGGCGTCGCACATCGCGAGCGCCTGGGCGTCGGTGTTCGCCGCGATGAACTCCACGCCGCGCAGGCCCGCGTCGACCATGCGGCTGACCGCGTTCGTGCCGCCGCCGCCGACGCCCACGACCTTGATCACCGCCAGATAGCTGCTGCTGCTCTCCATGATGGTTCTGTCCGAACCCTTCAGTAGAAAATTAGGGTTCGCAGCTTACAAGAGCGCGAACCGCCGAGATCGGCACGTTATGCAGGGATCTTCGCCCTGTCAACGACGGCCGCCAGTTCCGCAACGTTCGTTGCAGATCGGCGATCTCTCGACCAGTGCATGAGGAAGCTCTCGTCGTGGGGTCAACCTCCAGTCGAGGTCGAGGGTTGTCTCGGGCTTATCCGGAGCTTTCGGTGCCGCCGCCTTCACCTGCTTCGGACGTCGGTTCGCTCGCGCCGCCTTCTGCTTCCCCTCCCGCTTTCGCTTCCCCTTCGGAGGAGCCGCCCGACGCTTCGGAAGAGCCGCCCTTGGATTCGGCTTCGCTTTCCGAGGTCGCGGAGCGCGCCGCCGCTTCCGGACCTCCCGCCGCCGAGGTGAGGCTTTCCGCGATCGATTCCGTCGATCCGCCCGTGCCCCCGCTCGCCGCTTCGCCGCCACTGCCTTCCACCGCCGGCGGAGCCACCCCCGCCGGGAAGCCGGCCGCGGGACGTTCCGGCACGCGCACGTCGACGTAGGTCGCCCCCGCCGAGCCCGGGTCAGCCAGCACACGCGCCAGCGCCGCCCACTTCGCGTGCGTCCGCGTCGCGTCCCCGAAGTAGGCGCGCAGCCCTCCGTGCATCACCAGCGTCAAGCCCTTCGAGCCGCTGAAGGCGCGTTCGGTCGAGTTGCGCAGCGCCTGCGGCGCCGCCCCCAGCACCGTCAGCGCCGCCACCAGCTTCGCGTCGCGGACGTGCTCGCCCGGCGTCAGCTGCACCGGCCCCGCCAGCTGCGGCAGCGCGCCCGAGACGTGCTGCGTGCCCAGCACCACGCCGTCCGCCGCCACCGCCGTCTGCGCCCCGCCCGCGCTCAGCACCGCCACCGGCGGCTGCTCGACCACCTGGATCCTCAGGCCGTGGGGGAAGCTCGCGTGCACCCGCAATTCACCCACCACCGGATAGGAGGCCACCGCCGCGCGCAGCTTGCCCTGCTGCACGTCCAGCGTGCTCATGCCTTTCGCCGCCTCGCGCAGCGCCGCCTCGATCGCCGAGGCGTCGCCACCGTGCACCCCGCTCACCTTCACGTGCTCCACCGCCACCAGCGAGGAGTGGCGCAGCCAAAGCCAGCCGCCGCCCAGCAGTGGCAGCGCGATCAGCGCCGCAATCAGCGCGATCCGCAGGCGCTTGCGCGCCCGGACCAGCGCCCAGCCGCTCGCCAGCAGCCGCGCCAGCCCCGCCGGCGCGCGCAGCAGCAGCTCGATCGCCGCGTCGATCGTGCGCGTCGCGTTCGCGCCCGAACCGCGTTTCGAGGCGCCGCGGGGTCGAGCCGGGCGGCGCGCCTGCTTGCGCGCCGGTGCGTGGGTGAGGCTGCCGAGTCCTAGCCGGCCCGCGAACGAGCGATCCATCGGGGGTTC
>Ga0335072_10000435_pt1 | contig 83086 bp, 77 predicted proteins | sample Lox_Sample_21_FD_206725 | JGI IMG/M metagenome (GOLD analysis project Ga0335072, IMG submission 206725) | Soil microbial communities from Loxahatchee National Wildlife Refuge, Florida, United States - Lox_Sample_2.1 | ecosystem: Environmental > Terrestrial > Soil > Wetlands | place: USA... | reverse complement strand
CCGGCCCGTCACCGGCGGCCCGTAATCATTCGCGAAACTTGACCAAACTAGGGCGCGACACCGGTCGTCTGCCCCTAACCAAGCCCGACTGTGCTTAATGGGGCGTTAATGCCGCGGGCGGCCGGGGCGTTTCGAGTCCCAGCGCATGTAACGAAAAGCCGCCTAGCTCTGCCCGAGCTAGACGGCCTTTCGCGAACGAGCGTGGAGAACGGCTGAATTCAGCTCTGCGGCGACGATGGAGCCTGACCCGGCGCCTGCGGCGGCCGATCGCGCCGCTCGGCCATGAACTGGTCGAACTCCTCGCGGTCCTTGGCAAAGCGCAGCCGCTGCAGGAATTCCTTGAATTCGCTCTGTTCTTCCTCGAGCCGCCGCAGTGTCTCAGTGCGATAGTCGTCGAAAGCGCGGTTGCCGCTCGAGGGCGGACCGCCGCCCCACCAATCGCGGCAGCCAGAGAAGCCGCGCATGCGATCCATTTTATCCTGCATGCGCTCCATCTTGTTCTGCCAGCGGCTCGGGCCGTTGTGATTCCAGCATCCCATGCGTCCGCTCCCGATCATGAAGGCGAGGATGGCCAGTCCCAGCGGCCACCACCAGACAAAGGCGAGGATCATCAGGACGATCCAAGCGGGTTTTCCGAATTCATCGAGTCGTGCTGCGATAGGCATGACGGTACCTCGCGTGTGAATGTAAATTACATTTACATTCACTTTTGTTGGAGTCAAGGCCGGTGCGAACGGCGGAGCGCTGCGACACTTTGGCGGGCTAGATTTGGTTGCTCTTTTTGCCGGGCGGTAGCCCAAGGCCGCGCAAATAGACGAGCACTTCCGCTTCAAGGAGTTCGTCGGCCGACATCGGCAAAGTGCGCCGTGCCGCATCGCCACGCCCGAACAGCGCGGCGATGCCGTGCGCCATGGCCCAGATGTGGAGCGCGACCATCAAAGCCGGCGGACGGCCCTGTCCCGCCGGCAATTGCGCGCAAAGCTTCTCCGCGGCGCCGCGCAACACGGCAAAGGCACGATCGCCGGCCGCGTGCAATTCGGGATTGAGCGTCGGCGGAATGCCGGCCTCGAACATCGCCGCATAGAAAGCGGGCTCGGTGCGGGCGAATTCGAGATAGGCTTTGCCGAACCGGTCGAGCGCAACAAAGATATCGGGCCGTCCGTCGTTCCAAGCCTGGGTCAGGACTTGCTCGAATTTCTCGAAGCCGCGCAGCGCCACGCTGCCGAGGAGTTCGTCACGGTCACGAAAGTGGCGATAAGGCGCGGCCGGACTGACGCCGGCCCAGCGCGCGGCCTCCGCGAAGGTGAACCCGGCCGGCCCTTTTTGGGCAATAAGCTCCAGCGCGGCGCGGATCAGCGCTTCTTTCAGATTGCCGTGGTGATAGCCGCGCGGCTCGGCGCGGTCGTCCCGGCTCCCGTCTTTGGACCAGCTCATGTAAATAGGATTTACATCAAGCGCGGGCCCGCGTCGATCCGTTGATCAGGCCCGTGGCCGGCGTGGTGAACGGTTCTGTGCTGCCAAGGGAAGCTGATCGAACAGCGGCAATTGGTTGATTCGGACCGGGCCGTCGGCCTGCGCCCGCTCGATCGTCAGCATGCGCATCTTGGTGCCGATGCCGCCGGGCGCCGAGAAGCCGCCGGTCTTGCCGCCGGCCGCCAGCACGCGATGACACGGAACGATGATCGGAAACGGATTCTGCCCGAGTGCCTGCCCGACATCGCGGGCCAGGGCACGGTCGCCGAGCCGCTGCGCGATCTCGCCATAGGTCAGCGTCGCGCCGGCCGGAATGGTTCGCGCGATGTCGTAGACTTGCCGGTTGAAGTCCGGAACCTCGGACATATCAAGCCTGATGCCGCTCAGATCCTTAGGCTCGCCGCGCAACAGCGCAATCATGTCGTCGATCGCGCGCTGAATTTCCGCGGGAGGAGCGGCTTCCTGTGCTTGCGGATAGCGGCTGCGGATGCGGTCCCTGGCCGCCTGCTCGTTGGCTTGCGGCAAGCGCGTGCGAAGGACGCCGCGCGCATTCCACACGATGCTGCAGCGGCCGATCGCCGTATCGAAGAAAGCAAAGCCGGAAGCGGAGTCGCTCATGATGCATTCAACATAATGGCCTGAGCGACAAATTGCAGGGCATGCCGGACGACTGCCACCCGATTTGCGACATCGTGTTTAGGGTTGGATCGCGTCCTGATCGGCCTTCATGGCGATGCGCAGCGGCTTCGGGATCGGCCGCGCCCGCCCGCCGGAAACGAAGGCGACGCGCACACGGGCTTCGACCAGCAGGTCCTCGCCGCGCATCACCCGCTGGCGCACCGTGGTCGAGGCGCCTTTCACCTCTTCCGGCTCGGTGACGATCTCAAGCACGTCGTCCATGCGCGCGGGTTTCAGGAAATCGATGCTCATCGAACGCACCACGAAGGCGAAGCCCGGCGCTTCCTTCTCGGTCTCCTCGAACAAGGCGCGGTGGTCGGCGCCGATCAGCCGCAGGTAATTGGTGCGGCCGCGCTCCATGTAGCGCAGGTAATTGGCGTGATAGACGATGCCGGTGAAATCGGTGTCCTCGTAATAGACCCGCACGGTGAGCACATGCCGGCCGTCGCGGATTTCACCGTCGAGAGCAACGCTACTCATACAATCAGCTCCACCGCCATCAGCGCCACGGCACCCGCCCGGTGATCGCCTGTTCCCAGTGCTGGCCGTCGAAATGGCCGAGCTTGAGCGCACCGACATCGACGCCGTCGAGACAGCGCACATTGACGTCGATCTTATCGGGGTCCGAGCGCGGCACATAGAACGGATGGATGCCGCAAGTGGCGCAGAACGTGTGCTGCGCGACGCCGGTATTGAAGCGATAGGTCGTCAGCGCGTCCTTGCCGCTCAGAAGCTCGAACGCTTGCGGCGGCACGATGAGATGCAGGAAGCCCTTCTTGGCGCAGATCGAGCAATTGCATTCGGTGACGCGCGACAGGTCGGCAGCGACGCGAAACCGCACCCGCCCGCAATGGCAGCCGCCTTCATAAACTTGTTTTACTGTCTCACTCATCTTCCTGACCGAACAACCCGAATTGCGCCGGATCGCGCGTCGGCTCCGTAAGCCCCAGATGACGGAAGGCATGGCTCGTGATCAGCCGGCCGCGCGGCGTGCGCTGCAGGAAGCCGCATTGGATCAGATAAGGCTCGATGATGTCTTCGATGGCGTCGCGCGGCTCGGACAAAGCCGCGGCCAATGTCTCGACGCCGACCGGTCCGCCGCCATAATTCTCGGCGATCGTCAAAAGATAACGCCGATCCATGGCGTCGAGACCGGCGGCATCGACTTCGAGCGCGGCCAGCGCCTTGTCGGCGACGGCGCGATCGACCGCCGCGGCGCCGGCAACGGAGGCAAAGTCACGCACCCGGCGCAGCAGGCGTCCGGCGATGCGCGGCGTGCCGCGCGCGCGGCGTGCGATCTCGTTGGCGCCGTCCGGCGTGATCTTCATGCCCAATACGCGTGCACCGCGATTGACGATCTGTTCGAGCTCGGCGACGGTGTAGAAGTTCAGCCGCACCGGAATGCCGAAGCGGTCGCGCAGCGGATTGGTGAGCAACCCGGCGCGCGTCGTTGCGCCAACCAGCGTGAATTTCTGCAGATCGAGCTTCACCGAGCGCGCGGCCGGCCCCTCGCCGATGATCAGATCGAGCTGAAAGTCCTCCATGGCCGGATAGAGCACTTCCTCGACCGCCGGATTGAGCCGGTGGATCTCGTCGATGAACAGGACGTCGCGCTCTTCGAGGTTGGTCAGGAGCGCGGCGAGATCCCCGGCCTTGGCGATGACGGGCCCCGATGTGGCGCGGAAATTGACGCCGAGCTCGCGCGCCACGATCTGGGCCAGCGTGGTCTTGCCCAGCCCCGGCGGGCCGACGAACAGCACGTGATCGAGCGCCTCATGCCGCGCCCGCGCCGCTTCGATGAAGACGGAAAGATTCTTGCGCGCCTGTTCCTGGCCGACAAACTCGGACAGCCGCTGCGGCCGCAAGCTCGCCTCCGCCGCATCGTCTTCACGGCGCTCCGGCGTCACCAGCTGGCGGCCGAGATGACTTGTGCTCACCGTTCGGTCCCCCGGCTGTATTTGTTGGGCAGAAGGTCGGCGATCGGCACCACTGTTGGCGTCTTGCCGTTCGGCACGATGACGCGCGCCTCGCTGTCATAGTCGAAGATCAATTCGCGGCAGGCGCCGCACGGCGAGACGACCTTGATCTCCTGATCCTTCTCATAAGGCGGCGGATGCCGCACCGCGACGATGGTGTCGATCCCGGCATCGCCCAGATCGACGACGGCGCGGCCGAGCGCGACGGCCTCGGCGCAGACCGCCATACGCCCGAGATAAGCATCGAGATTGACCCCGGTGTAAACCGTCCCTTGGCGGGTGCGCAGCGCCGCGCCGACCTCCTGCCAATCGTCGCGATAGCGCGTTTTGATCGCCGCGATCGCGGCAGCGATCAATTCCTTATCGGCCTTGCCGAGCGTGCCGCCGATCTTCTTGCTGCGCTTCACTTCGCCAGTTCCTTCAAGCCGAGGCGGATCAGCGTCGTGGTCTCCGCATCTTCCCCGGCGCTGCGGGCGGCCGCGGCAATGGCGGCAGCCGCCTGCGGCTGGGCATAACCAAGATTGATCAGCGCCGAAACCGCGTCCGCCACCGGCCGCGGCGCGCGCTTGTCGTCAAGCGCGCCGGAGAGCCGCACCAGCGCCGGATCGATGTCGGCGAAAGCCGGCGCCTTGTCCTTGAGCTCGGTGACGATGCGCTCCGCGACTTTCGGCCCGACGCCCGGCGTGCGCGCGACCATGGCCTTGTCGCGCATGGCGATCGCGGAGGCGAGATCGGCGGGTCGCAACGTCGAGAGCACCGCAAGCGCGACCTTGGTGCCGACACCCTGCACGGTCTGCAACAGGCGGAACCACTCGCGCTCGACGTCGCTGGTGAAGCCGAACAGCTTGATTTGATCCTCGCGCACATGCGTTTCGATCGACAGCACCGCCGGTTCTCCCGCCTGCGGCAATTCCTGCAAGGTGCGCGCCGAGCAGTGCACCAGATAGCCGACGCCGTTGACGTCGAGGATGACGGCGTCCTCGCCATAGCTGTCGATGATGCCTTTGAGCTTGCCGATCATCGGATCGCCACTTTCACTCGCGCCTGCAGCACCAGGCTTTGCCGATGATGCGCATGCGTCACAGCAATGGCCAGCGCGTCGGCGGCATCGTGCGAGGAAGGATCGGCTTTCGGCAACAGCACGCCGATCATCATCCGCACCTGTGCTTTGTCGCCGTGGCCGGCGCCGACGATGCTTTTCTTCACCAGGTTCGGCGCATATTCGGCGACCGGCACCCCGGCTTTGGCCGGCACCACCATGGCGATGCCGCGGGCCTGGCCGAGCTTGAGCGTCGCCGTGGCATCCTTGTTGACAAACGTCGCCTCGACCGCCGCCTCGTGCGGCCGAAACTCGTCGACAATGCGCGTCAGCCCATCGTGGATGGCGAGGAGCCGCACGGCGAGCGACTCCCGGTCGTCGGTCAGCACCGAACCGCAGCCGACAAAAGCCAGCCGGTTGCCCTCGATCTCGACGACGCCCCAGCCGGTGCGGCGGAGGCCGGGATCGATGCCGATGATGCGAATCGCGCGGGTGACCATGATTCGGTAGATAGCATTTTGCCTGGCGAATGGCCGCAATGCCCGAAGCCGCCTCGTCCGCTGACATATCGGCTGATAAGGAAGGCATATCAAGTATTTGCCACCAAACGCTCGCCCATCGCGAACAGTCACCCGAGCACAATAAACAACGCCATAAACAACGCCATGACCCCAGGTATCGGCTTTGCGCTCGGCGCCATGCTCTGCTTCGGCGTGAGCGACCTGATCTACAAACGCGGGGCGGCGGCAGGCTTTTCGGCGGGCGAATTCCTGATGTCGCAGGCCTGGATTTTCTGCCCCGTCGTCACGCTCTACGCCTGGCTGACGGGCACCCTGCATCCGCAGCTTTCAGCATTGTGGGGCGGGCTTGCCGGGCTTTTTCTGTTCATCGCCTTGTTCAACTTCACCCGCAGCCTGCAGGGCGGCGCGGTGAGCACCAATGCGCCGATCTTCCGGCTCAATTTCACCATCACTGCCGCGCTCGCGATCCTGCTGCTCGGCGAGAGCTTGACCCTGGCGAAGGCGATCGCGCTCGTTTGCGCGCTCGTCGCGGTCTGGCTCCTGCTCGCGGACGCGGGAGAGCAAGGCGGCAAGGCAGGCTGGCCGTCGATGGTCCGCGTGCTTGTCGCGACCTTGGCGATGGCGCTGACCAATCTGTTCTACAAGATCGGCCTGCAGAACAGCACCGGACCGGAAACCATGGTCGCCGCGCAGGCCTGGGTGTTCTGTTCGCTGGCGACGATTTTCGGCTTGCTTGGCGAAAACGGCCTTCGCGTCCCGCGCAGCATCTGGCCCTATGCAGCGAGCGCAGCCGTTGCGTTGTTCGGCGCCTTCATCGCCTTGATGCACGGGCTCGCCCTCGGTCCGGCGAGCGTGCTGGTGCCGGTGGCGCAGATGAGCTTTGTGTTCACCGCCCTCTTTGGCGCCGCGATCTTCCGCGAGCGCCTCGATGCCAAGAAATATGCCGGCCTCGCGGTTGCCGCCGCAGCGCTCGTGCTGTTCGCGTTCAGTTGAACGAGACGCCGCGACCGCCGCAATTTGCCTCAGCGTTCCTCGTACTTGTCGTGGTGGCGCCACCAGACGCCGGTCTCGTTGCGCCCCTTGGGAGCGCGGTCGAGCCACTGATACATGCCCCAGAGGCCGTCCAGTCCGCGCGCATAGGCGGAATAGGTGTGATAAACGGCGCCGTCTTCGCGCACGAATGCGCTCATTCCCGGCCGATCGCGCGTGAATGTAGGCCCGTCGGTGCCGGTCATCGCTGCGCATGCCGGGACCGGCTCGCTACCGATCCGCGACTGCAACGGCGCGCCAGGCCGATAGTTGTATTCGTAGCTTCCGTCGCGCTGCTGCGCCTCGGTCAGCGCGACATTGAAATCGAAGTTGAAGTCGCCGCCGTGCGAGGAGGCCCAGGCAAACGCCCAGCCCATGCGCTGCCTGAAGGCATCGAGCTTCGCCAGCGGCGCCCGCGACACCGCCCACAGCATCACGTCATGATTGGCCAGGTGCACGGCGATCCCGTTGAAGCCGTCGGCGATCGACGAGCAGGACGGACAGCCTGCTTTGTAATCGGGTCCGAACATGAAGTGATAGACCAGAAGTTGCGTGCGTCCTCTGAAGAGATCCGCCAGCGTGGCGCTCCCCTCGCCGGTCTCGAAGCGGTACGCCTTGTCGACCCGAACCCACGGCAGCGCCCGCCGCCGCTGTGCCAGTTCGTCGCCGCGCCGCGTCAGGTCCTTCTCCGCCGCGAGCAGATCGAGCCGCGCTTTGAGCCATTCTTCGCGTGTCCCGGTCAGGTGTGTCGTCATTGTTCTCTCTCCTCATCATTTTCGTTGCGCACGCGATTGGTGCATCGATCGTCCGAGAGATTAGGACCGGCGGTCGCGGCGCGGGGAGTGACAAGTGTGTCGGGATTCCGCCGGATCACGACCAGCGGGCCGAGCTGACGCGGCTGGCGATCAGCCTCAGCCACGGGGCCGAATGGAACACGCTCATCAGCACGTACATCCAGACCATGCCGCCGACCGGCGACGCGTGATGCATGGCCATGCAGAGCATGTCCCTTGGGCTTTCGCCAAGAACCGCGGTAAAGAGCGCCATTAAGCCGTAGGCCGGCGTCGCCGCGAGGCGCAGCCCCTCGGCGAGCCCGAGCGCGGCCGCCGGAAGCAGATCCGGGCCTGGCCAGATCCGGTACCCTGCGATCCGTGTCTTCGCATCGATCGTCATGCCACGTCACTCCTTTCGTCCGTTGTCGTGCGGTACATTGGCGACGACGATGAAAAGGTGAGAGTGACAAGTGTGGCGGGATTTCCATGGACTCGCTGATCACGGCTGCAGCGCGCGCGCTCGCCAGGGGTGATCTCCTTGGCGCATTGAAGCGGGTGGCGCTGCGCGACGACGCGCCGGCGCTGGCATTGCGCGGCATCGCCATGGCGCAGCTCGGCGATCTGGTTCGGGCCAAGGCGCTGCTGCGCAGCGCAGCGCGCGCGTTCAGCCCGAAAGAGACGGTGGCCCGCGCCAGGTGCGTGGTCGCCGAGGCCGAAATCGCCTTGGTATCGCGCGACCTGACCTGGCCGGCAAAAGCGCTCGACACGGCGCGGGCCACGCTGGAAGCGCACGGCGACCGGCTGAACGCCGCGCATGCACGACACATCGAGGCCCGGCGCCTGCTCCTGATCGGCCGCGTCGACGAGGCCGAGCGCATGCTCGCCGCACTCGACCCGACACCGCTTCCGTCGGCATCGCGCGCCGCCTACGAGCTGGTGGTTGCGAGCATTGCGCTGCGGCGCTTGCAGATAAAGGCGGCGCGCGCCGCGCTGGCACGGGCCGAGCACGCCGCTCGCGCGGCCGACATCCCCGCGCTGACCGCGGAGGTGGAACACGCCGCCGCGGTGATGAAAACGCCCGCGGCGCGCCTGATCGCGCGCGGCGAGGAGCGCCCGCTGCTTCTTGACGAGGTCGAAGCGCTGCTGGCGTCAGACGTTCTCGTCATCGACGCCTGCCGCCATGTCGTCCGCAAGGCAGACAAAATCGTCTCCCTCGCGACGCGCCCGGTCTTGTTCGCGCTCGCGCGGACGCTTGCGGAAGCCTGGCCGGCAGATGCACCGCGGAGCGCGCTCATTGCGCGCGCTTTCCGCGGCAAGCACGCCGACGAATCGCATCGCGCGCGGCTGCGCGTCGAAGTGGGGCGGCTTCGTGCGGAACTTCGGACGCTCGCCGACGTGAGCGCGACACAACACGGCTTTGCACTCGCGCCACAGGGCGCACGCGAGGCCGTCGTGCTGGCGCCGCCGGTCGACGAGCCGCATGGAACGGTGCTCGCCTTCCTCGCCGACGGCGAGTCCTGGTCGAGCTCCGCACTGGCCCTGGCGCTGAGCGCAAGCGCCCGCACCGTGCAGCGCGCGCTCGATGCGCTCGCGGCGGCAGGCAAAGTGCAATCGTTCGGTCGCGGCCGCGCGCGGCGCTGGATGACGCCGCCCGTTCTGGCATTCCCGACAATCTTGTTACTCCCCGGCCCGCTGCCCAGTGACTAGCCTGGACCTCATCAACGCGTAACGAGGATCGCGTCATGAAACGATCAGCCGCCGAAGTCGTCCAAGAATACGGTCCCTTTCCGGGTGTGGACGCCGTGCATGGGGTCACGTTTGACGGTCAGAATGTCTGGTTTGCGTCGGGAGACAAACTGAACGCTCTGGACCCCGCCAGCGGCAAGACGGTGCGCGCGATCAATGTCGCCGCGCACGCGGGAACGGCCTTCGATGGTCAGTACCTGTTTCAGATCGCCGAGGATCGCATTCAGAAAATCGATCCGAAGACCGGTCGCGTGCTGTCGACGATTCCGGCACCCGGCGGCGGCGGTGATTCAGGCCTTGCCTGGGCCGAAGGCACGCTTTGGGTCGGCCAGCATCGCGGCCGCAAGATCCATCAGATCGATCCGCAAACCGGGGCCATCCTCCGCACCATCGAGTCCAACCGCATCGTCACCGGGGTCACCTGGATCGACGGCGAGCTCTGGCACGGCATCTGGGAAGGCGACGAAAGCCATGTGCGGCGTGTCGACGCCAAAACCGGGGAGGTTCTGGAACGGCTCGAAATGCCGCTCGGCATTGGCGTGTCGGGGCTCGAATCCGATGGCGGCGATCGGTTCTTCTGCGGCGGCGGCAAGAGCGGCAAGGTGCGCGCCGTGCGCCGGCCCAAGCGGGGCTGAGAGCCTAAATATTTGGTTCGAGCATGAACTCTTCCGCAAGCCGATTTCCGCTTCTTAGGATCGTGCTCTAAGCGCTCATCTTTTGCATGAGCGCGTCGGAAATCTCAAAATTGGCATAGACATTCTGCACATCGTCCTGGTCGTTGAGGTTTTCGATGAGCTTGAGAAGTTTCTCACCCTGCTCGTCATCGACGGCGATGGTGTTCTGCGGCCGCCACACCAGCGAGGCCTTTTTGGGCTCGCCGAATTTCGCCTCGAGCGCCTTGACCACCGAACCGAAATGGTCCTGCGCCGCGAAGACTTCATGCGCGCCTTCGCCGGAGACGACGTCGTCGGCGCCGGCATCAAGCGCCGCCTCGAACATCGCTTCAGCGCTTGCCGCTTTCGTGTCGTATTCGATGACGCCGACATGATCGAACATGAAGGACACCGCGCCGGTTTCCGCGAGATTGCCGCCGCTCTTGGTGAAGGAGGCGCGCACTTCGCCCGCGGCACGATTACGATTGTCGGTGAGGACTTCAACGATCACCGCGACACCGCCCGGACCATAGCCTTCGTAGCGGATCTGTTCGTAATTCTCGCCCTCGCCGCCCGCAGCCTTCTTGATGGCGCGCTCGATATTGTCCTTCGGCATGTTTTCGGCACGCGCCGCGATGATCGCCGCACGCAGCCGCGGATTCATCGCCGGGTCCGGTACGCCGATCTTCGCCGAGACGGTGATTTCGCGCGCCAGCTTGCCGAAGAGCTTCGACTTCGCCGCATCCTGCCGCCCTTTGCGGTGCATGATGTTCTTGAACTGTGAATGTCCGGCCATCGTGCGCTCTTGATGTCTGTTCCGCCGCGCTCTCGCGCGCCGGCAAATCAGGGATGAAATGATGCGGCCGCGTTATATGACGGCGCCCTGTGAAAATAAAGACGCTGCCGAACCAGGATCAAGCCCAGAACGCCGGGACCGCCTGTTCCAGGCTGCCGCCCAGCCGGACCGCGCCGACGCGGCTCGCGAGCCCGGTCGCGGGGTCGGTTTCAACCGCCACGCCGCACAAGGTCGCTGGACCCGTGGCCGGCTCGAAACGTGCCGACGAGACACGCCGCACGAAGCGCTGCAGCGGCTCGTCCTTGGCCATGCCGATCACGGAATCGAAATCGCCGGTCATGCCGACATCGCTCATATAGGCCGTGCCGCCCGGCAGCACGCGCAGATCGGCGGTCGGAACATGCGTGTGCGTGCCGACGACGAGACTGGCGCGGCCGTCGCAGAAAATCCCCATCGCCTGCTTCTCGCTGGTGGCCTCGCCGTGGAAATCGACAATGACGGCGTCGGCGCTGGCTTGCAGCGGACAGGCGATGAGTTCGCGCTCCACCGCGGCGAACGGATCGTCGAGCGGATCCATGAAAACGCGGCCCATGGCGTTGACGATGAGAACGCGCGCGCCGTTCTTGGCCTCGAGCACGGCCGCGCCGCGGCCCGGCGTACCGGCTGGATAATTGATCGGGCGAACCATGCGCTGCGCGCGCTCGATAAAGACCAGCGCTTCTTTCTGATCCCAGGCGTGATTGCCGAGCGTGACCGCATCGGCGCCGGCTTCGAGGAGTTCGCGGTAGATCGTCTCGGTGATGCCGAAACCGCCGGCGGCGTTCTCGCCATTGACCACGACGAGATCGAGCTTCCAGTCGCGCACCAGCTTCGGCAAACGCTCATAGACAATGACGCGCCCGCTGCGGCCGACAACGTCGCCGATGAACAGAATGCGCATTCTCAATGGCCTCGCAGATCGATGACTTCGCGCTCGGTTAGCACGAGATCGAGCCGCACGTCGCGAGGTGTTGTCGGCACGCTCGAGACCTCCTGAGCGGCAAATGCGACGCCGATTGCCGCGACAGGCCTGCGCGCACGCAAGCCCGCAATGGTGCGGTCATAATAGCCGCCGCCATAGCCGAGGCGACAGCCTTTGCGATCGAAGGCCAGAAGCGGCACGAGGAGAATATCGGGATCGACTTGCGTCGCCTCGGGCTTCGGCTCGCGGATGCCCCAGACGCCGGAATTGAGCGGCTCGCCCCAACGCCAAGCCCGCATGATGAGCGGCTTGCCGCGGCCCGGCACTGCCGGCAGCGCCAGTGCCGCGCCCTGCCCGGCAAGCCGGCGCAGCAGCGGCAGCGGGTTGATCTCGCTCTTCATCGGCATGAAGCCGGACACGATCGCGCCCGGCGCAAGCGCGAGCGGAAATTCGCGCGCTGCAATCGTCTCGCCTGCAGCCAGGCGCAGTTCCGCCGGCAGCGCGTCGCGGCGCGCCGTGGCCTCGCTGCGCAGGGCCGCCTTGGCCTGTTCGATGTCGGTTGAGGACGGTGCTGATGAGATCATGAGAGGCAATAAAACGTGCGGAGCCGCACCGGCCGTCGGAGCGTCGATCCCGGGTTCCCTACGAAAGTAGGTGGGCGCCATATGTCCGAACCCACGGGTCCGGTCAGGGACAGCTCCCTTCAGGATCGATAAGGCCCCGGGGATATGTCTCCTAACGAACCGCGCAGCCCCGCCTTCGCAATGTAGTGCGCAATGCGGATAAACGCCAATCGGCGGCCTGCCGGCGCGGCCGGCCGCAAATGGCGCCGGCGCATTTGAGCGAAATTGCTTCACATGGAATCAATTGTCGCTCTAGCAGTTTGATTGAGCATGATCTTTTCGGAAAACCGGTGGCCGCTTTTCCGAATCATGCTCTAGCCGAGCGCAACGTCGCCGTTGTTGATACTTTGGTTGAGCTTCTTGGTGATGCTTTCAATGCGTTCGGCGGCAGCCCCGAGCGCAGCCGCTATCGAGGCCTGGGCGACCCGGGTGCGGTCGGACGTCAGCACGCGGGCGTCCTGCAGCGCCGCGAGTTCGTCCTCGATGCGCTTGAGCCGCTGTCCGGCCTCGGCAAGTTCGTCGGCAACCGTGAGCGCCGCCATCACGGTCAGGCGCGTATCGCCGATCTCGCCAAATTTGCTGCGCAACCCGCTAATGCGCATGTCGAGATCGCGCGCAAGCTCGATGAGATGGCCCTCTTGGCCATCCTCGCACGCCATCCGGAACTGCCGGCCATTAATGGTGACGTTGACTTGAGCCATTTGCGCTGAAGTCCAAACGCTCCGTTGCTCGCACCTTACTTTAACAAACCGGCGGCAAGTTCATTCCGCAAGCCCGCTGCTAAAGTCTACTCTTCGTCTGCGGAATCATCCTCCGCTGGATCGTCCTCGGGCTCGTCTTCCTCTTCCTCGGCCGAGTCGTCCGCCTCCGCAGAGTCGTCTTCCGCCGCCTCATCCATTGCCATTTCGTCCGTGTCCGGCTTGTCGGAGCCCAGGACATCGCGAATTGTCTCGATGGCCTGATCGATCCGCCGCATGACCTCGCGATTGGCGCTCTCCAGCGTGCGGACGCGAGCCGTCGCTTCGTCGAGCTCGCTGGCCAACCTGGCGCGATCGGTCCCTAGCGCATGAACCTGATTGGCGAGCATTCCCTCGCCATGATCGGCCTCGGAGCGCCGCTCCGCCGCCGCCTCCAAAGCATCCAGCGCCAGCGAAAGCCGCCGCGTTGCCATCTCGATTAAATCGGCGTCACTCATCTGGCCATTCACCGCGGCCATCCCAGCCGCCACAATGAACGCAAAAATTGTGCGACGGCAATCGTTTACCGTAAGAAGCTTACGTCGTATCGAGGGAATGCGTCAACGATCGGCGGGCGTTTTCCCTACCAGCCTGTGTATGACTTCATCGAGAGGCCACCAACATTTGACTCAAGGGCTTCGCATGCTATCTGTCCGGCCGGTTTCCATAATCGCGGCCGTCCAGCTTCGCGCCGCTTTTTGGCCTGTCCAATATTGGCCCTGTCAATTCTTGGCCTGGCCGGTTTTGGCCTGTCGCCGTTAGGCCTGTACGATGACGATGCCGGATCGAGCTGCCGCAGCGGACGCAAGTCCCGCTTACGCTCAAGGTTTTTCCGCCTCCGGCGCGGACGCCGCTTCACGAGCGGAGCACGACCGCATGGCCAACGCCATCCGCGCGCTGGCGATGGACGCGGTGGAACAGGCGAATTCAGGCCATCCCGGCCTGCCGATGGGCGCGGCCGATGTCGCGACCGTCCTCTTCACCCGATTTCTGAAGTTCGATCCGGCTGATCCGTCCTGGCCCGACCGCGACCGCTTCGTGCTTTCGGCCGGCCACGGCTCGATGCTGCTCTATGCGCTGTTCTATCTGCTCGGCTACGGGAAGATGACCATCGCCGAGATCAAGCGCTTCCGCCAGCTCGGCTCGCTGACGCCCGGCCATCCCGAGCACGGCCATACGCCCGGCGTCGAAACCACGACCGGGCCGCTCGGCCAGGGGCTGGCCAATGCCGTCGGCATGGCGATCGCCGAGCGGCATCTGGCGGCGGTCTTCGGCAACAACGTCGTCGATCACAAGACTTACGTGCTCGCCTCCGACGGCGATCTGATGGAAGGCATCAGCCAGGAAGCGATTGCGCTCGCCGGCCATCTGAAGCTGAACAAGCTGATCGTCTTGTTCGACGACAATCACATTTCGATCGACGGGCCGATATCGCTTGCGGATTCCGTCGATCAGGTCGAACGCTTCAAATCCGCCGGCTGGGCGGCAAGCCGCATTGACGGCCACGATCCGTCGGCAATCGCCGCGGCAATCGAAGCCGCACAGCGCGCCGACAAGCCGACCATGATCGCCTGCCGCACCACGATCGGATTCGGCGCGCCGAACAAAGGCGGCACCGAAAAGGCGCACGGCGCCGCGCTCGGCGCCGCCGAAATCGCCCTCGCCCGGCAAAAGCTCGGCTGGACCTCGCCAGCCTTTGAAATCCCGGCCGACATTCTTCAGCACTGGCGCACCGCCGGCGCCCGCGGCAAGGCGGGCCGTGCGGCTTGGCAACTACGCCTCGCCGCGCTCGATGCGAACAAGCGCGCCGAGTTCGAGCGCCGGCTGCGCGGCGATTTCGCCGGCGGGCTCGACGCCGCTGTCGGCGAAACCAAACAGCAGCTCGCGCAGGCGCCGAAGGACATCGCCACCCGCTCGGCATCGGAGTTCGCACTCGAAGCCTTGACCGCGGCGCTGCCGGAAATGATCGGCGGCTCAGCCGATCTCACCGGCTCCAACAATACGCGAACCAAAAGCACGAAGGTGCTGAGCGCCAGCGATTATTCCGGCCGCTTCATCCATTACGGCATCCGCGAGCACGGCATGGCGGCGGCGATGAACGGTATGGCGCTGCATGGCGGCATCGTCCCCTATTCAGGCACCTTCCTGGTGTTCTCGGATTATTGCCGCCCAGCCATCCGGCTGGCGGCGCTGATGGGGCAGCGCGTCATCCATGTCATGACGCATGACTCCATCGGCCTTGGCGAAGATGGTCCCACCCATCAGCCGGTCGAGCATCTCGCGGCTTTGCGCGCCATTCCCAACCTGAAAGTGTTCCGCCCTTGCGACGCCGTCGAAACGGCGGAGTGCTGGCAACTTGCGCTGCAGTCCGAGGACGCCCCAAGCATACTTGCCCTGACGCGGCAGAACCTGCCGCAGTTGCGCCTTGGCTTTGACCCGCAAAACCGTTGCGCCGCCGGCGCCTATGAGCTCATCGCCGCCGATGACGGCGCTGCCACGGTGTCGTTGTTCGCGACCGGCTCGGAGGTTGCGATCGCGGTCGAAGCGAAAAAGCTCCTCGCCAGGCGCAAGATTTCCGCCCGCGTCGTCTCGGTGCCCTGCTTCGAGCTGCTGCTGGCTTTGCCGGAGGACCGGCGCGCTGCGATTATCGGCCAGGCCAAGGTCAATGTCGCCGTGGAGGCCGGCATCCGCCAGGGCTGGGATGCCATTATCGGCTCGTCCGGCGCCTTTGTCGGCATGACCGGATTTGGCGCCAGCGCGCCCTACAAGGCTCTTTACCAACATTTCGGGCTGACCGCCGAAAAGGTGGCCGAGGCGGCATTGGCTCGATTATGAAGTCGTGAATAAATAAAGGCTGCCGCCCATGGCCAGACCTGTGGCCAGCGGGGCGGCTTCTCAGGAGACCGGGAAATGTCCGTACGCGTTGCCATTAACGGTTTCGGCCGGATCGGCCGCAATGTCCTGCGTGCTGCAGTCGAAGCCAACCGCAAGGACATTGAAGTCGTCGCCATCAACGACCTCGGCCCGGTCGAGACCAATGCCCACCTCCTCCGTTACGACAGCGTGCACGGCCGCTTCCCCGCCGAAGTGATCGTCAAGGGCGACACGATCAGCTGCGGTAACGGCGCCATCAAGGTGACGGCGGTGAGGAACCCGGCGGAATTGCCGTGGAAGGAGCTCGGCATCGATATCGCGCTCGAATGCACCGGCATCTTCACGTCCAAGAAGGCGGCGTCCGCGCATCTCGACGCCGGCGCCAAGCGCGTTCTCGTTTCGGCGCCGGCCGACGGCGCCGACCTGACCGTCGTCTATGGCGTCAATCACGACAAGCTCACCAAAGCCCACACCGTCGTCTCCAATGCTTCCTGCACGACCAATTGCCTGGCGCCCGTCGTCAAAGTGCTCAACGACGCCGTCGGCATCGACAAGGGCTTCATGACGACGGTGCATTCCTATACCAACGACCAGCCGTCGCTCGATCAGATGCACAAGGATCTCTATCGCGCGCGCGCTGCGGCGCTAAACATGATCCCGACCTCGACCGGCGCCGCCAAGGCCGTCGGCCTCGTGCTGCCGGAGCTTGCCGGCCGTCTCGACGGCGTGTCCATCCGCGTCCCGACGCCGAATGTCTCGGTGATCGACTTCAAGTTCGTCGCCAAGCGACCGACCAGCCCCGACGAAATCAATGGCGCGGTCAAGCGCGCCGCCGAACAGCAGCTCAAGGGCATTCTTGGTTTTACCGAGGCGCCCAATGTGTCGAGCGACTTCAACCACGATCCGCACTCGTCGATCTTCCATACCGATCAGACCAAGGTCATGGACGGCACGCTGTGCCGGGTGATGTCCTGGTACGACAACGAATGGGGCTTCTCCAATCGCATGATCGATACTGCGGTGGCGATGGGCAAGCTCGGATAATCAGCTGGGATCCAACCGGGTCCAACTAGGGCGATGTGAACCGCTATGAGTGCCAGTGTCGGCGTACTGATGAAGCCCACCTTTCGCAGCCTCGACGATGCCGACGTCAAAGGCAAACGTGTTTTGCTCCGCGTCGACCTGAACGTCCCGATGCAGGACGGCAGAATTACGGACTCCACCCGCATCGAAGAGATCGCCCCGACCATCCTCGAATTGTCCGACAAGGGCGGCAAGGTGATCTTGCTGTCGCATCTTAACCGCCCGAAGGGACCAAATCCGAAGGATTCGCTCCGCCCGGTCGCTGCCGAAGTGGCCCGCATCGTCGGGCGGCCCGTCGCCTTTGCCGAAGATTGCATCGGCCCGAAGGCGCAAAGCGCCGTGGCCGCGATGACGAACGGCGACATTCTCTGCTTGGAGAACACGCGTTTTCATCCCGGCGAGGAAAAGAACGACAAAGACTTCGCCAAACAACTTGCGGCGCTCGGCGACATCTTTGTCGACGACGCATTCTCGGCAGCCCATCGCGAGCACGCCGCGAACGCCGCGATCGTCACTGTCTCCAATATGCCGGCCTATCCCGGCCGCGCCATGGCGGCCGAGCTCGAAGCGCTGCGCAAGGCCTTCGAGACGCCGGAACATCCGGTCGCGGCCATTGTCGGCGGCGCCAAGATCTCGACCAAGCTCGATCTGCTCGGCCATCTATTGCAAAAAGTCGAGACGCTGATCATCGGCGGCGGCATGGCCAATACGTTCCTCGCCGCGCAGGGCAAGACCATCGGCAAGTCGCTGTGCGAGCCTGATTTGATCGCCAGTGCCAAGGAGATCATGGCCAAGGCCAAGGCGATGAAGCGCGAGATCGTGCTGCCCGTCGACGCCGTGGTCGCGGAAAAGTTTGCCGCGCATGCGCCCTCGCGCGTGGTCTCGGTCGACGCGGTCGGCGCGGGCGACATGATCCTCGACATCGGTCCAAAAAGCGTCGACTACGTCATTTCGGTGCTCGCCCGCACCAAGACTCTGGTGTGGAACGGCCCATTCGGCGCCTTCGAAATGGAACCGTTCGACAATGGCACGCTCGCAGTCGCCGAAGCAGTGGCGGAACTGACCGACGCCAAGAAGCTTGTCAGTTTTGCCGGCGGCGGCGACACGGTGGCCGCGCTCAACGCCGCCTCGGTCCGCGGCCGGCTGACCCACGTCTCGACCGCCGGCGGCGCGTTCCTGGAATCGCTTGAAGGGAAAACCCTGCCGGGCGTGCGGGTCCTTATGGTATCCCCGCCGTCATCCAACTAGGTTAGAGACGAGCTTGAATTCGCCGGATCGCCGGCGTCCGAATGTCGAGGAGAACGCGATGAACCTCAGCGAATTGAACAAAGTCGCGGAAGCTATGGTTGCGCCAGGCCGCGGCATTTTGGCGGCCGATGAATCCACCGGCACGATCAAAAAGCGCTTCGACACGCTGGGCGTCGAGTCGACGGTCGACAACCGGCGCGACTATCGCGAAATGTTGTTCCGCAGCGCCGACGCGATGTCGAAATACATTTCCGGCGTCATCCTCTACGACGAGACCATCCGGCAGAACGCCAAAGACGGCACGCCGCTGGTCAAGATCATCGAGAAAGCGGGTTCGCTGCCCGGCATCAAGGTCGACAAGGGTACCAAGCCGCTGCCGTTCTGCCCGGGCGAACTGATCACCGAGGGGCTCGACGGCCTCGGCGAAAGGCTCGCCGAATATCGCGGGCTCGGCGCCAAATTCGCCAAATGGCGCGCGGTCATCGACATCGGCGCCAACATTCCGAGCTACGACTGCATCATGAGCAATGCGCACGCGCTCGGCCGCTACGCCGCGCTGTGCCAGCAGGAAGGCATCGTGCCGATCGTCGAGCCGGAAGTGCTGATGGACGGCGACCATGATGCCGACCGCTGCGCAATGATCACCGAATGGGTGCTCAAAACGGTGTTCGAGCAGCTCTACTATCAGCGCGTGGCGCTCGAAGGCATGGTGCTCAAGCCGAACATGGTGGTGTCCGGCAAGAAGTCGGCCAAGCGCGCTTCCGTTGCGGAAGTCGCCGAGAAGACGGTGAAAGTTCTCAAGGCCTGCGTGCCGGCCTCCGTTCCCGGCATCGCCTTCCTGTCCGGCGGCCAGTCCGATGAAGAAGCCACCGCCCATCTCGACGCCATGAACAAGATGGGCCCCCTGCCCTGGCACCTGACCTTCTCCTACGGCCGCGCCTTGCAGGCCGCGCCGCAGAAGGCTTGGTCCGGCAAGTCGGAAAATGTCGCGGCCGCGCAACGCGCCTTCGGCCATCGCGCCATGATGAACGGGCTTGCCGCACTCGGGCAATGGAAGGCCGATCTCGAGCGGAAAGCGGCGTGACGCGGGACGATACCCCGCGACAGCGGCTCTATCTCGTCACGCCTCGCATCGAAGATCCGGCCCCGTTTATCCCCGACGTCGAGCGGGCTTTGGCCGCGGGCGACATCGCCGCGGTGCTGCTGCGGCTCGCCGATGGTGACGAGCGCAAGCAGATCGATCGCATCAAAGCGATTGCCCCGGCCGTGCAGCGTCGCGATGTCGCACTGCTGCTCGATGGCCATGCCGGGATTGTCGCGCGGACCGGCGCCGACGGCGCGCATATCAGTGGAATCGAGGCCTTTGTCGCCGCGCTGCCGCTACTCAAGCCCGACCGCATAGCCGGCGCGGGCGCCTTGTTAAGCCGTCATGATGCCATGCTCGCAGGCGAATCCGGCGCCGACTATGTGATGTTCGGGGAGCCCGACCGCCGCGGCCGGCGCCCATCGTTCGAGGAATCGGAAGACCGCTTGTTATGGTGGGTGGAGCTTCTCGAAATACCCTGTGTCGGCTATGCCGACCGTCCCGACGAGGTCGCGGCGCTGGCGCGCACGGGAGCCGATTTTGTTGCGCTCGGTGAGTGGATATGGACGTGGCCTCAAGGCATCGCCGCAGCGATCGCGAACGCCGCCGAACAGCTTCTGACCCCGGCGCCGCGATGACGCCGCGCCGCGCTGGGACGATCGCCGGCGCGACCGCGCTTGCTTTGTTTTTCCTCATTGCACCGGCGGAGGCCCAGAGCGGGACACCGTCACCGCCCGCAGCAAAGCCTGCGGTGAAGCCGGCGGGCAAGCCGGGAGCCAAGCCCGCGACGACACCTGATAGCGTCAAAAACGGGTCTGCTATTTTCACATCTTCTCCGCTCCCCAAAGCCGTGTTCGATCCGGCCTATGGCGCATTTCAACGCGGCTATTTCCTCACCGCGTTCCGTCTGGCCGAACGGCGGGTCGAGCAGGACAAAGACCCGAAATCAATGACGCTGCTCGGCGAACTCTACTCCAATGGCTTGGGCGTGCCGCAGAACGACGACAAGGCTGCGGACTGGTACAAGCTCGCCGCCGCGCGCGGCGACAGCAACGCCATGTTCGCGCTCGCGATGTTTGCACTGGCCGGCCGCGCCGGCCCGCGCGACCGCCAGGCCAGCGCCAAATGGCTCGCATCCGCGGCCAAGCTCGGCCATCCCGAGGCCGCCTACGATCTGGCGCTGCTTTACATCGAGGGCCAGTTGTTCCCGCAGGACTTCACCCATGCCGCGGAATTGCTGCGCATCGCCGCCGATGCCGGCAGTCCGGATGCGCAGTATGCGCTCGGCACGTTCTACAAAGAAGGCCGCGGCGTGCCGAAGGACATGAAAGAGGCGGTCAAGCTTTGGGCCCGCGCAGCGCTCGCCGACAATACCGACGCAGAGGTCGAATACGGCATTGCGCGCTTCAACGGCGACGGCGTCCCGCGCGACGAAGCCGCCGCAGCGGAGATTTTCCGCAAAGCGGCGCTCCACGGCAGCCCGATCGCGCAAGACCGCCTCGCCATCATCCTCGCCAACGGTCTTGGCGTACCGGCCAATCCGGTCGAGGCCACCAAATGGCACCTGATTTCGCGCGCCAACGGCGAGACCAATCTGCCGCTCGACGCTTTTGTCGATAAGCTTGATCCGACTCAGCGCGCCGCCGGCGAGAAGGCCGCCAAAATCTGGCTCGACGCGCTCAAGGGCGATCGGGCGGCGGCGGCCGAGTTGCGAAAGCAGTAAATGCGCCCGACGCCTTTCGTGCTTGCACTGCAGCGCCAGCAAGGCTAGGCGAAGCCTCCTGTAAGAGACAAACCGATCAAACATGCTCCACTCGGCAGTCCTCAACGTCATGATCAAAGCGGCGCATCGCGCCGGCCGCAGCCTCAAGCGCGACCTCGGCGAGGTCGAGCAGTTGCAGGTCTCGCTGAAAGGGCCGCGCAATTTCGTCACCGCAGCCGACCGCCGCGCCGAGGAGATCGTGCGCGAAGAGCTCGCCAAAGCGCGGCCCGATTACGGCTTCCTCGGTGAAGAGGGCGGCGCGCATGAAGGCAGCGACAAGACCCACCGCTGGATCGTCGACCCGCTCGACGGCACGACCAATTTCCTCCACGGCATTCCGCACTTTGCGGTTTCGATCGCGCTCGAGCGCAACGGCGCCATCGTTGCCGGCCTGGTCTACAATCCCGCCAATGACGACCTGTTCGTCGCCGAGCGCGGCAAGGGGGCGTTCCTCAACGACCAGCGGCTGCGCGTCGCCGGACGGCAGCGGCTTGCCGAGGCCGTCGTCGCCTGCGGGCTGCCGCATTACGGACGCGGCGATCTTGCGGTTGGCCGCAGCGAAATCGCCGCCGCGCAACAGCACTTCGCCGGCTTGCGCCGGTTTGGTGCCGCGGCCCTTGATCTCGCCTGGATCGCGGCGGGACGCTTCGATGCCTATTGGGAGCGGGACCTGTCGCCGTGGGACATGGCCGCAGGCGTCATCCTGGTGCGCGAAGCTGGCGGCTTTGTCTCCGACCTCGACGGCCACGACGCCATGTTCACCAAGGGCCACATCGCGGCGGGTAACGAGACGATGCACCGCGAATTGCTCAAGCTTCTGAAAGAGGCCGGCAAAGCAGCCGGCAAGGAAGCCAGCCCGGAGATCTCGGCGCCGTGAGCCCCTCGCCCGACATCTCGCTTCGGGCGTATCACGCGGATGACGAAGATGCCTCGGTTGCGCTGTGGCTGCGCACCTGGCAGGCGGCCTATCCCGGCATCGATTTCGCCGGGCGGCTGGATTGGTGGCGCGAGCGTTGGCGCAAGGAACTGCTGCCGGTTGCGAACGTCGTGATTGCCGAGACCGAAACGGACATGATCGGCTTCGTCACTATCGACACTGCCACCCGCTATCTCGATCAGCTCGTGGTGGCGCCGGAATATTGGGGCTCCGGCACGGGCCTTGCGCTCATCAGCGAGGCCAAGCGCCTGTCGCCGACAGGCATCGATCTCGACGTCAATGTCGACAATGCGCGCGCGCGCGCCTTCTATGATAAATGCGGATTTGTCGTCACCGGCGACGGCAAAAATCCGATCACCGGACGGCCGATCTATCGCATGAGCTGGCGGCCTTGAGAGCCGCCGAACGATTGCCGCCGTTTTGCCGCAAGCTCGGATACCGGATGCAGCTCACGCCCACCGGCCCGGCGTTCATGGTCAATTTTTCTGGCTGGCTTGCGGCGATCCCGTGTCGCAGACGCTGCGGCTTTGCCAAGCCATCATGTAAAATCCCGGCGACGGCAATGCCGTGCCGGATCTGCGATCAAGCATCCTGGAATTGCAGCTTGGCAAGGCGGGCATAGAGGCCGTTGGCGCTGATCAGCGTCTGGTGGGTGCCCTCCTCGACGATGCGGCCCTCATTCATCACCAGGATCCGGTCGCATGACTGCACCGTCGCGAGCCGGTGGGCGATGACGACAGTGGTGCGCTCGCGCATCAGATCGGCGAGCGCTGCGGCGACCTGCGTCTCGCTTTCGGCATCGAGCGACGACGTCGCTTCGTCGAGCAGAAGCAAGGGCGCGTTGCGCAGGATGGCGCGCGCGATGGCGATGCGCTGGCGCTGGCCGCCGGACAGCGTAATGCCGCGCTCGCCCACCGGCGTGTCGAAGCCTTGCGGCAGCGCGGCGATGAAGCTTGCGGCATTGGCATGCTCGGCCGCGCGCATGACTTCTTGGTCGAACGCATCGGGCCGGCCGAAGCGGATATTATCGCGGACCGAGCTTGCAAACATCACGCTGTCCTGCGGCACCAGCGCGATGCGGGTGCGGAAATCAGCCGGATCGAGATCGGTCAGCGGCATGCCGTCAAGGGTGATGCGGCCCGCCGCCGGATCGTAGAAGCGCAGCAACAGATGAAAGATCGTGCTCTTGCCGGCGCCGGAAGGGCCGACGATGGCGAGCTTTTCGCCCTGCCGCACCCGGAACGACACGCCGTTGAGCGCCGGCGCGTTCTGCCGCGTCGGATACATGAAGCGCACGTCCTCGAAGGCGGCTTCGCCGCGCGCCGGCGTCGGCAGCGCGAGCGGCCGCACCGGGCGCACGATCGCCGGCTTGATGGAAAGGATCTCAAACAGCCGCTCCGCCGCGCCCGAAGCCGCGGCCACTTCACCGCCGGTTTCCGACAACGAGCCAAGCGCGCTCGCGCCCAGCACCGCATAGAGAATGAACTGGCCGAGCCGGCCGGGCGTGATCTGCAGCGACAGGACTTCCTGCGCCCCGATCCAGAGCACGACGACAACGCTCGACGACACCAGAAAGATCGCAAAGCCGGTCAACAGCGCGCGCGCCCGGATCGAGTCGCGGGCGGCGCGGAAGGCCTGTTCGACTGCGCCGCGAAAGCGTGCAATGCCGAGTTGCTCGTTGGTAAAGGCCTGCAGCACGCGCACCGCGCCGATCAGCTCGGCGGCATAGGCGGAGGCCTCGGCGAGCGTATCCTGCGCCGAGCGCGAGCGGCGGCGCACCGCGCGGCCGAAGGCGTAAAGCGGCAGCACGATGATCGGGATCGCGGCCAGCACGAAGGCGGACAGTTTGGGACTCGTCACCACCATCATGGCGCTGGCGCCGACGAACAGGACGAAGTTGCGCAGCGCCACCGAAATCGACGAGCCGACGCTGGCTTTGATCTGCGTGGTGTCGGCGGTAAGCCGCGACAGCATCTCGCCGGTTCTGGCGGCATCGAAGAACGCCGCCGACAGCGAGGTCAGATGCGCGAAGACGTCGCTGCGCAGATCGGCGACGATGCGCTCGCCGAGTGTCGTGACCAGGTAGTACCGCGAGCCGCTGGCGAAGGCGAGCAGCGCCGCGATGCCGATCATGACCAGGAAATAACTGTTGATGAGGTGGACGCCGCGCTCGGTGAAGCCGAAATCGATCATCCGCCGCACTGCGACCGGCACGACGAGCGTGGTGATGGCCGCCAGAACGAGCGCGCCGAGCGCCGCGAGCGCGCGGCCGCGGTAGCGGCCGATATAGGGAAGCAGCGAAGCCAGCGGCCGAAGACTGGGCCGGTGCTGGGGCGGCGGAGAGCCATCTTGCCCGAAGGCTGGAGCTTCCCGCGCCGGCGCTTCCCGAGCCGAAGCCTCAACCGCCGGTTTTTGGGCGGTCCCCTTCAGTTCCGCCGAGGCCGTGTCGTCAACTGCAACAATCGACATATTGCCGTCGCGCAAATTCATCTGGGCACGTAGACCATCTCGCAAAGCAGGTTGTCACCAAGTTTACACAGCCCAGGCCCTCCCTCCATGGGCAAACCGGACGCGGAGCGGAGCCTTATGGCGTCCCAGCAAGCGATTCCGCGCGGGCGGCATCGAACGAACGTGAGTCCACCTTCAGGTAGGCAAGCTTCTCGTCGGCGATCACTACAGCCTCGGCGACACCCTGCACTTGCCGCAGCTGCGCGGCCAAGGCTTCGGCGTCTGCGGCGCGGCTGCCGGCGACGGGAACGAGCCGCGTCGTTAGATAACTGGGCTGCGCCATGGTGGCGGCAGCGCCAAGCCAGAGGAGCGCGATCGCCGCGGTGAACACAAAGACTCCATGGCTGCCCGCGAATTGGTGCGCCCAGCCGCCGACCATCCCGCCGACAAAAATGCCGAGGAACTGGGCGCTTGAATAGAGTCCCGTTGCCGTGCCCTTCGCCTCCGCCGGCGCCGTCTTGGTGATCAGCGACGGCAGGCTCGCCTCCATCACGTTGAAGGCCGAGAAGAAGAAGACGAGCGCTGCCAACAGGACGAACAGATTGCCAGCGCCGAAATAAAGCATCACCTGGCTCAGCGCGAGCGCTGCGACCGCGCCGACGAAGATACCCTTCATCCGCCGGTGTTTTTCGGCCGCGATGATTGCCGGCACCATCACGGCCACGGAAACCAGCAGCACCGGCAGATAGACAAACCATTGATCGCGCACTTGCACGTTCAGCGTGGCGCGAAGAAGGCCGGGCACTACCAAAAAACTTGCGGTGAGCATGGCGTGCAGCGCGAATATTCCGAAATCGAGCCGCAATAGTTCGCGATCGCGCAACACCGACCCGATCAGGGCGGGCACCGCCTCGGCGTCGCGATGCACGCGTACGCGGCCCGGATTGGGTACCACGAACTCGGTGATCGCGATGCCGAGAAGCCCCAAGCCTACCATGAGCCAGAAAATGCCGGACACCCCGATGAAGTTGGCAACGATCGGGCCCGCCACCAACGCGATCATGAAGGAGACGCCGATGGTTATGCCGACCATGGCCATCGCCTTGGTGCGGTTTTCCTCGTTGGTCAAGTCGGCTACCAGCGCCAGGATGACCGAACCGACGGCACCGCCGCCCTGCAAGGCGCGGCCGATAATGACACCGTCGATCGAGACCGAGAGCGCGGCGATGGCGCTTCCGATGGAAAACAGGATCAAGCCGATCACGATCATGACCTTGCGCCCGATCCGATCGGAGAGCAGGCCAAACGGAACCTGCAGGAGCCCCTGGCTTAATCCGTAGATGCCGAGGGCTTCCCCGATGAGGTAGGGAGTGGCGCCGGTCAGGTTGCGCGCATAGGCTGCAAATACCGGGTAGATCATGAATAAGCCGAGAAGCCTGACCGAAAAGACCGCTGCCAGCGAAGCGGCGGCGCGAAATTCATGCTTTTCCATTGAAATCAGCTATGCGTGAGCCGGAATGACCCGAAACGACGTGCCCCGCTGAGATGGCGCCCGGACAATGCCCCACGACCTCGACGTGGGTCAATCCGACGCCGGCCGATTGCGACGGCTTGCCGCCGAGGCCCCGCTTTTGTTATAGGACCGCCCAATTCAGCAATGTGACTTTGGCGGCCCGCGAGCGGCGGCCAGGAAAGAAGCCATGAAGCCCGATACCCATCCCAATTATCACACCGTCAAGGTTGTCATGACCGACGGGACCGAATTCACCACGCGCTCGACCTGGGGCCAGCCCGGCGACACGCTGCATCTGGATATCGATCCAAAGTCGCATCCGGCCTGGACCGGCGGCCAGCAGCAATTGCTCGACCGTGGCGGCCGCCTGTCGCGGTTCCAGAAGAAATTCGAAGGCTTCCTGAAGAAGTAACGTTCGGAGGCGCTTGCGGCGCCATCGGGCAGCTTCGAGCGCCTCAGGCCTCGGATTCGAAGGCTGCTTTCAAGAGTCCCATCTGCCGTTCGACCGGGTTGTCGGCCGCGATATTCAAATCCGGCGGGGCATGCATCGTGGCATCGAGCCGCCGCACCTCGGCCTGCAGCTTGGTCGAGCGCGCGATCAATTCCTGAAGCTTTTCCGGCAACAGGGCGAGCGATTGAGCATCGCCCGGCTCACAGGCGGCCAGGCGCACCTTGCTCTTTTCCTTATGGGCCTGCGCCAGCGTCATCTCGCCCTCTTTCACCGCGCGATGCAGCAAGAGCCAGGAGGCGAGTTGCATCAGCCGGGTGGTCAGGCGCATGCTTTCGGTGGCGTAGACGAGACTGGCGCTGCGCTCGAGTCTCTTCGATTCCGTGCGGCCGGCGCCGTCAAGATAGCCCGCCGTTTCCTCGACCAGTCCCATTCCGTCACGAAACAGCGTCGCGAAGACTTGGGAACTCGCGAGGTGTTCGCTGAAGGAGACGGCCGCGCTGACTTCTACCGTACGCTTGTCCGACATTTACGCCTCACACACAGCCGGTTCGAAGCTCCATGGCAGTTTGCCGCACGCACGTTTAGGAACTTCAAATCGAAAGCGGCACTAGAACCACAAATTTGCGAATACCCCGGAGAGCTCGCGCCGCAGACAGCCGTCCGACCTTCAACCGAAGGCGTGTCCCACGAGCTTTTCGAAAACAAGGCAGCATCGCGCGACGCGCGCGCACTGTCCAGCCTCACGGCAACGAAGCTTACGACATAGTTGCCAGCGCGCAGAATCGCGTCGATTCCGACGCCGACAGCGTGAAACTTCAGGGATCACGAAAAAAGAGCCGCCGTTGCCGGCGGCTCAAGGTGATAACAGGGAGGCGTCAAACAGAGTGGACAGGAGCCACTCAATGTCCAGAAGATGGACATGCTGATGTAATGAACGAGAAAGCTTAACGAAAGGTTAAGGATTCTCAGAAACTTGCCGAATCTTTTTCAAGCTTCGTACGAGCCGTGCGGAGACATCGCAACTAAGATCTTGAAAAGCTTATTTCTTAAAGAACTGATCGGCGGCCGATTTCACCGCTCGTTTTTTTGCGATGTCAGCCTCGAGGCGCGCGATCTCGCCCTTCAACATTGCGATGCGGTCCGCGAGTTCGCCGGCGGAGAGCAATGTCAGATCCTGACCGATTTCGTGCGCGAGTTTCTTCTTCGGCGCGTCCTCGTCGAAAGCAGGCATAACTCGTCTCCTACACGGAATCCTAGCGTCCGCCGGACCCGTTGTCACACGCCGGCCGCCCTTTAACGCTGCTGCCGCATGCGGGACATGCGGCATTTGGCGCTTGCGCCGGAGACCCCCGCAGCCAGCGTGAGCCATTGAAAGTAAACGGGAAAATTCTTGCCCTGAATTACCGCAGCCGGTACTAGTTCCGCTCTGCACTGCCAACCGGCCCTTTCCCGGTTGCGCGGGGGAATGGGCGGCCGCGAATTCGGCGCAAAGCCTGTTAGGTAATTCGGTCGGCATCCTGACTGTGGCGCGATTGGCGCCGTCGCCGGCCTTGGAGGTCGTCTTTGGCATTTTGGCGCGCCGCACCTTCGAGCACCGCGTCGGTCTGCGCGATATTGGCGCTTGCTGCCACGCTGCTCGGCGCCACGGCCGCACACGCCGTCGACGCCGTCAATGTACGCACCGATGCACCGGCGATCGATTTGACCGGCGCGGTCGAGTTCCAACATACCGACACTGGCCGTATTCAGGTTTCCACCGCGCCAGGCGCCGACGGCATCATCCGCCGCATCGAAGTGCGCGGCCGCGAAGCCGGACGGAACTGGGCGGTGTTCGCGCTCGCCAATAACGGTGAGGAGCAGATCGACCGGCTCATCGTCGTGCCGCATTATCGTATGGTCGGTTCCGGCCTCATCTGGCCGGACCTCGGCATGTCGCGCATCGTTGCAATCACGCCGTCTTCGGGCGATCCGCCCGATCGTCAGGACAATCCCAGCGCCGATATTTTCCGCATCACGCTCGATCCGGGCACCGTGATCACTTTCGTCGCGGAATTGCGCACCGACAACCTGCCGCAGATCTATCTGTGGGAGCCCGACGCCTACAAGGACAAAGTCAACTCGCTGACCCTGTACCAGGGCATCGTCATCGGCATTGCCGGTCTGTTGGCGTTGTTCCTGACAATCCTCTTCGTGGTCAAAGGCAGCGTCATGTTTCCGGCCGCCGCCGCGCTCGGCTGGGCGGTGCTGGTCTATATCGGCATCGATTTCGGCTTCTGGCCGAAAGTCTTCGACATGTCGTCGGCCTCGGAGCGGATCTGGCGTGCCTCGGGCGAGGCGATCCTCGCGGCAACGCTCCTCGTCTTCCTGTTCGCCTATCTCAATCTCAATCGCTGGCATGTGCGCTACATCCACATCACGCTCGGCTGGCTCGCCTTTCTCGGCGCCCTCGTCGCCGTGGCGCTGTTCTCGCCGGCGGTGGCCTCCGGCATCGCCCGCATCTCGCTGTTTCTGATCGCGATCTTCGGCTTCGGCCTCGTGATTTATCTGGCGACCCACGACTACGATCGCGCCGTGATGCTGATCCCGACCTGGCTTCTCTTGGTGGTCTGGGTGATTGCGGCCGCATTGACCGTGCTCGGCTTTGTCACCAACGACATCATCGGTCCGGCGCTGCTCGGCGGCCTGGTGCTCATCGTCATGCTGATCGGATTCACGGTGATGCAGCACGCCTTTGCCGGCGGGGCCACCGGCAGCATCGTGTCCGACGTCGAGCGCCGCGCGCTGGCGCTGACCGGCGCCGGCGACATGATCTGGGACTGGGACGTCGCCGCCGACAAAGTCTTCACCAGTCCCGAAACCGAGGCGGCTTTGGGCCTGAGCCGCGGCGCGCTCGAAGGTCCGGCCGCCAAGTGGCTCGATGTGCTGCATCAGCTCGACCGCGACCGCTTCCGCGCCACGCTCGACAGCGTCTTGGAGCAGCGGCGCGGGCGGGTGGCACAGGATTTCCGCTTGCGCACCGCCGACGGCCATTATCTGTGGCTCTCGCTCAAGGCCAGGCCGGTGGTCGGTTCCGACGGCGAAGTGATCCGGCTGGTCGGCACGCTGACCGACGTGACCGAATTCAAGACCGCCGAAGAGCGGCTCCTGCACGACGCGGTGCACGACAATCTGACCGGCCTGCCCAATCGCGAATTGTTTCTCGACCGGCTCGACGCCGTGCTCGGCTTCGCCAAGAGCGATATGGCGATCCAGCCGACGGTCATGGTCATCGATCTCGACCGTTTCAAGCAGGTCAACGATTCCGTCGGCATGGCGGTCGGCGATTCCATTCTCCTGACGCTGGCGCGCCGGCTTGGCCGGCTGATCAAGCCGCAGGACACTCTGGCGCGGCTCTCCGGCGATCAGTTCGGGCTGATCCTGCTGTCGGAAAAGGAGCCGGCGCGCATCACCGCTTTTGCCGAAACCATCCGCCGCACGCTGCGTGCGCCGATCACGTTCCGCGATCGCGAGATTTTCCTTACCGGCTCGATCGGCCTCCTGCCCGGCGAAAGCAGCAACGAGCCGCAACGCGCCGAAGAAGTGCTCAAGGACGCCGAGCTGGCGATGTATCATGCCAAGCGCGGCGGCGGCGATCGCATCGACGTTTTCAAGGCCGCGATGCGCGCGCGCAAGAACGACCGGCTCTCGCTTGAATCGGATCTGCGCCGCGCGCTCGAACGCGAAGAGATCAGCATCCTGTATCAGCCGATCGTGCGCCTCGAGGACCGCGCCATTGCCGGCTTCGAAGCGCTGGCGCGCTGGAACCATCCAAAACTCGGCCGCATGTCGCCGAGCGAGTTCATCGCTATCGCCGAAGAGACCGGCCTCATCGTCGAACTCGGCTTGTTCGTGCTCGACCGCGCCGCGCGGCAGCTCTCGACGTGGCAGCGCACGGTGCGCCAGCGCGAGCCGCTGTTCGCGAGCGTCAATGTCTCCTCGCGGCAATTGCTGCGGCACGATCTGATCCAGGATATCCGCACCGTGCTCGCCCGTTCGCCGCTCAATCGCGGCTCGCTGAAACTCGAAATCACCGAGTCCGTGGTGATGGAGAACCCGGAACATGCCGCGCAGATGCTGCATCGCATCCGCGAGCTTGGCGCCGGCCTCGCGCTCGACGATTTTGGCACCGGCTATTCGTCCCTCTCCTATCTGCAGCGCTTCCCGTTCGACACGATCAAGATCGATCAGTCCTTCGTGCGCACCACGTCGAAGGGTACGCGGCCGGTGATCCTGCGTTCCATCATCACGCTGGCGCACGATCTCGGCATGGACGTCGTCGCCGAGGGTGCGGAATCGGATTCCGACGCCGTCGAACTGTCGCAACTCGGTTGCGAATACGCGCAAGGTTTCGTCTTCGGCGAGCCGATGAGCGCGGATCGCGCGCGGGCGCTGCTCGAGCCGGATGCAGCCGGCATGAAGCATCACGAGACCGGCGTCAGAACCAAAGTTTTCTGATCGTGGCGGCGCGCGTTCGCTTAGGCGTGGCCGGCTTCGCTCGACAACATGCCTGGATCGATGCCGATTTTCTTCAGCGCCATCTCATATTTGCCGCCGATATCGGTGCCGAAAATGAGGTCCGCATCGGCCGCGCAGTGCAACCAGCCATTGCCCTGAATCTCGTTCTCGAGCTGGCCCGGCGCCCAGCCGGCATAGCCGAGCGCGAGTATGGCGCTGGCCGGCCCATCGCCGCGCGCGATGGCTTTGAGAATGTCGATGGTGGCGGTCAGGCAGATGCCGTCGTCGATCGGCAGCGTCGAGTTCTCGATGAAAAAATCCGCGCTGTGCAACACAAAGCCGCGCTCGGTTTCGACCGGACCGCCGCGCATCACCTTGACGATACCGGCCCTGGTCGGCAGCCGAATCAGGTCGGCGGATGGAACGATGTTCAGTTTCACCAGGAGGTCGGAGAAATTGATGTTCGGCGCCAGGTGATTGACGACGATACCCATCGCGCCTTCGGCGGAATGCGCGCAGACATAGATGACGGAACGCGCAAACCGGTCATCCAGCATCGCCGGCATGGCGATCAGCATCTGGCCGTCGAGAAAGCCTCGGCGCCGGCTGCTCTGCGGTTTGGCGCGTGGCAGTTTCATGATGTAAAGGTTAGCCCATTGGTCCGCATTTGCAAATGAACCTTGCGACATGAGGCGCGCAATAGGCTGTTTATGTCTGCGCCCGAATTTTGGCGCGCAGCCACAATTTGCGGTAACAATCATGTCAGTGGCGCTTGGCCGCAAGCCGACCTAAACAGCGCCATGAAAACGCGCCCATAAGCGCAACCGAGACAAGATCTTCGACGGTGCCTTTGCTGAAACCACTTCGATCGAAAATTGCGGCAGCGACGCTGACCTGCCTTGCAGCCAGCGGCGTGGCGGCGGCGTGGGCGCAGGACGCCTCCGATTGGGATGCGCAAAATCATACAGCCGCGCGGCTGATTGCCGGCGCGACGATATCCGGTTCCGGCGCCAAGGTTCTGCGCGCCGGTGTCGAGATCAAGCTCGATCCGGGCTGGCATACCTATTGGCGCGATCCCGGCGATTCCGGCGTGCCGCCGAAACTCGACTTCTCAGGTTCGGACAATATCAAATCCGTGACAGTGCTGTGGCCGGCGCCGAAACGGTTTCCTGATGGCGCCGGCGGCAATTCGATCGGTTATCTCGATCACGTCATATTGCCGCTGCGCGTGACGGCGCGGAACGCCGCCAAGCAATCGGCGCTGAAGCTGAGGCTCGGCTACGACATTTGCGGCAATATGTGCGTGCCGGTCGAATCCAGCCTGAAACTTTCCCTCAACGGCGACGGCGCCGAAGAAGCGGCGATCGAGAAAGCTGAAGTCCGCGTGCCGCGGCGGGTCGCGCTCGGCGCAGTCGACGCCGCCAAAGGCGCCGAGTTGAAAGCCGGTAACGGCAATGGCGGCGGCGACAGCAGCAACAAGAACGACAGCAAGAGTCTTGCCATTCTCTCGGTGCATCGCGAGCCGGGCGGCGCGCACGATCGCGTCGTGGTCGAAGTCGCCGCTCCCGCTGGTGCGCCCGTCGACCTGTTCGCCGAGGGCCCGACGCCGGACTGGTCGCTGCCGCTGCCCGAGGTCACGGGTCCGATCGACGGACCGACGCGGCGCTTCACCTTCGATCTCGACGGGCTGCCGCCCGACGCCAAAGCCGAGGGCGCGATGCTCACCCTGACCGCGGTGTCCAGCGACGACGCCATCGAGGTTCCGGCGCGGCTCGACTAGTCCGCGCCTCATGCTTTAGGTTATGGCCGCCGCCGCGCGGGTGGCGTCAGTTCGTATTCAGAAACGCGAGAGGAATGAGATCATGTCTATCAAGGTCGGCGACCGCGTCCCCAGCGGCTCCTTCACGGTGATGACGGCCGACGGGCCGAAGCCGATGACGTCGGACGAATTGTTCAAGGGCAAGAAAGTGGTGCTGTTTGCCGTTCCCGGCGCCTTCACGCCGACCTGCCACAAGAACCATCTGCCGGGCTTCATCAAGAACGCGGCAGCGATCAAGGCCAAGGGCGTCAACACCATCGCCGTCACCGGCGTGAACGACGTATTCGTCATGGACGCCTGGAAGAAATCGACCGGCGGCGACGGCATCGAGTTTCTCGCCGACGGCAGCGGCAATTGGGCCAAGGCGCTCGGCCTCACCGCCGACCTGACCGAGCGCGGGCTCGGCCTGCGCTCGCAGCGCTATGCCATGCTGGTTGACGACGGCGTGGTGAAAACCCTCAATGTCGAAGACACGCCGGGCAAGGCCGACATTTCCGGCGCTGACAATCTGCTGAAGGGGCTCTGATCGAACCCCTTTGCCACGGCACCCGACTGATATTTGCCGTGGCATCCGACTGATAAATGGACCCTGCCCTTAGGGGGAGGGTCTTACTTTTCCGGTGGCACGAATTTCAGCGATTGCTTCGCCGACGAGCGCATCCGCGCGCTCGTTCATGTCGTGGCCGGCGTGGCCTTTGACCCAATGCCAGCGGATCTGATGCCGGCCGAGCGCGGCGTCGAGACGTTCCCATAGATCGACGTTCTTCACCGGGCTCCTGTCGGCGGTGCGCCAGCCGTTGCGTTTCCATTTGCCCATCCACGACATGACGCCGTTGCGCAGATATTGACTGTCGGTGTGCAGATCGACCCGGCACGGTTTCTTCAGCGCTTCGAGCGCCGAGATCGCCGCCATCAATTCCATGCGATTGTTGGTGGTGTTGATCTCGCCGCCTTTAAGCTCTTTGGCGTGCTCGCCGGATTTGAGGATGGCGGCCCAACCACCCGGCCCCGGATTGGGAGCCGCACCGCCATCTGTGTAAATGACGACATGGGGCAGTGCCGCAGCATCACTCACGGTTCGCCCACTCCATAGTCGCGGTAGTTCTTTATCGTCTGATGGAAGCGGAGCTTGCGCGCATATTCGCGCGGGTCCTTCGGCTTCACCAGGGCGCCGGTCGGCACGTCGAGCCAGTCGACCAGCCGCGTCAGCAGGAAGCGCAAGGCGGCGCCGCGCGCGAGCAACGGCAGCCTGTCCCACTCGTCCTGCGACAGCGGACGCACTTTGGCGTAGCTCGCCAAGAGCGCCCTGCCCTTGGTGACATTGTAGGAATGGTCCGGCTCGAAGCACCAGGCATTGAGACAGATCACAACGTCATAGGCGAGCGTATCGGTACAGGCGAAATAGAAATCGATCAGCCCCGACAGCTTGCCGGCGAGGAAAAAAACGTTGTCGGGAAACAGATCGGCATGGATGACGCCTTGCGGCAGGCCGCGCGGCCAATCGCGTTCGAGAATTTCAAGTTCGGCCGCGACCAAGGTCTCGAGATTGCGCTCGACCTTATGCGCACGCTCACGGCAATTTTCGTAGAGCTGCCGCCAGCCGGCGACAGCAAGCGCATTGTCGCGGCGCATCGGAAAATCGGCGCCGGCGAGATGCAGCCGCGCCAAGGCATCGCCCAGCGCCGCGCAATGCGCCGCGCTCGGCCGCCGAATCCACAGGCCGTCGAGGAACGTGACCAGCGCCGCCGGCTTGCCGGCGAGCCGGCCGAGGATGTGGCCGGCATTGTTCTTGACCGGTTGTGGACAGGTGATGCCGCGCGCCGCGAGATGCTCCATCAGGCCGAGGAAGAACGGCAGATCGCGCTCGGCGACGCGGCGTTCGTAGAGCGTGAGAATGTAATTGCCGCGCGCAGTATGAACGAGAAAGTTGGAATTCTCGACGCCCTCGGCAATGCCCTTGTAGGACAACAGTTCGCCGACATCATAGGCGGCAAGAAAGCGGTCGAGGTCCTCGGCCGTGACATCGGTATAGACCGCCATGAAGGGCTCCAAAGATCCGTCGCGGCTAACCCGGCGCGTGCGCCCGCGTCAAGCCGCACCGCCGGCGAGCCAGGCGGAAAACCGTGCATAGAGGTCGGCGGTCTCCGATCCGCCGTCGCGATAGACCACAGGCGCCAGCGCCCGGCCTTCGGCATGCGCAATGCGGAAGGCCATGTAGCGGTACTGCTCCGGATAATGCGAGGTCTCGGCCGCCTCGAACAGCGCGTCGAAGGCAGGCGACGGCTCGACGGGATCGAGCCGGTCGCGCTCATAGATCGCCGCCCGCTCGGCGATCAGCCAGGCATCGCCGCGGCGCTCGACCCGGTCCAAGAAGCGCGAGCACGAGGTGAGATCGACCTCGACACCCTGGAACTTCTGCCGCACGCGGATGATGACGCCGGTCTCGGCCACCGCCCGGTCCTTGTCGACCTTGATGACCGGCGCAAACAAATGATGCCGCGACCAGATATGTCCCGAACCGTGACTCGCCCGGCAGCGCTCGACGAATTGCTCGAACGGGCCGCGAAACCAGGACACCGATATGTGGCCGTCATGGGTGAACGTGCCGCGCAGTTCTTTCCATTTGCCCTGGTCGCGATACAGCCCCCAGGCATTGATCAATTCGGCAATGGCGAGTTTGTCGGCATAGATCATGGCTGTCTGCAGAATTGGGCAGTCCGGGGAATTCCGCGGTGCTGAAGCACTGGACCTTTACGCGCGGGCACCATAGATAGGCCCGCCAACCCGCGCAATGACTTGCTCTCCGGTGGCTGGCCCTCCACGACTTGCCCTGCACGACTTGCGTCCGCCCTCATTTTCCTCTCCCCTTGGCGCCTGCGCCGCTCACGTGAAAATCCCGCAATGAAAGCCATCGTCATCCACGAATACGGTCCGCCCGACGTCCTGCGTTATGAGGACATCCCCGATCCCGAGCCGCGGCCCGGCGAAATCCGCATCCGGGTCCATGCCGCCACTGTCAATCGCGTGCTCGATGTCAGCCTGCGCGCCGGCCGGGAGACATTTCGCAATCCGGTGTTGCCGCTCATCCCGGGCGTCGACAGCGCCGGCGTGATCGACGCCGTGGGACCGGGAGTCAGCAGGTGGCGGGTCGGCGACCGTGTCGCCGCCGCAGGCATCATGCCGCTCGAGATCTGCGACGAGGACGGCCACGGCTATAGCGGGCCGAAGGGCATGATGGGCATCAAGCGGCCGGGCGGATTTGCGGAGAAGGTCACGGTGCCGGCCTGCGCCGCGGTGGCGCTGCCGGACGGATTGGATTTTCACCGCGCCGCCGTCGTCATGCGCCACGTGCCGACAGCGTGGAATCTGCTGTTTCACGTCGCCGATCTAAAATTCGACGAGACCGTGCTGGTCATGGGCGCCGGCGGCAATCTCGGCAGCATCGGCATTCAGATCGCCAAGAATGTCATCGGCGCGCGCGTGATCGCGACCGCAGGCTCCGACCCACGCGTCGCTCTCGGCAAGAAGCTCGGCGCCGACTTCGGTATCAACTACAACACGCACAATCTGCGCGACGAGGTTCTGAGGATCACCGACGGCAAGGGTGTCGACGTTGTCTATGACAATATCGCCAATCCGCAGGTGCTGCCGCTGGCCTTCCACGCCATCGGCATGCATGGACGCCTCGTCACCGCCGGTGCCCATGCCGGCCCGAACGTCAGCATCGACTTCTCCCACCTCTACCACAAGCAGATCACGATCCGCGGCCGTCCGGGCTATACGCCGTCGGACCTGCCGCATTGTCTTGCCGCGGCCGCGCAGGGAAAGGTCATTCCGCAGATCGAGCGCGTCTTGCCGCTGTCGCAGGCAGTGGAGGCGCATCGCATGGTCGAGGCCAATGAGGGTCAGGGTAAGATCGTGCTCGACCCGACGCTGAATTGATCGTCCAAGTTCGGGAGGCGAAACGGCGCCTCTGAGCGAAGCGGCAGCCGGCCCACCGAACTTGTTCAGTGCTTCCGGCGGCGGCGCTGCCGGACGCTCTCGATCTCCACCGCCTTCGCCATGAGCTCATGGCCGATCGCCTCGAGATTGGTGGCAATCTCGGCAAGCGCGACGTCTGGTGATTTGGCGAGGCGCGCAAGAAGAAAGCACTGCTCGGCTTTCTCCATGCAATAATCGGCATCCAGCATGATGGCCCCCAGATGGGCATGCCAAGCATTAGTTGCAAGTGCAATTGTGCATGACTGAAATGCCGCGCCAATAATTTGGCGCTCGAGCGACGGCCGGATCCGTATTTTTCCCTAGCAAACAGAAGTGCGAAACGAGCAATCAGGAATCGTCCGCTGGCAGGGTCGCCCGCACCGACGGCCGCGCCGAAAACGCCGCGTGCCAATTGGCGATATGGAGACGACCCTTGCGCCAGTCCTCGTTGCCAAAGCGAAAATCCAGATAGGACAGCGCGCAGCCGATCGCGATATGGCCGACGCCGAACGGCGTCCCGGTCAGGTCTTCGGCCTCGCCTTCCAAGCTGTCCAGAATGACCGCCTTGCGCGCCGCGGTGCTGGCCATGTGCTGGTCTGAAGGATTGGCGCGCATCCGCTCGTCACGCGCCAGCACCATCATGTCCAGGAATCCGTCGCCGAGCGCCTGGCGGCGCAGCGCCGTCCAGCGCGCTTTGCCGGCATGGGGTAACAGCTTCGGCGTGCCGTCGAGGTTATCGAGATATTCGCAGATCACCGGCGAATCGTAGAGCATCGTGCCGTCGTCGAGGACCAGGGTCGGGATTTTCGACAACGGGTTGTCCTTCATCAAATCGGCATGCGGCTTGGCCGTGGCAGCGACCGTGCGCACGCAGGTGATGCGATCGATGAGGCCGCGCTCGTGGGCGACGATCATGACCTTGCGCACAAAGGGAGAGCGCGGCGACCAGTGCAATTTCATGAAATATCCGGCAGTGTTTGAGGCGGCAGTAACGTCGAACCATTGCTGTCCGGCGCAGCAAAACGCTAGCATCCCCCACCCCTCACCGTCGAGCGACCGCCACTCGCCCCCTTCCTGCTCTGCCTCAGGCAATTGGATATTTCGAATGGATTACGACCCGCGCAGCGAGCCGCACAATCTTGCGCATGATCCGACCACCTGCCTCGTGGTGCCGCGCCCGATCGGCTGGATCACGACACTGAGCCCGACCGGCGTGGTCAATCTCGCGCCCTACAGTTTCTTCAACATGATCGCGAGTCATCCGCCATTCGTGATGTTCGCCTCGAATACCCGCAAGCATTCGCAGCTTCACGCCGAGAGCGGCAGCGAATTCGTGTTCAACCTCGCGACCTATGACCTGCGCAACGAAATGAACATCACCGGCGGCGATTACCCTGAAAATGTCAACGAGCCGGAACTGGCCAAGCTCGCCATGGCGCCGTCGCGCAAGGTCAAGCCGCCGCGCGTGGCGCGCTCGCCGATTGCGCTCGAATGCATCTACGCGCAAACGGTAAAGCTGTTTTCGCGCAACGGCAAAAAGCATAATTACGAGATGGTGATTGGCGAAGTCGTCAATGTGCATATCGACGATGCGGTGATCACCGGTGGCTTGATCGACATGGCCCGCATCCGCGCCATCGGCCGTCTCGGCTATCGCGGCGACTACACGGTCGTCGACAATATTTTTGAAATGCCGCGGGTGTCGCAGTCGGGTTGAAGCGCGCTGGGTTTCCGATCGCCGATATGCCGCGTCTCAGACCTGCCATGCAGCGGCGTAGGACAAACCACCCGCGCATGATGCGGTTTTGAACAGCATCAGTTCAAAATCGAGCCAACCAGCAAAATAAAGCGGCAATGCCGGCGTTCCGCCGCGGCGCGATGCCGTTCCCTTTCGTTGACGTGTGTGAAACCGCTGCCATAGTCTTGATCGAACAGATTTCGCGAATTGAACGAGACAGTACATGGTCGCCACCGACATCGCCGCTCCCTACAGCGAAGGTTTGACGCGCCGGCAATGGGGCGTGCTCGGCATCACCATGCTGTTTTGGCTGTTCGACGGTTATGAGACCTATGCGCTGTTGTTGACGATCGGTCCGTCGCTGCATGAGCTCCTGCCGGCGAATGAATTGAGCACGCTGCCGCGCGTTGCCGCCTATCTGATCTCGATCACGCTGTTCGGCTGGGCGATGGGCGGAGTGATCGGCGGCATTGTCGGCGACCGCCTCGGGCGGCGCTGGACCATGATCGGCGCGGTGCTGCTCTACAGCATCTTCACCGGCACGAGCGCGCTGGCGCCGAGCTGGCAGGTGCTGGCGCTGACGCGCTTCCTCACCGGGTTCGGCATCGGCGCGGAATGGGGCGTCGGCACCTCGCTGTTGCAGGAAACCTGGCCGGAGCGGCTGCGCACCAAGGGCGCCGGCGTGCTGCAGGCGGCGTTCTCCGGCGGCTTCGTCGTCGCTTCGGTGGTGTGGCTCGTGGTCGGCGGCTCGTTCGGCCTCTCTTGGCGCTGGATGTATGCGGCCGGCATCGTGCCGGCGCTGTTCGTGGCGTTCCTGGCGCGCAGCATTCCGGAATCCGAACGCTGGACCAAGGCCCGTCACACGGCGCAGGCGATGGGCGCGATGCTGCGCGCCAATGCCCGCAATCTCGTGCTGGCGATCGTGATTTCGATCTCCATCACGCTCGGCTTCTGGGCGATCTCGTCCTGGGTGCCGACCTATGTCGCCACGCTGGCGCCCGATGCCAAGAGCGGCGTCTACTATGCCGGCATGGCGGGGCTCCTGTATGCCATCGGCGAGATTTTCGGCTGCATTGGCTTCGGCTTGTTGGCCGAAATTTGGGGTCGCCGCTGGACGCTCGCGGTCTATCTCGCCGGCTCGATCGCCATTACGCCGATCGTCTTTCTCTACGTGCGCGACGCCACCCTTGTCGTCGTTCTGCAGCTCGCCAATGGCTATCTCACCGGCGGCCTCTACGGCTGGTTCGCCGTGCATCCGCCGGAACTGTTCCCGACCAGCATCCGCTCGACCGCGATCAGCCTGATCTTCAACTTCGCCCGCTTCCTGGCGATGTTCGGTCCGATCCTGGCGTCGAGCCTGATCGCTTTCTTCGGCGGCTATGGCGTTGCGGCAACGACGCTCGCCGGCATCTTTGTCATCGGTCTTGCCGTGCTGCCGCTGCTGCCGGAAACCAAGGGACAACCGTTGCCGGCATGAGCAAAGCGACGGCGATCCTCACGCCCGGCATGCCGATTACCCTGGCGCCGGCCGGCAATATCAGCTTCGAAATCGAGGCCGGTCAGCGCTTCCGGCTGACCCAACCCGAAGGCGAGCAGGTCGCCGACCTGATTTCGTTCAATCGCGACGACGTGCGCGAATTGCTGTCCATGCATTCGAGCCGCGCCGTCAATCTGAGCTGGAAGCTGACGGCGCCGCAGACGCTTTACAGCAACCGCACACGCCCGATGTGGCATATCGAGGACGACCTCACCGGCGAGAACTATTGCGGCGGCGGCTATTGCAGCGAACATCTCAACGTCGCGCGATACGGCGACAAAGGCGTCGGCGCGCCGAACTGCCAGTCCAATCTCGAAACCGCGATCCGCGGCTACGGCATGGACCGCTGGAATTTCAACATCGATGCCTGTTTCAACGTGTTCATGACCGTCGCCTACGACGAAAACGGCGTATGGGAGATCAGGCCGCCGAGAGGCAAGCCCGGCGATCACATGACGCTGCGCGCGCTGATGCCGCAGATTGTCGCCATTTCAAACTGCCCAATTCTCTTTAACGCCTGCAACAATTTCCGGCTCAAGCCGCTGACGCTCGAAGTCCTGGCCTAGATTTTCGTTGCCGATTGATCTTTTCGGAAAGCTGGTATCCCCCTCGGATCAAGTCCGAGGGCATGCTTTCCGGATTCCGCCCCCGGCTGCGGGCCGTGCGTGCTGCCGCTGCGGGCGAACATGCGATAAGGTCGCGGCGACGCGACAACTGCTGGAAGCCTTGGCTCATGCGTCTTGTCGAAATCGACGGAAAAGCTCTGTTGCGCCGCCACGGCATTGCGGTGCCGGACGGCCTGCTTTTCGCTCCCGGCGAGGACGTGCCCGCCCAGGCTTCAGGCTGGCCGGGCTTTGTGCTCAAGGCACAGATCCTCGAAGGCGGGCGCGGCAAGAGCGGCCTGGTGCGCGCTTGCAGGACCGCCGCCGACCTGCGCGCCGCGCGGCGCCTGATCCTTGCCAATCTCGAAGATGCCGACACGCCGCTGCTGCTGGAAGAAGCCGTGCCGATTGCGCGCGCGATCTTTGTCGCGGTCCGCGTCGACGGCGGCACGCAGCGGCCGGATATCCTGATCGCACCGCAAGTCAGCGGGAATGTCGAAGAAAACGCCAAGCTCGCGCGTATTCCGGTCGATACCTCGGATGCCGTGACGCCCGAGATGATTCATGCCGCGATCGCCAAGCTGTTTCCGGCGGATCTCGCGGCGCAACTATCACGCTATGCGGCGCGGCTTCCCGATATTGTGCGCCAGGAGAAGCTCGATCTGCTCGAGATCAATCCGCTCGCGCTCACCGCAGAGGGGCGGCTGATCGCATGCAATGTCACGATCGTCCGCAACGACAGCGCCGACTCTCGCAGTGATCCACCGGAATTTCCGATCAGCCGTGCACTTTCCGAACGTGCGCTCGCCCGACGGCCCGCGTGATGGAGGGCAGCGCCTTCATCGGCGCTGTCGCGTTGTGAACCGGACCGCGCCGACTGTCGAACCTCAACCGGGCCGGCCGACGAGATGAAGCACGGCGTAGAAGCGCTTGAAAAGATCGGCAAAGCTCGTGCCGAAATCCCGGCGCCCTCCGAAATCGAAAATGTAGTCGCAGCCGTCGCCGGCGCAGTAAAAAGCATTTTTGCCCTGCAGCATCTGCGCGTATTCCGCATTCTCATGTCCGCAATCCGGACAAATCAGGAGAATGCGTGCGGCCGTACGCGCGCGCTGGATATCGGGGGATTCACCCCTGTCGCTGTCCCAAGAAATGGCTTTTCCCCAAGACCCCAGCGACCGCGCCGCAAAACAGCATCAGCCGCGTTGCTCGAATCGAGCCATGCTAGCAGAAACCGTTAAACGATCCTTGCCGTCAGCCGGATCGGCACCGCTCATTTTGTAACAACCCTGATCGCAAGTTCGCGCGCCGGGCGCAGGTGACCGGAAACTCAATCGTCGCAGGCGCTTGTCCGGCCGTCGCAGGCGCGGCAGTATGCAGTCGGGAACAGCTGTCCGTCGATAATGCCGTAATCATGTGGGGCACACGCGCATGAAGACCCTTCTCGTTCCGACTGAGCACGGTGCCGCCATGACATCGGCGCTCGACACCGCGCTGCTTTTGGCGCGCAAGTTCGATAGTTTCATGGAAGGTTTTTCGCTGCGGCCGGCGGTCGCCGACCTCGTCGCCATGGACCCCGACAGCGGGCTGACCATGGTGGCGGTCAAGGAAAACGACGCCGAGATGGTGCGGCAGTCGGAAGACCTGTTCCGCTCATTCATGCGCAATCATCAGGTGCCGGAACAGGCCGGCGATGGGACCGCCACATTGTCCTGGCATTGGCTCAGCGACGCGCCGAGCGGCCATGACTTTGTCGGCAGCTACGGCCGGGTGTTCGACGCCGTGGTTCTGGCGCGGCCGGGCGACGAATGGCAGAGCCCGTCCATGATCACGCTCGAATCCGCTTTGTTCGAAAGCGGACGCCCGGTTCTGATCGCACCGCCGACCTCGCCGAAATCGCTCGCCACCAACATTCTTGTCGCCTGGAACTGCAGCACCGAACAGGCCCGCACCATGGCGGACGCCATGCCGATGTTGCGTCTCGCCCAGCGCGTGACCATTTGCACCGTGGAAGGGGCGACTGTTGCCGGGCCGGGCGGCGAACAGATGGCGCGCTGCCTGAAGCTCAACGGCATTGCCTGCGAGACCATGACGATCAAGCCCGGCAAGCGCAGCGCCGGCGAAGTGCTGCTGGCGAAGGCCGACGAGCTCGGCTGCGATCTCATCATCAAGGGCGCCTATACGCAAAGCCGGCTGCGGCAGATGATCTTCGGCGGCACCACGCGCTATGTGCTGGCCAATGCCAAAGTGCCGGTGCTGATGGCGCATTGAACCCGCAGCATTCGCATTGAACCCACGGCATTGAAGCGCAATTGGCCTCGTTCTGGCATATGCTCGCGCCTTTCGCCGATGCGCTGTTGCGCGTCGCGGTCGGCCTTGCGCTGGTGCCGCACGGCTTGCGCAACACATTCGGCTTCTTTCCCAGGACCGGGGTGCGCGCCTTGAGCGTGCCGGAACTCGCCAAGCAGCTCGACGAAAGCGGCTATCGCCCCGGCATGCTGTGGGCGCCGGCGATTTCGGTCATCCAGCTTGTCGGCGGGCCGCTGCTCGCGCTCGGGCTGTTCACGCGGCCGGTCGCCGCCGTGGTTCTGGCCTTTCTGCTGGTCGCCAATGTCGAGCGCTGGCGCGTCGGCAGATATTTTTGGAACCAGCTCGGGCTCGAATATACGCTGATGTGGACGATCGCGACGTTCGCCGTTCTGGTCCACGGCGGCGAACATTACTCGCTTGATCATCTTCTCGGGTACTGAGAAACGCGTACGAAGGCAGGCCATGAAAGTCAAAGCCAACGGCATCACCATCAACTATCAGATCGAGGGACCGGACCATGCACCATGTCTCGTGTTCTCGAACTCTCTCGCCACCACGATCGCAATGTGGGACGAGCAGGCGGCCGCGCTGAAGGACAAGTTTCGCGTCTTGCGCTACGACCAGCGCGGCCACGGCCAGACCGAGGCGCCGGCGGGCCGTTATGCATTCGATACGCTATTGGCCGACGCGGTCGGTCTTCTCGATGCGCTGTCGATCAAGACGGCGCATTTCGCCGGCCTCTCCATGGGCGGCGCGACCGCATTGGGGCTCGCGCAGAAGCATCCCGACCGCTTCGATCGCATCATCGTCTGCGACTCGCCATGCCAGTCGACGCCGCAGAGCAGCCAGCAATGGGAAGAGCGCATCCTCGTCGCCAAGGACAAGGGCATGACGGCCCTGGTCGAGCCCACCATCGTGCGCTGGTTTCCGCCGGAAACGGTGGCCAAGAACCCGCCCCATCTCGACAAAGTCCGCGGCATGATCCGCGACACTCCGGCCGACGGCTTCATCGGCTGCGCCGCGGCGCTCGCCGCCCACGATTATGCCTCGGCGGTCGCCACGGTGAAGCGTCCGGTTCTGTTCATGGTCGGCGAGAAGGACGGCGCCGCGCCCGCCGCCATGCGCAAGCTGAACGAGAAGCTCCCCGGCGCGCATTTCGTCGAGCTTCCCGGCGCCGGTCATATCTCCAATATGGACCGGCCGGCGGAGTTCACGCGTGCCCTTCGCGATTTTCTGCACGCAGCCTAGCCGTCATTCAAACTAAAAGAGCCGGCGCGATGCCGGCTCTTTTGTCGATATCGGACGAGCCGCTTACGACGGCAGGCTTACGAAGCCTTGCCGCCATTGTGCTTGCACGCGGACCTGAACTTCTTCCGCGCCTTGCCGTGCAGGCCCTTGGCGTTGGCCTGATCCGAACAGGACTTGGAAATGGCCTTCTTGTCCATGGCCGCCGGCGCAGACGCGGCAGGCGCCGCAGACGGAGCGGGCGCCGGCGTCGAGGTCTGCGCGAAGGCCGTGCCGGCGCCGAGTGCGAGAGACAGCAATGCTGCAGTGATGGCAAGTTTCATGTTGCGATCCTTTTGCGGTCGTGAAAGCGACAATCAGCCAGCGCCTACGCGCCCTTGAGGTGCTTGTTGCACTCGCTGTAGTAGCCGCCGCCTTTCTGGATCCACTTCAAGCCGCCATTGCCGTTGTTGGCCTTGTTCGCATGGTACTGATCGAGGCAGGTCAGCATGCGGGCCTTGCCGGCGGAGTCCTTTGAGTATTTGGAATCCACCGCGCTCGGGAACACTGCATTGCCGACAGAAACCGGCGCGGGCGCGGCAGCCGGAGCGGAAGCGGTCGACGACGCGGGCGCGGCAGCCGGAGCGGCGCTTGCCTCGGAGCCGCATTGCGCCTTGCGGAAGTCGTTCCACTTCATGCCGTTGAGCGTGCCGTCGGCCTTGGCGGCTTTATATTTGGCGCTGCATTCGGACATGGTCAGCGCCTGTGCTGACGAGGCTTGCAACGCGATTGCGGCAATCACCGCGCCGGCACAAAGAGTCAGATAGCGAATAGTCATGATTGAGCTCCTAAGGTGTTACTCACTCTCAAAACAATGGAAACTTCGGGCGCCTAGAGCGACAATTCCCGCTCGTTCGGAACCCGGCCGTCGGGCGTCAACTGATCGACGACGTCAGGCAAATTCTGGCTCAACCCGGCTAGCAAATCCTCACGCGACAATCCAGTGTGCGACATCAAGGTGCTGATCTGATCGGCGCCGAGCGCCTTGGCCAGGTCGTCGGATGAGATCTGCTGATTCGGTCCCTTGCCGACCCATGATTGCGCGGCGTCGCCCTGCCCCGACTGCTGCAACTGCTTGAGCAGATCGTTGAGTCCACCGGAGAGAACGCTGCCTGCGGCGCCGCCGGCGAGCAATCCGCCCAGCGGACCTTTGAGAACGTCGCCGAGCCCGCCGGCAAGACCGCCAAGGCCTCCAGGAAGGCTTCCAGGAAGTCCGCCCGGATGCCCGACAGTATTACCACCCGAAGGCGGCGGCGAAGCCGATCCCGCCGGCGCTGCGCTCGGGCCACTCGTGAAACTTTTCAGCGCTTTGTAAGCAAGCAGGCCAAGCATCGCCATCATCATCGGCGACATGCCGCCGCCAGAGCTGCCGGTCGAGGGCGCGCGTGGGCCGCGCGGGCCGTTCTGCATGCCATTGAGAACATCCATCAATCCCATTTTCGCCTCCATCGGGGCTTGTCGCTCATCCTCGCCCGGTTTCGACTTAGAGTTCCAGGAAAGTATGGCCAAATTTGCCCATGTCTAGTCGCGATCATGTCTAGTCTCGACCATGTCTAGTCGCGATCATGGTCCAGTCACGATCATGCCGTCCGAGTTTCGGCACGAATCGACGAAGGACAAATGACGGCAGCAAAACCGTGATGCTGTGCGGTAACGAATAACCGCTCGGCGATTTAGTGCTTGTGATCGTGATCCGACGCGCGGGCCTGCGGCTCGCCGATCATGTCGCCGCAGCCGGCACGGTTGGCCCAGTATTCCCAGGCCCGCCAAGTCTCAGGCGAATGCGGCTTGTAGCCCGCGGCGCGCGCGGCGATCTCGCCCTTGGACAGCGCAATCGGCTTGCCCGCCTGCATCGCCGCCATCTGCACCCGCGCGTTGCGCGGCAGATAGATCGAAAGCCTGACCACCTCGATGATCGAGCGCGCCGCCGACGCAAAGCCGTGGCCGCGCATCAGCGCCACGTTGCCTTTGCCGAGGCATTTCGCCAGGTCGCGGCCCTGCGCCATGTTGGTGACGAGCAGATTGGTGTCGCCGAATTTCCTGCGGATGTCCCAGACCGGCACTTTGCCGCCGATGAAGCTGCCGGAATGGATGACCGGCTGCAGCGGCGTCTTGATCAGGCCGAACGGCAGGGTGTCCTCGGCATGCGCATGAACGACCGCCGTCACGTCCGGCCGCGCCTCGAAGATCGCCGCATGGATGAAACGCTCGAGATAGGGCTGACGCTTGTCCTTGACCGGCTCGCCTTGCTGATCGAACTCGATGAGATCGTGGCGCTCGACCAGTTCCGGGGCCCGCGAGCGCGACATGAAGAAGTGCCTGGAATTGTCAGGATGCCGGACGCTGATATGGCCGTAGGCGTCGACGACGTCCTCATTGGAAAGAATGCGATTGGCGACGACAAGGTCGCGCAACAGATCATCAAGCTGGCTCATGGCGTTTCCGTTTCAGGCGCGGCATTGCCGCCTTTGTGCGGGTTTGCAGTTGAGCATGATCCTGAAAAATGGAAACCGGCCTTCGGAAAAGATCATGCTCCAAGAAAGAATGAATCTGGACCGTGATCCGATTCAATCGAATTGGATCACGGTCTAGCACGCTGATTGAAACGCAGGAAGACCGGCGCCGCCGCGGGCTCCATGCCCTCAGTGCAGCTCTTTGCGGAGAATCTTGCCGATATTGCTCTTGGGCAGGGATTGCGCGAATTCGATAATGGTCGGGACTTTATAGGCGGCAAGGCGCTCGTGCAGAAACGCTTTGAGCTCCGCCTTGTCGAGCGCAGGATCGCGCCTGACGATGAAGAGCTTCACCGCCTGCCCCGTGCGCGTGTCCGGCACGCCGATCACCGCGGCTTCGAGAACGCCGGGATGCTGGACGGCGACGTCTTCGACCTCGTTGGGGAACACCTTGAAGCCCGAGACATTGACCAGGTCCTTCTTGCGGTCGAGAAGTTTCAGATATCCCTGCAAATCGAAGGCGCCGATGTCGCCGGTGCGCAGCCAGCCGTCGGCGGACAGGACGCGATCAGTCTCGGCCTGCTGTTGCCAATAGCCGCGCATCACCTGCGGGCCGCGCACCCACACTTCGCCCTCCTCGCCGGTCGCAAGCACGTTGCCGGCATCGTCGCGGATCGTCACTTCGGTCGACGGCACCGGCAGACCGACGGTGCCGAGCTTGGGCGCGGCGAACGGATTGATGCAGACCACCGGCGAGGCTTCCGTGAGCCCATAGCCTTCGACCACCGGACTGCCGGTCATGTCGCGCCAGCGCCGCGCCACCTCGCTCTGGATCGCCGCTCCGCCGGCGACCGCGATGCGTAGCGACCTGAAATCGAGGCCGGCGAATTCCGGCGCGTTGGTCAACGCGTTGAACAGCGTGTTGACGCCCGACATCCAGGTGATCTTGCCGTGCGCCATGACGCGGATGAGCCGGTGCAGATCGCGCGGATCGGGAATGAGATAGTTCAAGCCGCCCAGAAGCGCGAAGGAGAGCAGGTTCGCGGTCAGCGAGAAGATGTGATAGAGCGGCAACGGCGTCAGCACGCGCTCGTGCTCGACTTCGATGCCTTGCGCATCGGTCTTGCTCCAGGCATAGCACTGCAGCGTGTTGGCCACGAGATTGCGGTGCGTCAGCATGGCGCCTTTCGGCTTGCCGGTGGTGCCGCCGGTATATTGCAAGAGGGCAACGTCGCTGCCGCGCGGCTCGGCGTCGCGATAGGTTTCGCCAGGCGCGCGGTCGCAGGCGTCCTGCAGCATCGTGAAGGTCTCGAACTCCCAAGCCGGCACCGCATGCCGGATATAGGAGTTGGCGAAATTGAACGCCCAGCGCTTGAGCACCGGCACGAAATCGCCGAGCCGTGCCACCACGACATGACGGATTTTCGTGGCCGCGATGATCTCCTGCAGCTTGTGGGCGAAATTCTCCATGATGACGATGACGGTCGCGCCGGAATCGGCCAGCTGATGCTGCAGTTCGCGCGGCGTGTAGAGCGGATTGACATTGACGACAATCATGCCTGCGCGCAGCGCACCGAGAAACGTCACCGGATAGGCGAACATATTGGGCAGCATGATCGCGACGCGGTCGCCGGGCTCGCAGCCCGCCTCCTCGACCAGAAAAGCCGCGAAGTCGCGGCTGTCGCGGTCCCATTCGGCGAAGCTCATCTGCGCGCCCAGGCACTCGAAAGCCGGACGCTCGGCGTGCTGCCGGCAGGCGCCGACAAGCATGGCGGTCAGCGACGGATAGGCGTCGGGATCGACGCTCTTGGGCACGCCCGGCGGATAGGAGGCGAACCAGATCGGCTCGGCCGCGGCCTTGGTCCCAATCTTGGTCCCAGCCTTGGTCTCGACTTTGGTCTCCAGCTCAGCCTCGACCTCGGCCGGCACCGGCTTGTCCTGCGTCGCAAACGTCATGACACTCATGGGGGTTACGTCCCCGACACGATTTCTAGCATTGAAGCGGAAGGATGTAACGGAAGGCTAAAGATTACCGTGCTTTTGCCAAAGCGGCGGTTTTGGCGCCGTGGCCTGGCAGTTCATATCGGCTTTTTGATCATTTTATTCGCACGGAAACCAGTAAAACGATAACCGCGCCGCAATTGCTACCGCAGTGCAACAAACGCAACGCCGAACGCGTGGCGGGTTGCCGTTCTCCCGCCACGCGCGATTTCAAGATGTGTCGGTCTAATCCGAATTCTCCGCGAACAGCTGCTTGCCCATGGTGTTGAAGCGCGCTTTCTGATCGTCGGAGAGCGAGCCGTAGAAATCGGCCAGCGCCGGGCGGACGGTCCCGACCGCCTGCAGCATGGCATTGAGCCGCTTGCCGACGGCCGCAAGCCGCGCCGGCGGCGTCGCCGGGATTTCGCTCGGGCACGCCGCCTTGATCAGGTCGGAGGCTTGCGCGGCCGCCGACTGCAGCGCCTGAAGTTTCACGCGCTGCGCATCGTCGGGCCTGACCACGTGATCGATCTGGTCGCCCGGCCAGCTCATGACAATCGCGTTGCATTGCGCTTGCGGATTCTGCGCGCTCTGAGTTTGCGAGGCTCGCTCCGGCTTACTTCCGGATGGGGCGATGGCGTTGAAGCGCGCCTTTTGCTCGTCGGACAGCGAGTCATAGAACTTGTCGAGCGGCGGCCCGACGATGTTCACCGCGTCGACGAGCGCCTGCAGGCGTTGCTGCATATCGTCAAGCCGCGCCGTCGGCGTGAAGGCGACAGTGGTCGGGCAGTGCGACTTGACCTCGTCGCTGGCCTTGACCAGCGCATTGCCGAGATCGTCGAGCAACGCGCTTTGCTGCTGCGTCGGCTGCACCGCCGATTGAATTTGACTGATCGGCCAGCCGGTGACTTCGGCGGCTTCGTCGCTGCAGCTCTGCGCCATGCTCTTGGTGAGCGCGGCCATCTTGGCCGGAGCGTTCGGGCCCTGCACATAGTCGCTGTAGTCGTAGGGCGAGAACATGGCCGCGTAGACGTCGCCATAGCCATAGGCCCAGAATGGATCGACGTCGTAGTAATAGTCAGGCCACAGCGCGTAATAGAAGACGTCGCCATAGGCATAGGGCCAGAACGCCGGACCGATCCAGCCGAGGTGATGGAAACGATGCCAGCCATGGTGCCAGAACGGCCGGAAGGCGTCGTTCTCGGCGAAGTGGCGCCGATGCTCCGCAAAAGAGTGCGGATCGGAATGGAACGCGGCTCGACGTGCCGCGGGCAGCGCATGCGTCGCCGCCGCGAGCGGATGTGCCGTTGTGGTCAACGGGTGCTCCCCGACATGAGCGGGACCGCCATTTGGATGAGCCACATTGGCAATGCCGTGGTTTGCGATGCCGTGCCGCGCGACGCCGCGGTTCACGCCGCGATTCATATGCGCGAAGTGTCCGACGGCGCCGCGATGACCGATCTGCGGAGCGTGCCCGGCAAAGTGCGGCGCGAAATGCCCGTGCGCGACGTGCGGAGCAAAATGCGGAGCGAAATGCGGCGCTGCATGTCCGGCAAAATGCGGGGCGGCGAAATGCGGCGAGGCGATATGCGGGGCAGCGAAATGTGGCGCGCCGCCGCCGAAATGTGGAGCGCCGCCAAAATGTGGAGCGCCGCCGATATGTGGCGCGCCGCCACCAAAGTGCGGAACTCCGCCGCCGCCCGGATGTCCACCACCCGGATGTCCCCCACCCGGATGCCTGCCACCGCCGGGCTGGGCAAGCGCGACAGCCGACAGCATCAAACTGATGACGCCTGCGCTCGCCGCTACTTTCAGCGCCGCGGACATCCGTCTTTGAATGGAATTAGTAACAGGGCTTTCGTTGATTTTTGTCATTGCAGATACCTCTCTGGCGTCACGGCAAACGCCACATCGCCTCACTGCGTTCCGCCGCCTCCGCAACTGTGATGTTGCAATGCACTTTGCCGCGCGATGCGACGGCGCGCATTGATCTGGTTCAATCAACCTCACCGCGAGAGTTGAGCTTTGCTGTGATCGAAAGCAGCACCAATCTGGACATTACGAACTTCTAATGTGGCGGCACGCTTCGACGCGCCATCCCGTCCGTTATCCAGTCCTGCGGTTGATCTTGGGCCACGGCTGAGGCATGGTTCGTTGCAACGTGGTTCTGCGTCTGGTCGTGTATCTGCGGGGGCTTGCAGCAACGGGTTGGCGGCAGTGCACGCGTTCGCCCATGCTGGTGTGCTTCGGGGTCGTTGGGTGGGACGCAGAGTTCATTCATTCACGGAAATCCGTGCTGCTTTTTCGGCATCGATCCTCGGCTCGTCCTCTCGGTCCGCCCTCGGTGTGGCCGTCGGCCTGAGTTCGGGGCTGCTGCTGGCGAGCTGCGCCATCGGCCCCGAATATTCCCGCGAGCCGGCGCCGGTCCCGGTCGAATACAAGGAAATCAAGGGCTGGAAGGTCGCCAATCCGAGCGACGACGTCACGCGCGGCGATTGGTGGAACGTCTATCGGGACCGCGGCCTCGACACGCTCTTGCCGCAAGTCGAAATTTCCAATCAGACGGTCGCCGCTGCGGCCGCGGCCTATGAAGAAGCCCGCGCGCTGATCCGCGAGGCGCAGGCCTCGTTGTTCCCGACCGCGACTGCCGGCTACAATGTGACCAGCACGCGGACCGGCGCGCTCGCAGCCGGCGGCAGCAGCGGCGCCAGCTCGACCTTCGCGACGCCATCCGGCAGCTCGGTCTATTCGACGCTCTATACCGCACCGATCAACGGCACCTGGGATCTTGACGTCTGGGGCAAGATCCGCCGCCAGATCGAGAGCAGCACCGCCGCCGCCCAAGCCAGCGCCGCCGATCTCGACAATGCCAAACTGTCGGCGCAGGCCGCGCTGGCGACAGCCTATTTCAATCTCCGCGCCGCGGATTCGCTGATCGACCTGTTGGCGCGCACGGTCGAGGAATACAAAAAGAATTATACGATCGTGAACAATCAATATAAGGCGGGCTTTTCGGTGACGGAGGGCGACGTCGCCACCGCCGACGGACTGATCGCCACCACGCAGGCCCAGCTCTACAGCACGCGTGCGCAGCGCGCGCAATTCGAGCACGCCATCGCCGTCCTGATCGGCCGGCCGCCGGTTGAGCTCGGCATTTCGCCGCGCGGCCTCGGCCGAAGCATCCCGCATGTCCCGGTGAGCATGCCGTCGGCGCTGCTTGAGCGGCGTCCCGACATCGCCGCGGCCGAACGCACGATGCAGGAAGAGAATGCGCTGATCGGCGCCGCCGAAGCCGCATGGTTTCCCGACGTCTCGCTTTCGGCGATGCTCGAATATATCGGGCCCATACCGCTGCCTTTCAGCGTCTCGCGCTCAATCGCGAATGCGGGTGCCGCCGCGACCCAGACCGTGTTCAATGGCGGTCTCACCTCGGCGCAAGTCGACGCGGCGCGTGCGGTCTATTGGCAAAGCGTCGCGACGTATCGGCAGACAGTGTTGACGGCGTTTCAGCAGGTCGAGGACGAGCTCGCCGCCATCCATTATATCTCGCAGCAGCTCGTGCAGGAGCGCCGCGCCGTCGCCGATCAACGCAAGGCCGTGGACGTATTCCTGAATCAATTTCAGGCCGGCACAGTCGCCTTCACCACGGTGGTGGTCGCGGAGGTGCAGCTCCTGGCCGACGAGGAAGCCGAACTGACGGCGCGGCAGAATTTGTTTCTCGCCAGCGTCAGCCTGATCGAAGCGCTCGGCGGCGGCTGGGATTCGATACTGTTGCCGACGCCGGTTCAGTTGCAAAAAGGCTTCTCGTTCTTCCCGAAATACGAATCGCAGCCCTCGCCCGACAGCTCGATCCCGAGCGACGTTCTGGTGCCGCCGCCGCTTGGTCCCGCGCCATCCGCCGTCGCCGGACCGCAACCGGCACCGAAATAGCGCCCTATTTGCGCTCGGAGCGTTCGGCGAAGTCCTCCTGTGCTTGCGTCCAAGATATTGATATTACTTTAGATTCCGGTAAAAACTCGGACGAATTTGCTGTAGCCGGGCACCAATGGCCCCGCGCGCGCCGTCATTAGCGAATATTCATTAGGCGGGCGGTGGCAGCGCCCTCTATAAATCGCGAATTATGTCGAGAAATCGGGACTGTTGAACGCCTTCATGGACGAGCGAACGCGTAGCACGGATGACGACTTGGCGCCGAGCCTGCGCCGCACGGCGCCTGACCCGATCGTCAGGACGCGATCCCGTGCGAAACTTTTCATCGGTCTTGGCGTCGTCGCCATCGCACTCGTCCTCGCCACCTATCAGGCTGTGCGCTTCATCCACGCGCCGGCGCCGAGCGGACGACGCGGACAAGGCGCGCCGCAAACCGTCGGCGCAGCGACCGTCACGCTCGGCAATATCCGCGTCATCGTCAATGCGCTCGGCACCGTGACGCCGCTCGCGACCGTCACCGTGCAATCTCAGATCAGCGGCTATCTTACCCAGGTCGGCTTCACCGAAGGGCAGATGGTGCAGAAGGGCGACTTCCTGGCGCAGATCGATCCGCGGCCATACGAGATGCTCAAGGAGCAGTATGAAGGCCAGCTGGCGCATGACCAGGGCCTGCTGGCGCAAGCGCAACTCGATCTCAAGCGCTATCAGACACTCGCCGCGCAGAACTCGATCGCCAAGCAACAAGCCGAGGACCAAGTCTTCATCGTGCAGCAATATGAAGGCTCGGTGAAGCAGGACCAAGGCCTGATCGATGCCCAGGCGCTCAACATCGCCTATTGTCACATCGCGTCGCCGATCACCGGCCGCATCGGCCTGCGTCTGGTCGATCCCGGCAACTACGTGCAAACCACAAGCACGACCGGCCTCGCCGTCATCACCCAGATGCAGCCGATCACGGTGATCTTTACGCTGCCCGAAGACGATCTGCCGGAAATCATGTCGGCCATGAATGCCGGCACCCCCCTCACCGTCGACGCCTATGATCGCGCCAACCTCCGTCATCTCGCGACCGGCAAAGTCGCGGCCGTCGACAGTCAGATCGACACCACGACCGGCACGGTGAAGATCCGCGCACAGTTCGATAATACCGACGACGCGCTGTTCCCGAACCAATTCGTCAATGCGCGGGTTCTGATCAAGACCTTGGAAAACGTGGTGACAGTGCCCACGCCGGCGATCCTGCGCGGATCGCCTGGCGCTTATGTCTATGTGATCAATCCCAACAACACTGTTTCAGTGCGCCAGATCACGACCGGCGCGGTTGACGGCAACACCACGGCCGTCACCGCGGGACTGTCCGCCGGCGAGCGCGTCGTCATCGACGGGACCGACCGTCTGCGCGACGGTTTGAGAGTCGCGGTCACCGCGGAACAGCCCGCCGCGGCAGTCGGCGCCCCTGGATCGACCGATGGCGGCCAGCGGCGCGGCAATCGCTCGGCGACGAGCCAGACGCAAAAGTCCGACGGTGCAAAATCCGACGGTTCGCAGCCGCCGCCGAGCGGCGGCCAGTAACACGCCGTCCCGTGAGTCAAAACAGCCGGCGCGGCGGTAAAGCGGTGCGATGAACGTCTCCGAAACCTTCATTCTGCGGCCGGTCGGCACGTCGCTTCTGATGGCGGCGATCATGCTGTCGGGCCTGGTCGCCTATACGTTCTTGCCGCTGTCGACTCTGCCGGAAGTCGATTATCCGACCATCCAGGTGCAGACGCTTTATCCGGGCGCCAGCCCCGAAGTGATGACGTCATCGGTCACGGCGCCGCTTGAGCGGCAATTCGGGCAGATGCCGGGCCTGAGCCAGATGACGTCGGCGAGTTCCGCCGGCGCCTCGGTGATCACGCTGCAATTCAACCTCGACCTCAGTCTCGACATCGCCGAGCAACAGGTGCAGGCCGCGATCAATGCCGCGAACAATCTTTTGCCGTCCGATTTGCCGACACCGCCGATCTATAACAAGGTCAATCCTGCGGACGCGCCGATTCTCACCTTGGCGGTCACCTCCAAAACGCTGCCGCTCACCCAAGTCGAGGACCTCAGCGAAACGCGGCTGGCGCAAAAAATCTCACAGGTCTCCGGCGTCGGCCTGGTGAGCGTCAGCGGCGGTGAGCGTCCGGCCGTACGCATCCAGGTCAATCCGCAATCGCTTGCCGCCTACGGCCTCAATGTCGACGACATCCGCACCACGCTCGGTAATCTCAATGTCAACACGCCGAAGGGCAATTTCGACGGGCCGAACCAGGCGCTGACAATCAACGCCAACGACCAGGTCACCAGTGCCGACCAATACCGCAGCCTCATTGTCGCTTATCGCAACGGCTCGCCGGTGCGCCTGTCGGACGTCGCCACCGTCGTCAGCGGCCCGGAGAACGTCAAGCTCGGCGCCTGGGCCAACCTGACGCCGGCCATCGTCGTCAATGTGCAGCGCCAGCCCGGCGCCAACATCATCCAGGTGGTCAACAGCATCAATGCGCTGTTGCCGCAGATCAAGTCGACGCTGCCTGAGGCGCTGGACGTCGCCATCCTCGGCGACCGCACGGTGACGATCCGCGCGTCGGTCGCCGACGTCGAATTCGAGCTGGTGCTCGCCGTCGTGCTGGTCGTGCTGGTGATCTTCGTCTTCCTGCGCACGCTGCCGGGCACCGTCATTCCGAGCCTGTCGGTGCCGCTGTCGATCGTCGGCACGTTCGGCGCCATGTATCTGTTGGGCTTCAGCCTCGACAATCTGTCGCTGATGGCGCTGACCATCGCCGCCGGCTTCGTCGTCGACGACGCCATCGTCATGATCGAGAATATCGCGCGCTATGTCGAAGGCGGCATGGAGCCGTTGGAAGCGGCGCTGCGCGGCTCCGCGCAGATCGGCTTCACCATCATATCGCTGACGATCTCGCTGCTCGCGGTGCTGATCCCGCTTCTGTTCATGGGCGACGTCGTCGGCCGGCTGTTTCACGAATTCTCCATCACGCTCGCCGTTACCATCGTCATCTCGGCCGTGGTCTCGCTGACCCTGGTGCCGATGATGTGCGCCAAGCTCATTCGCCATCATCCCGATGCGGAGCGCACCGGCTTCGATCTCGCCGCCGAACGCGCGTTCAACGCGGTGATTGACAGCTACGGCCGCGCGCTGAACTGCGTGCTCGATCGCCAGCCGGCGACGCTTCTGGTCGCGGTGCTCACGCTGGCGCTTACCGTTGTTCTCTACATCCTGATCCCCAAGGGCTTCTTCCCGGTGCAGGACACCGGCATGATCCAGGCCATATCGGAAGCGTCGCAAAGCGTGTCCTACGGCACGATGGCGAAGCTGCAGAATGAACTCGCCGAGACGATCCTCAAGGACCCCGATGTCGAGAACCTGAGCTCGTTCATCGGCGTCGACGGCACCAATCAGACGCTCAACAGCGGACGTTTCCTGATCACGCTGAAGCCGCACGACGAGCGGAGCCTCAACGCTACGCAGATTATCCGGCGCCTGCAGAGCGAAGTCGCCGGCGTCGCCGGCATCACGCTCTATATGCAGCCGTCGCAGGATCTGACCATCGATTCCACGATCAGCCGCGCGCCGTACCATTTCGTGCTCGAAGACGCCAATCCCGCCGAATTCGCGGTCTGGGTGCCGCGGCTGGTGCAGCAACTGAATCAGATGCCGCAACTGGCCGACGTGGCGAGCGACCTGCAGCAACAAGGGCTCACCGCCAATCTCGTGATCGATCGCGCCACGGCGAGCCGCTTCGGCATCACGCCTGCGACCATCGACAACGTGCTGTACGACGCGTTCGGCCAACGCATCGTCTCGACGATCTATACGCAATCCAACCAGTATCGCGTCATCCTGGAGATCGACCCGAAGCTGCAACAGTCGTTGACCGGCCTGACCTCGCTTTACCTGCCGTCATCGTCGTCGGCGACCAACGGCCAAGTGCCGCTGACGGCAATCGCGCATCTCGATCAGCAATCCGGACCGCTGCTGATCACCCATTTCGGCCAGTTTCCTGCGACGACGATCTCGTTCAACACTGCGCCCGGCTATTCGCTCGGCGCCGCGGTGACCGCGATTCAACAGGCCGAAGCGGCGATCGGCATGCCGATCAGTTTCATTACCGCGTTCCAGGGCACGGCGGCGGCGTTCCAATCGTCGCTGACCAACGAAATCTTCCTGATCATCGCCGCCATCGTGGCGATGTATATCGTGCTCGGCGTTCTCTACGAGAGTTTCATCCACCCGATCACGATCCTCTCCACGCTGCCGTCGGCGGGCGTCGGCGCGCTGCTGTCGCTGATGGTGTTCCGCTACGACCTCGACATCATCGCCATCATCGGCATCATTCTCCTGATCGGCATCGTCAAGAAGAACGCGATCATGATGATCGACTTCGCGCTCGATGCCGAACGCAGCGAAGGGCTTTCGCCGCGCGACGCCATCTATCAGGCGTGCCTGTTGCGCTTCCGGCCGATCATGATGACGACGATGGCCGCGATCCTCGGCGCGCTGCCCTTGCTCGTGGGCAGCGGCACCGGCTCGGAACTGCGTCAGCCGCTCGGCCTCGCCATCATCGGCGGCTTGACCGTCAGCCAGATGCTGACGCTGTTCACCACGCCCGTGATCTATCTCTATTTCGATCGGCTGGCGGTGCGGCTCACCGGCAGCCGGCCGGCCAATCCGCTAGGGCCGCGCACGCCTCCGCGCGAGCCGTCGACGGCTCCACCGACGGCGCCGGACGAATGAATATTTCCTCGCCCTTCATCAGCCGTCCGGTGGCGACCACGCTGCTGACGCTCGGCATTGCGCTCGCCGGCATTCTTGCTTTCTCGAAATTGCCGGTCGCGCCGCTGCCGCAAGTCGACTTTCCGACCATCGCAGTCAGTGCGCAATTGCCCGGCGCGAGCCCTACGACGGTCGCCACCAGCGTGGCGAGCCCGCTCGAGCGGCACCTCGGCCAGATCGCCGACGTGACCGAGATGACGTCGCAAAGCGGCATCGGCCAGACCCGCATCGTCCTGCAATTCGGATTGAACCGCGATATCGACGGCGCCGCGCGGGACGTGCAGGCTGCCATTGTCGCTGCCCGCGCCGACCTGCCCTCGAGCCTGCGCAGCAACCCGACCTACCGCAAAGTCAACCCCGCGGACGCGCCGATCCTCATCCTGGCGATGACGTCGAAAACCCTGACGCAGGGCCAGATGTACGACGCCGCGAGCAACGTGCTGGCGCAGCAGCTGTCGCAGATCAGCGGCATCGGCCAGGTCATCATCGGCGGTTCGGCGCTGCCAGCGGTCCGCGTCGAGCTCAACCCGAAGGCCCTGTTCAAATATGGCATCGGCCTTGAAGACGTGCGCGCCGCGCTTGCCTCGGCCAACGCCAACAGCCCCAAAGGCACGATCGACGACGGCGACCGCCGCTATCAGCTCTACACCAACGATCAGGCCACCAAGGCGTCCGATTATGTGCCTCTGGTCATTGCCTATCGCAACGGCGCCGCAGTGCGGCTCTCCGACGTCGCCGACGTCACCGACTCCGTCGAGGACGTACGCAATCTCGGACTGTCGAACGGCCAACAGTCGGTCGTCATCATTCTGTTTCGCCAGCCGGGCGCCAACATCATCGACGTGATCGACGCGGTGAAGGCGCAGCTTCCGCATCTGGAAGCGGCGATGCCGGCCGACGTCAACGTCAACATCGCCATCGACCGCAGCACCACGATCCGGCAATCGCTGCACGATACCGAAGCGACGCTGGCGATCGCCATCGCGCTGGTGACCGTCGTGGTTTATTTCTTCCTGCGCAATTTCAGCGCCACTTTCATCCCGTCGGTCGCGGTGCTGGTCTCGATCCTCGGCACGTTCGGTGCGATGTATCTGCTCGGCTACAGCCTCGACATCCTGTCGCTGATGGCGCTGACCATCGCCACGGGCTTCGTGGTCGACGACGCCATCGTGGTGCTCGAGAACATTTCGCGTCACCTCGAAGCCGGCATGCCGCGCCTGCAGGCGGCGCTGCTCGGCGCCCGCGAAGTGGGATTCACCGTCCTGTCCATCAGTCTGTCGCTGATCGCGGTGTTCCTGCCCATCCTGTTGATGGGCGGCATTGTCGGGCGGCTGTTCCGGGAATTCACGCTGACGCTGTCGATGGCAATCCTGATTTCGCTCGCGATCTCGCTCACCACGACGCCGATGATGTGCGCACTGTTCCTGCGCAGGCCGGGCCGCCCGGAAGGGCAAAGCCGCCCCCGCCTGTTCGACCGCATACTTGCCGGCTACGAGCATTCGCTCGCCTGGGCGCTGCGGCACAGCCGCCTGGTATTGTTGATCTTCTTCGGCGCCATCGTCCTCAACGTCGTGTTGTTCATCGTCGCACCGAGGGGATTTTTCCCTGAACAGGACACCGGCCGGCTGATCGGCCGGCTGCAGGCCGATCAAAGCGTGTCGTTCCAGCTGATGACGCAGAAGCTGCGGCAGATGATGCAGATCGTCCAGGAGGACCCGGCGGTCGAGAATGTCGTCGGCTATACCGGCGTCGGCTCCGGCGGCGGCTTCGGGTCGATCAATACCGGCTCGGTCTTCGTGTCGCTCAAGCCGATTTCCGAGCGTCCGCCGATGGAGCAAGTCATTGCGCGGCTGCGTCCCAAGCTGGCGCGCGTTCCCGGCGGCCAGCTGTTCCTGTTCGGCGTCCAGGACGTGCGGGCCGGCGGCCGCCAAGGCAACGCCGAATATCAGTTCACGCTGCAGGCCGACGATGCCGACGAATTGTTCAAATGGACGCCGCGCTTGGTGCGCCAGCTCGAGCACAGCAAGCTCATCGCCGATGTCAGTTCGGACCAGCAGCAGCGCGGCCTCGAGTCCGACCTCGTCATCGACCGCGATACCGCCTCCCGCCTCGGCATCACGCCGGCGCAGATCGACAATACGCTGTACGACGCCTTCGGCCAGCGTCAGGTATCGGTGATCTACAGCGCCATCAATCAATACCACGTCGTCATGGAGATCGATCCGCGCTACACGCAATATCCGGCGTCGCTCGGCGAGATCTATGTCGCGACATCGGGCGGCGGGGCGTCGGGCACGCAGACCTCGAACGCGCCGGGCGGCACGGTGACAGCGCCGGTCACCGCTGCGTCGACGACGGCGGCCGCGTCGGCGGCCGCGACAGCCGCCGAGACCGCCAACAACAATTCGGCGCGTAACGCCGCCATCAATGCGCTTGCCAATACCGGAAAAGGCGCAACGTCGTCGGGCGCCGCCGTGTCGACGACGCAGGAGACCATGATCCCGCTCGCCGCGGTGAGCCATTACAATGCCGGCAATGCGCCGCTATCGGTCAGTCACCAGGGCCTGTTCGTCGCCGCCACGATTTCGTTCAACCTGCAGCCCGGAGCCGCGCTGGGCGATGCCGCACGCGAGATCGATCAGGCCATGCGCGACATCCGCATGCCGGCTTCGATCCACGGGACGTTCGCCGGCACGGCCCAGGTCTTTCAGCAATCGCTTGGCAACGAGAAGATTCTGATCGTCGCCGCGATTGCCACGGTCTACATCCTGCTCGGCGTGCTCTACGAGAGCTACATTCATCCGATCACCATTCTTTCGACGCTGCCGTCGGCCGGAGTCGGCGCGATCCTTGCCTTGATTCTGTTTCACACCGAGTTCGACATCATCGGCCTCATCGGCGTCATTCTCCTGATCGGCATCGTCAAGAAGAACGCGATCATGATGGTCGACTTCGCCATCGAGGCGCGCCGCACCGGCTTGAATTCGCGCGATGCGATCTATCAGGCCTGCGTGCTGCGCTTCCGTCCGATCATGATGACGACCTCGGCCGCGATCCTCGGCGCCGTCCCGCTCGCGGTGAGCTTCGGCAATGGCAGTGAAATCCGCCGGCCGCTCGGCATCGCCATCGTCGGCGGGCTATTGATCAGCCAATTGCTGACACTCTACACAACCCCGGTTCTCTATCTCTATCTGGACCGCCTCGGCCAATGGTCGCTGCGGATGCGGCAACGGTTGTTGCCGCGCCTGTTCGGCGCGCCGTCGGCAGGCTGAAGCCTTAAGGCGGTTTAGCGGATATAGAGCGGCCGGCGCGAATAGCAGCACGGCTCGATCCCGACATTCTGCACCGGGCCGAGGAGCCGCCGCAGCCGATGGATATCGGCGCGCGCGGCGATGATTTGCGGGCCCTTGACCGCGTCGTCGATGTCGGGATTGGCCTCGATATGCGCGATCAGCTTGACGTCGTGATAGATGGCGTCGCGGATGCACCAGTAGCACTGCGGATCGGGATCGCTGAAGATGCCGAAAAAATCACCGGCGCGCGCCGGCGCCGCGGCGAAAATCAAAGCGAAAAACCCGCACAGCAAAACGACACGGCGCATGATCGGCTTCTCCGGGAGCGAATGGGCCGATCATAACGAAAGCGCATCTTTCCGCGAAAGCCCAAAACAGACTTATTTTGCCGCCGGGGCCTCCGCGCCCGCAATCTTCCGCTCGGTGGCGATTTCGTGCAACAGCGCGCGCAAATCCTTGGCGCGTCTGACGCCGAATGTCTTTTCGAACTGCGCCTGCGCCTCCTCCCAGCCGCGACGCGCCGAACGCAGGCGCGTCGCGCCGACGCCGGTCAGTCGCACGTCCTTGCTGCGGCGATCGGCCTGTCCCGGCTCGATCGCGATCAGCCCTTCCCGCTCCAGCGGCAACAGGTTGCGCCCAAGCGTGGTGCGGTCGATGACCAGATCGGCGGCGAGCGCATTGATCGTCATGGCGCCATTGCGCTGCAGCCTTGCAAGAATCGAATACTGGGTCGTGCGCAACCCGCTCGGCGCCAGAAATTGATCATAGAATTGCGAGACATGGCGCGCCGCCTGGCGCAGCGCCAGGCAGTTGCATCCGGCAGGATTGGTCCATTCCGACGTCATTGTGATCCCGATCGCTTCGAACCGCTCTTGCCAAGCGATATAGGCGTATATACCCCTATTGGCGCTGCCGTTCAACCCGGCCGTTCGACGTGGCCAATTCATATGGCGGCAGGCGCGATGGGGCAGAACTCTTTGCCGAAGGTTTTGGGGAACGAGCCGATGTCAGCAACGGATATTGCCGCCTCAGACCCGCTTCCCGCCGCGGCGGCTGCCGTTACCGCCGACGAAGCGGCCGAACAGCCGGGCGCGCCGCGCTTTGATCCGCGCACCCGCGCATTGGTCGAAGGGCCGATCGCGGCAACGCTGATCCGGCTTGCCGTGCCCAACATCGCCGTGATGCTGGCGCAAACTTCGGTCGGCTTGGTCGAAAGCTATTTCATCGGCAAGCTCGGCACCGATCCGTTGGCCGGCGTGGCGCTGGCCTTTCCGGTCGTGATGCTGATGCAAATGATGTCGGCCGGCGCCATGGGTGGCGGCATGTCGTCGGCGATCGCACGTGCGCTTGGCGGCGGGCGCCGCGGTGACGCCGATGCGCTCGTCCTGCACGCCGTGGTCATCGCACTGCTGTTCGGCCTGGTGTTTACGGTGACACTGCTTCTCGGCGGGCAAAAGCTCTACGCCACGATGGGCGGCAGCGGCGGCTCGCTTGCCGCCGCGGTCACCTATTCCAATGTCATCTTCGCCGGGGCCATTCTCGTTTGGCTGTTCAATTCGCTGGCCAACGTCGTCCGCGGCACCGGCAATATGCTGTTTCCGGCGCTGGTGACCATCTCGGGTGTCGTCGTGCTGATCCCGTTGTCGCCCTGCCTCATCTTCGGCCTGGGGCCGTTTCCGCGTCTGGGCGTCGCCGGCGGCGCTGTCGCGGTGCTGCTCTATTACGCCGTAGGAAGCGTGGTGCTTGCCGCCTATTTGCGCTCGGGACGCAGCGTCGTGCGTCTGGCGCTATTCGGCGTCAGGCTGCGCTGGACGTTGTTCGCCGACATTCTCCGTGTCGGCGCCGTCGCGGCTTTGATCACGGTGCAAACCAATTTGACCATTGCGATTGCGACCGGATTCGTCGGCGCCTTCGGACCGGCGGCCATCGCCGGCTACGGCACCGGCTCGCGGCTTGAATACCTCTTGATACCGCTGGTGTTCGGATTGGGCGGCCCGCTCGTCGCCATGGTCGGCACGAATATCGGCGCGCATCGCCCCGAGCGCGCGCTGCGCGTCGCCTGGATCGGCGCCGCGATTGCCGCTGCGATGTGCGAAGTCATCGGCTTCTGTGCCGCTGCCGCGCCGCGCGCCTGGCTGTCGCTGTTCGGCTCGGCGCCGGACATGATTGATGCCGGATCGCGCTATCTGCACGCGGTCGGGCCGGTCTACGGCCTGTTCGGCCTCGGCATGGCGCTCTATTTTGCATCGCAGGGCGCCGGCCGCCTGTTGTGGCCGTTCCTTGCCAATCTGGCGCGGCTCCTGATCGCGGCCGGCGGCGGTTACATCGCGCTCCGCCTCACCGGCAACCTCACCGACGTCTTCATCGCCCTGGCGGTGGCGCTTGCCGCCTTCGGCCTTATCAATGCGGCTGCGGTCGCCTCCGGCGTGTGGTTTGATGGGCCGCACAAGCGGGCCACAACGGATCAACGGACGGCCGCATCCGCCGCGCCAGGAGCGATCGTCAAATGACCGAATATTATCTGGAGGATTTTGCTGCCGGCCAAACCTTCAAGACCGGCCGCACGCGCGTCGACAAGGAAAAGATCCTTGCCTTCGCTAGGGAGTTCGATCCGCAGCCTTATCACCTCGACGAAGCCGCCGCGCAAAAATCGCCGTTTCAGGGCCTGGCGGCGAGCGGCTGGCATACGGCGGCGATGACGATGCGGCTCATGGTCGACGGCGAGTTCAGGCCGGCCGGCGGCATTCTCGGCGTCGGCTTCGAGCAATTGAGCTGGCCGCGCGCGGTGCGGCCCGGCGACGAATTGCACGCGGTGAGCGAGATCCTCGACGTGCGGCCGTCGAAATCGCGGGCGGATCGCGGCTTGATTACGGTACGCACGACGACATTCAATCAGAACAACGAGCCGGTGATGATGTTCACCGGCAATCTGCTGGTGCCGCGGCGCGCACCGGCCGCGCCAAAGAGCTAGATTTCATGTGCACATGATCTTTGCAAAAAATCGGTTTCCGGTTTTTTGGGATCATGCGCCGGGACAGGAGACGGCAATGCGTATTCTCGTGGTCGGCGCCGGCGCGATCGGCGGCTATTTCGGCGGCAGGCTCAAGGCGGCGGATCGCGATGTCACCTTCCTGGTGCGCCCGCGGCGCGCGGCGCAATTGGCAAAAACCGGACTCGTCATCCGCAGTCCCGCCGGCAATGTCGAACTGCCCTCACCGCCCACAATTGCCGCCGAAAATCTGCGGACGCATTACGATCTGATCCTGCTCAGCTGCAAAGCGTATGATCTCGCCTCCGCGATCGATTCCTTTGCTCCAGCCGTCGGCCCTGACACCGCGATCCTGCCGCTGCTCAACGGCATGGCCCACATGGATGCCCTTGCCGCCCGCTTCGGCGTGGGCGCTGTTCTCGGCGGCCAGTGCGTCATCTCATCGACGCTGGATGGCGAAGGCCGGGTTCTGCATCTTGCCCCTCTGCACTTTCTTTCCTTCGGCGAGCAGGACGGCGCGAAGTCAAAGCGCGGCGAGGCGATCCTCGCGGCGCTTTCGGGCGCCGGCTTCGACGCCAATCTCAGCGCCGCCATCATGCAAGAAATGTGGGAGAAATGGGCGTTCATCGCTACCGGCGCCGGCATCACCTGCCTGATGCGGGCGGCCTTCGGCGATATCGTGGCAGCGGGCGCCGTCAATCTCACCAGGGAATTGTATGACGAATGCTGTGCCATCGCGGCTGCCAACGGTCATCCGCCGTCGAAGACCTCAATCGAGCGGAGCCTCGCCATGTTCACCGCGCCCGGCTCGGCAATTTCGGCTTCGATGTTGCGCGACATCGAACGCGGCGCGCCGATCGAGGCCGATCACGTCATCGGCGATCTGTTACGCCGCGGCGACAAGGCACCGGGCAGGCACAAGCTCCTGCATGTCGCTTATGCCCACCTGAAGTCATACGAAGCGCGCCGCGATCGCGAAAAGTCCGCCGCCGCGGCAGCTTAGCGTTACGAGTTTCCCGCCAGTAGAACTTTCGCAATCGAATGCCTATTATCGGGCGCAAGCGAGAACGTTGAAGGCAGGCGTTCCATGGCCAAGATCATTTATCGCATTGTCGAGCACGACGGCGGCTGGGCTTATCAGGTCAACGGCGTGTTTTCCGAAACATTTCCGACCCACGAGAAAGCGCGCGCGGCAGCGCAACGCGCGGCGCAGGAGCAGCACGTGCCGGGCGAAACGCGCGCCATTTCGTGGGAAGACAGTGGCGGCAAGTGGCACGAGGAACTGGCGCGCGGCGATGACCGGCCCGAGACCGAAGTCGAAGGCTGATGCCAAAAAGTCAGTCGAGCTGAGCCGCGGCCGGCCGAAATGTCCCTTCGGCGGTGCTGCCTGGTCACTTTGAACGCCGGTCGATATCGACGTGCGATGTGTCGCTTGGCCGTCTTCTCGAACTCGCCTCAGGCCTGCCGCCGGGCTCGACATGCTTTGACCCCGCCCGGCTCGTCACCGACGTTAAAGCGCTCTCACCACGGAGAAACGAATGTCGCGAACAGTAGCCGGCACCTTGATCGACACGCTCGAAAAGATCGGGGTCACGCACATATTCGGCCTCATTGCCGACTCGCTTAACCCGATCGCCGACGCTGTCCGCCACAGCAAAATTGAATGGATCGGCGTCCGCCACGAGGAAGGAGCGGCGCTCGCGGCCGCGGGCCAGGCCAAGCTTACCGGCCGGCTCGGCGTCTGTTGCGGATCGACCGGCCCCGGCAGCACGCATCTCGTCGCCGGCCTCTACGAGGCAAGTCGCGATCACGCGCCGGTTCTCGCGCTCTCCGGGGAGATGCCGCGCAAGATGCTGGGCACCGACTATTTTCAGGCGACCGACACCAACATGCTGTTCCGTGACGTCTCGCTCTACACCGAGACCGTTTCCTCACCGTCACAGGCGCCGACCGTGATCCATCAGGCCATCGCCACCGCCTATGCCGGCCGCGGCGTCGCGCATTTGACGCTGCCGCAGGACGTCGTCAGCATGAGCGCCGAGGGCGACGTTTCGAGCCTCCCCACGCTAAAGCCGCAGGCCGAACGCGCCGCCAGCGAAGCGGATATTGCCGAGATCGCACGCCGCATCGACGCGGCCGGCCGCATCGTCATCATGTGCGGCGCCGGATGCCATGGCGCGGCTGAGGAATTGCGCGCGCTTTCCGATCGCCTCAAGGCGCCGTTGATCCATTCCGTCAAAGGCAAGGACATCATGCCTTACGACGACCCGCGCTGGATGGGCGGCATCGGCATGATCGGAACGAAGGCGGACTATCACGCCGCCATGCATTGCGATCTATTTGTCATGCTCGGAACTGACTATCCCTATTCGGAATTCCTGCCCCGCGAATGCGTCGTCGTCCAGGTCGATGAACGGGCGCGGGTGATCGGCCGCCGCACGCCGACCGAGCTCGGCGCTGTCGGGTCGGTGCAGCCGACGGTTAAATCGCTGCTCGACCGGGTGAAGCCGAAAGACGACGGCAAGTTCTTCGAAAACATCGCGGCCCGGCGCAAGGCCTGGGACGAAATGCTGGACAAGCAGTGCGACCTCGCGCGCAGCAAGGACCGCATTCATCCGCAGGCTGTCGCGCGTACAGTGAGCGACCTCGCCGCGCGCAATGCCGTGTTCACCATCGACACCGGGCTCAACACGCTCTGGTCGGGCAATTGGATCCGCCAGAGCGGCGAGCAGCGGATTATCGGCTCCTTCAACAACGGCGCCGTCGGCACCGCCCTTGGCCAAGCCAATGGCATCCAGGCGCTCGACCGTTCGCGCCAGGTCATCGCGCTGTGCGGCGACGGCGGTTTCAACATGCTGATGTGCGAATTCCTCACGGCCGTGCAGCATGAACTGCCGGTGAAAGCCGTGGTCTATGACAATTCGGCCTTTGGACTGATCACACTGGAGGCTGAAGCACTCGGACTGCCGGCCTGGAAAAAGAACATTGACTTCCCCAATCCGGATTATGTCGCGCTGGCGCGCGCCTGCGGCGGGGTAGGCTTCAAGGCCGAAAAGCCCGGCGAGTTACGCGACGCCATCGACAAGGCGTTGAAAGCCGACGGCCCGGCCATTGTCGATTGCGTGGTTGCGGCCGATGAATTGCCCAACATGCCACATCTCGACCTCGAGAAAGTCGGCAATTTCGCCAAGGCGAAAATCAAGGAAGCCGTGCTCGCCGTAACCGGCGGGTGACGGCGCGCGGCGATAAGGCTATGGAATCGGCCCACCGGCAGCTATGTTGCCGGTTCTCTGGGGAATATCGGGTCCGATGCATAATAAATTTGCCGTAACGGGCAATGCCGCCGCGGTCGAAACGGCCTTGAGCGGCTACGAACTGCTCAACAATCCTGTCCTCAACAAGGGTACCGCGTTCACCGACGAGGAGCGCGAGGAATTCGATCTGCACGGCCTGTTGCCGCCGCATGTCGCCGAGCTCGATTACCAGGTGATGCGCCGGCTCGACGCGTTTCGCGGACTCGGCCGCGACATCAATAGATACGTGTTCCTGCGCGGCTTGCAGGACACCAATGAGACGCTGTTCTACGCGCTGCTGACGCGCAATATCGAAGAGATGATGCCGATCGTCTATACGCCGACGGTCGGACTCGGCTGCCAATTGTTCAGCCATATTTTTCGCAAGCCCCGCGGCCTGTTCCTGAGCATTCCGCATAAAGACTGCATCAAGCGCATCCTCAGCCATCCGCGCTATGACGGCGTGCGCGCCATCGTGGTCAGCGACGGCGAGCGTATCCTCGGCCTCGGCGATCAGGGCGCGGGCGGCATGGGCATTCCGATCGGTAAGCTCTCGCTCTATACCGCCTGCGCCGGCTTGCACCCGGCAACGACGCTGCCGATCATTCTCGACGTCGGTACCGACAATGCCGAACACCTGAACGATCCGCTCTATATCGGCTGGCAGCACGAGCGCGTGCGCGGCGCCGAATATGACGAGCTGGTCGAAATCTTCGTCAGCGCGGTGCGCGAGCGCTGGCCGCATGTGCTGTTGCACTGGGAGGATTTCGCGATCGGCAATGCCAACCGGCTGCTGGCGCGCTATCGCGACGAGCTGTGCACTTTCAACGATGATATTCAAGGCACCGCCGCCATCGCTGTCGGCACGCTTTTGAGCGCCATCAATGTCACCGGCACGCCGCTGACCGAGCAGCGTGTCGCGGTGCTCGGCGCCGGCTCGGCCGGCACCGGCATTTGCTCGCTCTTGGTCCGCGCCATGGCCGCCGCCGGGCTGAGCGAGAAGGAGGCGCGCGGCCGCTTCTACCTGGTCGATCGCGACGGCTTACTGGTCGAAGGCATGAACGGCTTGCAGTCGTTTCAGGCTCCGTTCGCGCAAAACCGCGACCGCGTCGCCTCGTGGCAACGCATGGCCGACGGCCATATCGGTCTTGCCGAGGTCATTGCCAATGCCAAGCCGACGGTGCTGATCGGCGCATCCGGACAAGCGCATGCGTTCCATGAAGCCGTCATCCGCGAGATGGCAACGCATGTGCAACGGCCGGTGATTTTTCCGCTGTCAAATCCGACCGAGCGCAGCGAAGCAACGCCTTCGGATATCGACGCCTGGACCGAAGGCCGCGCCGTGATCGGCACCGGAAGTCCCTTCCCGCCCATCGAGCGCAACGGCAAGCAATTCCGGGTCGATCAGACCAACAATGCCTATGTCTATCCGGGTATCGGGTTGGGCGCGATCGCCGTGAAAGCGAAGCGCATCTCGGATGCGATGTTCCTGGCCGCGGCGCGCACCATCGCCGAACTGTCGCCGGCCAGGCGCGATCCGCTTGCCAATCTGCTGCCGCCCCTGATCGAGATTCGCGATGTGAGCTTCCAGGTCGCACACGCGGTCGCCAAAGAGGCCGTCGCCGAAGGCCTAGCGGCAGCGATGAGCGATGATGCCATCGTTGCCGCGATCAAAGGCATCATGTGGGAGCCGGTTTACGCCAAGTACCGGCGGCGGCGCGGTTAGTGCACGATCCTACTGCTTGAATCGGATCGTGAGATAGGCGCTGAGCGGGTCGGCGACGTAGGCTCCGGCGGCATTCGCGGCCACGAAGTATCGCGCATTGCTCAAATTCTTCACATTGAGCACGACGTCCCATGTCGGCGACAGATAAGCGAGTTCGGCGTTGAGGACGGTCGCTGCCGGAATCGAATTCGTGTTGGTGGTGTCGCTGTAGCTCTTGTCCTGATAATTCACGCCGGCCCCGACCTGAAAGCCGTGGATACCCGCGATGGATAAATCGTAAGTCGTCCACAGATTGGCCAGATAGCGCGGAACGCCCTGCGGCGCGTGATCCAGCGCCGTCGATTGTACCGCCGTTTGCGGACTTGCGGTCACGACCGGGTCCATCGCCGTGGCATTGGCCAAGACGTGCCATTGATCGGTGATCCTCGCGTCCAGCGAGGCTTCGACGCCGTCGATCTTGTAGTCGTCGAAGGCGGTCTGTTCGATGGTGGTTCCCGGCACTGAGAATGCGACCGCAACGTTGTTGCGCAAGACCCGGAACACGGCCGTGTTCAGGACGATTCTGTCGTCGAGCGAAGCGAATCTCAGCCCGCCTTCATACTGCATGGCGGATTCTGCCGGGCCGATGCCTTGCTGGGTATTTTCGGAATTGAAGTTTGTCAGCCAGCTTTTCGAAACGCCGCCAAAGGCCGATAGGCCGGGCACAAGTTTATAGAGCGCGCCGACATTCCAGCTCAGCGGCGTTTCTTTCTGGTCTTCCTCCTCGCCGCCGATAATCGGCATTCCGTTGCTGTTAAAGCGGCCGGGTACGGTGATCAGTGGCAGCAGCGACGTGTCCCACCATTCATAGCGAATTCCGGTCCGCACCTTGAAGCGGTCCGTGACGTCGATTTGATCCGTGGCATAGGTGCTCAGATAGGTCGCCGCGAGCCGATCGTCGTCGCAGGAGTGCTTGGCATCGCATTGGAAAATGATATTCGCCGGCGTCTCCGTGGGAATCGGCGCGAAGGTCGCGACGTTCGGCAAGTCGGCCGTTTCTCGCGCCGTCGCCATCGTCTGATGGACGGCCTCAAAGCCGGTCAGCAGCGTGTGTCCGACTGGACCGGTGTAGAATTTCCAGACCGGCTCGAACTGATAGTCGTAGGTATTGTCGAGGTCTTCCTGTTCGCGGAGCTGCCGGTTGATGACGAAGCCGGCGGCGGATCCCGTGGTGCTCGGGGCGGTACTCGAACTGTCGCCGTTGCGTTCCACATCGAGATTACGATGCGTGTAGGCGAAGCGGTTGTTGATGGTTAGGACGTCACTGATCCACCACTTGTCGGTCAAAGTCGGCCGGAAATAGTTCTCATTGGCGAAGGCCCAAGGCGTTGAATATTTGGAGTCGATCGGCACGCTGCCGATCGGCGTGCCGTGGAAATAAATGAGCCCGTAGGAATCCGGCGTCTGGTGAACGTCGCGTGCATCGAGGCTGAACTCGAAAGTATGATCGTTGATGGCCCAGGTGAAGTCGGGCCGGATTTCGTAGTCGTGACTGCCGAGATCGCGAAAGCCGTCAGATCGCGACGCAAACCCGTCTACACGATAGTTCAAGCCTTGGATCGTGGTCGGCCCGGTAACGTAACCCTGATTTGTAACGGTGCCGAACGATCCCGCTGTGACGCTGTCGCCGTAATGGAACGTCGACAATGGCGAGGAATGGACGATGTTGATCGTACCGCCGGGCGGTCCGCTTCCGAACAAGGCCGAGCCTGGCCCTTCCAGAATTTCGATGTTCTTCACCCCATTGAGCGAATGCGAAATGCCGCCGAGCTGATCACCGTCGGAAAAGCCGTCCTGATAAACCTGCGCATTGAAGCCGCGGATCAGGAAATGATCGAAGTAACCGAGCGAATCCTGGCCCCCCTGATTGACGCCGCTGGCATTGGTGATCGCCTGCCGCAGCATCGTGTCGCCTTGCTGGTTGATGACGGCGCGCGGAATGATCTGCACGCTCATGGGCAGGTCTGCGAGGTTCGTACCCGTCTTGCCGAGCCCGGGGACATCTAGAGGCGTCACATGCGCCGCCGCGCCGCTGCTGTCGAACGGCGATGATGCGGAAGGGGCGGTCTGCTGTGCCGTCGAGCCGCCTGCAGCGGGCCGATTTGCCGAGGCGGCGCGCTGCAGCTTCGGCGCCGCTCTTCTCTTGCGGCTCGTAACGGTGATCTCGGGAAGAGCAGTACGTCTCGCGGGCTTTGCCGGCACGGTCACGGCAGATCCCGAAGTCGCCGGTGGCGATGCCGGAACGGCACGCGGCGCAGTATTGCCGGACAGCGGTGCCTCGGTCGGCGGCGAAGGCACTGGTTGCGCGAAAGCCGTTGGCGAAACGCCCAGCCCGACGATCAGGGCGACGGATGAGACAACCGAGCCACATCGCGACGAAGGAAATCGCTCCAGAATTCTGTGCACGCGTGCCTCACGACGACTGCAGCAGTGCGAGATAGCTCTGTTCTGCAGCCCTGACTAAACCCTGCGCACAAGAAATATTCCGGCGAAAACAATAGTTTATAGAGATTCCAAGATTTCCTTTGACTAATTAAAGACTGAGCGCCGAGCTGTATGTCGGCGTGCCCGGCGTCGAGCACGGGCACGATCGGCAGCGGCGGATCTTGTCGACGCGTCGGCGATCAACCCATCGCCGAACAAACCGGCGGTCCACTTGTGGTCACTTGTGCGGCTTGACTCGAAAGTCGACCGGAACGGTGAAGGACAGATTCTCGTCGGCGACGGCGGGCGGCGGCGCCGGAACCGGATCCGAGCGCTGCAGCATGGCGAGCGCCGCTTCATCAAAGGCGGCGTCGCCCGAGCCCTTCACGACGCGAGCGGACAACACGTGTCCGTCGCGGTCGAGCGTAAAGCCGACGATCACCTCGGCGCTCTGCATAACTCGATCCGGCGGATAGCGCTTGAACTTGTTGAAATGCGCGGCGAGTTCTTTCTCCCAAGTGACGCGCTGGCGCACGGCGCTGGCGCCGGTCCCTGGCGATGGCGCAACGGAGCGCGTCGATTCACGGGCGCCCTCGATGGAAGGCATCGCCGTCTGCTCCACGGCCGATGATGCCGCCGACGGATCGGCCTGTGCCGTCGCCATTTTTTCATCGTCCTTGATCGGCTTTTGCGCATCGTTGGGCGACACGACGCGTTCGGGATCGTCCGTCTCGGTCGGAACAGCCTTCGGCAGATCGGTCTTCTGCACGACCTGTTTCTGTTCCACCACGGCAGGCGAAGGCATTGATGCCGTGGTGTCGGGCCCGACCGGCGCGTTGGAAGGATCACGATGCGGCGACGTCAATTCGAAGCTGATTTCGATCGCCGGGGCGCCCAGATCGTCGTCGGTATCGGGCCGCATCGTCGAGAGTGCGATCGCCGCTCCACCGGCGTGAAGCGCCAACGCCCCGAGAGCCGCCGCGACCCAAACGATTCGTGAAGCATGCTGTTCGGTATCGAGCATCGTCAGACCGGCGTCACAACTCGGCCCAGTAACGAATAAGATTGTGATAAAGCCCGCTGAGCTTGACGACCTCGGGATCGTTTCGCCCGAGCCGTTCGACGAGGCCCTGAATGGCGTGATCGAGATCGAAAATCATGCTGCGCGCATGGGCATCGCGGATCATGCTCTGCAGCCAGAAGAACGACGCCACCCGCGCCCCGCGCGTCACCGGCATCACGGTGTGAAGACTCGTCGCAGGATAGAGCACCAGGTGGCCTGCGGGCAGCTTCACTTCGTGGGAGCCGTAATAGTCCTCGACGACCAATTCGCCGCCGTCATATTCATCCGGTTCGGACAGAAACAGCGTCACCGACAGATCGGTGCGAATTCGCATCCCGGTCAGATGATCGCCGCGCACGGCGTTGTCGACGTGGATGCCGAAATGCTGGCCCGTGCCATAGCGATTGAATAGCGGCGGAAAAATGTGACGCGGGATCGCGGCGGACACGAACAGCGGACTGGCGGTCAGCGCCTTGACGACACGCTCGCCCAATTTGCGCGAGACTTCGCCGTTCGGCGGCAATTGCTCGTTCTTCTTGACCATGGCTGACTGCGCACCAGCGGTCGAGCGGCCGTCCTCCCACTCCGCCGCATCCATGACGGCGCGGAATTCCACGACGTCGGTCTTGCTTAACACATCGGGTACGCAGATCAGCATTCGTGCTCTTTTTCGAATCGGTTCTTCAATATTTCGCGGCGAGTTCGACGCCGACGACGCGGCCAGGCGCGACGAGCGTGAACGGCGCTCCGCTCTGATAGAAGGCGTCGTAGTAGAGCTTGTTGAAGATGTTGTTGGCGAACACCTTCCACTTCCAATTCTTGTCGAGCTTGCCGTCGAGGAAGCCGTCGAAGCGCCAATAGGCCGGCAATGTCGTGCCTGCATTTGCCGCAAGCAGCGTGCCGCCCTGCATCGCCGACCGATAAGTCGCCTGCCCGCCGACCTCGAAATTATCCGTGACCTTGTACTTGGAGAGGACGTTGAACGACTGAGGGGAGATAAAGGCGAGCGGCAGTCCGATGTTGCTCGGTGTTGCGGAATGGTCCACGCGCGTCTTCATCAGGACCAGGCCGGTATAGACGCTCCACTTGTCGGTGATGTTGCCTTGAGCGCCCATGTCGATGCCCTGGACATGATAGGCGGCACCCTGGACGATCGTGCCCGAGCTCGACGAGCCAATCAGCTCGCGCGCATTGCTGACATCGGTGCGGAACAGCGCGATGGTCGCGAGCAGGTGGTGGTCAAACAATTCCCATTTATTGCCGACCTCCTGCGCCCTGCTCTCAATCGGAGAAAAGACCTGCGAACCGGGGAAGGTCGGATTCAAGCCGCCGTAATTGGTGGACGTCCCGTCAAGTTCGGCGCCAAGAGGATCCGAGGCTGTCGCATAGGCCCAGTAGAAACTGGTGATCGGGATCGGCTTCCACAGCGCACCAAGATTGTAGTTCGTCATGCCGGAGCCGCCGGAGATTTCCGCGGTGCTGCTGGAAACAAGGCTGTATCGTTTCTTCGCGGAAATATCAGTTTCGTCGAAGCGCACACCGGCGTTCAGGATGATGTAATCGCGATAATTGGCGGTCCAGAGCGAATAGGCGCTCTGGGTGTTGACGCCCACGACATCGGGATTTCCCGTCGGGATCGGATTATTGGCCGTGGTGATGTAATTCGTGGGGTCCATCACGGATACCGGCCCGATCGAGCCGGTGGCGAAGGCGCCCGAACCGATAGCCTCGGAGCCGAGACCCGCATAAGTATCGATGCTGACCTGCTCGCGTGATACTTCCACGCCGGTGGTCAGCGTATTGCGGACCGGGCCGGTATCGAACTTGAAAGTCGCGGCGGATTGATCGGCGACGACATTCGTCACCTGATAGCGGGTTTGCGGATTGAGGCACACCGTCCAGTTCGCCGGAACCAACCCGGTTAGCGAGGTCGCTCCGTTACCGGCGCAGCTCGACGTGCTTTGCTCGGGAATCGTGCCGATATAATTGAGAACGGACTTCTCGTCCCTCACCTTGTTTTCGACCGTCATGAAATCATTGACGATGTATTTGGCGTCGACAGTGCCGAAATCCTGCTGCACCTGCTCGAAGTCGCGATTGACGATGCCGTAATAGGTGTCCCGCGGCACGCCGAGCGAGGTGACGGGAGCTCCCAAAATACTGTTGTACGGCACGCCGAAATCCGGCAGCGACCACAGATAAGTGTGAACGTAGTTCGCCGTCAGCGTGAAGGAATCGTTCGGCGCCCACTTGACCGCCGCCAGGGCGCCATTGCGGTCGTCGCTCGCATAGTTCCGGCCGGCCACGCCGGCGTTCTGCCATAAACCGTCGACGCGGACCGCCAGGGTCGGATTGATGACCTGGTTCACATCCATGGTGACGCGTCGCGTGCCGTCGGTCGCAAACTGCGACTCGGCATCATAGAAGTTGGCGTTCGCCGCCTGCTTGGTGACGATGTTCAGCGCGCCGCCGGTGGTGCCCCGACCGTCAATCGTCGCTGCCGGGCCTTTGAGGATTTCAAGCTGCTCGGTGAAGAAATTCTCGCGGACGCTCACGGCAGGATCGCGGATGCCGTCGACGAATACGTCGTTACGCGCGTCAAAGCCGCGAATGAAAAAGCGATCACCGAAGGCATTGCCGCCTTCACCGGTGCCGAGCGTGATACCGGGCGTCGTGCGCGCCACTTCCTTGAGGCTCGTGGCGTCTTTGTCTTCGAGCAGCTCCCTGGTCAGAACGGTGATGCTCCTGGGTGTATTGACGATCGGCTCCGGAAATTTGGCCGACGAAAGGCGATCCGCCTTGTACGGCGCGGCCGGATCGGCATAGGGATCGCGGTCGGCGGCTTGAGCCGCAGTACTTGCCGCAGCCGCGGCAGCCTGTGCTTGCTGCGCTTGCTTTTCGCGCGCAGCGCGGCGCAAGGCATTGCGGGCTCGAATCTGCTCGGGCGTCGGCTTACTGGCGACGGGCTTCTTGTGCTCGACCGGCGCGTCGACCGTGACCGGCGCCAATTGCGATTGCGCCTTCGCGCCGGTGACCGATGCGACGGCAATGAGGCAGCCGACGGTGATCTTGCGCGCCGGGTTACGTTCAAAGTTCTCATTGGCAAATTCCGCACCGATGCTTGAACGCAACGTGCGCGGCAGTTTCACACACCCCATTTCAGCCACCCCATCCAGCAGTAAAAATTTTGTCCCGTCATCTCGATCGGGATTGTTTGTTGCCGGCGATTTCGTTTCTAAGGGGCGCGGCACCACCGCGTCAAACAAAAACTAAGTATTCGCAACACTATATACTTTGAACAGTTCGAATATGTCGGCCCGAATTACTTTCGAATGACTCCAATGAAAAAGAGAAAGATTGGAATTAGACGCATTCAAAACTGAGAAGCGGCGGCACATCGCCAGGACCCGACACCGAGCGGTTCGGCTCAATCCGACCCGCGATCAGACGGCGTCGTCGAAATCCGCGCTCGGCGGCTTCATCAGCGAAAACAACTCGTCCACCGTCGCACCGGCAAATTGCCGGATGCGCTCGCTGTCGAGCCCGCCGCCGATCCTGACTTGCCGGACCACGGCGTGAATCTCGTCCCGGAAGTCGCTGAGAAAACGGAGCGGGTCTTTGGAATCGTTTGCAACGCGCACGATGAGTCCCGTTAGCAAAATCTGGCAGGCAATGATGCGGCCGTTCAGCTCTTCCATTATCTCAACCTCGGTGAGCGCGAATGACCGCAAACTATGGCGAAAGATCCGGTGCGGCAAGATCGCGGCCGACATAGCGCCAGTGCGATCCCGCGCCGATTAGAACCGTTGTAGAAAGCGAAAGATCGCCGCCCGCGTTACGCGACGCGCATCAGGCGACACGAACCTGCGCCAGAAAGCGCTCGACCTCGGCGCGCAGCTTGCCGGACTTTGCTGCGAGCTCGCTGCCGGCGTCGAGCACAGCCTTTGCGACCTGGCCAGTCTTGCTTGCGGCATCGGACACTTGCGCGATGCTGGCGGAGACTTCGCGCGTGCGCTCCGCCGCCGCGCTCGCGCTCCTGGCAATCTCCTTGCTCACGGCGTCCTGCTGCTGCACCGAGATGGAAATCTCGTTGGCATTGTCGTCGAGTTGACCGATGGTCCCCGCGATCGCCTGCATGGCGTCGACTACGCTCGTCGTCGTGCCTTCGACCAAGGCGATCTGCACGGTGATATCGCCGGTGGCCTTTTCCGTTTGCGACGCCAGCGTCTTCACCTCCTGGGCGACGACGGCAAAGCCGCGTCCGGCGGCGCCGGCACGCGCCGCCTCGATCGTGGCATTGAGCGCCAGCAGGTTGGTCTGCGCCGCGATGTCGCGGATGAAATTACTGACATTGCTGATCTGTCCGACGGTAACGGCCAGCCGCTCCACTGCGGCGATGATCAGCTTGGCTTCGTCGGTTGCCCCACGCGCAATGCCGGCGGACTCGCGCGCCTGCTTGGAAATCTTCTCGACGGATTGCGCGATCTCCTCGGCCGCCATGGCGACGCTGTTGACATTCGAAGTCGCCTGCTGCGAGGTGGATGCAGTAGCGTCGGCCTGACACTGGTTGTAGCTCGCCGCCTCCGCCATGATCTGCGCGCAATTGTCCATCGTCTTCGAAGCGTCGTCGAGTGCGCCGACGATATCGTTGACGGCATGCTCGAAATTCCGCGTTGCCGCTTCGATCTGCTGGCGGCGCGCGTCCGACATGCGCACGCGATCGATCTCGCTTTGGCGCGCCGCGGTTAGGTCCTCGACCGCCTTGCGGAACACCAAGAGCGATTCCGCCATTTCGGCAATTTCGTCATGGCCGCCGACCGGAACCGGCACGCTCAATTCGCCGGCGGCGATCCGGCGCATGGCGCCGCTCAATGCGGTCAAGCGGCCGCCAATGCTGCGTCCGACATAAAGCCAGGCGAGCAGGCCGGCAACGACGAGTGCAGCAAGGCTGAGCCCGATCGCCACGATCCTGCATAGCCATAGTTGCCGGACCACGCGAGCCGAGAGCGCATTGGCGGCGGCGTCCTGAACGCGAATGCGGCTCTCGACCGCATTCCGCAAGTTTGACGCCGCGGCCAGCGCGGCGGTGTAGGCGGATCGAGTCTTTTCGAGGTTCTTCAGCTCGTTCAAGCGTTCGGCAATAATGCCGGAATCACCGTTCAAGACCGCGAGATCGCCATACAGGCCGGCAATCTTGCTGCGCTGCCCGGAATCCGGAAGCGCCTTAAGCTTCTGGTCGATATTGCGTTCGGCCAGATTGATCAGATCGCGAAGCGGCGGGAGCCTCGAGGCGTCGGCCACCATCGACGCCTCGTTCAGAAGACCGGCGAGCTGGTTGGTGTCGCCTTCGACTTCGAGCAGGCGGCGAAGCAGGCCGATCGACTGATTGAGCGCTACGCTGTCGGTCTCGTCCTTGGTCATCAGGCCGATATTTGCATCGTCGATGAGCGGCGTGAGGGCAACCAGAAGATTTTCGTGGGCCTTGCGCACAGCGCCGGCGAGCTCGCGCCGCTGATCCGACATCTTGATGCGGGCGGCGACGGCTTCCTTGAGCGCGCCGAGCCGTTGGTCCATTGCCGCCTTGGCTGCGGCCATCTCGCCGCCTTCGCGCGCATCAAGCGCGCGCAAGCGCTCGATCTGCGCCTGCAGGTCGCGCGACTGCGCGGCGATTGCCGCGGCAATATCGGCGTTTTCGGCTTCGTCCTCGACCGCGATCAGGCGCGGCGCCAAGGCAATGAGCCGGCTCGTCGCGTCGGACAACCGGAACGAGTCGACCGTCGCCGGCATGCTCTGCGATACGAATTCGTTCAGTGTATTCGCGGCATCGGTCGAGAAAATCAGGACGGCGGAGGAACCGATCACGGTTATGGCCGCGGCGAGCGCAAAGGCGAGATACAGCCGCGACCGGATCGTCCTCAGCCACGGCAACGGCGAGAGGCCGCGCCGGCCGTCGGGATTCAACGCTGGAGTCGCGCTTTCGCTCACTGGCCTGCCATCCCGACGAGTCGATCGACCGGCCTCAACGCGCCCCCGGCCTGCATGATCGTGAAGAACAACCCGACTTGAGCCCTGACGCCGCCGAAGTCGAATGAGGCAGCGGCGATGGCACCGAGCGCGACTCTCGTCATTTGCCCTGCCCGCGACGTCTCCCATACTTTGGACAACTCATGGTTAAGAGCCTGTTAAAGATCACGCAGCGCGGCTGAGAAAGAACGGCTTTGGCGAGGCGCACCGGGGCAAAGCTAAGCGGCGCGATCGGTACGCAATCGGCGAAGCAGCATGGTCTGGACCGCGGCGAGCACCGTTCCGACAGCGGCACCGCGATAGGCCCATTTCGGATCGGCGAGCGGCGGATAAACGACCATGGTCGCATTCGCCTCAAAGAACAAAACGTCGCCTTGCGTGTTCACGGCGAAATCAATGCCGCCGTAGTCGAGGCCAAGGACGGCGCAAATCCGCTCAAGCCCCGCCATGGCCCGCGGCCCGATGGTGCCGGCCATATCGTTCAAGAACGCCTCGTCCTTGGCGCGATTGTCGAGCGAGCCCGCCATGTCGGCGGTGAAATAATGCACCTTCCAATCGCGCGATAGCGCCAGGTGCAACGGATAAAGCGCACCGTCGATGAACATCACGCGATATTTGCGGAACAGCCCGGCATCGTCGCGCGCGTCGAGCCGCTCGATCAGCCAGGCGTCATCGCCGGGGAAATCTCCGACCGCGGCGGCAAGCTGTTCCGGCATTTCAACATGCACGAAGTGATAGCCGGTGTGGAAACCCGGCGCGCGGACCAGAAGCGGAAAGGAAAAGCCAAGATCGGCGACGGTTTCGGCGATCGTAGCCGCCGCGTCGGGCGCGATCAGCTTGCGCTTCGGCAGCATTTTCATGCGCGGCACAACGACATTCGGCAGGCCGTACAGCCGTTCGACATTCGCCGCGCGTCCGGTCTCGAACACGGAAGCCGGATGATTGATCACCGGCCGCGCGGTTTTCGCGACCAGCGCAAATGCGGCCTGCAATCCGTCGCGGCACAGATCGGCGTCGCCGATGCTGTTGAAGACAAGATCATGCGGCGGCAGCGTCATGGACGGATCGGCATATTCCGCCACCACGACCGTCGTGTGAAACTTGCGATCGTCCAGCAGGGCTTGCGTCGGGATATTGCCGCCCAAGGCCGACACCAGAAGCAGCACCCTGATCGGCTCGCCGTCGCCGCGATAAGGCGAGACCGTCACGGCATGACCGGCAAAGCCTTTGTCGCGATGCGCCTTGGCGCCGGCAAAGTCGCCGAGCGCGGCCAAAAGATTGCCCATGCCGCGATGCGCATGAACATGGACCGGATCCGCCTCGAGCGCGGCTTCGAATTGCTCGCGGGCCGCCGCATGCTCGCCGAGCAGGAACAGAAGATTGCCGAGATTGACGCGGCCATTGGGATTGGCGGGATGATGGCGCACGGCTTCGCCAAACAGCGAGCGCGCCGCTTGCCGATATCCCGCATTGAGCACCAGCATGCCGAAATCATTGAGTGCGGCAAAGTCATCGGGCTTGCGGCGCAAGAGCTCCAGATAATCGCGCTTGGCGTCCTCGAAACGGCCCTGCTCGCGCAACAGGCCGGCCCGTTCGGCGCGCGCGGCGAAAGCATCCGGGTCGCGCGCCAGCGCCTGATCGAGCTTGCGCAGCCGCAAAACCGCCAAAGACGGCGTCGCGCGATCGCTCACGATGGTCGAAGCCCTTGTTCCAGCATCGCGAATCACTCTTCCTTGCAAGAGATCATAGACGCAAGCGAAAGCGGGAATCGACGTGACGGAAGACGGCCGCAAAATCGCGTCTTCGCTGCTCGATCCCGCCGATTGGGATGCGTTTCGCAGCGACGCGCACGCGCTGCTTGACCGGCTGATTTCGCGGCTTGAACAAGCAGGCGAAGGCCCGGTCTGGACACCGACGCCCGAGACGGTGAAGCGACGCCTGGCGGAGCCGCCGCCGCTCGATCCGCGCGGGGTGCACGACGTCTGCAACGATCTCGCCGCGCTGATCCTGCCTTACGGCACCGGCAATACCCATCCGCGGTTCTGGGGCTGGGTCCACGGCAGCGGCACCGCGGGCGGCGTGCTCGCCGAAATGGCCGCCGCCGCCATGAACGCCAATTGCGGCGGCCGCGATCACGGCGCGATCCACGTCGAAAGATGCGTGCTCGATTGGATGGCGCAATGGTTCGGCTTTCCGAAAAACACCGCCGGCGGATTGCTGGTGACCGGCAGTTCGATGGCGAACCTGCTCGGTCTCGCCGCGGCGCGCAATCGCGCCGTCAAAAATGTGCGGCGCGGCGGTCTCAATAACGCGCGCCTCACCGGCTACACATCGCGCGAAGCGCATTCCTGCATCGGCAAGGCCTTCGAGCTGCTCGGGCTCGGCCGCGATGCTCTGCGCCACATCCGCACCGGCGATGATTTTGCGATCGACATCGATTGGCTGCGCGCCGAAGTGAAACACGACCGCGCCGAAGGCTTCCAGCCGTTCTGTGTCGTCGCGACGGCCGGAACGGTCAATACCGGCGCCAGCGACGATATCGCGGCCTTGGCCGAATTCTGCCGCAGCGAGAATCTTTGGCTGCATGTCGACGGCGCGTTCGGCGCGCTCACCGTTCTCTGCCCCGATCTCGCGCCGCGGCTTGCCGGCATTGAACAGGCCCACTCGCTCGCTTTCGATTTCCACAAATGGCTGCATGTTCCTTATGATGCCGGTTGTTTGCTGGTGCGCGACGAGACAACATTGCTCGATACTTTTGCCGACCGCGCGCCCTATCTGGCCGGCGACGCGGCGCTGGCCGGCGGCGACATCTGGCCCTGCGACCTCGGGCTCGAACTGTCGCGCGGCTTCCGCGCGCTCAAAGTCTGGTTCACGCTGCAGGAGCACGGCACGCGCAGGCTGGGCGAAGCGATCGCACGCAATTGCGAACAGGCCGACGCACTCGCGGCGCAACTCGCGCGCCGGCCGGCCATCCGCGTGATGGCGCCGGTGCCGCTGCAGATCGTCTGCTGCCGCTACCAGGTGAAAGGCCTGGACGAGACCGCAACGGACGCGCTGAACGCCGAACTGGTCGCAACCTTGCAGCGGCGCGGCATCGCAGCGCCATCGACCTGCCGGATCCACGGCCGGCTTTGCATCCGCGTCAATATCACCAACCATCGCACCAGCGATACCGATCTCACCATGCTGGTCGATGCCATCGATGCGATCGGCGCCGAGCTTGCCGCGGCCGCACAAATGCAACGGCGGCGCGCGTCCTGAAACACCGCGGCCATCCGTTAAGGCTTTGTTAACCATAAAAACGCACGATGAGACCGGCAAAACCTCTTGCAAGGGCTCCGTCATGTCACAGAACACCAGCGAGCGCGCCATCACTTTGGGCGATCCAGTGCCGTGGTTCTCCGCGCCGCTGATCGGCGAAGGCGCTTTCAGCCTGCAGGTCGCGGCCGGCCGCTGGGTGGTCCTGAGCTTTCTCGGCTCGCCCGACGATCCGAAGGCCAAGGAAGAACTCGCCAAGATCCTGCACGACGCGCGGCTGTTTCACGAGGACCGCATCGTCTTCTACGGCATCTTCACCGCGCCGCCGAGCGACCCGGCCTATTACATCGCGCTCAACACTTTCGCGATCTCCTTCATCGCCGACTATGACGGGGCGATCAGCCGCGCCTTCGGCGCAAGCGGCAACCCACGCACGGTCGTGCTCGATCCGATGCTGCGCGCCATCGCCGACGTGGCGTGGGACAATCCCGAGGGCCATGCCAAGATCATCCGTACGGTGCTGGCCGGCCTGCCGTCGGTCGACGATTCCGCCGGCGTGCCGCTCACCGCGCCGGTCCTGACCGTGCCGCGCGTGCTCAGCTTCGAGCTCTGCGATTTTCTCGTCGGCTTCTACGACAAGCTCGGCGGCAACGAGTCCGGCTTTCTGTTCGACAAGGACGGCCAGACCTCGACCGTGATCGATCACCGGCTCAAGCGCCGCAGCGATCTGCCCGTTTTGCATCCGCAGGTGCGCGAGACCATTCGCGGCCAGATCGTGCGCCGTCTGCTGCCGGCGATCGATCGTTTCTTTCAGTTCCAGGCGACGCGGATGGACCGCTATATCGTCGCCTGTTACGACAGCGCCACCGGCGGGCATTTCTACCGGCATCGCGACAACATCAATGCCGGCGCGCAGCATCGCCGCTTCGCCGTCACCATCAATCTCAACGGCGACTATAACGGCGGCGATCTGATTTTTCCGGAATTCGGCACCCGCACCTATCGCGCACCGCACGGCGGGGCGACGGTGTTCTCGTGCGGCGCGCTGCATCAGGTGACGCCGATGAGCCGCGGCAAACGCTACGCCTTCCTGTCCTTCCTCTATGGCGAGGCGGATGCGCGGCTGCGCGAACTCAACAATGCCAAGATCGCGCAGAGCGAATACCGCTACAGCGGCGGCGATTCCGACCGGCTGTTCCCCGGACTGGCGCGCACGGAAACGGCGCAGGAAGCGCCGCAAGAGCATGAAAGCGAGCCCGAGAGCGAACCGGTGCGCCGCGCCGGCTGACCGGCGCCGCCCGTATTCCCGGCAACCGCGCGGGCGCTTACGAAATGCCTCCGGCTTGCCATTTCGGCTTCTCCGGCTAAGATGGTCGCGGGATGGAGTCCCCCCGTAACCGCCGATAAGGCTGATGACTCCTACCGGGCGCTTGGCGTCGGTAGGAGTCCGTTCTGGCTCCGGCTGTCTCCAAAGTCCTTTTGATCGCGGACGACGAGGCGCAACCGCGCCCCGTTGTAGGCGTCTGTTTGAAGGGCTATCGAAACATTCTGCGGAGATGAGAACCTGTAATGGCCGTTTATCTTTGGATCGCGCTGGGCGGAGCACTCGGATCGACCGGACGCTATTGGCT
>Ga0335072_10000434_pt1 | contig 83197 bp, 81 predicted proteins | sample Lox_Sample_21_FD_206725 | JGI IMG/M metagenome (GOLD analysis project Ga0335072, IMG submission 206725) | Soil microbial communities from Loxahatchee National Wildlife Refuge, Florida, United States - Lox_Sample_2.1 | ecosystem: Environmental > Terrestrial > Soil > Wetlands | place: USA... | reverse complement strand
ACGAAGGCGCCCACCTGCGCGCTGCTGCGCTGCACCTGGCCATCGCCGCTGTCGAAGCTCACGGGCGCCTCGATGCCGTCCATGCCGACCCAATCCAGCGCGCCGGCCAGATGCGGATGAGCCTGGGCGGCGACATCGGGCATCAGCCCGGCGGTGTAAGCGATGTTTTTCACGATGCGATTCCGGATCGGGAGGCGCTGCGGATCAGCGCTGCTTTTTTTCCGTGCGATCGAGCGCCGCCACCGCCGCCGCCGCATTCACCTGCAGCATGCCGTGCGACACCTTGCTGCTGTCCAGCAGCAGATCGTGCACGCTGCGGGCGTCGAGTTTGGGCGCGAGCGAGAGCATCAAGGCGGCAATGCCGCTCACGTGAGCGGCAGCCATCGACGAGCCCGAGGTGAAGTCGTAGCCGCCGCCGGGCTGAGTGGTGAGAATGTCGGTGCCCGGCGCGCTCAGTACGCCGGGCGGCGCGGGGGATGCGCTGCTGACGCGCACCACGATCACGCCCGGCGCATTGTCGGGAAATCCCTCCAGCGATCCACTCGGCGGCAGCGCGGCGACCACGATGCGACCCTCGTCCAGCAATTGGTCGAGCAGCTTGCCAAGCAGCGGATCGGCCGGTCCGCCCAGGCTCAGGTTGACGATGCGCGCGTTGGTATCCATCACTGCCGCCAGCGCCTTGGCCAGCGTGAACGAATTGCAGCGCGCACCGCCGTGGCCTTGCGGATACCAGCACGCCTTGTAGATGCTGACGATCGCCTTGGGCGCGATGCCCACGATACCCTGATGGTTGTCCGCGTCGGCGGTGATGATGCCGGCCACTTCCGTGCCGTGGCTGTCGTGGTTGAACGATGCCGCGTCGCCGCCCACTTCATCGTGCGTATCCACGATGCGGCCTTGCAGGTCCGGATGCGTAGTGTCGGCGCCGGTGTCGACGATGGCGATGTGCACGCCCGCGCCCTGGCTGCTGTTTTGTGCCAGCGCGGCGTCGGTTTCCACGAAGCCGCGCTGCAGGTTGACGTAAGGGTCGTTGTAGGTGCGCGGATCCTGCGTGTCGTCGGCGTACACGGCGTAGTCCTGCAAGGGCTGCACCAACTGCACGCGATCGTCCTTGGCCAGCGCTTTCAGCAACGCGTCGCGCGCCACGCCCGGCGGCGGCTCCAGCACCACGCAATACACTTTCAGCGCCTTGATCGGCCAGCCGGCGACTTCATGCAAACCGTACTGCTGCTTCAGTGCGGAAAGGTTGGACACCGCGCGTTCGCCCGCACCGTAAAGCGCATGCGAGGTATAGCCGAGCAAGCTGGAACCTGCATGCGTGGACGGCGGCTCGATCGGATTGGCCACCGCCAGCACGATGTCGCGTTGCGCATCCATGCTTGCCACGTTGGCGGCCGGCGCCTGGCTTTGATCGCTGGAGGGATCGGGTGCGGTGATTGAAGGCTCATGCGCGCAGGCGCTCAGCAAGGCCGCGAGCGCGAAAGCCGGAAAAAAACGCTGCTTCATGGCGTACCGGCGACAGGCTCCGCCAGACGGATGCCGCGCGCGGCACGCAACTGTTGCAACGCCTGTTGCGTGGTCACTGCCGGGCTGGCCGGCGCAAGGGTATAGGCGCCCACGTCGTTGGGGCCGCCCACTACTTGCAGGCGCAGCGTATGCAGCAGTGCGTTCCAGTCGGTCAGGCTCATGCGCGCATCAGGCACCACGCGGATGGAGCCCGGGGCGACCGGTGCGGAGGCCTGGCTAAGCGTCTGGTATGCAGGCGCCTGGCCCGCCGTCCGGAACTTCAAGCCCAAGGCGCCGATGGCGATCGCCTGCACCAGCACCGCGGCCACCAGGCCGCGCGTCAGCCAGCCGCCGGAACGCAGGCGACGCGGCGCTTGTTCGCGCTCGGGCGCGTCGATGCGTTCCATCAAGCGCTTCAAGCCGGCGTGCGCGTCGATCGGCAGTTCCGTGGGCAGCGACAGCGCCAGCCGCAGGCGCTGCTGTTGCTCCCATTCGGCGCGGCACGAGCCGCAATGGACCAAGTGCCGGTCCAGCCACTCGCGTTGTTCCTGCGTGGCGCTTTCCTGCAGTACCCAGGGCATTGCTTCCCAGGCGCGCAGGCAATCCTGGCCAGTATCCAAGGGGTAGCTCATGACACGCTCTCTTTCATAACAGGTGATTCCCCCGCCAGGCTCGGCAGCACGTTGCGCAGCTTCACGCGCGCATGAAACAGGCGTGCCTTCACCGTGCCCACCGGGCATTGCATCATGGTGGCGACATCGTCCAGCGAATGCCCCACGCCGTAGACCAGCTCCACCACGACGCGCTGGTCCGCCGACAGGCGATCCAGGCCCTTGGCCAGCCAGTCGCGCAAGAGGCGGTCTTCGTCCGGATCGGTGGAGGGGATGCGGTCTTCGGGGATCGCGTCGTCTTCCACCGGTTCGTCGCCGTGCAGGCGCAGCGTCTTCAAGCCGCAGCGGTAGGCGATGCCCATGATCCAGGTGGACACGCGCGAGTCGCCGCGAAACTCGCCGGCTTTCTGCCACACGATCCAGAAGCAGTCGTTGACCACTTCCTCGATCACGTCGGTGCGCCGGGTCAGGCGCGACAGGAACCGGCACAGCCGGCCGTGGTAGCCGTGATACAGCGTGGCCAGCGCAACGCGATCGCCGGCCGACATGCGTTGCAGCAGCATGCGGTCGGTGGCGTCGGCGTCGGGAGTGGCTTCGTTCATACGGTCTGGAGGCATCGCCGGTAGCGGCGGGTTTGTCCTTGAGTACCCAGCTGGCGTGGAAAGGTTGCAAGGGCGCGTTGACACCCTTGGCGTGACCCGCGCCGGCTACGTCCATGGTGCGGGCCGGCCCTGCTCAGAACGACCAGGACACCGTCCCCACCCAGGGCTGCGCCACCAGATTACCTCCATGCCGGGTCACCGCCGGGTCCGTGGCGATGCGATCCAGCTCGATCCGCCACGCGCCATGGCTCCAGAACAGGCCGGCGTGGCCGTAGCCGTACACCCCCGGCGGCGGACGATGGACGTAACCATATGAATCATAGGGGGAAACCAGGTATTGGGCGACGCCTGCCCCAAGCGCGAGGGAAAAATGCCCGGCCAGCGGCCAGTGAAAATCGACGTCGGCGGCGCCGCGCGGCTGGTGATCGGCACCGTGGGTCATGCTGGTGGCGGAAAGGCCCACGGTGAGCACGTCGCGGTAGATCCAGTCGATGCCCGCCTCGGTGCGGTCGAACAGCCGGGCGCGCTCGTTGCCCGGATAGTCGTAATAAAGCAGGTCCGCCTGCATCTGCCATGCGCTGGACAGCGACCACGCCCGCGACACCTGTGCCAGCCCTTCGGAAAGGTGGCCGGGATCGCGCGTTTGGAGCGCGCCGGACACGCCCGCCGACCAGCCCGATGCGGACGTCCATGAGGCCGCCGCCTGCAGGATCGGCGTGGCCGGCGTAATCGCCAGCCCGCGATCCACCAACTGCGAACTGAGCGCCACCGCGCCATTGAACGTGGATGTCTGCGCGCGCAGCGGCGCGCAGACGCAGGCCAGCGCGCACGACATCGCGCACAGGCAGCCGATCCGCGTCAGCGCGGCGGGTGTGGTGCAAGGTGTACAAGGCCCCTTCATGAAGATCTACGCCTTCACACGCACGAAAGCCGCCCCGCTGGGGTTATTACCGGCTTATAGACGATACGGCAGCGCAAGGGAATGTCATCCATGGCGCGCAGCCCAGACATCAGTGCAGCGTGCCCAGATAGGTAATCAGGTCATCCAGCTGCCTGGCATCGGTGAGGCCGTCGTACTTCATCTTGGTGCCCGGATTGGCCAGCTTGGCCGGCTGCGACAAATAGCTGTGCAGTTTATCGGTGGTCCACGTCCAGCGCGCCTGCAACAGGGCATCGGAATACTTGTAGTTGGGCACGGTGCCCGCCGCGCGGCCGACGATGCCGAACAGGCTGGGGCCTTTCTTGTTGCGCCCCTCTCTCACACTATGGCACTCCGAACATTCGGTCTTGAACACATCCGATCCGGCGCTTGCGTCGCCGGCCAGCACGAAAGGGGAGGCCAGCGCGCCTCCCAGATAGAGCCCCGCGACGGCCACGCAGCGCAGCGAGGGTATCCAACGCAACTTGCTCACTGTCCAACTCCTGTGTTTGTTCTTCAAAGCGATGGTTTAGAAAGCGATGCTCGCGGTGACCAGAAACGCGTCCAGGTCGTGCGCGCTGGTGCCCGGAAAACCGGGCGGCGCACCGAACACGTTCGAGTCGCTGCCGTTGAAGCGGCTGAAGCGGAACCAGATGGCCGAGAGTTTCAGGTTGGCCATCGGCGTCAGCGAATCGTCCTTGCCGAACGGCGTCCAGAACACGATGAACTGGTTGCTGGTGGTGTCGGCAATGCCATAGGGCTGATAGCGCACGATGTCGCGCGTGCTGGTGCTTTGCATATGCGCGAGCGACAGCCCATAGGTCTGCAAGAAGGTGTAGGTGAGCGAAAACGTCTTGTCGTGCACGGCGCCGTGCGACTGCGCCGCTACGCCGGGGAACGGGCTGGGCGGCAGGCTGCCGTAGTGCCGCAATTCAAGAATGTCCACGAAACTGGCCTGCACGATGTTCGCGCGGTTGCCGATGTACTGATACGTCAGGTCGTAGCCCAGATCGGTCAGGTTGTCCGCCGGATTCGTGCGCGGAACCTGGCGTCTGGTGGTCAGCGCCACCACGCCGGCGGAGAAGAACTGCTTCTTCATATCCTTCATGTACGCAAAACGCGCATAGCCGGTATCGCTGAGTTTGCCCGGATCGCCGCCCGGCGCGTAACCGAGGTTGGCCTGTTCCGATAGCGGCAAGGACGTATAGGTGCCCAGCTCGCCATACCAGTGGGTGTCGTAGACGCCGTAGGCGGTAGCGCCGACTACGCGGTTGGCCAGCGAGTTGGGACTGGACGGATTGAGCAGCGTACCGGTGACGCCCGGCGGCCCAAGCTGGGTGGATGCAAACAGATCCGATACGGCATCCTGGAAGCCGGGATTATTGTTCACGCTCACGCCGAAGGTGGCTTCCTTGCTGCCCAGGTTCACATCCTTGGCCACAAAGCGCAGGTCGACGTCGCTGAGCTTGCTGCTGTAGTGATCGTCGCCAAGGTTGTCGGTGGCGACCTTTACATAGCCGCCGATGTTGTCTGTTACGCGTCCGGCGATATAGATGTCCGCTTCGCTGAGCGCGTTGCCGCTCTGGCCTTGCACGGGCACGGTGCGTGTACCGTTGATCTGCACGGCCACCGGGATCTTGAAGCCGTTGCCGTCGGTGTCGGTGTAGCCGTTGAGCTTGAAGCGCATGCCGTAGGGCGTAAGCGCCGGGCCGTAGGAGCCGGCGTGGCAATCGGCGCAGGCATTGCCGGTTTGTCTGGCATACGCGGGAATGGCCTGCGCACTGGTGCTGGCTAAAAGCAGCAGCGCGGCGGCGGCAAGCCAAAGGTAGAAGCGGCGCGGCGCGCGGCGGTTCAAGCGGAGCGGCATGCATTCTCCCCGTTTCAAAAAGATGCGTTGTGACGCGATGCAGTGCGGTCGGCAGCGAACGGACATCGGTGCGCTCCCTCAGCGTCGGCGTCTGGGCAGCATCAGCCGCAGCGTGCCGTCGCGCCGCACGAAGTGGTGCCAAAGCGCGGCGGCGATATGCAAGGACACCAGTGCCAGCAACAGCCAGGCTGCGTCGATGTGCCAGCTCTGCAGCTGGTCGGCGAGATCTTCGTCGCCGCCGACCAGCGCGGGCAAGGTGAAGCCGAAGAAATGCACCGGTTTGTCCTCGGCATTGCTCAGAGCCCAGCCGAGCACGGGCAACGCCAGCAGCACCGCGTACAGCGCGATATGCGTCAGCGCCGCCGCGGCGCGGATCGGCCACGCATCATGGCTTGCCGAGGGCAGCTTGCCGAGCCGGATGCGCAGGGCCACGCGCAGGAAAAAAAGCATCAGCACAAACAAGCCGGCATGGCGATGGCCCTCCAGCAGCCACTGCCGCAACGCGCGGCCATCGACCTGGTCGCGAAGCAGGATCAACGCCACCGCCACGCACACGCACAACACGGTGAGCCAGTGCATCGCCACCAGTTTCCCGGGCCGCGATGGGGCGGCTGTTTGCGAACGCGATGACGCGCGACCCGTGGCGGCATCCGCGCCGGGCATCGACACCACGGTTTTCCCCTGCCTCGATCCAGCCTTGCTATCCCATGCCATATCCGAGCTGTCCACGCGTCGCCGACGTCCGGCGGTTCATGCCTGTTGTTGACCTTCCTCATGCCACAAGCGCACTGCAGGGCGTTGCGAAGACGGCCTGGCGCGCATAGGTGCCACGCGGGGCGGCAAAGGTTGCATCGATCCAGGACAGGTGTCGGGCGCGAACGTGGCGTTGCCATGCAAGGCCGGTCATTGCGCCCGCACGTACAACCTTTGCGCGCCGGCGCGGCACTCAGCTACGTGGGTCAACTTCACGCCATCACGACCTGGTCTTGACCATGGATATCCAACGCATTCCCTTGCAGAAGCACGGCGACGAGCGCGGCATGCTGATCGCGCTCGAACAGGATCGCAACGTGCCGTTCCCGATCCGGCGCGTGTACTACCTGTTCGCCACGCATGGCGACGTGCACCGCGGTCAGCACGCGCACCGCCACCTGCACCAGCTGGCGGTACCCGTGCGCGGCTCGGTCACCCTGTTGCTGGACGACGGCAGCGGCCCGGTGGAGGTGGTGCTGGACGATCCGGCGCAAGGTTTGCTGATCGGGCGCATGGTCTGGCGTGAGCTTTATAATTTCAGCCACGACTGCGTGCTGATGGTGCTGGCCGACCAGTTGTACGACCCCACCGACTACATCACCGATTACACGCAATTTCTACGCGAGGCGAACGGTGCCGCGCTGCGCGAGGGCCTGGCCGCATGCGTCGCCCGCTAGTGATCGTCGGCGCGGGCGAGTTCGCGCAGATCGCCTGCGAATATTTCACGCATGACAGCGATTACGAGGTCGTCGCTTTCAGCGTCGAGCGCGACTATCTCACGCAGGACACGCTGGCCGGCCATCCGGTGGTGCCCTATGAAACGCTGCAGACCCACTACCCCGCCAGCGGCTACGCGCTGTACGTGGCGATCCCAGCCACCCAGCTCAACCGCCTGCGCGCGCGCTTCTACCGCGACGCCAAAGACAAGGGCTACCGCTTTGCCAGCTACGTCAGCTCGCGCGCTTTCGTCTGGCACAACGCCGACATCGGCGAAAACTGCTTCGTCTTCGAGGGCAATGTCATTCAACCGTTCGTCAGGATCGGCAGCAACTGCATCCTGTGGAGCGGCAACCACGTGGGTCATCGCACCGTGGTGCACGAGAACGTGTTCGTCGCTTCGCACGCGGTCATCTCCGGTTATTGCGAGATCGGCGAGGGTTGTTTCATCGGCGTCAACGCCACCTTCAACGATCGGGTCAAGGTGGCGCCGGACAATGTGATCGGCGCGGGTGCCCTGGTCACGCGCGACACGGAACCCGGCCGCATCTACGTAGGCTCGCCCGCGCGCGCGATACCGGATAAATCCAGCCTTGCCGTGAGGCTTTGACCGCGTATGGGCGCATGGATCAAGAAAGGCCTGGTTTTCGACACCGCGCGGCACGGCGTGGGTGCATGGATGCGCCATGCGGCACTGACGCCGACGCCCTGGCGCATCAGCGAGGAGCTGATACGCGTGTATGCGGGCTTTCGCGATGCCGATGGGGTCAGCCGCATCGGCTACGTGGACCTGCGCGCGGACGACCCGGCGCGGATCGTCCGTGTAAGCGCCGAGCCCGTGCTCGACATCGGCCGCAACGGCTGCTTTGACGACAACGGCATGATCCTGGGCGACATCGTCGATACGTCCGAAGGCCTGTACATGTTCTATGTGGGTTTTCAGCGCGTCGCCAAGGCCAAGTTCCTGGCCTTCACGGGCTTGGCGGTGTCGTGCGACGGCGGACTCCATTTCGAGCGTGTGCAGGAAACGCCCATTCTCGATCGCGCGCCGGGCCGCAGCACGATAGGCGCGGTGCATTCGGTGCTGCACGACAACGGCCGCTGGCACCTGTGGTATGCGGTGGGCGACGATTGGGAGATCATCGACGGCCGTCCGTTTCCGCGCTACCACATTCGTTATGCGCAGACGCGCGACCTGAACGCACTGCCGCACCAAGATTGCCTATGCCTGCGGCCGGCCGCAAGCGAATACCGCATCGGCCGTCCGCGGGTTTACCGTCTCGGCGACGGCTACGTCATGTACTTCACGCGCGGCAACGTCGGCGGCGAATACTTTCCGGGCGTGGCCTACAGCAAGGACGGCATGCATTGGGAGCGCCGCGACGAAGCATTCGGCATGGCGCTGTCGGCCACCGGCTGGGATTCGCGCACTCTCTGCTATCCCGCACTGATGCGCCAGCGCGACAAGCTGCTGATGTTCTATAACGGCAACGACATGGGCGCGGACGGCTTCGGTGTCGCCGAATGCGCCATCGACCAGGCGCACGGTGGGTTGCATGTATACGCTTAGGCCCTATGTGCCGGCCGACGCGCAAGCCTGGGATGCGCTGGTCGAGCGGTCCAGGAACGGCAATTTCCTGCACTGCCGCCGCTACATGGATTACCACGCCGACCGTTTCGCCGACTGCTCGCTGGTGATCGAGCGCGAGGGGCGGCTCCAGGCGGTATTTCCCGCCAACCGCAAAGACGATGTGGTGGTGAGCCATGGCGGCTTGACCTACGCGGGTCTGATCAGCGCGCACGACGTGCGCGCCGAATCGACGTTGGCCGTGTTCGGGCAGATCGGCGAGCACTATCGCAAGTGCGGGACCCGGCGCCTGGTGTACAAGGCGGTGCCGCATATCTTTCATGCCTATCCCGCCGAAGAGGACCTCTACGCTCTGCATCGCCTGGGTGCGAAGCTGCAGCGCCGCGACATTTCCTCCGCCGTGCCGTTGCGCGAAGCGATGCACTTTGCCGACAGCCGCAAGCGCTCGATCGGCAAGGCAAGGAAAGCCGGCGTCGAGATACGCATCGGCGCGGACCTGGCCGCCTTCCACGCGTTGCTGACCGAGGTGCTGCGCAAGCACGGCACGGCGCCCACGCACAGCCTGGCGGAGCTGCAACGGCTGCAGGCACGCTTTCCCGGACGCATTGTGCTGCACGAGGCGCGCATCGGCGGCACGCTGCTGGCCGGCGTACTGGTTTACGACTTCGGCCGCACCGTGCATACCCAGTACATCGCCGCGTCGGGCCAGGGGCGCGAACTCAACGCGCTGAGCCTGTTGCTGGGCGAATTGATCGCACAGGTATACGCCGCGCGGGTGTATTTCAGTTTCGGCATTTCCAGCGAACAGGAAGGGCGGCATCTCAATGGCGGACTGATCATGCAGAAAGAACGCTTCGGTGCCCGCGCCGTGGTGCACGATTTCTACGAGTGGGAGCTGTGATGGAGGTTGCGTTTTTCAGCGCCAGGGACGTCAACGCGCGCTATGCGGACGAGCTGAAGGCCGCCGCCGCGCGCGTGATCGACTCCGGCTGGTACGTGCTCGGCGAGGAGCTGGCCGCGTTCGAGCGCGAATTCGCCGCCTACTGCGGCGTGCGCCATGCGGTGGGCGTGGGCAACGGGCTGGATGCGCTTGCGCTGATCCTTCGCGCTTACAAAGATCTGGGCACGCTGCGCGAGGGCGACGAGATCATCGTGCCGGGCAATACCTTCATCGCCAGCTTCCTGGCGGTCAGCGAAAACCGCCTGGTGCCGGTGCCCGTCGAGCCGGACGCAGGCAGCTTCAATCTGGATCCGAACCGCGTGGAAGCGGCCATCGGTCCGCGTACGCGCGCGATCATGGCGGTGCATCTGTACGGACAGCTCGCGGACATGCCGGCGCTGCGGGCGCTGGCCACGCGCCACCAGCTGTTGCTGATCGAAGACGCGGCGCAGGCGCATGGCGCCAGCCTCGGCGGCCGCAGGGCCGGCGCGTTCGGCGATGCGGCGGCCTTCAGTTTCTTTCCGGCAAAGAACCTCGGCGCACTAGGCGATGGCGGCGCGGTGGTCACCGGTGATCCGGTGCTGGCCCATCGCATCGCCGCCTTGCGCAACTACGGCTCGGAAGTGAAGTACCAGCATCCGTTCCAGGGAATCAATTCGCGGCTCGACGAATTGCAGGCGGCGCTGCTGCGCGTGAAGCTGCGCCACCTCGACGAAGATATCGCGCGGCGCCGGCATGTGGCGCGACGCTACCGCGACGGCATCGGGCATCCGCATATCCATCTGCCGCAAGCGGCCAGCGAAGAGCGGCACGCCTGGCATTTGTTCGTGGTGCGCTGTACCCGGCGCGACGCCCTGCAACGACATCTTCAGCGGCTGGGCGTGCAAAGCCAGGTGCATTACCCGGTGCCGCCGCACCGCCAGCCGGCCTATGCGTCGCTGCTCGGCGTGCAACTGCCTTTGACCGAGCGCTTGCACGAGGAGGTGCTGAGCCTGCCGATCGGGCCGACCCTGCGCGAAGACGAAGTGGATCGCGTGATCGCCGCCTGCCACGCCTTCGAGTGCCCGCCATGAGCCTGGTGCGCACAGGCGTGTACACCACCTTCGCCACCGCGGCGCGCCTGCTCGCGGGGTTGGTGGTGCTCAAACTGGTGGCGTGGTTCGCAGGGCCCGAGGGGGTGGGCAAGCTCGGGCAATTCATGAGCCTGATGTCGTTGCTGGCAGTATTGGCCGGTGGCGGCATCGGTGCGGGGATAGTCAAGTACGTCGCCGAATATCGCGACGACGCACAACGTCTGTCGCGGCTATTGGCGGCGGCGCTGTGGTACGCGCTGTGCGCCTCGTGCCTGATGGCCTGCGTGGCGCTGCTGCTGAGCCGTCCGCTCGCGCTATGGCTGCTGGGCGATGCGCGCTACGCCAGCCTCATTCGCGTACTTGCCATCGCGCAGCTGGGCATCGCGCTGGCCAACTACATCCTGGCGGTCATCAACGGCTTCATGGATGTGCGCCGGCTTGCCTTGGTGCAAGTGCTGGGCTCGGCGATCGGCGTGGCGCTGGTCGTGGGGCTGTCGCATTGGCTGCATCTGTATGGCGCGCTGCTGGCGCTGGTGATGGGGCAGGTGTTGATCTTGCTGGTCGGTGTGCCGGTGTGGTGGCACAGCCCGTATTTCCGCCGCAGCATGCTGCGCATGCGGTTCGACCGCGAGATGACCGCACGGCTCGCCGCGTTTTCGCTGATGACGTTGAGTTCGGCACTGCTGCCGCCATTGATCAACATCGCCGTGCGCAATCACTTGGCGTTGCGGTTCGGCTGGCAGCAGGTAGGTTACTGGCAGGCGGTGAGCCGGGTGTCGGATGCGTACCTGCTGTTTCTCACCAGCGCCATCAACATCTACTACCTGCCCAAGCTGGCCTCCACGCACGGGCGCGCTTCGCTGGTGCGGGAGTTGCACCGCGCATACCGCGTGTTGCTGCCGCTGGTGCTTGTTTTGGCGGTGCTGATCTATGTGGCGCGGGTTGGGATCACGCGGGTGCTGTTCAGCGCCGGCTTCGCCGCCGCCGACCCGCTTTACGGTCCGCAATTGGCGGGCGATGTGATCAAGATCGCGTCGTTCGTGCTGTCTTACCTGATGCTGGCCAAGGCGATGACGCGGCTGTTTGTGATCTCCGAATGCGTATTCGCGCTCAGCTATCTGGCCCTGGTTTACGTATTTACGGCCGGGTTCGGGCTGATCGGCGCGATGTACGCCTTCGCGGTCAATTACTTGCTCTATCTGGCGTTCAATGTGCTGGTTGCACGGCGTTATCTGGAGGCGGCATGAGCGTGGCCGATGCGGTGCCGTCCATCGCGCCGGCCGTGCCGCTGGTATCGGTGCTGATTCCCGCGTTCAACCACGAACGCTTCGTGCAGCGCTGCCTGGACAGCGTGCTGGAGGATCTGTATCCGCACAAGGAAATCGTCATCATCGACGACGGTTCCAGCGACCGCACGCACGATCGCATCGTCGAGTGGATTGCCCGTCACGGCAACAAGCTGCGGGTGGAGTACGCGCGGCGCGGCAACAAGGGCATCGCGGCCACCCTGAACGAACTGGCGGCGCGCGCCCGCGGCGAATTCCTGCGGCTTGGCGCCAGCGACGACTACCTGCTGCCGGGCGGGCTGGAAACGCAGGTGCGCTATCTGATGACCCATCCGCGCAAGCAGGCGGTAGTGGGCGATTCCATCGTCGTGGACGAACGCGGACTGATCCTGCACGGCAGCGGCATGCACGATCTGCATGGTGCGAACAAGAAACTGTACCGCTCCGATGAAGGCATTCGCCGCGCGGTGATCAGCCAGTGGGCGATTGGCGGCCCGGTGGCGATGATCCGCAAGAGCGCGCTCGATACGCTCGACCGCTGGACCGAGGGCCTGCGGATCGACGACTGGGATTTCTTCCTGCGCCTTGCTGCGCGCGATGGGCTGGGCTTCATCGACGTCAGCGTATGCGCGTACCGCATTCACGGCGACAACTTCAGCAAGACGCGGCATCGGGAAACGCGCATCGTCAACCTGGTGGAGTCGCGTCACGTCGCGGTGCGGCGGGCGCATCTGTTCGAAGAGCCGTACCGCACCCTGCTCAGGGCACAGGTGCACATCATCGGTGCGAAGATCGCGTTCTTGCAGCGGCGATGGCTGCCGGTGGCCTTCCATATGACGATGTATCTGTCTCTGCTCGCCATCGCCAAGCTGGGGTTACCGGCTGCGCACGCGGTGGCGAAGGAGGCTTGATGCGCCTGTTGCGCCTTCCCGCCGCCTACCTCGCCTTGCCCATGCTGTTGTCTTGCGGCCTCACCTGGCTTAGCTACGACTTGCCCGGCAGTTACCTGCAAGGCCTGCTGCTGCTGGTCGTTGCGGCCACGGCGATCCTGCTGGTGGACCTTCGGTTCGGTGCGCGGTTGCCGGGTTACGCCCCATTCCGCGCGCGCCAATACGCCGGCACGCGCGAGGCATTCGTGGCCATCGCCTTTGCCTGCGGGGTATTGCTGTTTTGCCTGCTCGACCTGGCATTGTTTCCGATTCCACTGATCGATGATCCCTCGTCCTACGCCAGCATCGAGGGCGGCCACGAACATATCCGGCATATCTCGGATATGTGCTGGACACTGCCGCCGATCGGATTGCTGTGCGCGCGCCGCCGCTGGCTGCGTCATCTGTTGATCGGCGCGGGACTGGTGTTTCCGGTGCTGGTCATCGACCGCAACCGGATCTTCGCTTCGCTGTTTTCCGTCGCGCTGGTGTTGCTGCTGCGACGCGATGACGCCAAGCCCCTGCCATGGAAAAGCATCGGCCTGCTGGCGCTGGTGGGCGGCACCGCTTTCTCGGTGCTGGGCATGCTGCGCTCGGGCTCGCTGGATGCGGTGACGCTACCGTTCAGTGCGATGTATCGCGCCGCGCCACAAGGTATCAAATGGCTGTTGTTGTACATCAGCGCGGGGCCGTACAACTTCGGTGCGATCGCGGCCAGGCACTATTCGAACGCCAGCTTCCTGATCAACCAGCTGGTACCCATGGCAGGTTCCATTGCGACGGCCGGAACGGATATTCCACTGGACGCGCCCAACATCAACGTCGGCACGGAATACTTTCCGTTCCTGATGGCATGGGGGCCCTGGGGCGCGGTGCTTTCGATGTTCGCGCTGTACGCGATGCAGTGGTGGAGCGTGCGGCGCCTGTGCGCGCCGGTGTCGCTGTTCGCCTGGCTGATCTTTCTGCGCATGGCCTATGTCTGCCTGATGGCGCCGTTCGCGCCGCAGGCTTTTACCTGGACCAACGGCGGCTTCGTGGTGCTGTGCCTGGTGCTGCAACTGCTTGCCGCATGGTTGCCCAACCGAAGGGCGGCGTCTGCGATGGACGCGCCTGGCATACCCACACGCCACCTGCCGTGAGTCAACGACGATGCAATACGATGAGATCTATCTGATCGACACCTGGCGAATCCTGGTCCGCGAATGGAAGTGGTGCGTGACCGCGCTGCTGCTGGTGCTCGCCGTTACGTTCGCGTTCCTGCATACCATCTCGCCGCAATGGGAGGCGACCGCGTGGATTCAGATCGGCCAGGTGGATACCGCACCGCCTGGCCAGGATCCGAAGGCCGAACCGCTACAGCGCGTGCTGACACGCTTGCAGCTTGAAGCGTTCCAGCGGGGAGTCCTCCAGCGTGCCGGTCTGGTGCCCCGCACGCGCGAAGCGGCTCTCTACCGCAAAAGCATGAAGCTCGAACCGCAGCCCTACGCCGGTCCGCTGATCAAGCTGACGCTGCGCGCGTATGCACCGCAACAGGCGGCGCAACTGGCCGACGCGACGGCGAGCGAACTGCAGGCCATCCATCAGGCCATCGAGGCCGAACCGCTGGCGCGCGCGCATGCGCGCCTCGACGAGCTGCGCAGTGAATTGCAAACGGCCCTGGCCGATCGCGACCGGCTGCAGCAGGCCGTCGCATCGGCGGGCAAGTCCGGCACCGATGCACTGACGGCAAGCCTGTTGCTGGCGGGCAGGAATGGCGAGATCCATAACCTGCAGCAAGCCCAAAGCGAACTGGCAGAACGCCTCAGCGCCAACTACACCTATGGCACCTCGCTGATGTGGCCGGTTGAAGTTTCCGGCGCGCCGGTTTTCCCCAACCGCATCGCCGTATGGGCAGCGGGCGTGGTGTTGGGCCTGTTCCTGGCGGCGATGGCCGCCATCGCTCGCGATGCTCTGCGCCGTGCCGCCATGGCGCGCTCCGCGTTGCGCCGAGGCGTTCAACCAAACCCGCCTGCGACCGCACTCACGCCATAGAAGGCGTCGAGGTCGGCGCCGCTGTCGGGCGGAGCGGGGATTGAAGTGAGCGGCGCATACAAGCTTGAAACCGGCGGCAGGGCCAGCGTGCTGGATGACATGCAACTGCTGGACACACAGCGCGCCTTCGACAGCGTCGCGGCCGACTACGATGGCCCACGCGGCAACAACGAGCTGATCCAGCGCATGCGGTTGACCTTGTGGAACACCGTGCGCGAACAGGTGCCGGCCGGTTCCCGCCTGCTTGACCTGGGTTGCGGCACCGGCATCGATGCCGCCGAGTTCGCGCGCCAAGGCCATCGCGTCGTGGCTACCGATTGGTCGGCGCAAATGGTGGAGCGCACGCGTACGCGCGCCGAGGAAGCGGGACTCGGCACGCGGGTGCAGGCGAGGCATGTCGGCGTGCATCAGCTGGCGCAACTCGACGAGCGCTTCGATGCGATCTATTCCAACTTCGGTCCGCTCAACTGCGCGCCCGATCTGCGCGCGGTCGCTACGGATTGCGAACGGTTGCTGCGGCCGGGCGGGATGCTGGTGTTTTCGGTGATCGGGCGCATCTGTCCGTGGGAAGTGGGGTATTACGCGTTCAAGCGCCGCTTCAAGCGCGCCGCCGTGCGCGCCAGGCGCGGTGCCACCGCGGTGGGCATGAATCGCCATACGATTTGGACCTATTACTATCTGCCGCACGAGTTCTATCGCGCTTTCGCCGAAAACTTTTCGCTGGAAAGCTATCGCGCGCTGAGCCTGTTCATGCCGCCGCCTTATCTGGTGGACTTCTATCGCCGGCATCGCGGAGCCTGCGAGCGCCTGGGCCGGCTCGACGACCGCCTCGGCGGGTTGCCGTTGCTGCGCGACATGGGCGATCACTTCCTGATCGTGATGCGCAGGCGTTAAAGCATGGACACCTCGTCGGCACGAACACATGCCAGCCTCTGCCATGCGGCAGTGGCGACGCCGGCCGGGGCGACGCGCACCACCTTGCCGATCCGCGCCGGGCGCATCGCCGCGTCGCGCGCGGCATGGGCGTATCAGCTGGATTTGCGCGATCACCTGATTTTTCCCGGACTGATCAATGCGCACGAACACCTGCATGTCAATGCGGTACCGCCGCTGCCGGCGCAGACGCCTTTTGCAAACAGCTATGAGTGGATCGAGGCGTTCCAGGCGCACTTCCTGCGTGATGACGTCGCGGCCGCGCTACGCCTGCCCAAGGCGCTGCGCCTGCGCCACGGCGCACTGAAAAACCTGCTGGCGGGCACGACGTGCGTGGCGCATCACGATCCCTGGCATGCGGTGTTCGACGCGCCGGACTTTCCGGTGGCGCTGCTGCGCGACTACGGCTGGAGCTATGCGCTTGGCTGGCCCGGATACGGGCCGCCGGTCCAGCCGAGTTTTGCCGCAACGCCCACGGCGCGGCCATGGATGATCCACTTGGCCGAAGGCACCGATGCGACCGCGCAGGCCGAGCTTGCGCAACTGGACGCGCTGGGTTGTCTGGCGGCCAACAGTGTGCTCATCCACGGCGTGGGCCTGCGCGAGACGGATATCGAACGCGTGATCGCCCGCGGCGCGGCGGTGGTGTGGTGTCCCGGCAGCAATCGCGCGCTGCTTGGACGCACGCTCGATCCGCGGCGCCTGTGGGAAGCGGGCAGGTTGGCGCTGGCCAGCGATTCGCGCCTCAGCGGCGCACGCGACCTGCTGGACGAGTTGCGCGGCGTGCTCGACAACAGCGGACTGGGCGCCGCGTCACTGCTCGCACTGGTCACCACGCAGGCGGCAAACATCCTGCGCCTGCCCGCGCGCGGCGTGCTGGAGCCCGGCGCGCATGCGGATGTGATCATCGTCGAGGATCTGGGCGGCGATGCCGCGCGCAGCCTGGTCGGCATCGCGCGTAGCCAGATTCGCGCGGTGGTGCGCGATGGTGTACCGCAGATCGCCGATCCCGATTTCGCCGAATGGTTCGCGGTGACGGGCGTGCCTGCGGTGCCGGTGATGCTGGACGGCAAGCCGAAACTGCTCGCCGGGCATCTGGCCGAGCCTGCGCTGATCGCGCTCGAACCGGGCTTGCAAAGCAGCGTGCCCGCCACAGCACAGGCGCACGATCGGGCGATGGAGGCTCGGTATTACTGATGTCGCAGACACCTATCCTCACACCGGCGAAAGCCTATGCCTTGTGGGCGCCGCATTATCCGGCGCAGGCGCATAACCCCGTGATGCGGGCCGAGGAGCGCGCGATGCTCGCGCTGATGCCCGCAGGCATGCACGGACAAACCGTGCTCGATGCCGGCTGCGGCAGCGGCCGCTACATGCTGCACGCGCTGAGCCGCGGCGCGGCGCGCGTGAAAGGCGTGGATCTGTCGGTGCAGATGCTGCAATACGCGGCGATGGCCCTGCGCGAGCATCGTTCCCAGGCCGAGGTAAGCCTGGTACAGGGCAGCCTGGAGGCCTTGCCGACGCCCGATGCGTGGGCCGATCTCACCGTGTGCGGCCTGGTGATCGGGCACCTGGACGATCTGCAACAGGCGCTGGCCGAACTGAGCCGCGTCACCCGTCCCGGCGGCACGCTGCTGTGCAGCGACGTGCATCCGATCGGCCACGCATTGGGCTGGCTGCGCGATTTCAAATGCGACGGCCAACGTTACGCCGTGCGGCACAAGGCTCATCGCTACAGCCACTGGCATGCCGCCTGCGCCAATCTGGGGCTTGAGATCGAGCGCGTGCTGGAGCCGATGCTCGATCCGGACGACATTCCCGCCGAGGCGCATTTTGATCCCAGGGCGCTGGACGTGCCCGTCGCGCTGGTGTTCCAGCTACGCCGCGCGCCATGACTTTTCCCTACGCCGATACGCATCCATGACGCGCCCGCATACGCTGCTGATCAACCCTACCATCACCTCGCGATCCAGCGCGCGCTTCCCGCTGTCGCTGTTGCATCTGGCGGCCGCACTGGACAAGAGCGGCAGCTGCCGGATCATCGATGGCAACGTCGATCGCGACGTGGTCGGCGACACCTTGCGCGCGTTGAGCGAGCGCCCCTTCGATGCGGTGGGCATCAGCGTGATGGGCGGTCCGCAGATGGCGCCGTCGATCGCGGTATCGAAGGCGGTGCGCGAGCATTTTCCCGGTATGCCGATTGTGTGGGGCGGTTATTTTCCTACCCTCTACACCGACACGGCGATGGGCGCGCCCTACGTCGATTACGCCATCCGCGGCCAGGGCGAGGAAAGTTTTCCGGAACTGATGACGGCGCTGGCCAGCGGCAACGCACCGGCGCTGGCCAGGATCGGCGGCCTGTCACACAAGGTCGATGGCCGGATCGTGCACAACCCGGGCCGCGGTTTCTCGCTCGCCGATCCGGGCGCGGTGCTGCCCTACGACAAGCTTGGCGATCCCCGCCGCTATCTGGCGCGCACGTTCCTGGGTCGCCGCACCGCCGCGCATCAGGCCTCGGTGGGCTGCCGTTTTCGCTGCACGTTCTGCGGCGTGGCGGCGATGTTCGGCGGTGCCACCGCAGTGCCGGCCACCACCCGGCTGGAGCGCGAACTGAGTTATCTCAAATACGAGCTTGGCGCCGATTCGATCCAATATTTCGACCACAACTTCTTCGACCGCGAGGAAGACATGGTGCCGCTGCTGGAAATCATGGCCAGGCTCGAACTGCCGTGGTGGTGCTACGCGCGTTCGGACGCCTTGCTGAAGCTGTCGGAAAGTTCGTGGAAACTGGTACGCCAAAGCCGCCTGCGCATGGCCTACATCGGTGCCGAATCGTCCAGCGGGCAGATGCTCAAGGACATTCGCAAAGGCACGCGCCCGGACCAAACGCTTGAGGTGGCCGAGCTGTGCCGGCGCAACGGGGTGATCCCCGAATTGTCGTTCATGGTCGGGCCGCCGGAGAACACCGAGGAAGAAACCGAGCTTACGTTCGAGTTCATTCGCGAGCTAAAGCGGATCAATCCGCAATCGGAAATCATTGTCTACGTCTACACGCCTCTGCCCGAAAGCAGCCGTCACGAAAAGGACCGCGGCAAGCGGCCATCCGCGCCGCTGCGCGATGTGCATGGCGAGCCGGTGATGTTTCCCACCACGCCGGAGGAATGGACGCAGCAACGCTGGGTCGATTACGCCTGCCATGCCGACGCGCCGTGGCTCACCGACAAGATGCGCCGGCGCATCCGCGACTTCGTGACGGTGTTGCGCTGCCGCTATCCCACCGCGCAGGATCTGCGCTCGCCGCGCTGGGCCAAGCGCACGCTCAGCGTGGCCGCGTCGTGGCGCTACACCTCTCGCCGCTACAACCGGCCGTGGGAACTGGAGCTGGCCAATCGCCTGGTCAAGCTGCGCATGCCGCAGGTGTCGGGGCTTTGAGCGTGCACGTGGCGCAGATCAATTTCGTACCGACGGCGCAAGGCCTCGCGGCAAGCGAGGTGTTCAGGCAATGGCCCTCGCTGGTGGACGTGGCCGAAGCGGCGGCGAGCGCCGGCACGCGCGTGTCCGTGATCCAGGCGGCCGCGCAGCCGCTGCACGTGATGCATAACGGTATCGGCTACCACTTCAGCGATATCGGCGGCGCCGGCACGGCGGCCGGCCGCGGCCGTCGTTTCGCCAGCCTGCTCGAGGACATCAAGGCGGATGTGCTGCACGTGCATGGGCTGGATTTCGCCCGCGACGCGTTCGCCATCGCGCAATGCCTGCCCAATCTCCCGATTGTGTTCCAGGACCACGCCAACCGCCCGCCGCCGTGGTGGCGGCGGCCGCAGTGGCGGCGCTGGTACAAGGCCGCATCCGGCGTGGCGTTCACCGCGCCGGAACTGGCACGGCCGTTCACCGACGCGGGCCTGCTCGATCCGCGCGCGCAGGTATTTGCCATTCCCGAATCCAGCTGCCGTTTCACGCGTGGCAGCCGTGCACGCGCGCGCGCGGAAACCGGGCTGTATGGCGATCCGTGCATCTTGTGGATCGGCCATCTGAATGCCGGCAAGGACCCGCTGACCGTGCTCGACGGCGTCGCGCTGGCCGCGGCGAAACTGCCGGGGCTGAAGCTGTGGTGCGTATTCGGCGATGCGCCGCTGCTACCTGCGGTGCAGCGTCGTATCGAGCGTGACCGGCAGTTGTCCGGCCGCGTGCATTTGCTGGGCAAGGTGGCGCATCGGCGCATCGAATGGCTGCTGCGCGCGGCGGATATGTTCGTGTCCGGCAGCCGTCGCGAAAGCTGCGGCTACGCGCTGCTGGAAGCGATGGCGTGTGGTGTCACGCCGGTGGTCACGGATATTCCCTCGTTCCGTGCGCTGACCGGCGAGGTCGGCCACTTGTGGCCGTGCGGCGACGCATCGCGATTGGCCGATGCATTGATCGATGCGGCGAGCACTCGCCGGTCGCCCGAACGGGTGCGTGCGCATTTCGATGGCACGCTTTCGTTCGAAGCGGTAGGGCGGCAATGGGCCGATGCCTATGTGCAAGTGCTCGATGGCCGGCGCAGGCGCGCACGATGAAATTGGCCATGGTGGTGCCCGGCGGCGTGGATCGCAGCGGCCAACGGCGGGTGATTCCCGCACTGCTGGCGCTGATCGAGCGGTTGGCGCGCGTGCACGATCTGCACGTATTCGTGCTGCGGCAGGAGGCTGCGCCGGGAAGCTGGTCACTGGCCGGCGCCACCATTCACAACATCGGCGACGGCTGGACGCGCCTGCGCGCCCTCCAAACCATCCGCGCCGAGCACCGCCGGGCGCCGTTCGATCTGGTGCATGCCTTTTTTTCAGGATCCTGCGGCTTGCTTGCCATGGCGATGGCCAAGTGGCTGCGCTTGCCGGCTACGGTGCACATCGCAGGCGGCGAGCTGGTCGCGCTGCACGACATCGGTTACGGCGGACGGCGAAGGTGGGCAGGACGCCTGCGCGAGGCGCTGGTGCTGCGCGCCGCCGACGCGGTGACCGCGGCAAGCGCGCCGATCATCGAGTCGCTGCGCGCGCTCGGCGTGCAGGCGCAGCGCGTACCACTGGGCGTGGATTTGCAACAGTGGCCGCCGATCGCTCCGCGTGGCCGCAACGGCGCGCAGGCGCGGCTGATCCACGTCGCCAGTCTCAATCGCGTCAAGGACCAGCCGACCCTGCTGCGTGCCCTCGCGCTGCTGATGCAGGCGGGGGTGAATTTCCACATGGACATGGTCGGCGTGGATACGCTGGGGGGCGACATGCAGCGACTGGCCGGTGAACTTGGATTGCAAGGCCATGTCCGCTTCCTCGGCTTCAAGACGCAACGCGAACTGCGGCCGCTCATGGCGGCGGCGGATCTGCTGGTGATGTCCTCGCAGCACGAAGCCGGCCCGCTGGTGTTGCTGGAAGCGGCGGTGATGGGCGTGCCGGCGGTCGGCACCGCGGTGGGACATTTCGCCGAATGGTCGCCGCGCGCCGCCTGCGCGGTGCCGGTGGGCGACTGGCGCGGCCTGGCCGAGGCGATCAAGTACGTGTTGGACCGCGACGAGCTGCGTCTGCATCTGGCATGTGAGGCGCAGCGCCGGGCCATCGCCGAAGATGCCGACTACACCGCCGGCGTGTTCGAGGCGCTTTATCGCCAGTTGGTCGCGGCGGGCGAGGCGGGTGGTCTGCGCGCCGTGCGCTAGATCGCGAGCGCGGGCGACTCCAGCGCCGCGCGTACCACGTACAAGGTGTCCATGCGCGGCACCGGCCGGGTCAGCCAGGTCAGCATGCGGCGGCCATGATGCAAAGTCACCCAGCTTTGTCCCTGAAGCCAAACTTGCGTGCGCACCATATCGGCGCGTTCCTTCACCGCCTCCTCGGTCGGCCTGATGCGGTGGCCGATGCAGCGCGCCGCTTCGCCGAGTGAACGCGACCATTCGATGCCCGGCAGCGCATGCAGCCACAGCGCCGAGCAGGATACCTGCGTCAGGGTCTGGCGCCGCGAAACGGCGCGCAACACGACGTTGCTGTCGCGCTCCAGGCGCCGCAGCACCGAGGCGGGAATCGCCTCGCGGTAGTAACGCGCGACCAGCCGCACCGGCGGTAGCGCCCACCACGGCGCCTGGGTGGCGTGCTCGTCCCACAGTGCTTCCCAGTCGCTTGCGGCCATGCGCCTGGCCAGCATGGCAATGTCGTGCAGGTGGATCAGGCGCAGGCTGCGGCCGCAGATGTTGCCCGCCGCGTGCAGCAGCAGATGGCACATCAGCGCACCGGGCGAAGGATAAGTGTTCAAACCCGGATGCGCTTTGCGTGGATAGATCCGGCTGGTGATGTCGATGGTGCGAACCGGCAGGCGCTCGTGGATGTGCGTGTGCAGTTCGATATTCACCGGCGTATCCCGATGCTCGCCCAGGCCCGCGAACGCCTCGCCGTCGGCCGGCTTGAATGTGCGGTGCTTCCATTGCGCAAACGATTCGACGTAACCCAGTTCTTCCAGCAACGCGGTAGCGCGTGCGGTATCGGCCTCGCGCACCAGCAGATCGATGTCGGCCATCGGGCGATCGCCGGGTGCATACAGGCCGATGGCGTGCAGCGCCGAACCCTTCAAGGGCACGATACTCAAGCCCGTGCTGCGCGCCTGCGCATCGATGCGCGCCAGCAGCGCGGCGATGCGTTGCTGGCGTTGTGCGACGTGCTCGCGCTGCGCGGCGAGAAATGCGTGCCAGCCTGCTTTCTGCCAGCCGCAGCGCCGGGAAAGCAACGGCGAGATGCCGTGCGCTACCGCCGCCGCCGAGGCGAGCTGCCATTCGAGCTTGTTCCACGACGGCGTCGGCGTGTCCGGCCGCGCCAGCGCCAGTTCGGCCGCCAGCGCCTCGGTGGTGCGGCGCAGGCCGGCCTTAACGGTTTTGAGCGGTGGCAACATGGCGCAACGGCCGGCTATGGCTGGAGGTGGTGGCCGGCGGCGCTGCCGCATGTTCGGTGCGATGCTGGTATTCGGTGGCCAGCAAAGCGTTCCAGCGCGCATCCAGCTCTGCCTCTGCCATCGCCTGCTCGCCGGATGGGCAGGTTGCGTCGCGTCGTGCCTGCTGGATCGTGATCTGCTCATGCATCAGGTCGCGCACGCTGCGATAGAAATGGGAGTCGTAGGCGCCGCGAAACATCATGGCGAGATCATCGCTATCCTGCCAATGGGTTTTTTCGCCCAATTGCGCTTTCACCTGCTCGTAGAACTTGGTGCCCGGCAGCGGATAGGACACGCTTACGCCGATGTCGTCCGGCGCGGCGGTGGCGATCAATTCGCGCGTGGCCAGCAGGTCCTGAAGCTGCTCGCCCAGGTAACCGAGCTGGATGAAGAAACCTACGCGGATGCCATGCCGCCCCAGCCGTTCGCGCGCGGCGATCAGCTCGGCGACTTTGGTGCCCTTGGTCATCGCATCCAGCACCCGCTGGCTGCCGCTTTCCGCGCCGATCCACGCCTCGGCGCAACCGGCCTGCTTCAGCGCGGCGGCCATGCGCTCGCTGATCAGGTCGGCGCGAGTCTGGATGATGAACGGCACCGAGCCGTCGGCGGCGAGCAGATGCTGGGCGAACTCCACCACCCAATCGACGTGAAAGCCGAAGATGTCGTCGGCCATCCAGATATGGTCGGGCCCGAATGCGCGCTTCAGATATGTCATCTCTGCCGCCATGTCCCGCGCGCTGCGCTGCTTGTAGTGATTGCCCCAGATCGGCTTGGCGCACCAGTTGCAGCGGAACGGGCAGCCGCGCGACGCGGCCATGTTGAGGCTGAAATAACCGTGGTGCGCGAGCCACATCGCGCGGTAGCGCTCCACCTCGACCAGGTCCCAGGCGGGCCGGATCGCCAGGCGCGGATCGGGCGGCTGCACGCCGATGCGTGTTACTTGCGTTTGTTCGCTTACCAGCGTGGCGACACCGGGGATGTTGGCCGTCCAATGTTCCGCATCGATGCGGGGGTTCTGTTCGAGCCGCGCGATCAGTTCGACCAGAGCCGCTATGCCTTCGCCGATCAGCACCGCATGCGCGCCGGCGGCGAGGAAGGCGTCGGGCTGGTCGGATGCGTCGGAGCCGGCAACGATCACGCGCGCGCCGGCTGCGCGTGCCTGGCCAATCATCTGGCAAGCCGCCTCGCGCATGCGCGCAAGACACATTTTGGTCAGGAAGTTGAAGTTGTCTTCATAGATGACCACCACGTCCGGCTGCGTGTGCCGCAGGGCGCCGCCGTAGTCTTCGACGCCGTCGGCGAGCATCGCATCGAACAGCGTGATCTGGTGGCCGCTATCGCGCAACAACGCGGCGACGTGCAAGGTGGCGAGCGGAGGATACGGTTTGCCGCGCTCCCACTGCTTGCGGTCGTACGTAAGAAAGTAGGAGTGGCCGACCTGGATCTTGAGCATGGGGAAGGAACCTTGATCTTGCCGCGGGATCCGCTGCCCTGGCGCGGGGTTCGGGCGCCAGCGTTCGCGCTGTTTGCCGTGAGTGCCGGCGGGCGCGCCGGCGGTTGCCTGGCACGGTGAAATGGCCCATGGCGCAACCTTCGCGACGGCAAAGCGCACTTATCTGCACATCGACCCGGATGGATCCGCTGCCGCACGGCACAGGGCCGGACTCGAATCGGCAGACACCTGATGGCCTTCAACTCCAGCCCTTTGAATTTCGGCCCGCCCATGCGCGACCTTCACGCCGATCCGTTCGGCGAGCGGCTGCGCCTGCCGTTCTGCACGCGCAAGCACATTCTTGGCGGACGTTTCTTGTTCGAGAGCGACAGCGTTGCGCTGCTGCATGTGGTCGAACAAGCGTACGGCAAGCTGCCGGCACACCAACTACCGGGACCGGCGCAGGCGTTTCGCATCGAACTGCGGCTGGCGACGCGCGATGTTGCAAGCGCGAGCGAGCCGCCGCCGGTGCAGGCACACTCTGGCGGCGGCGTGTTGTGCGGCATCATGGATGCGAGCAACTACACCGTCTTGATGCCCGAACAGCGCAGGGCGCTGGTGGTGGCATCGCAGGACATGCTGCGGCGTCCTTATCACCTGCGCTACGAACTGATCGAGTTCGCGGTGTTTACACTGGCTTCGCGCGGGTTGGGCCTGGTGCCGCTGCATGGGGCGTGCGTGGGGCGCAACGGGCGCGGTGTGTTGCTGCTTGGCGCGAGCGGGGCGGGCAAGTCCACACTTGCCTTGCACAGCCTGTTGCACGGCCTGGATTTCCTGGCCGAAGACGCCGTATTCGTGCAGCCCGATAGCCTGCGCGCGACGGGCGCGGCCAACTATCTGCATCTGCAGGCCGACGCGTTGCGTTGGGTACAAGACTTGCGCATGCGTCAGTGGATCAGTGAATCGCCGGTGATCCGGCGCCGCAGCGGAGTGGAGAAATTCGAGGTGGATTTGCGGCTTGGGCATGGACACCTGACCGGCGCTCCACCTGAAATCGTGGCTGCGGTATTCGTCGGCAATCAGCCGACCGGCGATGCAAGTGCGCTCTTGCAGCGCATGCCCGAACACGATGTCGCCGCACGGCTGGCGCACGATCAACCCTACGGCGCCATGCAGCCCGGTTGGGCACAGTTGGAAGCCGCATTGCGGCGCGTGGGCGTGTATCAGTTATGCCGCGGCACGCATCCGCGCGCATCGGTCCAGGCGCTGCAGCAACTGCTCGGCGACTAGGCGGCGATGCACGCAACCTGCCGCCGCCCTCGCCGTACCTACAGACGTGGCGGCGTGCCATGCGGCAGGAGAGAGGTTCTGAGTTCGCACAAGGTTGTACCGCCCTCACGGCCGCTCCGGCCGGGCGGCCGCGAGGGCGTATGAGCACGGCGGGCACGCCGGCGGGTGTTCTGCGTTCTTTCGTGCCGACGCTCAAAAGCGTGGGCGCCCTGGGCATCGCCGCGTACGTGCTGCTGTCGCTGAGTTCGGCGCTGGCGGGCAGTCTTGCGGCGCTGTTGTTGCTACCGCTGGTGCAGCCCGGCCACGCGTTGCCCGTGGGCGGCGGTGTGCTGGACATGCGCGGCGGCACCGACGTGCACGCGGCGATCTTTGCCGGCGCCAGCGTCGTTTTCGCGCTGTTGCGCTGGCAGGCGGCACGGCAGGGCGCGCGGCTGGCCGGACGCTACGGCATGCAATTGCGGCAGGGCGTGCATGCACGTTTGATCGACGCGCCGTTGGCTGCGCTAGCCGACGCTACGTCGGCCGAAATCGCCAACGTGCTGACCTACAACATCGAAATCATCACCCAGGGTTTCAACGCGCTGCTGCAGTTGCTGGTAGCGGGCGTGACCGCCACCGTCAGCGTCGGCTTCGCGTTATGGGTGTCGCCCCCGCTGGTATTGGCCGCACCCGTGCTGGCCGGGCTGGGCCTGATCGCCTCGCGTATCGGCGGCCGCGAGCAGGCGCAGGTGAGTCGGCAATACATTGCCGATCTCACGCGCCTGTTCTGGCTTAGCGAGGATTTTCCGCGCCGCCTGCGCCACGTGCGCTCGTTCGAGAAAGAACAGGCGGAAAAACAGCGCCACGGCGACATTGCCGAACGTCTGCGCGGCGGCTACCAGCGGCAGCTGCACCTGATTGCCTCGGGCCGGTTGATGCTGGAGCTGCTGGCGACACTGGGGATTGCCGCGATGTTCGCGCTGGCCTATCGCCTGCGCGGCATCGACCAGGCTTCGCTGATCGCCGTGTGCCTGTTGCTGGGGCGCCTGCTGCCTTACCTGGTATCCACGCGGCAAAGCTTCCAGCAGCTGCGCGCGGCGGTGCCGGCGTTCGAATTGTGGCAGCGCTACATGCAACGCCATCGGCCGCCATCGGCGAAGGCCAGCCCGCATGGCGTTGCCGCCGGGGACGCGCTGCACATCGAGCGCGTGCGGCTGATGCCGCCGCTGGATCGGCTCCAGGTCGATGACATGGTACTCACGCCCGGCACGCTGACCTTGATTTGCGGCGACTCGGGCATCGGCAAGAGCAGTTTGGTCGATGTGCTGGCGGGGATGGCCGCGCCGCTGGAATTTTCCGCGCGCATCGCCGGGCGTTTCATCGACTTCGATGCCTATGGCGAAGTGGTGCGCCGCGGCGCCTACGTTAGCCAGAGCGTGCGGCCATGGCAGCGTTCCATCCGCGAATGCCTGCTATGGGCGGCCCCCGACGCGGGTGAGGAAGCGCTGCTCAGTGCGCTGGACGATGTCGGTCTGGCACGGCGGCTGGTTGAAACCGGGCGCGACCTGGATTCGGCCATCGACAGTGCGTCGAGCAAGCTTTCCGGCGGTGAATTGCAGCGCTTGCTGTTGGCCCAGGTGATCCTGCGCCGGCCGCGCGTGGCCTTGTTGGACGAGGCCACCAGTGCCCTCGACGTCGCGTCGGAAATCTGCGTGCTGTCGATGTTGCGGCAACGCCTGCCGCAAACGATCCTGATCGTGGTGTCGCATCGCGCCGAGGTGATGGCGGTGGCCGATCAATGCATCGCCATCGGCCGGGACCACGACCGCGTGGCAGGCGCGGCGTGAATCAGGCGGCGTGATGCGCGGGTTTGGTGCGCTGACGGTGCGCGGCCTGCTTGGCGCGGTTGCCGCAGAGCGACATGCTGCACCACTTGCGCGCGTGTCCGCGCGTGTGATCGGCAAATAGCATCGTACAGGCCGGGCCTTCGCACGCCTTGACGAACGAAAAGTCTTCCTCGCACACCAGTTGCGCCAGCGATTGGGCGATCGGCAGCAGCAAGCTTTCGGGCGAACTCCAGCGGCGCGAACGGGCCAGCTGCAGCGGCGATGACGCGTCGCTTTCACGCGCCACGATTTCATTATAGCCCTCCTCGCGCTTGAGCAACTGATTGAGCGGTTCGAGCGTGGACAGATCCGCCACCTTCAGCGGATGTCCTTTGCGCTCGCGCACGAAGCCGCCGAACCACTCGCGCAGTCCGCGCGCCTGATCGGCGAGGCGGTCGATCTCGCCCGGTATCGCGCGCGCCCGGATCGACGCGATCGCATCGTCCGGCACCAGCCGTGCCTGGCGCAGCCAATCGAGCAAGCCATCGCCGTCTTCGAGCCAGTCGACGCGGGTGTCCGCCAGGGTGGCGATGGAATTGAGGAAGTCCAGTCCGAGCGAGTCGGCCAGGAAAAGGGCGGGCATGGGCTGGGTCATGGGATAGTCTCCTGAGGGCAAAAATAACCTTCTTGAACGCTCTTGACAAGTTACTTATTACGGAATAACCTCTCCATCGACATTAAGGCGGTTACGAGGAATTCAACCCTCGGATCGCCAAACTTTCAGGTCCAAATCGCGTGGGAGAGGATGAAAATGAACACAAACACTGCAACGGTCGTATTGGTCCATGCCGCCTGGGCGGATGAGACGAGCTGGGACAAGGTGGTCGGTCTGCTTCAGGAAAAGGGCATCAAAGCGGTTACTCCCCGTTTGCCGCTTTCTTCCCTGGCCGCCGATACCGCCGCGCTGGACCAGGCGCTGGCAAAGCTCCAGGGCCCGGTCGTGCTGGTGGGCCACGCCTACTCCGGCGCGGTGATCGGCGCGAGCAGGCATTCCAACGTGAAGGCGCTGGTCTACGTGGCGGGGCTGGCGCCGGACCAGGGCGAGACGGTGGCCGAGGTGTTCAACCGCTTCGGGCACGACGACAAGACGCCGCAACTGGCGCCCGACGAGAACGGCTGGATCTGGCTGCCCGAGGAAGCCTTTGCCAGTGCGTTCGCGCAGCAGGCCTCACCGGCGCAGCAGCAGGCGCTGGCCGCCGCGCAACTGCCGATTTCGCCTCACTGCATCATCGTTCCGGTCGATGAGCCGCTGTGGAAGCACGTGCCGGCCTGGTACCTGGTGGCCGAGCAGGATCACATGATCCCGGAGCAGACGCAGCGCTTCATCGCCGAGCGCATGCACGCGCGCATCCGCGCTTATCCGGTCGATCACGTGCCCAGCGTCACCGCGCCCGAGCAAGTCGGGGCGTTGATTCTTGAGGCCGTCCAGCACGTTGGGGCGTAAGCGCGCCTTTCCCTTCCCGCAACACCTTGCTTACGCGGCGCTAACCGCAAGCCACCCTAAATCCTGTCATTTCCCTGGAGAATCTGTCATGAGCGCTATCCGTTTCCGCCACGCCGACGTCGATGGCTACAAAGTCTTCTATCGTGAAGCCGGGACGCCCGGTAAGCCGAAGCTGCTGTTGCTGCACGGCTATCCCAGTTCCAGCCACATGTTTCGCGACCTGATTCCGCAGTTGTCCGACCGCTTCCACATCGTGGCGCCGGACCTGCCGGGGTTTGGCCTCTCGGACATGCCCGCGCGCGACAGCTTCACCTACAGCTTCGACAACATTGCCAACGTGATCGATCGCTTCACCGACGCGGTGGGTTTTGATCGCTATATCGTTTACGTGTTCGACTACGGCGCGCCGACCGGTTTCCGTCTTGCTGTGAAGCATCCCGAACGCATCGCCGGTATTATTTCGCAGAACGGCAATGCCTATGTGGAAGGCTTGAGCGATGGCTGGAATCCGATCCGCGCGTATTGGGAAACGCCGTCGCCGGAAAACCGCCAGGCGCTGCGCGCCTTGCTTGCGCCGGAAACTACGCGCTGGCAGTACGTCCACGGCGTGGCGGACGAATCGTTGATTTCGCCCGATGGCATCGCGTTGGACAACTACTATCTGGCGCGCCAGGGCGCGGACGACATCCAGTTGGACCTGTTCCTGGATTACCGCAACAACGTGGCGCTTTATCCCACGTTCCAGGCGTATTTCCGCAAGCATCAGCCGAAGTTCCTGGCCGTGTGGGGCAAGAACGATCCGTTCTTCCTGCCGCCGGGCGCCGAAGCGTTCAAGCGCGACATTCCCTCGGCGCAGGTGCGCTTCTTCGACACCGGCCACTTCGCGCTGGAAACGCATGCCAAAGAGATCGCGCAGGCCATCGTCGATACCTTCGCGGCTTGATGGCGACCATCACAACCGGATCGGGAGAAACGCATGTCCAACTCAACGGCGATAGTCACCGGTGCGAGCCAGGGAATCGGCCGCGCCACGGCGGTGCGGCTGGCGAAGGATTTCGCCTCGCTGGTGCTGGTGGCGAGGCATCGCGACCGGTTGCTGGAAACGGCCGAAGCGGTCCAGGCCCAGGGCGCGAAGGCGCTGGTGCTGGATCTGGATCTGTCGGACAAGGCGGCGGCGAAAGCCGTCGTCGCGCAGACCCTGTCGGCGTTCGGCCGTATCGACGCACTGCTCAATATCGCCGGCGCGGTGCCGCAGATCGATCTGTTCGAGATGACCGACGAGCAATGGGATGAAGGCATGGCGCTGAAGCTGCATGGCGCGCGGCGCCTGACCATCGAGGCGTGGAATGCGTTGAAGCAAAGCGGCGGCTCGGTGGTGTTCACCTCCGGCAATTCGGCGATTTTCCCCAAGGCGCCGTATGCCGCGGTGGGCACCATCAATGCCGCGATCGCCGCGCTTTCCAAAGCGTTCTCCGACCGCGGCATCGCCGATGGCGTGCAGGTCAACAGCGTATTGCCGGGCCCGGTGATGACCGGCCGACGTCGCTCGTACCTGGAGCACTGGGCGCCGCTGCACAACATGAGCGTGGCCGAAGCCACCGAGCATTTTCCGCGCGAAGCCGGCATCGCGCGCTACGGCAAGCCGGAAGAAATCGCCGAGCTGATGGCTTTTCTCGTCTCGCCCGGCGCGCGTTGGATGACCGGCTCGATGCTGCGCATGGATGGCGGCGAGGTGAAATCGGTCTAGGCGAACGCAGGCGCACCGGTCCGCAGGGAAGGCCGCCGGCCGACGTTGGGGCGGGCATATCATCAGTTTAACTTGCAAGTTAAACTTTCAAGTTATAGATTGGCCCCATGGTCAAACCTCCCCGCCCCGATGCCGCCCTGGAAGCCGCCGTCGCCGAACTTACGGCGTCGGTGGGCCAGTTGCTGCGTCGCCTGCGTTCGCAGGCCAATCCGAATGACCTCAATCTGTCGCAGCTGAGCGCGTTGGCGCGGCTGGATCAGCATGGCGCCATGACCACCGCCGATCTCGCCCGTGCCGATGCGATGAAGCCGCAATCGATGGGTGCCATTCTCGCCAGCCTGGAGCAGGAAGGGCTGGTAAAGCGCCAGCCGCATCCGACCGATGGCCGGCAGATTCTTTTTGCGTTGACCGATGAAGGCGCCCACATGCGGCGCCAGCGTGGGATCGCCAAGCGCCAGTGGCTACTCGCGGCGATGGCGAAGCTCGAACCCGCCGAACTGAAGACACTGATCGACGCCATCCCGCTGATTAAACGCCTGGGCGAGCCGTAACGGCGCGCCCGTCCCTGCCGCACGCCAGTCGAACGAGGATGCCATCATGGTGAACGGGCTTCACGAGCTGTCTTATTTCTTCGGCGGCGCCGTCCTGGCCAACGCCATTCCACACTTCGTGGCCGGTGCGATGGGACGTCCGTTCCAATCGCCGTTCGCCAGTCCTCCCGGGGAAGGTTTGTCCTCATCCACGGTCAACGTGCTGTGGAGCTTCGTCAATTTCGTCATCGCTTACTTGCTGATTTTGTGCGTCGGACAGTTCGACTTGCGCGATGCGCCGTCGATCCTCGCGCTGGGTCTGGGCGCGTTGGCGATGAGCTTGTTCCTGGCCAGGCGGTTCGGCCGCTTCAACGGCGGCAACCTGCAGGCCGGGCATTCGTGAATGCCAAGACCGCCACCGGAGCACGTCCCGCGTCGGATCGGCTGGATCCCTCGATCTGGAAAATCACGGCGGTGGTGATCCTGGGCTCGTTCCTCGCGCAATTGGACGCGACGGTCGCCAATGTCTCGCTTTCCAGCCTCGCCATCGATTTGCATACCGGCCTGTCGACCATCCAGTGGGTCACCAGCGGCTACCTGCTCGCCTTGACGCTGGCGCTGCCAATGAGCGGCTGGCTGGTCGATCGCATTGGCGCGAAAGCGGTGTATTTGTGGTGTTTCGCGGCGTTTACGCTGTGCTCGGCCTTGTGCGGGCTGGCGTGGTCGGCGCCGTCGCTGATCGGTTTTCGCGTCCTGCAGGGCATCAGCGGCGGACTGCTTGCGCCGATGGCGCAGATGATGATGGCGCGTGCGGCCGGACGGCATATGGCGCGCGTGATCGGCTATGCCGCGGTGCCGGTGCTGATCGCGCCGATTCTTGGGCCGGTGATCGCCGGCCTGATCCTGCAGCATGCATCGTGGCGCTGGTTGTTCCTGCTGAATTTCCCGGTCGGCGTACTGGCCTTGGCGCTCGCGGCGATCTTTCTGCCGCAGGATCGCGAGCAGGCCCGGCGGCGCGAGCTGGATTGGGTCGGTCTAGCCCTGCTGTCACCGGGGCTGGCGATTTTTCTCTACGCCACCGATCGCATCGGCGCGAGCGCAGGGCAGTTTGCGATGCTCGTGGCGTGCTTGCTGCTGGGTCTTTTCCTTTGGACGGCGCAGCGCAAGGGTGACCGGGCGCTGGTCGATCTGAGGCTGTTCAAGAACGGCGTTTTCCCGGTGTCTGCCGTGACACAGTTTCTCTCCAACGGGGCGATGTTCGCCGGGCAGATGCTGGTGCCGATCTACCTGATCCGCGCATGCGGGCGGTCGCCCGGCGAGATGGGCTGGATGCTGCTGCCGCTGGGCCTGGGCATGATCTGCACCTATCCGATGATGGGTGCGCTGACCGGTCGGCTGGGCATTCGCAACGTGGCGACCGCCGGCGCGCTGTTGGCGTTGCTGGGCACCTTGCCGTTTCTGTATCTGGCCAACCACACGCTCAATCCGGTGGTGCTGGCGATAGCGTTGTTCGTTCGTGGCGTGGGGCAGAGCGCGGTGGGCATTCCGTCCATCTCGGCCGCCTATGCATCGGTCAAACGCAGCGAGCTGCCGATGGCGACGACCTCGCTCAATATCGCGCAGCGCCTGGGCGGCCCCACCTTCACCACCCTGTGCGCCATGCTGCTGGGCTGGCGCCTCGCCGCGCAGCCATCGCATGCATCGCCGTTGAGTGCCTATGCGTGGGCGTTTCTTTTGCTCTGCGCCTTGCATGCGGGCGCGGCCCTGGCAGCATGGCGATTGCCGCGTTCGATGAGCGAGGTGCTGGAAACGCGCGCTCCGGAAACGGGCGCAGCCTGAAGCAGATGCCTGCCCGTGTAAAGCTGCCGGCCGCGCTTGTGTCCATGCAAGTGCAGCGGATGATCCGGTGCGATTTACCCAGTGCCGTGTCGCCGCGTTCCCATAGGACGAATGTCAGCTGACATCCACGGGTTATCTTCGCTAGCATCGTCCGCTTACGGGGTCCGACGGGTGCCAGGTCATGCGATATGCCGCGAACGGCAAGTGCTTTGTTCTTGGCGGGACATGGAGTACCCGCTGCATCGCTGGCGGCACGCTTGGCGCCGCGCTGCTGTTGACGCTCGGCTTGATCGCACCCGCATGGGCGGACACTGGCGAAGCGGCCCGCTGGCAGCGCCAAGCGCAGGACGTCACCATTACGCGCGACGACTGGGGCATCGCCCACGTGCACGGCAAGACCGATGCGGATGCCGTGTTCGGCATGGCCTACGCGCAGGCGGAAGACGACTTCAACCGCGTCGAGACCAACTACCTCAACGCCATGGGGCGACTGGCCGAAGCGGAAGGCGAATCGGCGATCTGGCGCGACCTGCGCATGAAGCTGTTTATCGATCCGGTCGAACTCAAGCGCCAGTACGCCGCCAGTCCACACTGGCTGCAGGCGTTGATGAATGCATGGGCCGACGGTCTGAACGATTACCTTGCCACGCACCCGAACGTGCATCCACGTGTGATCAAGCACTTCGAGCCGTGGATGGCGCTGAGTTTCAGCGAAGGCAGCATCGGCGGCGACATCGAGCGCGTGGCGCTGGGTCCGCTGCAGTCGTTCTACGGACACGACGGCGATACGGTGGCCGTGGTGAACACGCCCTCGAGCTGGGTCGAACCTTCCGGCTCCAACGGCATCGCCATCGCGCCCAAGCTCACCGCCGATGGGCATGCCTTGCTGCTGATCAATCCGCACACGTCGTTCTATTTCCGCTCGGAACTGCAGATGTCCAGCGACGCGGGCCTGGATGCGTACGGCGCGGTCACCTGGGGACAGTTTTTCATCTACCAGGGCTTCAACCCGCACATCGGCTGGATGCACACCTCCACCACGGCCGACGCGGTGGACGAGTTTGCCGAAACCATCGTGCACCAGAACGGCAAGCTGTTCTATCGCTATGGCAACGCGCTGCGGCCGGTGAGCGTGCGCCGGATCGACGTGCCTTATCGCAAGGCGGACGGCTCGATGGCCACGCGCAGCTTTACCGTCTACGCCACCCACCACGGCCCGATCGTGCGCGAGCAGGACGGCAAATGGATCGCCATCGCGTTGATGAACAAGCCAATGCAGGCGCTGGAACAAAGCTGGCTGCGTACCAAGGCCAGCGACTATGCCAGCTACATGAAAGTAGCCGCGCTGCAGGCCAACTCGTCCAACAACACGCTGTTCGCGGACGACAAGGGTGAGATTGCCTATCTGCATCCGCAATTCATTCCGCGCCGCGACAATCGTTTCGACTACACCAAGCCGGTCGATGGCAGCAATCCGGCAACCGATTGGAAAGGCCTCACGCCGCTCGACCAACTGCCGCACGTGCTTAATCCGCCGAACGGCTGGGTGATGAACACCAACGATTGGCCGTATTCGGCAGCCGGTCCCTACAGTCCCAGGCGCGAGGATTTCCCGCGCTACATGGATAGCGTGGGCGAGAATCCGCGCGGTATCCACGCCACCATGCTGCTGACCGGCCAACGCGATTTCACGCTGGCATCGCTGATCACGCTCGCTTTCGATTCCTACCTGCCCGAGTTCGCGCGGCAGATTCCGATCCTGGTGGCCGACTACGATGCCCTGCCCGCGAGCGATCCGCTCAAGCGCCAGCTAGCGGGCCAGATCGCCCTGCTTCGCCATTGGGATTATCGCTGGGGCGTTACCTCCATGCCCACCACGCTGGCGGTGTTCTGGGGCGACATCCTGTGGGACAAGATGGACAAGGCCGACTACGCCGAAGGCGTGTCGGTGTACGACCGGATGGCACAGAAGGCCGGTGCGAAAGCGCGGCTCGATGCCCTGCTGGAAGCCTCCAACCGTCTGCAGCAGGACTTCGGCAGCTGGGGCGTGCCGTGGGGCGAGGTCAACCGCTTCCAGCGGCTTAATGACGCTATTGCACCCACATTTGACGACAGCAAGCCCAGTATCCCGGTGCCATTCACTTCATCGCGCTGGGGTTCGCTGGCCTCGTTCGGCGCACATCGCTGGCCGGGCACGCGCAAGTATTACGGCAACAGCGGCAACAGCTTCGTGGCGGTGGTGGAATTTGGCGACAAAGTGCATGCGCGCGCCGTCACCGCCGGCGGCGAAAGCGGACACCCCGATTCGGCGCATTTCGACGACGAAGCCGAGCGCTACGTCACCGGCAACCTGCGCCAGGTTTATTTCTGGCCGGAGGAGCTGAAGGGGCACGTGACGCGCGTCTATCATCCCGGGCAGTGATCGGGTACGCGACGATTGGGTTTTCTGGCCATGGCCTCGAGGCTTGCCGTGATCTGCGCATAGACCGGTGAAATGCCCGGTGCCTTGCAGGCCCGGCGGGCCGGCAGCAACAGGCCGCTTTGCGCGGACTTGTGCATGGACGCTTTGCTGCTTGCGCAAGTGGGGCTTTTGCGGGCATGGCCATCCATGAATCGGTGCGCCAGCCGCAGTGCGCCCAGGGATGCGACGCAAGCGACCGGTGCGATCCGTATCCGGTTTTATCGGCCGCCTTCACTGTTCGGACAGCGCATGGGCCACTACCGGATTCAGGCTGCGCATGAACGCCTCGACGTTATCGGTGTAATCGGACGAGGTACCCAGCTGCTCGTTGATCTGCTCATGCGTGAGGTCTTCCGGCAGCATCCTGCCGGACGAGCCCAATGACTGGGCCTTGGCGACGAAGCGTTGCGCTTGCGGGCAGGAGTTCTCGCGCCTGGTGGAACACACGGCCAGGAAGGGCACGATGCGGCCGTGCATCTGCTGCATGGGCGAGGCGGCAATCCAGCCCGCTTCGTCGCTGCCGAAGGCGCGGTCGTACAACGGCAAGTGGCGCTGCTGCATGATGTTGACGACGTCGAGCGCGGCACTGTCCAGCGATACCGTGCCCAGCCATGGTTGCACGCCGCGCGCCTGCGCGATGGCGGTATCGGTGGTGATCAGCGACACCAGGTGCGCGCCGGCCGAGTGGCCCATCACGATGAATAGCGCAGGATCGCCACCCCATTGGCGTGCGTGCCGCTGCGCGAAGGCCAGCGCGCGGGCAACGTCGTCGGCCTGGGCCAGTGGCGCGGCATCGGGCAGCATGCGGTAATCGATCGATATCACGATGAATCCCTTCGGCACCCAGCGCGCGACTTTGTTTTCCACCACGCCGGGCGAGGTCTTCTTGCCGAAGGCCCAGGCGCCGCCGTGCACCATGAAGATCACCGGCGCATGGCTGGCATCGGCCGGTGCGTATACGTCCAGGCGCTGGCGTGGATCGTCGCCGTAGCTGACGTTGCTTATGACGCGCGTGCCCGCGGGCACGGAAGGTTGTTGCATCGATAGCAGGCGCGCCCGGAACAATCCCGGTTGTGCCTGCGCCATCGCGCAGTTCGATATCAGCCCGATCAGCAGGGCGCCGGCTATTACGACAGGCAGCTTATGTTTCATCAAGGTCTCCCTAGTGCCAGTTTCAGCGCGCCACGCAGGCTGGCCGTGGCGCGCATGGCGAGCAACAAACGCCGCCATTCGCCCAGCGCCACGGCCAAGGGCTGCAGCGTGCCCAGCGGATGGGCCAGGCCGTAGCGAATCGGCTCGTCGTCGCGCAGCGTGCGCAGCGTACCGAACATGCGATCAAAAATAATCAGCACGCCGCCGTAGTTGCCATCCAGGTATGCATCGTTGGAAGCATGATGCACGCGATGGTGCGCGGGCGTGTTCAGCACCCACTCCAGCGGCCCCAGCCTGCCTATGGCTTCAGTATGCAGAAAGAATTGGTAATGCAGGTCCGCCACGAGCAGCGCCAACACCATGCGCGGATCGAAACCGGCCAGCACCAGCGGCAGGTAGAACAGCCATCCGAACGAAAGCAGATGCGTCCAGCCAAGCCGTACCGCCGAAAGCAGGGTCATTTCCTCCGGCGTGTGGTGCACGGCATGGTTGGCCCACATCCAGCGCACGCGATGACTGGCGCGATGGAACCAGTAGTAGCAGAACTCCACCAGCACGAAGGCGGCCAGCCACGTCCACGCGCTATGCATGGGCCAGTGCACGGGCGCGAGCGCGGCCGCGCCGGCATAGAGCCGGCCAAGGACCAGGCCGGCCAGCGCACCGGCGAGGAGGTTGCCCACGCCGATCACCAGCGACGTCCAGGCGTTGCCGCCGTCATAGCCGACCCGCGCGATGCGCCGCCGCCAGAACCATTCCAGCAGTATGCATACCGCCATCACGCCCAGAAAGACCGGCGAGCGACCCATGTGTTCCATGACCGGCGTCCCCGTTGCTTACTGGCCGCAGGACACGGTCGCGCCGCTGGCATTGGTGCAAGAGCCGCTGTGCGTGAAGCCCTGGCCCTTGGTGTAGGTGGTCTGGCCGTCGTAGGTGACGCCGGTGGCGGCATTGGTGGCGGTGGTGTCGTGGGTGGTGGTGCCGTTGGCGGTGGTGGTGTTGGCATCGTAGGAACCGCGCGGACCGCTGGCGCTGGTCTGCGAGCTACCTGTCACCGCGCCGCTGGAACTGCGCGAATAGGCGCCGCTGCTGCTGTAGCTGCCGCCCGCCGCGGTGGTGCCGCTCAACTGGTGGCTGCTGGACGCGGAGCCGTTGGCATTGCCGGTGAAGCTGTTGTGGCCCGTATAGCTGGCGCCGTTGCTGCCCTGCACATCATGCGCGCCCTGGTGCGTCACGCTGCCGTTGCCCCACTTGGTGTAACCGCCGCCGACGGCGGTGCCGCGCGGGCCGCTGCCGGCGTGGACGTGAAAGCGGCTCTGCGCGCTGGCCGGATTGACGGCCGCAAGGACGGCCACGCAGGCCAGGGTCTGCGATGCACGGCGAAGTACCAAAGAGATGGACATGACGGGCTCCCGAAAAGGTGGTTGTAGGCCAGACGCAAGCCAGGCGGCTGCGTGGCGCCCATCTTCCACGGCGGGCCGCGCGAAGTTGTTTCCGGATCGGGCCGAATGTGAGCATGTGTTGCCGGATCGGCCGCCAGAAACATTTGCTTACAAATGCGCAAAAAGGGTGCTTGTCGGCCCCCCGGCGCTCGCGACATAGTCCGGCCATGGAAACGACCCACATCCTTGTCGTCGACGACGATCTGCGCCTGCGCGACCTGATCGAGCGCTACCTCACCCAGCAGGGCTTTCAGGCCCATGGCGCGCCGCACGCGGCCGCCATGCGTCGCGAACTGGCCGCGCACCATATCGACCTGATCGTGCTGGACCTGATGCTGCCCGACGCCGATGGCCTGCAACTGTGCCGCGAGCTGCGCGCCGAAGGGATCGACATTCCCATTATCATGCTCACCGCCAAAGGCGATGACGTGGACCGCATCGTGGGGCTGGAAATCGGCGCCGACGATTATCTTGGCAAGCCGTGCAACCCGCGCGAGCTGGTCGCGCGCATCCGCGCCGTGCTGCGCCGCCGCCCGCGCGCGCCGGTCGGCGCGCCGCAACTGGAGCAGGCGCCGATCGCCTTCGGTCGCTTCAGCTTCGATCTTTCCACCCGCCAGCTGCTGGACGAAGGCCAGCCGGTGAAACTCACCAGCGGCGAATTCGCCGTGCTGGCCGCACTGGTCACGCATCCGTTCGAAACGCTGAGCCGCGAACGCCTGATCGCCATCGCACGCGGCCGCGACCATGAAGCCTTCGACCGCAGCATCGACGTCATGGTCTCGCGCCTGCGTCGCTACATCGAGGACGACCCGCGCCAGCCGCGCTGGCTGCAGACCGTATGGGGCGAAGGCTACGTCTTCGTGCTGCAGGGGACGAACGCATGAAGCGCAGCCCGTCCACCTTCTCGCTGATCCTGGGCCTGCTGGTGCTGGCCCTGTTGCTTGCGCTGACGCTGGCGTCGATGCTGTCCACGCGCATCACCCTGCGCGCCGGCAGCGAAACTTACGGTCACCTGGTCGTGGTGGCGGCGCTGGCGGCGGACGAGCTTGCGATGCACAAGGATGTGGATTCGGCACAGACCATCGGCCGCATGGACGAAGTGGGGCTGCACTTTTCCGACACGCCGCCGCCTCCGGCGACGGTCCGCCTGTCGCCGATGGTGACCGACGTTGGCCGCGAAGTGGGGGCGATCCTGGGCGATCCCTCGCGCGTGGTCGTCACCCAGACGCCCGCGCCGCAGATCTGGATCCGCAGTGCGCACGATCGGAAACGCTGGATTGTGTTGCATGCGTTGAGCTATCGGCGCCAGGTGATCGTATCGAGCATGCTGGTGATGATTCTGGCCGGCGTGATCGCGCTGGTGATCGCCTCGTTCGCCGCGCGCATGCTCACGCAGCCGCTGGAACGCCTGGCCACCCACGCGCGCGGATTGCTGGCCGGCGAGCCGGTGTTGCAGACACAGCTCACCGGCAGTCCGCGCGAAGTGCAGCAACTCGCGCTGGCGATCGGGCAGGCCGGCGAGCGCCTGCGCCACGCCGCGCGCGAACGCGAGCTGATGCTCGCCGGCATCTCGCACGATCTGCGCACGCCGCTGGCACGCCTGCGGCTGGCGCTGGAGCTGGGCGACGCCAGCGACGCGCAGCGCCGCCAGGCGATGGTGACGGATCTGGAAGAACTCGATAGCGCGCTGGAGCAGTGCCTTGCGTTTGTGCGCGATGGCCGCGACGAGCCCAGCCGCGACATCGACATCGTCACCCTGATTGGCCAGTTGCTGGCCTTGCGTGCACATTCGGACGACTGGCAATGGCACGGCCCGGCGCTGTTTTCGGCCAGGATCAAGCCGAGCCTGCTGCGCCGCGCAATCGGCAACCTGATGGACAACGCCGAGCGCTACGGTGCGGCGCCGTTCGAAGTACGGCTGCAAACCGATGCCACCTCCTGGACGGTCAGCGTGATCGATCAGGGCCCGGGCGTTTCGCACGAACAACTGGAATGGCTGGGGCGGCCGTTTCACCGCGGCGACCAGGCGCGCAGCGGCAGCGGCACGGGACTGGGCTTGAGCATTGTCGCGCGCGCGGCGGAGATTCATCGCGGCGAGCTCAATTGGCGCAACGGTACGCCGCGCGGCTTTATCGCAAGCATCCGGATTCCGGTGCAGGCATAACGTCATCGGCGCGATGAGATCGCAGCGGGAGCGCATATGCAAAAACGTCTATCCATGTTCATCGGCGCGTTGGCGTTGGGCGGGGCCACTGCCGCGATGGCGCAGTCATTCCCCTTGTGGGAACAGGCGTTGCACGACTACAGCAGCAAGACCGACCAGACACCGGTGCCATCGATGAAGATGGGCAAGCATATGCAGATGTCGCTGAAGGCACCCGCGCAACCGGGCGACGAACAACGCGCCACCGCCATCGCCGCCGCCGCCAAGCGTGTGCTGGCGCACTACGCGGACGTCAATACCGCGCTCGCCGACGGTTACAAGCCTTTCTTTCCCAGCGGCAAGATGGGTGAGGAGGTGCATTACACCAGCTATCGCTACACCCGGCTCGGGCGGCAGCACATTGATTACGATCACCCCGGTTCCATCCTCTACCGGCGCACGCCGCAAGGCATGCAGGCAGTCGGCGTGATGTATAGCGCCGCGCAAAACGCCACTGCCGAGCAGTTGAATGCCATCGTCCCGCTCAGCATCGCCACCTGGCACCGCCATGTGGATTTCTGCGGCGCTCCGAAGAATCTGCCGCTCGGCCAGCAGTACGGGCCGCATGCGGCATTCGGCCCGCAAGGCAGCATCCATACCGAACAGGCGTGCGAGGACGCGCATGGCTTGTGGTTGCCGGTGGTGTTCGGCTGGATGACGCACGTTTATCCCAACGCCAAGAATCCCGCCGATGTGTGGGCGGGGATGACCATGCATATGGATATGAGCGATGACGACAAGGCGCCAGGGACGTAGCGCGCCGCAACTTCGCCCATGCCGCTTCCCGCGCGCCTTCTCGACATCATGCCGCTTGCGAAGCGCATTCCAAGGGGAGAAGGAAAAGCTGGGGCGTGTTTGCCCTAGATGCGCAGCACGGCAATCACGATCTCCACCACGATCAACGCGATAATGGCGATTTCCAGCAACTCCGCGCGCTTGCCGGACGCTTCCTCGTAAAGCGCATCGTACGTATCGCGGATGATGGCCAGCTTCCGGTCCACCGCTTCGCTGACGTGCCGCACGCGAAACAGATCCAGCGCCGAGGCATAGACACGCGCCAGATAAACGTCCTCGGTCACTTGCAGCGCGTTGTCGACTTTCTCGGTGACTTCGGTGACTTCGGCCACCAGCGTATAGAGCTTGCGTGCCAGGTCGGCGAAGCGGCGCGAGGCCAGCGGGTTGCCGGCATGGTGCGCCGCTTCGACCATGTCGTACATGCGCGGCAGTTCAGCGTCGAGCAGTTCGTCGTAGAAGCGCATTTCCAGCAGCTGCGCATTGGCCACTTCCAGAATGTCCGTCACATCCGAATCGCGGCGCGGCTCGTACATGAAAGCGCGGTCCCAGGTCAGCACGACCAGGTCGTCCACGTAGTAGGAAAAGCGCTGCTGCAATAGATCCTTGCGCGCCTGTTCCGATAGCGCACGCTGTTCGCCGGAAAGCAGCGGCACCAGGTCGATGCGCTCGTGCATGCTGCCGGCCGGTATCGCCCTATCGAAGGCATGCACGATGCCCAGCAGGTAATCCTCGTGCAGCGAGGCCGGGCTGGGCCTGGTCAAGCTTGACAGCAGCACGGCGCGTACGGGCTCCAGCAACTGCATCCATACGGGACTGTCGGCGCCGGGTCCGAGCAGGGCATCGACCGCATTGACCAATTGGGAAAATGCCGCCCAATCGCACGACGCCACCGGCACCTGGATCGAAAACGCCGCGGCGCCGAAATCGTACAAACGTACCGTGACCTGGGCGCGGTACGCGCTTCCCAGCAGCGTCAGATCCAGCGGATCGAGCGTCAGCAGCAAGGGCGGCACCCCGAACGTCACCGCCTTTGGCGGCGTGCTGCTGAGTTTGCTGCGCACGCCGGCCGGGCGCTTTTGCTTTTCCCACAGCGCTTGCGCGCCGGGAAGGTCGATCGCATCGGCGATGTCGATCATGTGCATGGCGATCACCGCGGCCGACTGAACAATGGGCTGTTCGTACGTCATAAACACCAGCGACCAGGATGGATGCGCAGAACCGTACTACGAGTACATGGCCGGCGTACAAGCGCGCTACCGGGCAAAGCGGTAGGCGCCGGTCGCCCGGGTCCAATCGGCGGCCGTTCGCCTCGCAGGCTTTATCCCGCGCGCCTGGGCAACTTCCAATCCGGGCGGATGAAGTGGCAGGTGTAGCCGTCGGGGTAGCGTTCCAGGTAATCCTGATGCTCCGGTTCGGCCTCCCAGAACGGGCCGGCGGGGGCGATCTCGGTGACGATCTTGCCGGGCCAGAGGCCGGAGGCGTCGGCATCGGCGACGGTGTCTTGGGCAATGTCTTTCTGCTGGTCGTCCAGATAAAAGATGGCCGAGCGGTAGCTCATGCCCATGTCATTGCCCTGGCGGTTCTTGGTGGTCGGGTCGTGGATCTGGAAGAAAAACTCCAGGATCTGCCGATAGCTGATGCGGCTGGGATCGAACACGATCTCGATCGCCTCGGCATGCGTGCCGTGGTTGCGGTAGGTGGCGTTGGGTACGTCGCCGCCGGAATAGCCCACGCGCGTGGACAGCACGCCGGGGTAGCGGCGCAGCAGGTCCTGCATGCCCCAGAAGCAGCCGCCGGCCAGGATCGCGGTTTGGGTTTGGGTGGACACGGGGCGCTTCCTCTGGGGTCGTAGCCGTTTCGGGCGGGAAGCTGAATATGGTTTTGGTGGGGCGGCAATTCAATGGAGGGGCGTGCCGCCCCTGTGCGGCGCACTCGCTACCACGCACCCTCAGGGCGCGCGGGGACAACCGATAGATCGCGGCCTTTCGGGGGCGAGGCGAGGAACCGTCACGTTAAGCGGCAAAGCCGCCGCCAGCGAAAACCGCCCGTTACTGCGTCCGCTGCTCGGCAAACGAATAAACCTGATCGGCCCACTGCGTAGCCTCGAAATACGCCCCGGCCATGCGCCGGATGTCCTGCGGCTGCATCTGGCTATGCTTGAGGTCGCCCGCCTCCCACACATAAATCTGCGCAAGCAGCGGCGCGAAGGGACCGCGGTCTTCCACCAGCGCCTCGCGAATCTCCGGCGCCAGCGGCAGGTGGCTCAGCACAAATTCCATCGGCGCGCACAACAGCGTGTCCAGCAGCGAGAGCAAGCCGGCCATGAAGGCCATGTCCTGCTGTTCGGTCGGCATGCCTTGCGCGAGTTTTTCGCACATGTGCGCGCGGATCAGCGCGGTGCGCAGCAATTCCGGCGGACGGTCGTCCATGCTGCTCAGCGCCATGGTATTGATCCAGTTGCGCATGCGCGCCAGGCCGAAGAAGATCGCCGCCTGCTGGATCGACTTGAGCTGGCGCGGCAGGGCGAAATACGCGGAGTTCACGCAGCCGAGCAATTTGTAGCTGAGCACCGCGTCGTCGCGGATGATCTCGCCCAGCTCCACCGGGCCGGCGTTGCTTTCCTGCAATGCACCCATCAGGCGCAACAGGCTCAGTCGGCTGGGGGTGAGCACGGGTACTTCGATCTGCTGCGGCACCAGCAGGTAGCGGCCCTGGATGGCCTGGAACGGCAGGTTCTTGCAGCGCGCATAAGTGAGGTGATCGTCGACGTTGCCGGCGATGACGCCCAGGCCGCGTTCGTACAATTGCTTGCAGCGCTCGGCCAGGCTGTCGGCGTCCAGCGCCTTGGCATCCAGGCGCACGTAGCGCACCAGGCGCAGCAGCGGTTCGAGCGGTCCGTAAGGTTCGCAGGCGGACGGATCGCAGGCGCCCAGGTCCAGCATCAGTGCGCAGTTGCGCAGCGCCAGTTGCTGCAGGCGCTGCACCAGCGCCACGTCGCGCACCTGGAAGGGATCCACGATCACGCCCAGGCGTGGCGTGTGCGAGAGAATGTCGGTCTGTTCCAGCAGCAGCGAGCGCGATACGCGCATGAAGGCGCGGTTGCCGCGCACCAGCCGCGTGATCGCGCCATCGGTGATACCCGACACGATGCCGCCCTGCAGCGTGGTGTCGGCATCGGTGCCGGCGCCCTGTCGATAGAACACCAGTTCGTAGGCGAACAGCTCTTCTTCGGTATCCAGCATCGGGCTGCGCACCACCGGCAGCAGCATGTCGCTAAGCGTGGTGGAAACTTCGTGCTGCGGGGCGGGCGCTGTGGCTGTGCTGGTCGTCATGCGTCGATACCGTGCGAGGGTGAAGCAACTTCCATGCGCCGGGCACCGCGCCCGACGCACCAGGGGACTGCTTTTCAGGCCTGGGCAAGCGGTACGGAACGATGCGTGCCCTGGACTGCTCCACTTTGACTGTAAGTGCCCGTTTGCGAGTCGGTGCCGGTGAGCACCGAAAGCGCACGCCGCACTTGTGTCAATCGCTGGCCCACGAGCGCGCCATTGCGCTGGTTCTTGTCGCGGCAGGCGGCGAGCGATTTCAACAATTCGCGCCACGTGCCATCCATCTGCTGCGCGGCTTCGGGGGAAGTGCTGCCAAGGTGCAGGCGTTCGGCATCGAGCTGTTCGAGCCTGCGCATCAGCATCTGCTTGGCTTCGCCGGAGCGGTTTAGCGCTTTGGCGTCGGCGCACATCAGCGCTTCGCGTTCCTCGTCCAGGACGGTGATGAGCTGCGCGATGGTCGCGCTCATCTCGTCCAGGACGGTGCGCAGCGCGGCACCGAGTTCAGCCTGCAGATTCGGACTCATGGCTTACTTGTTGCCGATTTGGTTTTCGATCGAGACGAGGCGGTCGGCGATGGCGTTGGGGTTGACCTGGTAGGTGCCCGCCGCGAGCGAGTTCTTGATCTGCTCCACGCGTGCGGTATCGACCGGGCTGTCGGTGCTGCTGGCCTGCTGCAGGGCGCGTGCCGAGTCGGTCAGCTTCACGCTGTCGTCGGGCGGCGAGGCGGCCGCGTTCGACGACGACGTGCTGGCCGTCTGGCTGGAGGCGCTGCTGTCCGTGCTCGTGGTCGGGAGCGGGAGTTGCGGCAGTCCGTTGGATGAAATAGTTGTGTTCATAGCGCTCGGGATTCTCTGTTCGAAGTGAGCTCTGTTAGGGTTATCGGCGCGGTACGGAGAAACTTTAATCCTGCCGACGGGGGCCAGCATGTCCGCGTGCGGAAAGCTTAGGGCAGTGCCTGCACTTCCCCCTCGCCGACTACTATCCCATTGATAATACGGCCGGAATCTCCGTTCCGCACGCGCAGTTGGGCACCCGTGTCGCCGCCGTCCAGCGCCATGCCGGAGGTGCGTACTTCTATGCCGTCGAGCTGGGCGATAAGCGACACCTGCTCGCCGGCGTGCACGGTCTGGCGCCCGTTCAGGTCGCCCGGCTCCAGCACCACCCCGGCGATCAGCGGGTGGGACAGCGAATGGCCGGCGATCTGGTCGAGGCTTTCCACATAGCCGTAGCCCAGCCGGGCCACGTCGCGTTCTTCGCGGTGCACGTCGGCCGGGCCGACGATGTCCCCGCGCGCCAGCGGGCGGCTGGTTACCAGCACCTGGCGAAACACCTGCATCTGCACGGGCACTTCGATGGACCAGCCCGGGCTGCCGTTGCAGCTCACCGCCACCGCCACGCGCGAGGGCGTGCCCTGGCGCGCGGGCAGGTGCGTCTGCAGCGGATGCGCACACGCGGCCAGCCGCAGGCGCCGGTTGAGCGCGGCCGGCACGATCACCACCCGGCTGCCTGCGTCCGCGTATTGGGCGCGCACCGCTGCCTGGGCGGCGGCGCGCAATTGCGCGGGCGTGGTCGTGGCGCCCGGCGCGGTTTTCGCGCCGGCGGCGACCATCAGCAAGGTGGCGATTAGCGCGGTCATGTCAGGTCGTCGGTGAGGATCGCGGCGAGTTGATGGTTGATGGCTTCACGTTCGGCTTCGAACTTGCCGCACAACTTCTTGGCCAGGTCGAACTGGCCGGTGTTGACCAGTTCAAGGAAAGCCTGGCCGTGTTCCTGCAGGCGCGCGGCCGATTCGCGCAAGCCCTGGTTGGATGGGTGCTGGCTGTGTCGCGCGGTGAGCCGGTCCAGGCTGCGCACCAGCACGTCGGTGTCGAACCAGCGGCGGTCCAGCGAGGTCGGTTCCTGCAAGGCCAGCTCCACGCTTTGGCGCAGGCCCACCACCGATTCGCGGACGGTGAGGCTGAGGCTGGCGGTGTCGTTGCCGCTTTCACCTTCCAGCCAGCCCAGGCTGGAGCGATGCGCCAGCGCGGCGGCGCGGCCGAGCGCTTCGCCGAAGCGGCGTGTCTCGTAGGCGCGGCGTTGCAAGGCGCCCAGCGTGGCTTTCATGGTGGTGGCGCGCACGTGCGAGGCGTCCTGCGCTTCGCGCAACGCACGCAAACGTTCGCCGCTGTGCTTGAGCGATTGGCCGCCTTGCTGCAGCGAGCGCTCGGTTTCGCCGATGCCCGCCTGCGCGCGCTCCAGCCGCTGCAGGCCCAATTGCACGTTGCCGTTCATCTGCAGCGAGAACTCGCCGATGGAACTGGTGACCGATTCGATTTCCGCCGTGGCCTGCGCGGTTTTCTCGGCCAGCTGTTTCACTTCGTCAGCCACCACGGCGAAGCCGCGGCCGGCATCGCCGGCGCGCGCCGCTTCGATCGCGGCGTTGAGCGCCACCAGGTTGGTCTGGTGCGCGATTTCCTGCACGCTGGTGGTCAGCGCGCGGATCTGCGCCACCTGTTCGGTCAACAGGCTCTGGTTCTGGTTCATCGCCGAGAGCGCGCTGCGCAGCAGGCGCAGCTGGCCGTTCAGTTCGCCGACGCTGGCCGTGCTCAGGCCGCCGGCATCGGCGGCCTGGTCGATGCTGCCCTGGGCCTGCTGCAGCATCGTCGACATCCCGGCGCTGTAGTCCGTCAACTGGCTGACGCTGCCCTGGGCCTCGCCGATCGAGGTTTCCAGTGAAAGCTGATCGCGATGCAGGGTCTGCGCATGGTTCAGCACCAGGCTTTGCTGCTCCAGCGACTGCAGCGCCACCGCCGCCGGCGCACGCGGCGCCAGGCGCGCCAGCAATGGCGCCAGCAGGCTGGCCGCGGTGGGATGCTTGCGGCTCAATCGCGCCACCTCGGCCTGGTTGCCGGCGAGGTTGGCTTGTATCAGGGCGGCCAGATGCTGGCTGCGGATCAGACTCATAAGCGAAGCATTTCCGTTCGTAGGTTCCCTGAAATCGTCGGGAAGCGTTGGAACTTGAGGAAGCAAGGCGTGTGCCATGTGCGGAGCGGTTGTTCCTCCCCCCGCTTGGAGGGGGAGGGGGTCAGTCCTCAAGTCCGCCGCCACTGGCGCCGATAAAGGCGCACGAGCCGCTGCGCGCGGCGCAAGGCGCAACCTTTAAGAGGAACACCATGACGGCCGGGGCCCTACTGGACAGCGTGGAAAGTCACACCCGGCTGGCCGGTCACAATCGCGTGGCCATGCTGCTGTTCCGGCTGGGCGATGCGCAGCTGTTTGGCATCAACGTGTTCAAGGTGCGCGAAGTGTTACGCAAACCGCCGATGGAACGCCTGCCGGGCATGCACGAGCTGCTGGCCGGCAGTTTCGACTATCGCGGCAAGACCATTCCGGTCATCGACCTGGCCGCCGCGCTGGGCTACCGGCCGCTGGTCGATGACGATTCGGCACACTTGGTGGTGACCGAATTCAGCCGTTCGATGCAAGGTTTTCTGGTCACCGACTTCCAGCGCATCGTCCATTGCACCGGCCAATCGCTGGAAGCGCCTCCCAGTACGCTGGGTTTCGGCAATCGCGTCAGCGCGGTGTCGCGCGTGGATGGCCGCCTGATGGCGGTGGTGGATGTGGAGCATGTGCTGGCCAGCATCGATGGCGCACCGGCCGAGCTTTCCGCGCATATCCAACAGGAAGCCGAGCACCGCGAACTGCCGCAGCGGCGCATCATGGTGGTGGACGACTCGACCGTGGCACGCCTGCGCCTGGTCAACCTGTTCAAGCAGATGAACATCGATTGCCTGGTGGCGCAGGACGGCTGCGAGGCGCTGGACATGCTCAACCAGCTCGCCGAAAGCGGCGAGGAGATGCTCAAGCTGGTGATCTCCGACATTGAGATGCCGCGCCTGGATGGCTATGCGCTGACCCGCGCGATCCGCGACACGCCCGCCTTGCGCGGCTTGAAGGTGGTGCTGCACAGCTCGCTCAGCGGCGTCTTCAACGAAACGCTGGTGCGCGAGGTGGGCGCGGACCGCTTCATCGCCAAATTCCAGCCCGATTTATTGGCCAAGACGGTGCTCGAGCTGATGCTGCCGTCAACAAATTGACGGTCGTCCTGGCGGCGAAATGCCGTCGGGATTCCGTCCTCGCCGCGCCGGTATACCGTCGCCGCGCTTGGCGCCGCACTGCTGTGTGATGCGCCAAATGGCCGCGCCATGCGGTTTTTTGCGCGTGGCATGCAACTTGCTCCTGATCCTTCGCAAGCAGTCAACGCTGCGAGGAATCGATCATGGGCATCGTCAGTACAGTGCTAGACAACGTCTTCGGGCTGAGCGGCCAGGCTCTCGGGCTGTGGCAGCAACGCTCGGAAACGATCGCATCCAATATCGCCAATGCCGACACGCCTAACTATAAGGCGCGCGACGTGGATTTCCGTTCGGCCCTGCAACAGGCCAGCGGCGATTCGACCAACCTGCAGCTGGCGACGCCCAGCGAAGGGCAGATCGGCAGCGACAGTACCACCTCCACCGACGATCTGAAGTACCGCGTGCCGCTGCAGCCGTCGATGGACGGCAACACCGTCGACACGCAGGTGGAGCAATCGCAGTTCGCCAGCAACATGGTGCATTACCAGGCGAGCCTGAGCTTCATCAACAGCTCCATCCAGACGCTGCGCCTGGCCATCAACGGCGGAGGCCAAAGCTGATGTCGCTGATGAAAATCTTCGACACGGCCGGTTCCGGCATGGCCGCCGAATCGCTGCGGCTGAACACCGTCGCCAGCAACCTGGCCAACGCCGACAGCGTCAGCAACAGCGCCGACTCTGCCTACAAGGCGAAGGAACTGCTGTTTGCACCGACCCAGGACGGCGATGGCGTAGGCGTCACCGGCGCATCCAGCGACGGCGCCGTCAACAATGGCGTGCGCATGGTCGGCGTCACCGAAAGCCAGCAGCCGGTGGAGTCGCATTACGAGCCGGGCAATCCGATGGCCGACGCGAACGGCTACGTGTACGGCAGCAACGTCAATCCGATCGATGAGCTGGTGAACATGATTTCCGCTTCGCGTTCCTACCAGAACAACGTCGAAGTGATGAATACCACCAAGCAGCTGATGATCAAGACCATCGATCTCGGCAGTTAATTTTCGGAGTCAACCATGTCCGCCGTAGGCAGCAGCACCAGCAGCAATTCCGTTACCGGCCTGAGCCTGACCGGCAGCACGGTCACCAGCACGCCGACCGGCTCGACCATGACGCAATCGGATTTCCTGCAGCTGCTTACCACGCAGTTGCAGGACCAGGATCCGACCCAGCCGATGGACAACTCGCAGATGGCCGCGGAGCTGGCGCAGTTCGCCACGCTATCGACCGACCAGGACATCGACACCAACGTGCAGACGCTGAACAGCAACCTCAGCAGCGGCATGCAGACCTCGCAGGTGCTGAGCGCGTCCAACCTCGTCGGCAAGCAAGTGCTGGTGCCCTCGTCCACGCTCGATTACAGCGGCAGCGCGGTCAACGGCGGCGTCAACGTCACCACCGCCGGCGACGTCGTCGTCACGATCAAGGACAGCAACGGCAACACCATCGACACCATGGACCTGGGCACGCAGCCGGCGGGGCTGGCGCAGTTCAGCTGGAACGGCACCGACAGCAATGGCAACGCGGTGGCCAACGGCACCTACAGCATCTCGGCCAACAGCGGCGGCAGCAGCACGGCTTTGACCACCTACGCCTCCGGTGCGGTTACCGGCGTGGGCTACGGCGGCAGCAGCACGGGTACTTACCTGCAGGTGGCGGGCGTCGGCGGGGTGCCGCTGAGCCAGGTAGCGCAGATCAATTGACGAACGTTCGGCGTTTCGCTCGCCGGTATCTCATTCCGAGGAATACAGCATGGCTCTCAATCAGGCACTCAGCGGCATCAACGCAGCCGAATCGCAGCTCAACGTCATCTCCAACAACATCGCCAACGCCGGCACCGTGGGCTTCAAGGGCTCCACCGCGCAGTTCGCCGAAGTGTATGCGGTCACAGGCTTGAATCTCAGCTCCGCGGCCGTGGGCAGCGGCGTGGAGATGACCGGCTCCGAGCAGCAGTTCGCCCAGGGCGATCTGGAAACCACCAACGGCAGCCTGGACATGGCGATCAGCGGCAACGGTTTCTTCGTGGTCAACAACGGCAGCGGCAATCAGTACACCCGCGACGGCGCGTTTACCGAAAACAGCCAGGGCTACGTGGTGGATGCCAGCGGCGGCTATCTGCAGGTGTATCCGCCCAATGGTTCGGGCACCGGCTTCAACACCAGCACGCTCAGCAATCTGCAGCTCAACACCTCGCAGGCGGCGGCCACCGCCACCAGCACCATTACTTCCACGACCAATCTCGACGCATCCGATTCGCTGCCGACCGACACGCCGTTCAGCACCACCGACGCGAACAGCTACAACAACGCCTCCACCTTCACCGTGTACGACTCCCAGGGCGGTTCGCACAACGCCACGGTGTACTACGTCAAGACCGGCAACAACACCTGGGACGCCAACCTGTACATCGACGGCAACAGCGCCGGCACGGCGACGATGACCTTCAACAGCGCCGGTACACTGGTGTCGCCGGCCAACGGCAACCTCAGCTTCACGCCGACGCAGCCGTCCAACGGCGCCACCTTCCCCGCCACCATCACCATGAATGCGTCGAACATGACGCAGTACGGCTCGGCCTATTCGCCCGACTACGACCAGAACGGCTACGCGGCCGGCGTGCTGGAAAACGTGGAGGTCGGCACCGACGGCATCGTCACGGCCATCTATTCGAACAACGACACGGTGCAGCTGGGCCAGATCGCCGTGGCCAACTTTCCCAACCTCAACGGTCTGCAACAGGTCGGCAACAACAACTGGGTGGCGACGCAGGCGTCCGGTATCGCGACCATGGGCACGGCCGGCGTGGGCCAGTACGGCGACATCGAGCAGGGCCAATTGGAAACCTCCAACACCTCCGACACCACCGCGCAGCTGGTGGACATGATCCAGGCGCAGCAGGACTACCAGGCCAACTCGCAGATGCTCGGCACGGTCAGTTCGCTGGACCAGGCGCTGTTCCAGGCGGTTGACCGCAGCTAAGCCAGATAAGGCCCTGACCCATGGATCGTTCCGTCTACATCGCGATGACCGGCGCCACGCAGATCATGCGTGCGCAGGATGCGGTGAGCCACAACCTGGCCAACGCATCCACGGTCGGCTTCAAGAGCGAGCTGGCCTCGTTCCAAAGCGTGCCGGTGCTCGGCCCTGGTGCCCAAACGCGCATCAACGCCGTGGCGCAGGGCGTGGGACAGGACGAAACACAAGGTTCGATCCAGCACACCGGCCGCTCGCTCGATATCGCGGTGAACGGCCCGGGCTGGATCGCCGTGCAGGCCGCCGACGGCAGCGAGGCGTACACGCGCGCGGGCAACCTGCAACTGGATGCGCAAGGCAATCTCACCGATAGCCGCGGCAATCCGGTGATGGGCACCGGCGGCCCGATCACCGTGCCGCAGAGCGCACAGATCAGCATCGGCAAGGACGGCACCATTTCCACCGTGCCGCTGGGGCAGGGGCCCGACACCATCGCGGCGGTGGGGCAGATCAAGCTGGTCAATCCCGACGTGACGCAGATGTCCGAAGGCGCCGACGGCTTGATGCACATGAACGATGGCAGCACCGCCGATGCCGACGACACCGTAACCGTGACATCCGGCGCACTGGAAGCCAGCAACGTCAATCCATCGTCGGAGCTGGTGAAGATGATTTCGCTGTCGCGTCAATACGAAATGCAAGTGCGTTCGATCAAGACCGCCGAAGACGACGCCGACAGCAGCACCAAACTGCTGCAGACCAGCTAACGATAGGAGCTAATCGATGTTTTCCTCTCTTTGGATCGCCAAGACCGGCCTGGACGCGCAGCAGACGGAGATGGATGTCATCTCCAACAACCTGGCCAACGCCAGCACCACCGGCTTCAAGGCCTCGCGCGCCTCGTTCCAGGATTTGATGTATCAGAACGAAGGCCAGCCCGGCAGCCAGACGACCGAGCAGACCGAGGCGCCGTCGGGCTTGTTGCTAGGCACGGGCGTGAAAGTGGTCGGCAGCGAAAAACTGTTCACCCAGGGTGCGGTCACGCAGACCGGCAATTCGCTGGACGTGGCCATACAAGGCAACGGTTTCATCCAGGTAAGCCTGCCCGACGGTACGGTGGCCTATACGCGCGACGGTTCGCTGCACGAAGATTCCACCGGCCAGATCGTCACCGCCGACGGTTATCCGCTGGTGCCCTCGATCACCCTGCCGGCCAACGTCAACAGCGTCACCATCGGCACCGACGGCACGGTCAGCGCGACCAGCAACGGCTCCACCGCCCCCACCCAGATCGGCGTGATCCAGCTGGCCAACTTCGTCAATCCCGCCGGCCTGGAAGCGATGGGCCAGAACCTTTACCTGGAAACCGAATCCAGCGGCACCGCGCAGACCGGCCAGCCCGGCGTCAATGGCATGGGCACGCTCGCGCAGGGTTCGCTGGAATCGTCCAACACCAACGTGGTTGAGGAAATGGTCAACATGATCCAGGCCCAGCGCACGTACGAAATGAATTCCAAATCGATCAGCGCCGTCGACGACATGCTGTCGTTTGTCATCCAACACACCTGAGTCGTATCGCCATGTCTTCTTCTTCTTTTTACGCGCGTATCGTTTTGGCTTCGCTGGCGCTGGCTGCGCTGGCCGGCTGCGGCAGCATGCAGGAGCGCAACAAGCAGGAAGAGGCCGAATGGGCCGCCACCGCGCCGGTGCAGCAGACCACGCCGCCGCCGGCCGATGGCTCGATCTATCACGACATGCAGAACATGGAGCTGTTCAACGACCCGCGCGCGCACCGCGCGGGCGACATCCTCACCATCAACCTGGTCGAGGCGATGCAGGCGAGCAAAAAGTCTGAAACCACCACCGCCAAGACCGACAAGAACACGCTCAGCGCGCCTGAACTGCTGGGCCATACCTTGAGCGTGAGTGGCGGCAACACCGCCGACAGCAATCTCAACTCGGCCAACAGTTTCGACGGCGCCGGCAGCAGCACGCAGAGCAACCAGCTCACGGGCGAATTCACCGTCACCGTGGCGCGGCGCCTTTCCAACGGCAACCTGATGGTGCGCGGCGAAAAGTGGCTGACCATCAACCAGGGCCAGGAGCTGATCCGCCTGTCCGGCATCGTGCGCCCGGAAGATATCGAGCAGGACAACTCGGTCGATTCCACCCGCGTGGCCGATGCGCGCATCACCTACACCGGGCGCGGCGTGCTCAACAGCGCCAACCAGCAAGGCTGGCTGGCACGGTTCTTCAATTCCAAGTGGATGCCCTACTGATGAACGCATCGTGGCGCAAACGCATTTCCCTGGGCACGGTCGCGGCGTTGCTGGTGTCTTCGCTTGCGTTCGCGCCCAACGCACACGCCGACAAAGTGCGCGACCTGGTGCAGGTGGCCGGCGTGCGCAGCAACCAATTGGTCGGCTACGGCCTGGTGGTGGGCCTGGACGGCACCGGCGACCAGACCACGCAGGCGCCGTTTACCACGCAAAGCCTGGAAAACATGCTGAAGGAATTTGGCGTGTCCATTCCCAGCACCGGCATCCAGCCGCAGCTCAAAGACGTAGCGGCGGTGACCATTACCGCGGAACTGCCGCCCTTCGCCAAGCCGGGCCAGACCATCGACATCACCGTTGCCTCGATCGGCAACGCCAAAAGCCTGCGCGGCGGCGAATTGCTGATGACACCCCTGCGCGGCGCCGACGGCAACGTCTACGCGATGGCGCAGGGCAGTGTGGTGGTCGGTGGCGTCAGCGCATCGGGCAAGAGCGGTTCCAGCGTGCAGATCAATGTTTCCGCCAGCGGCCGCGTTCCCAACGGCGCCTCGGTGGAACGCACGGTGCCCAACTCGTTCAACAAGCCCGGCGACATCGTGCTCAATCTCAACAGCGCCGATTTCACCACGGCGGGGCGCATCGCCGATGCGATCAATCATCTTTATGGCGCCGGCACCGCCCGTCCGCTCGACGGCGGTTCGGTGGCGGTGCGCGGTCCGGCCGATGCCAGCGAAAAAGTCGCCTGGCTCGGCGCGATCGAGTCGCTGGACGTCAATCCGGGCGACGCGCCCGCGCGCGTCATCGTCAACTCGCGCACCGGCACGGTGGTGATCGGCTCGGATGTGCGCGTAAGCGCCGCCGCGGTGGCGCACGGTTCGATCCAGGTCACCATCAGCGAACAGCCGCAGGTGAGCCAGCCCAATGCCTTTAGTAACGGCGGGCAGACCACGGTGGTGCCCAACAGCTCCGTGTCGATCAACCAGTCCGGCGGGCACATGTTCAAGTTCGGTCCTGGCGCGAGCCTCGATTCGATCGTGCGCGCGGTGAACCAGGTGGGTGCGACACCGACCGATCTGATCTCCATTCTCGAAGCGCTGAAACAAGCCGGTGCTTTGCATGCAGACCTCGTGGTGATATGAGATGGCCGATATCGGCAACGCCGCCGCGCAAAGCCTGAGCACCTGGACCGACCTGTCCGGGTTCAGCGCCTTGCGCCATCAGGCCGAAACCGATCAGAACGCCACGCTGCCCGCCGTCGCCAAGCAGTTCGAGGCGATGTTCACGCAGATGCTGCTGAAGTCGATGCGCGAGGCGAATTTCGGCGACCCGCTGTTCGAAAGCCAGGCCGGCGATCAGTGGCAGGACATGTATGACCAGCAGCTCTCGCTCAACCTGTCGCAGCATGGCAAGGGCCTTGGGATTGCCGAGCTGCTGATCCACCAGCTTGGCGGCCACAACGCCCATGGCGCCGACCATAGCGGCGCGGTCGATCCCAGCACCACCGGCATGGTGGACAACTGGAAGCAGCGCCTGTACGACCTGGGCGACGCGGCCCGCTCCACCGGCCGCGCGATCATGTCCTGGGTGCCGGCCGATGCGGAGACCTTCGTACGCGAACTGGCGCCGCAGGCCAGCATCGTGGCCAAGCAGCTGGGCCTGTCGCTGCGCACCGTGCTGGCACAGGCGGCGCTGGAAACCCACTGGGGCAAGCACATGCCCACCCACGCGGACGGCAGCAGCAGCTTCAACCTGTTCGGCATCAAGGCCGGCAGCAGCTGGGGCGGCGGGCGCGTGAGCGTGCCCACGCTGGAATACGAGGGCGGCATCCCGGTGCGCAAGCAGGCGCAGTTCCGTTCCTACAAATCCACCGCCGACTCGCTGGCCGACTACGCCGACCTGATCGTCAGCGACCCGCGCTATGCGCAGGCGCGCGGACGCGGCGACGACGTGCTCGGCTACGCCAAGGCACTGGTGGAGGGCGGCTACGCCACCGATCCGGACTACGCGGGCAAGGTGGCGGCCATCGCCAACAGCTCCGTCATGCGCCAGGCGCTGGATGCGCTCAAGAAAACCCCGTCCCCGCCGACACTTATGCGTGACCCCTGACGTTCGCGCGACCTAAGGCCCTGTTACTAAGGATTGCTCCATGTCTAGCATGCTCAACATCGGCATCTCCGGGCTCAATGCGGCCCAGGTAGCCCTGAGCACGGTCAGCAACAATATCGCCAATGCCGGCACCAGCGGCTACAGCGAGGAAAGCGTCGAGCAGGCCGAAAGCTACACGCAAAGCAACGGCGTCTACACCGTGGGCAGCGGCGTCGATGTGGTCGCCGTGCAACGCGCCTATAGCCAGTACCTGACTGCCGCGCTGTGGAGCAGCAACAGCAGCATGCAGGGCGCCACCACCACCAACGATCTGGCCAGCACGCTCAACAGCGTGTTCAGCGACAGCGGCAACTTGCAGACGGCGCTGGACAATTTCTACAGCGGCTTCAGCAATGTGGCTTCCTCGCCCAGTTCCAGCTCGGTGCGCACCGCGGCGCTGGGCGATGCGTCCTCGCTCGCCAGCGTGTACAACACGCTGGGCCAGCAGCTCAGCGAACAGTCGAGCCAGGTCAACGTGCAGATCGCCAACACGGTGACCAGCATCAACAGCTTAAGCTCGCAGATCGCCGCGCTCAACGGGCAGATCCTGCAGGCCGGCACCAACGGCAACCCCAACTCGCTGCTCGACCAGCGCGATCAGCTAGTGCAGCAACTCGCCGGCCTTACCGGGATTTCCGCCACCACCAACAGCAACGGCTCGGTCAGCGTGTACACCTCGGCCGGCGAATCGCTGGTCAGCGGCACGCAGTCGTATGCGCTGTCCTCCGGCGGCAACCAGTACGACCCCACCAGTACCGACGTATTCGACAGCTCCGGCAACGACGTCACCGCGCAGATTTCCGGCGGCACGCTGGGCGCCTTGATCGACTACCGCGACACCGTGCTGGAGCCGGCGCAGAACGCGCTGGGCCAATCGGCGATCGGGCTGGCCTCCAGCGTCAACGGACAGCAGGCGCAAGGGCTGGACCTCAGCGGCAACCAAGGCCAGGCGATCTTCAGCGTCGATTCGCCGACAGTGCTGCCGTCCAGCAAAAATTCCAGCGGCGGCGCAACCATCAGCGCCTCGGTCAGCGACGCCTCGCAACTGACCTCCTCCGACTACATCCTCACCTACACCGGCTCGGGCACCGGCACCAACGGCTGGAGCCTCAGCACCACCAGCGGCCAGAGCGTGGCGCTCACCGCCAACGCGAACGGCACGCTGTCCGCCGACGGGCTTACCTTCAGCGTGTCCGGCACCGCGCAGACGGGCGACAGCTACGAAATCGAACCCACGCGCAACGCGGCCACCTCGCTCAGCGTAAGCTTGACCAGCGGCAACGGCATTGCCGCCGCCGCGGCGCTTACCGCCACCGCGGCGACCAGCAACACCGGCAGCGGCGCGGTCGGCAGCGTCAGCGTGACCGATACGACCAACGCGAACCTGCTCTCCGGCGCCACCATCACTTTCGGCAGCGGCGGCAGTTACACCATCACCGACGGCAACGGCAACACCACCACCGGCACCTACACCTCCGGCCAGCCGATCACCGCCGACGGCTGGAGCTTGAGCCTCAGCGGCACGCCCGCCAGCGGCGACACCTTCACCGTCGCGGCCAACACCAATGGCCTCAACGACAACACCAATGCCAACGCGCTGGCCGCGCTGTCCGATGCCGACGTGCTCGACGGCGGCACCACGTCGGTGGTCGGCAGCTACACCAACCTCACCACGCAGGTCGGCGACGCCGGCAGCCAGGCCAGCAGCAATCTCACCACGCAGACCAATCTGTACGACGAGGCAGCCAGCAACCAGCAAAGCGCCGCGGGTGTGAACCTCAACCAGGAAGCGGCCAACCTCGTGCAATTCCAGCAGGCTTACCAGGCTTCGGCGCAGGTCATTACCACCGCCCAGCAGATCTTCAACAGCCTGATCACCGCGATACAGGACGGCGCCTAATGATCCGCATCTCCACCAGCTGGATGTACCAGCAATCGGTGTCCACCATGCTCGCCCAGCAAAGCGAGTTGAACGAGACGGAAAACCAGGTGAGCACCGGCATCGCCATCAACGTGCCTTCCGACAATCCGACCGGCGCGGCGCAGATCGTGGGGCTGAACCACATCATGGCCGAAAACACGCAGTACAGCACCAACATCACCAACGCCAATACGCAGCTGTCCACCGAATCGAGCACGCTCAGCTCCGTCACCAACCTGCTCAACAGCGTCAACGACGTGGGCCTTTCCTCGATCAACGGCACCATGTCGCAAAGCGACCTGAGCAACCTGGCCACGGAACTCACGCAATACCGTGACCAGCTGCTGCAGCTGGCCAATACCACCAATGCGAACGGGCAATCGCTGTTCGCCGGCACCAGCACCGCGACCACCGCGTTCACCCAGGACAGCAGCACCGGCGCGGTCACTTACGCCGGCAACGACCAGCAAACCTTTACCACGATCGGCAGCGGCCTGCAGGTTGCCACCGGCGACCCGGGCAGCTCCCTCTTCATGGACATTCCCGCCGGCAACGGCTCGTTCGTGGCCAGCGCCAACAGCAGCAACACCGGCACCCTGGTGGTCGGCGCCAACAGCGTTACCGATCAAAGCGCGTGGAACGCGGCCAACGCCTCGGGCCCGGTGGACGACACCATCACCTTCGGCGCCAACGGCACCTACAGCGTGACCGATGCCAACGGCAACCCCGTCACCGACAGCAGCGGCAACCCGATCACCGGCACCTACACCGCCGGCGGCAGCATCAGCTTCGACGGCGTATCGATCAGCCTGAGCGGCACGCCCGCTTCGGGCGACACCGTGAACGTGCAGGCCGACACCGCGTCCAACACGCAGAGCGTGTTCACTACCCTCAACAACATGATCAATGCGTTGCAGAGCGGCGAAAGTTCCACGCAGCTTACCAACACCATGAACCGCCAGCTTGAATCGCTCAGCCAGGCGATGAGCGCGGTGTCCAACACCAGCGTGTCGGTCGGTACGCGCATCGATACGCTGACCCAGCAAAGCTCCGATTATTCGGATCTGAACACGACCTACCAGACCGCACTGACCTCGGTGCAGGACGTGGACGCGGCCACGGCCATCAGCAACCTGTCGCTGCAATCGACCGCGCTGCAGGCGTCGCAGGAAGCCTTCGCCAAGGTTCAGGGCAACAGCCTGTTCAATTATTTGCAAGGCTGATCTTGCGCCGGGCGCAGCCCGCCGAGAGTGCCATTTCCTTGCAGCGGTCAGTGCGGTTTGCTCGCCGCCGTCCTGGGGCGTATCAGCGCGCGATCAAAGCCGCCTCGCCCGATCCGGCGGTGGCGCTGCGGGCCGCCAAGGCGGATTTTGCCATTCGCCGCCGATAGCCGGGCAAAAAAAGGGGCGCGCAAGGTGCCCCGAAATTCCAGTCCAAACTCAGTTGCGCTAGTGGCGGTGAGCCTTGGTCGCGGGTAGGGTGTAGGCATGCACCGCGTCGTAAAGCACGCCGTGGCGGCGTTGTTGTTGCATGCGTATCTCATGCGGTCCGGGTGTCTGCTTCAGCCACAGGTTCACAAACTGGCTGTGTTGCATCACGGAAGGGGAGAGGGTGGTGCGGCGGTTTAGTTTGGTAGCCATGCGGTGCGCCATTCGATGAGTTTGTCTTCGCTCAGCATCCAGTCTTTGTGCACGGCGTCGCGCAGGGCGTCGCCGGTGCGTGCGGTTTGGTCGAGGTCCGCCAGGTGCATGCGGATGGCGTCGACCCAATCTTTGTAACGGTTCCTGACGCGGGTCACGGGCAGATCGGTCTGGTAGCAGACGATATCGGTGGCGATCACGGGGAAGCCGCACGCGCCGTACTCCAGCAGGCGCAGGTTGCTTTTGCATTCGTTGAAGATGTTGTTTTCCAGCGGGGCCAGCGCAAGGTCGAGGTTGAGCGAGGCGAGTTTGCGTGGGTATTCTTCGATCGGCACGCCGTTGTGGAATTCGTGGATGTAGGGGCGCAGTTTGTCCGGACACATGCCGAAGAACACCCATTCCACTTCGTCGGCGAGATCGCGCACCACGTCGGCGATCAGTTCCAGATCGCCACGGTGGCTGGAGCCGCCGCCCCAGCCCACGCGCGGCTTGCGTCCCACGCGGCGCTCGCTGGCGGGCAGGTTGCCCCACCAGTCGGTCGGCAATCGGTTCTGCACGACGCGGATGTCCGCATGGAAGCCCTTGAACTGTTCGGCCAGCGCATCGGTGGAGACCACGAAGCGATCCACGGTGGAGAGCGAACGGCGCAGCGACTTGACGATGTCCTTGGGCATCAGGCCGTGGAAGTGGCTCTTGATCGGAATCTGCTGGATCAGGTCGTCCAGTTCGAACACCTTGAACGCGCGCGAGAAGTCGCGGTAACTCTCCAGCAGCTTGATCTGCTGGTCGGTGACCTGGCGCTGCAGCACCAGCGAGGTCGGCTGGAAGCGTTCCATCGCCACCGGCGACAGATGCACGCCGGCAATCATGCCTTCGGCCAGGCCTTTGCGCTGCATCGAGTTGAACGGCTGCACGATGCGATAGTGGCCGCAGCCGTGCGAGTCGGCCGCCACGCAGAACAGGCGCGGCAGCAGGGGCTTGCTGAAGGGCTGCCAGCCTTTGACGCGTTGTGCGTCCAGTTCAAAGCCCATGCCGTCGATGCTCAGGTTGATGCTGTAGGCGGGGTCTCGCGCGATGCGCGGCAGCCACTTGCGGTACATCGCGTTCTGCTCGCCCTGGAAGCGCTTCTGCTTGGCGTCTTGTGCGGTCTTGTCCACCTTGGTCTGGCTGACGCTGCCCAGGTGCATCAGCCGGGCATACGGCGTCCACACAGTGAGATAGCCGGCCTTGTCCACCTTCAGGCACAGATCGACGTCGTTGTAGGACACCTTGAAGTCCTGCTCGTCGAGCCCGCCTACCTGCTCGTACACCGATTTGCGGATCATCAGGCAGGCGGCGGTGACGGCGGTGTAGTTTTGATCCACGCGCAGGCGATGCATATAGCCGTCCGCTTCCATCGGCTGGCCGATGAAGGGATGGTCGGCCGGGCCGCGCAGGCCCAGCACTACGCCGCCGTGCTGGATGCGGCCATCGGGGTAATGCAGCTTGGCGCCGACGATGCCCACTTCCGGCCGCTGCGCGTGATTGAGCAGCGCTTCGATCCAGTCGCCGTGCAGCACGGCGGTGTCGTTGTTGAGCAGGATCAGGTATTCGCCGCGCGCCTGCGCGGCGGCGAAGTTGTTGATCGCCGAGTAATTGAACGGATGCGGATAGCGCAGCACGCGCAACTGCGTGCTGTGGAGTTGCTCGATGCCGGCCAGATACGCGAGCGCGGCCGGTTCCTCGGTGTTGTTGTCCACGATCAGTACTTCGTAGTTCTGATACGTGGTCTTGGACAACAGGCTGTCGAGCAGGCCGTTGAGGATCGGCAACTGATCCTTGGTCGGCACGATGATCGATACGGGCGGCTGCCGATGGTGCTGGTACAACACGCGATTGAAGCCGGGCAGGGCGCCGGGTTCCATCGTGTGCGCAATGCCCAAGCGCTGCAAATGACTGGATACGATGCTGGCGCTATGCACCTTCACCGCTTCGCCGGCCAGCCACTGCGCATACGGCAACGCGGCGCGATGCATCACCTCGCCAATGTGACCGATCGCATGCAGGCCGTCCGCTTCCAAAAGGCGAAACAGCAAGTCGTAGCTGGCCAGATCGCCGTAGTTTTCCTGCAGCCCGCCCAGCGCGACGAAGCGTTCGCGCTTGAACGCCAGCGCGCGGCCGGCATAGGGGTAGCTGCGTAGCATGTCGAGATTGAAATCGGGCTTGAAGATCGGCTGTTCGAACACGCCTTTGTTGTGCGTGTCCTCGTCGAAATAGATCGCCCCCAGCTGCGCCTGCGTGGCTGCGCGTTCGGCCAGGAGCAGCAGCATCGCCGGATGCAGCATGTCGCCCGCGTACACCACTTGCACCCAGTCGGCGTCGCTGTCCTGGATCGCGCGGTTCAGGCGCGGTATCAGGTCCTCGTCTCCGGAAAGGACGGCGAGCCGGTGCTGCGCGTAGTGCTGTGCCGCGAGGCTGGCCTCGGTGAAGGCCACCGCATCGGCGTCGCCGGCCGGGTCGATCACCGCGATCAGAATACGTGGCGTGCCATGGCGCTCGATATGCCCCAGCGCCTGCTTGATCGCTACGTCGCTCAGTTGCTGCTGTGACTGCCAGTGCTTGTATAGATCCGACGGCGGTGGCGGCACCAGCCAGTCGGGCAGCACTTTCAGGTGGCGGTCGGTGCGGTTCCAGCAATCGCCCTCGTGAATTTCGCGCGCGAACGATTCGTTGATGTTGCGGCCGTGGCCGATCCACTCGGCGGAGGCGTCGATCAGCAGGCGCTTGCACAGCCAGGTAACGCGCTGTATCGGCGAGGCGATGCCCAGCAGCGCTTCCAGGCCGTCTTCGTAGGCGATCTGCCACAAGCCCACGTACACCGGGATCTGTTTCTCGATCGGCTGCTGCGCGCGCCATTCGCCGTGGCGGAACGCCAGGCCGCCGTCGGTGCCGATGAAGACGTTTGCGGGCAGGGCATCGAGCCATTCGGGTGGAATCTTGTCTTCGTCGTCGGCTTGCGCGTAGACCAGCGCGCCCCACTGGCGCAGCAAGGCAATCATGCGATCGGTGCGGCGCGCGTGGATGGCTTTGCGGATCTCCACCAGCAGCGAACGATCGTCGTGCGTGTAGGCGTGCGCTTGGTGTACCTGTTCGAAGCCGGCGGTCTGCCAGTGCAGGTTGGGCAGCAACGGACGCGGCACCACGTCGATGCCATCGCCGCCGCGCAGGTAATCGGTAACGGTATTGAGCGCAGGGACGCGGTTGTCCACGTAGACCTGTGCCAGCAAGTGGGCACGCAGCGGCGAGGGTACGCCTTCACGACGCGCCACCAGCAGCAGGCCCGGCGCGTATTGACCCAGGGTGCCTGCTTCATGGTGCCGTGCCCATTGCGCCGCCTCCTGGCCCGCATCGCGCAGCAGCGGGCGCTGGGCGATCAGTTCGTCCACGCGCAGGGTGCAGTCCGCGGCAAGCGCCGACGCGGCGATCAGCAGTTCGGGCAGCTGTGCATCGGGGAAAGCCAGGTGCGTGTCTATCTGCACCAGGCCCGCCGAATGCAGCGCCGCTTCCAGTTGATGACGCGTAAGCAGCGTGCCGTTGCCCGGATCGGCCATGCGGTTGCCCGCCGACAGCCACAGCACGCCGTCCGGTTTGAGCGCACGGGCGGCGACGGCGATGGCTTCGCGCAAGGCATCGCCGCGTGGCCATGCTTCGGCGTAATCGTTGTTGAAATCCAGTGCGACGAGGTCGTATTCGGGCCGCAGTTCCAGCTCGCGCAGGCTGGCCTGGAACACGCGCGCGTTGGGCTGCTCGCGCAGGCGCGCGGCGGCAACGCGTGCCCAGTGCGGCGCAAATTCCACCGCATCGACATGGCAGCCGCGTTCGATCCACGCCTGCGCCAGCACGCCGCCGCCGACACCTAATTGCAACACGCGGCTGCCGATGGCGATGTCTTCGAGCGCATGCAGGGCGTTCGCGCGCCGCGGCGACAGCTGCGGTGCGGCGGTGCGGCCATGGATTTCCTTGGCCAGCACCGGCGAAAAAAGGCTGGTATCGGTGGATTGTTGCATCACGTCGAACAGGCGCATGGCGGTGCCATGGATGCCCTTGTGCGCGGGGCGGTCGCGCAGCGGCGAGTGATACACGCCTTCGTCGTTGCGCACGAAGCTTTCCAGCGGCCACGTGGGCGGCTCGGTGCCGAGCTGCGCGACCACGCGCAGCACGGTGTCGTCGTGCACGCTGTTGAGTACTTCCTCGTGCAGCAGGTATTCGTTCCAGTCGCGGCTGCCGTTGCCGTCGGCGAAGCCTTTGCTGAACTTGTAGCGGCACTCTTCTTCGGACTTGCTCCAGTAGTGGTTGATGCGCAGGTGCTGCACCGACACCGTGTCGGTGAACGGGCCGTCGATCGGCCGGCCGTTTTCGTCGACCGCGCGCGCATCGTTCTTGTAGAGCATATAGTGCGGATTGGGGCAGCTGGCCACCTTGGACGGCTGCACGATGCTCTTGATGTGCGAATTTTCCGAGCGGTAGCTGCCATCGGGCAGGCGCAGGTGCGCGTATTTCACCCCGCCGTTGATGTCGCCGCGGCGCAGGAAATTTTCCAGCACGCCGCCTTTGGGTTTTTCCTTGTGTCCGCCGGAGCCGAACATCACCCAGTTCACGCCCACGGCGGGGTAGTCGGCGTAGTCGGCCAGCACATCGGGCAGCAGTCGCGCTTTGGGCGAGAACAGGAATTCGTCCACGTCGAGGAAAGCGATCCAGTCGGCCTCGCCGCCGTGGGTCTTGAGGCAATGTTCGTAGACCTGCAGCTGTGCCGGATGCTGCGGCCATTCGTGCAGCACGACCGCGCCGGACTCGATATGCGTCTGCAAGGCGTCCAGGTAACGGTCGGAGCTGTTGTTGTTGTAGAGGTAGAACCGCTCCACGCCCATCAATTGATGGAACTCGACCCATTCGCGCAAATACGCGACCTCGTCCTTGAAGACCGCGCAGATCGCAAGCACACACCGCATGTGATTTCCTCGCCTAAAGTCATGAGGTGCGGCGCGCAAGCGTCAGAATTCCGACGCTTTGGCGTGCCGGCACCGGCTACGGGAGGTAAGGAGCAAGCTTGGTGCCAAGTGCGGCGATGCCCGGGCCGCGATGCCGGCGAAGGCCGCAGCAAGCGCGCAATGTTCCACGGACGGTCCCGGACGCGGCGAGCGGAGCAAGTCATCCGGCGCAAATGGACGCCCGCAGGGCACGGCTTCTATATAGGGAGGGAGTGCTCGGCGCGCCAATGAGCCCCGGATGGCGGCCGTCGCCGCCATGACGACATGCCAAGGGAGAGGGCGTTCGGCGTCGTCTTCGACAGCAACCGCAAAACCTTTAGGCGCAATGCATCACATTTTTTTGCTCATCTCCTTGAGCGAACAGAAGATTTCTTAGCGCCATGCGCTTAAGTATTCCCGGCGTGCGCCGAAAAAGTCTCCGAGGCGGTTGGCATTGCAGCCACTGGACCGCCGGCTTGAGTACACATTACCGGTTCCAGGAGACTTCCATGTCACTTATTCTCAATACCAACGTTTCTTCGCTGCAAGCTCAGAACAACCTGACGACTTCGTCCAGCCAGCTGAGCACCGCGACCGAAGACCTTTCCTCGGGTCTGAAGATCAACACCGCCGCCGACAACGCGGCCGGTTACGCCATTGTCCAGAACTTCCAGACCCAGATCGGCGGCCTGAGCCAGGCCAGCCAGAACGCCACCGATGCCATCAACCTGTCGCAGACGGCCGGTTCGGCGCTGAGCCAGATCACTTCCAACCTGCAGTCGATCCGCGATCTGGCGGTGCAGTCGGCCAACGGTACGTACCAGGCTTCGGACCGTGCGGACATCAACACCACGGTTCAGCAGTACCTGTCGCAGATCAACACCATCGCCAACCAGACTTCGTTCAACGGCATCAATGTGCTGAACGGCTCCTCCAGCAGCCTGTCGTTCCAGGTCGGCGCCAACGTCGGCCAGGCCATCGATGTGGGTCTGGGCGGTGGCGCCACCACGAGCCAGCTGGGCCAGGTGTCGGAAATCTCCACCGGCAACATCAGCGGCGCGTTCGTCGATGCCACCGGCGGTACCGGCGCTTCGCTGAGCCTGAGCGGCCTGTCGATCACCGGCGCGGACGGCACCTCCTTCACGTTCACCGGCGGCACGGCTTCGAGCTCGCAGGACGTGGTCAACGCCATCAACGCCGCGGGTATCGACGGTGTGAGCGCGGCCGTGAATGCCAGCGGCGGCATCAACATCTACTCCTCGGGCGAACTGGCCGTTGACGGCTCCAGCGTCACCGGTGCGTCGGCGGGCTCTTCGGGCGCCGGCTTCACCACCCTCACGGCCAGCGGCAACACCACGGCGTTCGGTGCCAGCGGTCTGGGCAGCGCGGCCACGGGCCTGGCGGCCACGGGTGCGGCCTATGTCGGCGGCGCGCTGTCGGCGTCCGGTTCGCTGTCGGGCGGCGATGTTTTGACGGTGGACGATGCCAACCAGCTGATCTCCCGCGTCGATGCGGCCCTGTCGCAGGTCAGTACGCTGTCGAGCACCTTCGGTGCGGTGCAGGACCGCTTCCAGTCCGACATCTCCACGCTGAGCTCGCAGCAGACCAACCTGACCTCCTCGCAGTCCTCGATTCAGGACACTGACTTTGCCGCGGAAACGGCGGTGTTGAGCCAGGCGCAGGTGCTGCAGCAGGCGGGTATCTCGGTGCTGGCAACGGCCAACTCCGAACCGCAGAACATCCTGAAGTTGCTCCAGTAACAGGCACCACCGGCCATGGCGATCAGGCCATGGCCGGGATTTTGCTTAAAAGGGTTCTGGCGGCGCACGCGCCGCCAGAAAACTTACGCGAGCGGCGGCTAAAGCCTTCAAGTCGAATGTGAGGGTTTTATCGGCAGCTTGGCGAGCGGCGGCGACTGCGCCCCCATTCGGCAGGATGAATTGCGAGGTCTCACATGAGCAGCATTTCCAGTGTTGGAAGTTCCTCCAGCGCGCTAGCCAGCGCGGTGACCGGTTCTTCCTCCAGCACGTCTTCCTCGGGCAGCACCGGTTCCTCGGTCGCCAATATTTCCGGCACCGGCATCCTAAGCTCGCTGGGCCTGGGTTCGGGCCTGGACGTCAGCTCGATCATCACCGCGCTGGTCAATGCCGCCGAATCCGCGCCGCAGGCGGACATCACCAACCAGACCAATACCGACAACGCGCAGATCGCCGGCCTGACCGCGCTCAGCACCGCGCTCACGGGCCTGCAGACCGCACTGTCGGAGCTTACTTCCAGCAGCACCTACCAAACCTACAACGCCACGTTCTCCGCCAACAGCACCTCGGCCAGTGGCGTGGGCACCGCTACCACGCTGCCCGATGCCACGCCCGGCAGCTACGCCATCGACGTGACCCAGTTGGCCACGGCGCAGACCAGCGTCAGCAGCGCCTACGCCAGCGGTGCCGGGGTGGGCGGCGGCGAGCTGGACATCACCGTGGGCGGCAAGACCCTGGACCTGACGGTGTCCTCTTCCGACGACCTGGAAACCATCGCCAGCAACATCAACAGCGCCAGCGACAACCCCGGCGTCAGCGCCGCGGTGGTGGCGGGCACCGGCGGCGAGCAGCTGGTGCTGACCTCCACCGAAACCGGCACCGCCAATGCCTTCACCGTGAGCGCCGGCACCAACAGCAGCAGCGGACTCACCACGCTCGCCAACCAGCTCAATTCGCCTGGCACGGGCGCGGCCCAGGATGCCGAACTCACCGTGGATGGCATTGCCGCCACCAGTTCCAGCAACAACGTCAGCGGCGTGCTGACCGGCGTGACGATGGATCTCACCTCCACCGGCACTTCCACGCTCACCATCGCGCAAAGCACCACGCCGATCACCACCGCGGTGAACGACTTCGTCACCGCCTACAACGCCTACAACAGCGACGTGAGCGAGCTGGCCAGCTACAACAGCTCCACCGGCGAGGCGGGCGTGCTGCTGGGCGATCCAACCCTGGCCGCGATCCAGAACCAGATTTCGCAGGTGATAAGCAACACCTTGCAAGGCAACAGCATCGGCAACCTGGCATCCCTGGGCATCACCCGCAACAGCGACGGCAGCCTGTCGCTCAACAGCGACACGCTCAGCAACGAACTGAGCAGCGACCCTTCGGCGGTGCAGAACCTGTTCAGCAGCGCCAACGGCGTCGGTACCCAGCTGAGCAACCTGGTTACCAGCTACACCAACAGCAGCGGCATTCTTCAAACCCGCATCAACGACCTGCAGACAGATGTCACCAACCTGGGTACCCAGCAGACCGCGCTCAATGCGCGCATGGCCACCTACCAGGAGCAGCTGGTCAAGCAGTACTCCAACCTCGATACGTTGATGTCCTCGCTCAACAACACCAGCTCCTACCTGACTGATCTGGAAAAACAGAGCAGTAGCAGCAGCGGCTGATCGAAGAACAGGGAGTAGGGATCAAGCACCATGAGCTACGCGATGCGAAATCCAAGCGCGCTTTACCGCCAGACCAAGGCGCAGGGCAGCGTCGAAGGCGCCGACCGGCACCAGTTGATCGCCATGCTGCTGGATGGCCTGGTCGATCGTATCAACCAGGCCAAGGGACACATCCTGCATAAGGACATCCCCGCCAAGGGCCAGGCTTTTTCAAAGGCGATCGGCATCCTGGGCGAATTGCGCCGCAGCCTCAACCACGACGTGGAGCCGGTGCTGACCGGACGGCTGGATGCCTTGTACGACTATATCGGCCGCCGGCTGATCCATGCCCAGCTCAACGACGACCTGCGCGCGCTGGACGAAAGCGAACGCTTGATCAAGCCGATCCGCGAAGCCTGGGCCGCCATCCGCGTCCAATTTCTGGCCGAGCAGGGCAAGCTGCAGGCCGTCACGCCATGAACGAGCCGGCATCGGCCCCGCTCACGCGTGCCCTGGAGCTGACCGTGGGCATGCTCGATGCCGCCGCCGGCGACAACTGGGACCGCGTCAGCCAGCTCGATGCCGAGCGCCAACGCAGCCTGCGCAAGTGCGGCGCCGAGCCGCTGGGTGCGGGCGAGCGACAGCTCGTGGCGGCCCTGCTCAAGCACAACCAGACCTTGCTGGCCCTTGCCGAGGGCGCGCGTGCTGCGTTGCACAAGCAGCTGGACCAGCACCGGTACAACCATCGCGCGCTGCGCACCTATATCGCCTCGTCCCGATAGGCCGCGTGCCTCCCTTGGGGGCGCGGCGTAGCCCGGCGCGACGCATAGCATCCACGGCATCGGTTATGCGTAAATCCGGCATGCCGCCCATTCCGCCCTGGCCTGGCCGGGAGTCGCATCATGCAAACATACGAAAGATGGCAGGAATTCTCCCAACGGATGGCCTATCAGGGGCAGCCGCATGTGGCGGCCGAGGCGTTGGAGCCGGTCCCCGAGGCGATCGCACGCTATAACGAACGCAACCTGCACGTGCTGCGCGCGCTGGCCTCGTTCGACGAGCGGCGTGTGGAAAACCCCGACGACGACAGCCCGCTGATGCAAGAACTGCAGCGAATGGACAGCAAAATCAATGTCTTGCTGGACATTATCGACCGCACGCTGGTGCCCGACAGCCTGCTGCCGGCACGCCATGCGGTGCGTTTCAACGCGGTGGGCGCGGTGCTGCCCGAAAGCCTGTTGCCGCCGGCCGACACCTTATTGGTGCGCCTGCACTTCGACGCCTGCCGCGCCTTGCCGCTGGAATTGGCCGCCCGAAAGGGGCATTCCCTCGGTAACGGCAACGCTTTCGTTTACTTTTGTGAAATGAGCGAACTGGTCGAGGATGGGTTGGAACGTTTCGTTTTTTGTCACCATCGCCGCAAAGTGGCAGAGGCCCGTTTGGCGGGCGCGACGGAAAGTGTGTTGGGCAGCAAGCACGGAATGTGATCGCTATCACGCGACGGAACATCCATGCACGCCGAAATCCCGCCGGCCCGGGTTTGGCACGAGGAAAACGCGGCGTCGGGTGACGTTTCAGGGCACACCACGAAAACGTTCTAAGTGGTTGATGTAAACGTATTCTTGCGCGCTGCAACAGATTCGGCGATGTGAATTGGCGCAACGATCGGGAGAGAAATTCGTCACATAAGGCACGAGCAGACACTTTGGGCAGCAATTTTTTTGGCGTTCTTCTTGCTCACCCATTTCATGTGTCGCGACGGATACCTGACACGCAGGGGACAACACGCTTGGGATGGGAAACGTGATTGTTCAACAGTAGTCAGCGGTAACGAAGCAGGACTCGTACTCATGCCAAACAGCAACGTGCTTATCATCGAATCAAACGAAACGCGCGCCGACATCGTTGCGTCGGCCATGCAATTTATGGGGTATTTCCCTCAGCGTTGGGACAAAGCGCAGCCGGCCGATTCGATTGAGCGCGAATGGCGCGCCGTTTATATCGGAACCATCGCCGACGCCGCGGCCTGCGAACAACTGCTGGCATCGATCGACGTGGCGGCCAACCAGACCCTGGTGCTCGTCGGCGCCGACTCCCCACAACTGGCGCGCATGACAAGCGCCGATGCTGCCCATGGCGCGCAGGTGGAAGTGCTCGACTTTCCGCTGCGCTACGAGCGCCTGGCCGAAGCCGTGCGTCGCTCGCCGCCGCCGCGCATCAACAGTTCCGTGCTGCGCCTGGTCGGCGGCTCGCCCGCGATGGGTCGCGTCAATGCGCTGATCCGCCAGGTGTCGCCGTTCGATTCCAGCGTGCTGGTGCTGGGCGAATCGGGCACCGGCAAGGAAATGGTGGCGCGTGCCATCCACGACTGCTCGCCGCGTCGCGACAAACCGTTCGTTGCGATCAACTGCGGCGCAATTCCCGCGGAGCTGCTCGAAAGCGAACTGTTCGGCCATGAGAAGGGTGCCTTCACCGGCGCGATCAGCACGCGCAAGGGCCGCTTCGAGATGGCCGAGGGCGGCACGCTGTTCCTGGACGAAATCGGCGACATGAGCCTGCCGATGCAGGTGAAGCTTTTGCGCGTGCTGCAAGAACGCGTGTACGAGCGCGTGGGCAGCAATCGCACCCAGCGCTGCGACGTGCGCATCATCGCCGCCACCCACCGCAACCTGGAGCAGGCCACCACCGACGGCCGCTTCCGCGAAGACCTCTATTACCGCCTGAGCGTGTTCCCGCTGGAAATGCCCGCCCTGCGCGAGCACCTGGAAGACATGCCCGAGCTGATCGGCGAATTCAACCAGCGCCTGCAGCGCCGCGGCCTGAGCACCGTGCGCTTTAGCGGCAGTGCGTTGCAGGCACTGCGCCAGCACACCTGGCCGGGCAACGTGCGCGAGCTGTCCAACCTGGTCGAACGCCTGGCCATCCTGTATCCCAACAGCGAAGTGCGCGCCGGCGACCTGCCGGAAAAATACCGCGGCATGCAGCCGATCGACGAAGCCAGCGGCAGCATCCTGCGCGCCATGCTCGACGGCCAGAACAAACCGGCGCCCTCGCAGGGCCGCGTCGCGCTGGAGACGGAAGTCCTGCTGCCCGAAGGTGGCGTGGACCTCAAAGACCATCTGGCCGACATCGAAGTGGGCTTGATCCGTCAAGCACTCGACATCACCGACGGCGTAGTGGCGCATGCGGCCAAGTTGCTGCGCATGCAGCGCACGACGCTGGTGGAAAAGCTGCGCAAATACGGTTTGCAGTCGTGCGCGCGCGCCAACGATACGTCGGCGCAGAATGGCACGGCCGTTGCTTGAAGCCCTTCATAACCGTTCACGCGTTGGAAATTCGTCATGAGTCAGATCGACGTCAGCAGTGTGCTTTCGCAGATGCGCGCGCTTAGTGCGCAGGCATCGGGAACGTTGTCTTCCACTTCGCCGGGCTCGGCTTCGCCGACCTCGGGCAGTTCGCCCGGCGTGGATTTCGGTTCGATCTTCAAGCAATCGCTCAATGCGGTGGCTTCGCAGCAGAACGACGCGCAGCAGCAGATCAATGCCTTCGAGCGCGGCGATCCGGGTTCGGACATCGTCAAGACCGCCATCGCCGGACAGAAAGCCGACCTCGCGTTTCGTGGCCTGGTGGAGGTGCGCAACAAGCTCACCGACGCCTACACCACGATCATGAACATGCAAGTCTGATCGACGCCTTTGCCCCCACCCCGCACGACGCCCACAGGTTGAGTAGTTTTCATGGCCGAAAACGCTATCGCGCCCGACAACGCTTCGCGCCAGGATCAGCTCAAAAGCATCCTGCGCAATCCGACTACGCGCCTTTTGCTGTTGCTGGTGGGCGTGGCCGGTGCCGTGGCGCTGGGCGTTGCCATCGTGCTGTGGTCGCGCGGCCCGAACTTCGCCTTGCTGTATGCGGGACTTGATCCGAAGGACGCCGCCGCAGTAACGCAGGCGCTGCAAACCAGCAATACACCCTATCGCCTGGGCCCCGACGGCGCTTCCATTTCGGTGCCGGCCGACGTGCTGGCCGATACGCGCCTGCGCCTGGCCAGCCAGGGCCTGCCGCAAGGCAGTACCGCCGGCGGCACGATGCCGCAGAACGATTCGCCGTTCGGCATGAGCGACATGGCCGAAAGCAAGCATTACCAGGAAATGCTGGAGACGGACCTGGGCAACACCATCGCCGGCCTGCAGTTTGTGCGCGCGGCGCGCGTGCATTTGGCGCTGCCCAAGCAGTCGGCGTTCATTCGCGACAATCGCCCGGCCAGCGCTTCGGTGCTGCTCACCTTGTATCCCGGCCGCCAGCTCGACAGCAGCCAGGTTTCGGCGATCGTGCATCTGGTGTCGGCCAGCGTGCCCGATCTCGATCCCTCGCAGGTATCGGTCGTGGATCAGCAGGGCGTGCTGCTCACCACTTCCGATCCCGATAGCCCCGGCGCGATCGACGACACGCGCATGCGCCTGGCCACGCGCATGGAAAACAGCTACGCACAGCGCATCGAGGATCTGCTCACGCCGCTGGTTGGCGTCGGCCGCGTGCGCGCGCAAGTGGATGTGGATCTGGATTTCAGTCAGACCGAAAAAGCCAGCGAGAGCTACGACAGCGACAAGCCGGCGCTGCGCAGCGAACAGACCAGCAGCGACCAGAAGCGTGACGGCGGCGCCGGCGAAGTGGCCGGCGCGCTGAGCAACCAGCCGCCCAATACCGTGGCGCAGCCCACCGCCGCCAAGCCCAACGCGGGTGCCGCGCCCGGCACCGCCGCCGCTCCCGCCGCCAACGCGGCCGCTGCGCAGGCGTCCACGCCTATCGATACATCATCCAGTTCCACCCGCAATTACGAACTGGGACGCACCATCAGCCACGTCAGCGATCCGGCCGGGCGCCTGGCGCGCCTGACCGTCGCGGTGGTGGTCGACAACAAGGCCCCCGTCGATGGCAAGGGCAAGAGCGTGCCGCTCACCGCACAAGAGTTGCAGCACCTTACCGAGCTGACCAAGAACGTGGTGGGTTTCGACCAGCAGCGCGGCGACAGCGTAAGCGTCGTCAACGAAGCGTTCTCCGATACGCCGGTCGATAACAGCGCGCCGGTCAGCGAGTCGTTCTGGCAGCGTCCGGGCGTGCTCGACCTGATCAAGCAGGGCGCGGGCATCCTGATCGCGGTGCTGATCGCCTTCGGCTTGTTGAAGCCGATGCTCAAGGGCTTGTTGCGCGGGCCCGAGCCGATGCCGGCGCTGGCCGGCCCCATTCCCACCGTGTCGGTGCGCATCAATGATGATCCGCAGGACGATCGCCCAGACCAGGTACGCATCAGCCAGCCGCAGATCCAGAGCATGGCCTACGAACAGAAAATTGGCCTGGCGCGCAAGCTGGTGCAGGAAAACCCCAAGCAAGTCGCTCAGGTAGTCATGAATTGGGTGGGCGACGATGGTGGCTGAGGCAGCGCTCAACGGCGCGCAGCGCGCCGCCATCCTGTTATTGACGCTGGGCGAGCAAGATGCCGCCGAGGTGCTCAAGCACCTGAGCGCGCGCGACGTGCAGGCGGTCGGTACGGCCATGGCCACGTTGAGCAACGTCTCGCGCGACCAGGTCGAAATGGTGCTGGGCAAGCTCAGCGACGACATCGGCCGGCAGACCGCGCTGGGCGTCGGTACCGAGGAATACATCCGCAAGGTGCTGGTCAACGCGCTGGGCGAAACCAAGGCCGGCAGCCTGATCGACCGCATCCTGCTCGGCCGCTCCACCAAGGGCCTGGAATCGCTGAAGTGGATGGAAAGCCGCGCCATCGCCGAGATGATCGGCATGGAGCACCCGCAGATCATCGCGCTGGTGCTGGCGCATCTGGAGCCGGACCAGGCCGCCGAAGTCATCGGCTACCTGCCCGCCCGCACGCGCAGCGACGCGGTGATGCGCATTGCCAATCTCGATGGTGTGCAGCCGCAGGCGCTGAACGAACTCGATGAAATCATGGAACGCCAATTCTCCGGCACCTCCTCCAAATTGAAATCGGCCACCGTGGGCGGCCTGAAGGCGGCGGCGGCGATCCTCAACGCGATGGAAACCTCGCGCGAACAGGAACTGATGAGTGCGATCCGCACCCAGGATTCGGGCCTCGGCGGCAAGATCGAAGAACTGATGTTCGTGTTCGAAGACCTTGCCGACATCGACGACCGCAGCATGCAGACGTTGCTGCGCGAAGTGCCTTCCGCGCGCCTGATCGTGGCGTTGAAGGGTTCGGAGCCCGCGGTGCGCGAAAAGATTTTCGCCAACATGTCCAAGCGCGCCGCCGACATGCTGCGCGACGACCTGGAAGTGAAAGGCCCGGTCAAGCTCAGCGAAGTGGATGCGGCGCAGAAAGAAGTGCTGGGCATCGCGCGCAAGCTGGCCGATGCCGGGCAGATCAACCTCACCGCCAACGGCGATGAGTTCGTGTGATGGCGGACACCACGAAAATGTTCTCCACGCCAGGCGCCTTCCCTTGCATGCCGGGAACGGCTGGCGCGCCGGCTCGCACGCGCGCGCAAGCGCTTGCCCTCCCCTCAACCTCCTCCTGCAAGCAGGGGGAGGGAATGGCGGGGAGGTAATCCATGGCCGGCGTACTTAGCCGCGACAAAATCGCCGGCTTCGACCGCTGGGAGCCGCCTACCGTCGGCGATCCCCTCGCGCGACCGGAAACCGAAGCCGAGGCGGCGCCCGGTCCCACCGTCTACGAATTGGAAGAAATCCAGCGCCAGGCGCGCGAGGAAGGCTATGCCGCGGGCGTAGCCGAAGGGCGCGCCGCCGCCAAGCAACAAACCGATGACCGGCTGGCGCGACTGGATGCCATCTGCACCGCTGCCGCGCGTCCGCTGACCAGCCTGGACGATGCCACCGAGCGCGAACTGGCCTTGCTGGCCACGGTGATCGCACAGCGCGTGGTCGGGCGAGAGCTGCAACGGGATCCGGCGCTGATCGCCCTTGCCGTGCGCGAAGCGGCGGCGGCACTGCCAGCGGCCACGCGCGAACTGCGCGTGTGGGTCAATCCGCAAGACATGGATCTTTTGCGCGAACTGGGCGCGGAGGAACCGCATTGGCGCTTCGGTGCCGATCCGGCCTTAAAGCGCGGCGACTGCGTGCTGGAAAGCCAGCGCTCGCGGCTGGATGCGCGCGTCAGCACGCGCCTGGCCGCCGTGGTCGATGCCGTGCTCGGCGACGATCTGGACGAGGGCGAAGCGGAGGTTCCCGCATGAACGCGCAAGCCGCCGCACACGCGCGCCGCGAACGCTGGCTACAACAGTTCACGCGTCGCGCGCAGCGTGCGCACAATGCGCAACTGCTGACCGTGGAAGGCCGCCTGCGCCGCGTCGTCGGCTTGACGCTGGAAGCCGAAGGCTGCGAAGCGCCGCTCGGTTCGCGCTGCATGGTCGATGCCGCCGACGGCAGCGAACTGGATACCGAAGTGGTGGGTTTCGCCGACGAACGCCTGCTCTTGATGCCCGTCACCGAAATGCATGGCGTGTTGCCCAATGCGCGCGTGCGTCCTTGCGCGCGCGTGGGCGGCTTGCCGGTGGGCGAGGCGCTGCTGGGCCGCGTCATCGGCGCCGACGGCGTGCCGCTGGATGGCGAAGGCCCGCTGCGCGCGGAAGGCCACGCTAGCCTCAAGCGCGAACCGATCAACCCGATGGCGCGCAAGCCGATCGATACTCCGCTGGACACCGGCGTGTGCGCGATCAATGCGATCTTGACGGTGGGACGCGGCCAGCGCCTTGGCCTGTTCGCAGGTTCCGGCGTAGGCAAATCGACCCTGCTCGGTATGATGACGCGCTATACCGACGCCGACGTGGTGGTGGTGGGCCTGATCGGCGAACGCGGCCGCGAAGTGAAAGAGTTCGTCGAACACACGCTGGGCCACGAAGGGCGCGAGCGCGCCGTGATCGTGGCCGCGCCCGCCGACGCGCCGCCCCTCAAGCGCCTGCGCGGCGCGCAATACGCCACCGCGATCGCCGAATGGTTCCGCGACCGCGGCCAGCGCGTGCTGCTGTTGATGGATTCCTTGACGCGCTACGCCCAGGCGCAGCGTGAAATCGCGCTGGCGATCGGCGAGCCGCCCGCGACCAAGGGTTATCCGCCGTCGGTGTTCGCCATGCTGCCGGCACTGGTGGAACGCGCCGGCAACGATGCCGAAGGCCGCGGCTCCATCACCGCCTTCTACACCGTACTGACCGAAGGCGACGACTACCGCCACGATCCGATCGCCGACGCGGCGCGCGCGATTCTGGACGGCCATATCGTGCTGTCGCGCGATCTCGCCGAAGCGGGCCACTATCCGGCGATCGACATTGAAGCCTCGATCAGCCGCGTGATGCCGTCGGTCGTAAACAAGGAACAGATGCGCGCCGCGCAGCGCTTTCGCCAGGTTTATTCGGCCTATCGCCAGCGCCAGGACCTGATCGCGGTGGGCGCCTACCAGAAAGGCTCCGACGCGCAGGTCGACCAGGCCATCGCCATGTGGCCGCGCCTGGTGCGTTTCCTGCAGCAGGAAGTGGACGACCCGGTGGACATGCGCGCCGCGCAGGAAAGGCTGGGCGCGCTCGCCAAGGAGATCGCCGGATGAGTTCGCGGTCCGAACGCCTGCAGCCGGCGGTGGATCAGGCACAGCGGCACCAGAAAGACGCCTTGCAACGCCTGGCCGAGCAGCAGCAGAAGCTGGCCCAGGCCGAGCAGCAGATGGCCGACCTCAAGCGCTACCGGCAAGACTACAGCGTGTCCGCCGGCGGGCTGACGGTGAGCGCCTTGCTCAACCGTCAACAATTTGTCGAACGCATCGACCAGGCCATCGCGCAGCAGGCCCGCACGGTCGAGCGCCTGCAGCGGCAAGTGGATGGCGCGCGCGAGCGCTGGCTGCAGGCGCATGCCCGCGAAAACGCGCTGGACAGCGTGGTTGAGCGGTTCCGCACGCAGGAGCGGCAGCGCGAAGATCGGCGCGAACAGTCCGAGGTGGACGAGCGCATGCAGCATCGCCGCCGCCCCGCAGGTACGCCATGAACGGCGCGTTTGGTCTTGGCTTGGATTTTGCTGCATCCATGCCGATGCCCCTCTTGATGAGTATCCGCGCATGAGCGCCAGTCCGTTATCCGCCGTCAACCTCGCCAGCCAGTCCGCCGCCGCCAGCGCGGCGCAGGCCGCGTCGGCGCGCGACAGCCAGAGCGCCGACGCCGCGTTCGACGCGCACCTGCAACAGGCCCAACAGCAGGCCCAGCAGACCGAGCAGACGCAGCAAGCCGAGCAGGTTCAGCAGCAAGCGCAGCAACAGGCGCAGCAGGCGCAACAACAAACGCAACAGGCCCAACAGCAATCGCAACAGCAATCGCAACAGGTCCAACAGCGGGCGCAGCAACAGGCGCAGCAACAGCAACAGGCATCGAACGGCGCACGCGCGACGCAGGCTGGCCAGAACGGCAGCCAGCAAACCAGCAGCCAGGCCGGCGCTGCACAAGCTGCCGATACCCAGGCCACACAGGCCGCGACCCCTGCCGGTACCACCGGCACGGGGCAGGCCGGCGCGGCGGACAGTGGTTCGGACGACACCAGCACCGACTCGCTGGCAAGCGCAGTGCTGAGCCTGATCGACCAGGCGGCCGGCGACAGCTCAGGCACGCCGACAGCCAAGCACGCGCCGGTCAAGCTCGCCGGCGGCCACGCGCAGCAGACGGCGCATGCCGCGCAGGCGGGAGCCGGCGCGGCGACCATGGTTGAGCGCAGTGCATCGACGGCCGCGCGCACAAGCAAGGGCAGCGACCAGGGCAGCACCACGACCACGCAGATCGGCGGCGCGGCCGCGGGCGGTACGGCGTCGGCGCTCGTCCAGGCCGCCACGGCTGCGCAGAAATCTTCCGGTAACGATGCCGATGCCGGCAATGGCGCCGATGCCGGCAACAGCGCCGTCAACGCCACCGATGGCAGCAACGCGTCCTCGCCAAGTCCCGATGCCGCCGCTCAAGCCTTGGCCGGCGCGCTGTCGGCCGGTACGCATGCAGCGGCCCAGGCATCGCCGGTCGCTGCAAGCAGCCAGGCGCAAAGCCCGAACGATTTGTCCGCGCTGCGCGGCGTGTTGGCTACTTCCGCGGTTGCAACGCCGGCCGGCACGAGCGGCAGCACCGCCACGCACAGCCTTGCGGTGGAGTCGCCGGTCGATTCCTCCAGTTTCGCCAAAGAACTGGGCCAGCAAGTGACCTGGCTCAGCGGACAGGATCTGAAGCAGGCACAGATTCGCCTCAATCCGCAGGACCTTGGGCCGCTCGACGTAAAGGTCAGCGTGCAGCACGGCCGCGTCGACGTGGCCTTCATGACGCAGCATCCGGCCGCCGCCGCCGCCGTGCAGCAGGGGCTAAGCCAGCTCGGCCAGATGCTGGGCGGGCAGGGCCTTTCGCTGGGCCACGCCACCGTGGGACAGCACGGCGCGCAGCAACAGTCGGGCGGGCAGCCGCAGCAGCAATCGGGCGGGCAGTCGGCCAATGGCGCGGATGACAGTGCGGACCATTCCATCGTCACCACCGCGCAGCGCGTGGCGGTGGGTTTGCTCGACGCCTTCGCCTAAAACGTCGCTCTTCGCTCACGATTCCGGCGCATGCCGGAATGCTGCGACAGCACCCATCGTGGCCTCGCGCTACACGGGGCTTTTCGTCGTTGGATTCGGGCCTGCGCCGGAGCGACGGCGAGGAGCGAGTGCGTGTCCGGCCAGGGATATGGCGAGTGACCCTGCAAGATGCCGACGATATCGCCGCCACCGCCAGAATCACCACACCCATGCCGCGTCCGCATCCCGACACGCGTCAATAAAACGCCATCGTCCGCCGCGCCGCAGCTGAAAAACCGCGCTACGACGCCATTCCTCCCGGTGGCACGCCGCTTGCTAAAACCCCTGCAGACCATGCCCGATCGTTTCCGGTCGCGGCGTCACTACATGCACAGGAGTTGGGGTTATTCATGGCTAGCGCCGAAGAGATTCAGGAAGAAAATGCTGCCGGCAAGAAGCGCGGCAGCCGTATGCCGTTGATGGTCGGCGTGATGGCGGTGTTGTTGCTCGGTGGCGGCGGTGCCTGGTGGTTCACGGGCCACGGGCAGAAAGCGGCAAACGCGGAAGCGGCGGCGGCCAAGGCGCCGGAATTGTTCGTACCGCTGGATCCGGCCTTCGTGGTCAATTTCCAGGATCAGGATTCCACCCGCTACTTGCAGGTGGGCGTGACGGTGATGACGCACGATCCGGCCGCCGTGCAGGCGGTGAAGGACAGCGATCCGGTCATCCGCAATGCGCTGGTGATGCTGTTCAGCAGCCAGACCTACGCGGGCCTGAGCAACACCGCCGGCAAGGTCAAGCTGCAGAACCAGGCGCTGGATGCGGTGCGCAAAGTAGTGGCCGACAAGATCGGCAAGCCCGACGTGGATGCCCTGTACTTCACCAGTTTCGTGATGCAGTGACGAGGACGGCTCGATGAGCGATCTGTTATCCCAGGAAGAAATCGACGCCCTGCTCAACGGCGTGGACGGCGGCAAGATCGAAACCGAAAGCGACGTGCCGCCGCCGCCCGGCACCGTGCTGGACTTCGATTTCACGCAGCAGGACCGCATCGTGCGCGGTCGCCTGCCGACGCTGGAAATGATCAACGACCGCTTCGCACGCTTCTTCCGCACCGCCCTGTTCGGTGTGCTGCGCAAGACCTGCGAAGTGTCGGTGCTGGGCGTGAAGATGGTGAAGTTCAGCGAGTACGTGCATGGCCTGGCCGTGCCGAGCAATCTCAACCTGATTCGTGTCAAGCCGCTGCGCGGCACCGCACTGGCGGTGATGGAGCCGCGCCTGGTGTTTACCGTCATCGACAACTTCTTCGGCGGCGATGGGCGCTATCACGCGCGCATCGAGGGCCGCGATTTCACGCCGACCGAAAACCGGGTGATCCAGATTCTGCTCAACGAAGTGTTCGGCGCGATGGTCGAGGCGTGGGCGCCGGCCATGCACGTGCAGTTCGAATTTCTCAACTCCGAAATCAATCCGCAATTTGCCAACATCGTCAGCCCGACCGAAACGGTGGTGGTGTCGCGTTTCCATGTGGAACTGGACGGCGGTGGCGGCGAAGTTCACCTGACCCTGCCTTATTCGATGGTCGAGCCGATTCGCACCATGCTCGACGCGGGCGTGCAGAGCGACCGCATGGGCGAACGCGACGAACGCTGGATCAATTACCTGCACGAAGAAGTGATGGATGCCGAAGTGGAATTAACTTCGCTGCTGCTGGAAACGCAGATCAACATCGGCGACTTCCTGGGCCTTCGCGTGGGTGACGTGATTCCGGTCACGCTGCCGGAGGTCACCACCATCTTCGCCGAAGACGTACCCGTGTTCCGCGGTCACTACGGCCAGTCCAACGGCCGCTACGCCGTTCGCTACAAGACTCCGGCAGGCCGCCGCGCGCCGCTCCCCAACCTCGACTTCACACCAGAAAAAATCGTATGAACCAGAGCAACGATACCGCCAACCTTCTCAACGGCGCCGCGAAAAACGGCGAGAGCCGCGTCGAGTTCGACAACCTGGATGGCGCGGCCGCCGAAAACGCCGACGTGCGCCTGGACATGATCCTCGATGTACCGGTGACGCTGGCGATGGAAGTGGGCCGCACCCGCATCAGCATCCGCAACCTGCTGCAGCTCAACCAGGGCTCGGTGGTGGAGCTGGACCGCGCCGCGGGCGAGCCGCTCGACGTGTTCGTCAACGGCACGCTGGTGGCGCACGGCGAAGTAGTCGTCATCAACGAGAAATTCGGCATCCGCCTGACCGACGTGATCAGCCCGGCCGAACGTGTGCGGAAGCTGCGATGAGCATGGCTTTGCTGACGCTCGCACGCGCGCCGATGGCGAGCGTGCCCGACATCAACGTCACCGGCGAACTGATTCGCGTGGTGCTGAGCCTGGGCGGCATCGTGGCGCTGATCTTCGCCGCGGGCTGGCTGACCAGGCGCCTGCAGTCGCGCCAGACCGGCGGCGGCCGCCGCCTGCGCTGCGTGGAGGCGATGCAGCTCAGCGCGCGCGAACGGGTGCTGTTGATCGAGGCGGACGGCAAGCGCCTGCTGGTGGGCGTGGGGGCGGGCGGCGTGCGCGCGCTGCACGTCTACGAAGGCACGGTCGCCAACGAAGCGCCGCAAGTGCCCGCGCAGCCGCCGTTCGCGGAACTGCTTGGCCGTTGGAGGCGCAACGGATGAAGATCTTCCTGCGCCGGCTGTTTGCCCTGTCTTTGCTGTTGTTCGTTTCGTTCGGCGCGCAGGCGGCGGTGACTGCCACCACGGCGGCGAACACGAACGCTTCCAACGCGATCGCACCCATTGCCCCGATTGCGCCGATTTCCTCCTCCGTCGGCATTCCCGTGCTGACGGTACAAAACGCGGGCGGGGGCCAGAACTGGAGCCTGTCGCTGCAGGTGGTGGCACTGATGACAGTGCTGACCCTGCTGCCGGCGGTGCTGCTGATGATGACCTCGTTCACGCGCATCATCATCGTGTTGAGTTTTCTGCGCCAGGCGCTGGCCACGCAGTCGGCGCCGCCCAACCAGGTGCTGCTGGGCCTGGCCTTGTTCCTGACCATGTTTGTAATGTCGCCGGTGTTCAACCGTGCCTACCAGGACGGCGTCAAACCGTACATGGACCACAAGATGAGCGCGGACCAGGCCCTGCCTGCCGCCACCGCGCCGTTCAAGCGTTTCATGCTGGACCAGACCCGCGATGCGGATCTGCAGCTGTTCAGGCATCTGGCCAGGGAGCAGCCGTACGCCAGCAAGGATGATGTGCCCTTCCGCGTGGCGATGCCCGCGTTCGTCACCAGCGAATTGAAGACCGCGTTCCAGATGGGCTTTCTGTTGTTCATCCCGTTCCTGGTCATCGACGTGGTGGTGGCGAGCGTGCTGATGTCGATGGGCATGGCGATGGTGTCGCCATCGATCATCTCGCTGCCGTTCAAGATCATGTTGTTCGTGATGGTCGACGGCTGGTCGCTGCTGATCGGCACGTTGGCGGGGAGTTTCTACACATGACGCCGGAATGGGCGCTCAACTTTGGCCAGCACGCGCTGTACGTGGCGATGATGGTGGCCGCGCCGCTGTTGCTGACCGCACTGCTGGTGGGTCTGTTGGTGGGCGTCATCCAGGCCGCCACGCAGATCCACGAAATGACGCTGAGCTTCATTCCCAAGCTGTTGGCGATGGCGGCGGTGGGTTTGCTGCTGGGCCCGTGGATGCTGCGCACGCTGATCCAGTTCACCCACGAGGTGATCGTCGGCCTGCCGGGGGCGGTCAAGTGACGATCGAAATGTCGGCGCTGATCCACTGGCTGTCCGGCATGCTCTGGGCACTGGGTCGCGTCGGCGGCTTTTGCATGATCGCGCCGGTCTTTAGCGCCACGGTGATCCCGATGCGCATCCGCGTGGCGATCATGCTGGTGCTGACGATGGTGCTGGCGCCGTTGGCGCCCACGCAATTGGATCTGTTCAGCGGCACCGGTGCCGCCACGATGGTGTCGCAGGTGTTGATCGGCGGCAGCATCGGCTTTGTGCTGCAACTGGTGTTCCAGGCGGTGTCCTACGGCGGCATGCTGATCGGGCAGAGCATGGGCTTGGGTTTTGCCGAATTGGTCAATCCCACCAGCAATACCAGCGTGCCGGTGCTGGGCCAGTTCTACCTGGTGATGGTGACCTTGCTGTTCCTGGCGATGGACGGCCATTTGCAAGTGATCTCGCTGCTTGCCGACAGTTTTCGCTCGCTGCCGCCCGGCGCGACGGGGCTGGATGAAAAATCGCTGTACGCGGTAGCCGCGGCGGGCGGCAATCTCTTTTCCGGTGCGCTGCGCGTGGCCTTGCCCGCGATGACGGCGCTGCTGCTGGTGAACATCGGCTTCGCCGCGACCAGTCGCGCTTCGCCGTCGATGAACCTGTTCTCGGTCGGTTTCCCGATCAGCATCTGCATGGGTTTCATCGCGCTGTGGCTGGCGCTGCGCGGACTGGGCAGTGCGTACAGTTCGCTGCAGAGCGTGGGTTGGGATCTGATGCAGCATTTGGCAGGGTTTTGATATGCGCCGCCCTATTTTCAGCAGCGCGCACCCTCTTGCTCCTCCCCTTGCTTGCAGGGTGAGGCTGGGAGGGGGTGATGCTCTTGCTTCCCATGACGGGCTTCACCCCACCCCAACCCTCCCCTGCTGCACGCAGGGGAGGGGGCAGGTTGCGGCGAGATGGAAACGCTACGCCGTCGATTCACGCCCACGCTTGCTCTTGGCTCCTCCCCCTGCTTGCAGGGGGAGGCTGGGAGGGGGTGACGCTCTTGCTTTTTTTGGAGGGCTTCACCCCACCCCAACCCTCCCCTGCTGCACGCAGGGGAGGGGGCAGGTTGCGGCGAGACGAAAACGCTGCGCCTTCGATGCGCGCCCGCACTCGCTCTTGGCCCCTCCCCCTGCTTGCAGGGGGAGGTTGGGAGGGG